>Ga0209474_10002956_pt1 | contig 15191 bp, 8 predicted proteins | sample GraSoiAngelo_145_FD_185902 | JGI IMG/M metagenome (GOLD analysis project Ga0209474, IMG submission 185902) | Grasslands soil microbial communities from the Angelo Coastal Reserve, California, USA - 14_1009_05_20cm (SPAdes) (version 2) | ecosystem: Environmental > Terrestrial > Soil > Grasslands ...
TGGCGCGTAAACTCCTGCACGCCATCTACGGCATGTTCCGAACTCTACAGCCCTTCGATGGCACCCGTCTGTTTGCCTTCATGCCAGCTAAAACGGCTTGAAATCGAAGAGAGAATCTACAAGGCGAGGCTTCAGGCGGTGGCGGGTTTCGGTTGATGCACCTTTGCGGGGCCCAAATCCGGGAGGAAGGCTGTCAGGATGCCAATTGCGGGAAGATACGCGCAGATGTGGTAGACGAATTCGATGCTGGTGAGGTCGGCGAGTTTGCCGAGCGCCGCCGAGCCGACGCCACCCAGACCGAACGCCAGTCCGAAAAACAGGCCGGAGACCATGCCGATTCTTCCGGGCATAAGCTCCTGCCCATAGACGAGGATCGCGGAGAACGCAGATGCGAGGATTAGTCCGATGATCACGCTGAGAATTCTGGTCCAGAACAAATTCGCGTAAGGCAGAACCAGCGTGAACGGAAGCACGCCAAGAATGGACCACCAGATGACCAGCTTGCGGCCGAGCTTATCGCCCACGGGCCCTCCGAAATAGGTTCCGACAGCCACCGCGCCAAGAAAAAGAGCAAGGTGGAGCTGCGCACTCTGCACGGAAAGATGGAAGCGGTTCATCAGGTAGAAGGTGTAATAGCTGATGAGGCTGGCGAGATAGAAAAATTTGGAGAACAACAGCGCGACCAGGACCGCGAGGCTGATAGCAATTTTTTTCGAGGATAGTGGCGAGCCATGGGCCGCATGCGGCGCCGCAGCCAACCGCACAGGGTCACCGTCGATGGATTTGGGGGCGATAGATTTGGGCCTATCGAAATGATACGTTTTCACCCACAATCCGATTCTTGCCAACAGCGTCATCGCTAACAGAGCCAAAAGCGAAAACCAGGCGATGCGCGGCTGGCGGCTGCGGACAACAAAGGCGGCCAGCAGCGGTCCGAGCGACGTTCCCGCGTTGCCGCCGACTTGAAACAGCGATTGCGCCATGCCGTGTTGTCCCCCGGAGGCCAGGCGCGCCACACGCGAGGACTCGGGGTGAAAGATCGCCGAACCAATGCCCACCAGCGCAGCCGCGCCAAGAACTGCGCCGTACGTCGGGGCCGTGGCGAAGAACAACAGACCGAGAATCGTGACTCCCATACCAAAGGCGAGAGAGTACGGCTGCGGATACCGGTCGGTGTAGAGGCCGACGAGGGGCTGGAGGATGGAAGCGGTGAACTGGGAAGTGAGCGCGATTACCCCTACCTGCCCAAGATTAAGGTGTAGAGCATCCCTGAGCAGAGGGTAAACGGCGGGAATCAGGGATTGCACCGTGTCGTTCAGCAAATGGCAAAAGCTGATGGAAAGAAGGATGGGAAAGACGGCCTTGGCGGCGGCCTGGACCGGGGCATGCTCCTGAAGCGTCCCCACATTGGCTTCCGTGGCCATTTATGCCTGCAGCTCTCCAAGCGCTTTTGCGTGATTTCGAGACATGTGTTCTATCTGGCGGCGGAGGCGAGGCGGCGGGTGACGTAGTCGGAAACGTAGGCGTCGAAAAGTCCGAGCAGGCGTTGACACACCGGGCCGCGAGCAGAAATGGAGTGGCCGGCGATTTCTCCCACGCTGATCAAATTGCGGTTCGTCGAAGTGATGAAAGCTTCTTCGGCGGAGTAGAGATCTTCCGGACGGAGCGTTTGCTCAACCACGGGAAGTCCTGCCTCCGGCGCAATTTCGAGAAGGATGCCGCGAGTAATGCCTTCCAGGCAGCCGGAGCTGAGCGGCGGCGTATGAATCTTGCCGTTCTTCACGGCAAAAATATTTGCTGATGTGCATTCGGCCACTTCGCCGCGCTCATTGAGCATCACGACTTCGTCGAAGCCTTCTTTGTTGGCTTCGGCGATGGACCAGACATTGTTGAGCCACGAAATGGTTTTCACGCCGGCGAGGGGAGAAGCGGCGTGACGGCCGTGCGCGCGTATGGCCAGGCGCACGATTTCGCGGTGCTCCGGCAGGCCTGCGCTGTAAATGATGAGGTCCACCGGGGGACGTTGTTCGTTGCTTTGCCAGAAGCCGACGGAATTGTAGACAAGATAGATGCGCGCGCAGCCTTCGGTCACTTTGTTGGCGCGAATCACTTCGTGAAGATGCACGCGGATTTTCGCGCCCGTGTACACCATCGGCAGGCGGATGATGCTCGCATCTTTTTCCAGGCGGCGCCAGTGGCGCTCATAGGCAAACGCTTCGCCCCGGGAGATGCGCACGGTGGTGAAGATGCCCCAGCCGCAAATGAGCCCGGCCTGGCCAGGAGAGAGGCGAACTTTCTCGGCGGGGAGAAGGCTCTCGTTGTGGAAAATAAACGGGTGAATCACTCTTGCGCCTCGATCTTGGGGACGAAAAAACTCTAAAGAACATTGTAACCGAAGTTGCGGAAGATTGGATGGAACTGGAAGATGCCGCCGCGCATCCAACCCGAAACCGGGGAACGCCATCGAAGAAAGAAAGGCTAATGCCCGGAGCCGTGCAAGCGTTTTGAGCTACTTTCGGCTGAACTTTGTGGAGCCGCGGTCGTAAGTAACTTAAAGGAACCTCGCGAGCTAAGACTGGAGTGCAGATAAGACAGAGGCCGTAGACTAAAGGCAGGCTCGTCGTGAACTCCGAAAGAACAGAGTCGTGCAAGAATCTTTCGGGCCGAAACCCCCAGCAGCCGGTCTTTGCTTACAGCGCGGCGCTGCGTCTAAGCGCGTGTTTGCTGCTTCTCTTCGCTTATCCCACTTTGGCGCAATCCCAGCAATCCCCGGATCCTCCGGGAACCGATGCAACCCGAGAGCAACCGGTCCGGCCGGGAACCATTAGCGGAAGCGTCGTGGATCGAACGGGAGCGGTGATTGCGGGAGCGCGCGTAAAACTCTCGCGCGAAGATCTTGCACTCGACCAGGAAGTGATATCCGACAGCGACGGACAATTCAGCTTTGCCGGCATCGCTCCTGGACCATTCCAGCTCACGGTAACGTCGCCGGGTTTCACCATGCAGACATCCTCGGGAACTTTGCATTCGGGGGAAGACTGCATTGTGCCTCCGGTCGAGATGACCGTGGCGGAGTCTGTCAGCGAGGTGAAGGTTTCGCTCACGCCGGTCGAGGAAGCGGAAGCGGAAATCAAGGATGAAGAAAAGCAGCGGGTCCTGGGCGTGATTCCGAATTTCTATGTCACTTACAATCCGGCTGCCGCTCCTCTCCGCCCCAGGCAAAAGTTCGAGCTGGCGTGGAAGCTCACGGTGGATCCCGTCAACTTCGGCGTGACCGCAGCCATCGCCGGAATTCAGCAGGCGGCAAATTCTTTCAGCGGGTACGGGCAAGGCGCGCAAGGTTACGGCAAGCGCCTTGGCGCTGCTTACGCCGACTCGGTTACCAGCACGTTCATCGGCGGCGCGATCCTCCCGTCGCTCCTGAAACAGGATCCCCGGTATTTTTACAAAGGGACCGGATCGCGGCACCGGCGTTTCTTCTATGCGCTGGCCAACTCCGTGATTTGCAAAGGCGACAATGGACACTGGCAGGCCAATTACTCCGCGGTTCTCGGGAGCCTGGCTGCCGGCGGTATCTCCAACCTTTATTATCCCGAGAGCGATCGCGATGCGACTGTGACGTTTGAGAATACGCTCATCGCGATTGGCTCGACGGCGGCCAGCAACATCCTGCAAGAGTTTGTCATTCGCAAATTGACCCGCAACGCGCCGAAGTACACTGCCGCCACCGCCACCCCCTAGCCCGTCGCTCGGCGTCTTGGGAAACCCTTCCGCGTGACTGAGTTCAAGTAATACTTTCACTTCCATGAGCGCAGCACCCCCCCACCCCCCGGCAATTTGCATCGTTATCAAAACAAAGGATTTGCAGAATGGGCAGTTTGTATTTGCATGAAAACAAGCAAGATAACGAGGGGCAAATACGGCAAAACAGACGCGCGTTGACGCTTTGAGGACGGGCAGCAAAGTGATGGAGCGCGATTCCCATTTGCTCAGTATACTATATAGGTACTATCTGTCAAGTGTAAAATAAGTCCTGTGGATGCAAGGGGTTAGAACGGAAAAAATTTGCCATTCGCTGATGGTTTGTCGGGAATTCCTAAGTCGTTTGGATTGTGGACCGTAGGAGCGCGGAAAGAGTCAAAATCCGCAATGGAAGACCTGGACGGATGGAGGTTACCTGGTCTCATGGTTTGCCCTTGAACCTATGCTGAATGCGCCTCGGCACGGGAGAAGAGGGCGGGCCGAAGCCCGCCCTCGTGGAAACGAAGTAGCCGTCGGCTAGAAGAGCAGCTTCAGGGCAAATTGGATCTGGCGAGAGGAGCCAAAGTCGCCAGTTGGGAACCGTGTACTTTGAATATGCCCAAACGAACCGCTGGTGGCGGTGAGAACGGGATTGCCAAAATTCGGGTGGTTCAGGACATCAAACATCTCGCAACGAAACTGGAGATTGAGCCTCTCGGTGATTTTGGTGTTCTTGGTTACGGAAAAATCCGTATTCAGAAAACCTGGTCCGGTGATGGAATTGCGGCCGAGACTGCCCGGATGACAAGTCCCGGGAACGACCGGGAAAGCACCGGAACTAGTCGGAACGTTGCTAAAGGTGCAGGGAGCGGCAAAGGCCGCCTTGGGCGTTGACGAACAGGATGGGAAAGCTGGATTTGGCGAAGCCGGAAGAGGTCCATTGTAGTTTTCGCATACTACTGGGTTGGAGAAGTATTGCGATGGGCTTCCCGTTCCGGTCACGCGTTGAAGCGAATCCGGGCGAACGGTCAAGGAGATTCCTGGTCCGGGGCCAATGGCCAACGTCGGGGTAAGAGGGCTGCCAGTCTGCGCCTGCTGTGTGACCCCGAGCTGCCAACCCGATACGAGGCGGTTCGCCTTAAAGGGCAGCTCGTAGAAACCGCTCAGAACGAAGCGATGCCGGACGTCAAATTCCGAGAGTCCATAATCGCCGCGCGGGTTGTAAGCGTTTTGGAGTAAGAGGGACTCACCCGTGGAGAGCGAATTGTAGTCCAGGGACTTGGAGAAGGTATAGGAACTTTGGAATTGCAGGCCATGGGAGAAGTGTTTGTTGATCGTGGCCCAGAGTGCGTTGTAGTTGGAATTCCCTCCGGTATTTACCTGGCCGCCACCGCTGAGATTGCCAAGAGGGCAGCCCGATGCGGTTGCGCATTGCGAGGGGAACACTGGACTGGTCGCAGGAAGCGTGGGGAAGGGGCGAGTCGTGCTGTAGAAGCCATTCGTAACGAAGGGCTGGTTAATGTTTTGCAAAATTTGGAGGTGTGTGCCCTTCACGCCCACATAAGCCACCTCCACACCAAGCGTAGAGCTGAGCTGGCGTTGAATCGTAAGGTTCCAGTCTTGAGCATAAGCGTCGTCGAAATTCGGATTAATCGCAAAGGGGCCCAGACTGATGCCCGTACCTGCGGGGAACGGATTCTCCAAGGTTATTGCATTTGTTGAAGAGCCAAGAGAAACCGGCAGAGCGAATAGCGGATTGGAGCTGAGCCCAGTGACGATATTGGTGGTCGGCGATTGAGTCATGATGGCATAGGCGGCGCGGATTGAAGTTTTACCAGTCTTAAAGGGATCCCAGGCGAAGCCTATGCGCGGTTGGAAATTCTTGTTGTTCGTGTGATAGGGCTGAAAAGCCGAGACTAAAGTGCCGTTGGCGGTGTCGAAATTGGTGAAGCGGCCTGAGGCTTCCGATGGCGTGGAATTCCAGGCATAGCGGAGGCCGATGTTAAGAGTGAAGTTGGGCTTCCATTTGAAGCTATCTTGCGCAAAAGCGTCGTAGGCAGGCTGCAAAATTCTGTTGTTGCCCGAGCCAAGCAGATCCGTGAACAAGTTGCTTTTGTCCGTCAAGAAGTTGGCCATGGTCGTGTAGGTGAAGCTTCCAATGTTTTCTGCAATGTTGTTGTTGTAAGCGCGCCGAATTTCTCCGCCCAAAGCAAAGGTGTGCCGGCCCTTAAGCCAGCTGAGAGTGTCATTCAAAACACCCGTGGTGTCGCCGCGGCCTTGGGGCTCGCCTGTTGGGCCACCGAAGCCCAAAGCGCCGGCGACGTTGATAAAAGGCAAGCCGCTGGCGACCGGAGAGCCTGCGGGCATGCCGATATTGAATTTCGTGGGGTCCAGGAAACCATTCGGAAGAAATGTGAGGTGGATGCGGTTGAATCCGATGCGAATTGTATTAGCAAGAGTCGGGCCGAACGTATGGTCTTCGCTTAACGTGCCGAGATGCCGGAAACCTTCGCGCGTATCACCGAACCCGGGGACATTAGCGCCAATTGCGCCGCCCGCCGTAGGTTCCTGGCGAAGATCCTTCTGCACCACATAGTAGCCGTGAATGCGATCCTGCTGGCGCACGTCGAAGTCAAAATCGGCAGAACCTTGGTTAAGGTTCACGTTGGCAAGAGTGCCTCCGGTGAAACCCGTCCAGTCCGCCTGCGCCGCAGATGCATCCGTGGCTTGATGGAAATTGGCGGCGGGCAGAAGTTTGATCAGACTGGCCACTGCGGGCGAGGTAACGGTCGCTATTTGGTTTAGGCTTGGTACCGTGCTAGTGACTGTCAAGCTCTGATGTTGGCGCAACCCCTCATATGCGAAGAAAAAGAATGCCTTATTCTTCTTAATGGGACCGCCAAAAGCAGCGCCGAACTCGTTGCGCTTGAAGGGGGCTTGCGGATTCGGCACGGTGTTGAAAAAGTTTCGGGCGTCGAGATCGTTGTTACGAATAAACTCAAAACCTTCGCCGTGATAAGTGTTCGTGCCGGAACGCGTGGCCATGTTGACGATGGAGCCGGAGTTTCGCCCATACTCGGCGGGAAAAGCAGAGTTGTCAATCTTAAATTCAGATAAGGTGTCAATGGGCGGCTGGAAGGTGATCTGGTTTTGCACTGGATCGTTCAGGTTGATGCCGTTGACCAGCCAATTCGTGGTGTCTTCGCGCTGCCCCGCCGTGTTGACGCCGAAGGAGCCCTGGCCACGGAGCGGAAAAGAAAGAAAACCGTTGGCGGGTGGCGTGATGGTGCCGGGAGTCAGCAGACTGAGGTCAGTAAAGTGGCGGCCGTTCAGGGGAACGTCTTGCACGTACTTATCGTTGATAACCTGCCCCATACTGTTTGTAGTGGTATCGAGGATAACGGCATCGGCCGTGATTTCGACTGTCGCCGAGGCTTCGCCAACTTTGAGCTGGATGTTTTGCGTGACCGAAGTGGCCACGGGAAGATCCAGGCCAGCGACAAATGCTTTTTGGAAGCCCGCGGCCGTGACTTCAATGCGATATTTGCCTATGGGCAGCGATGGGAAAAGATATGCGCCGGCGCTGTCCGACTGAGTGCTCGACGCGATACTCGTAGCCTGATTGATCGCTGTGACTTTGGCATTGGGAACTCCTGCCCCGGTAGCATCCGTAATAGTGCCATTCAGGCTGGCGGTGGATTGAGCCATCGCGGGGGCAACTGAGACACAGAAAAGCAGGGCCAAGAAGAAAACAGAAACGAATGCATTTCCCGGCGATGACTTGGTTGCAACAGCTCGCATGGTGCTGCTCCTCCTGGAGTCCAACGGACTCATCAGATGAAAGTGACCGCTCTCTCAACCGATTCCGTGGTTTGCTGGAAGAACAGCGCCGCGGAACAAGCACGGTTCCCTGGAGAAGAAATTTGAAAAGGGGGCCAAATGCCTCGTACACACGACCTCGTCCTTTAAGGTGGGCAATCCGGGTACCACAAGCGGCGCAGACTCGTCATACCGGGAACGCCCTACGTATCAATCACTTGTCGCGTGAAGTGGCAAAATCTAGCTCATAGTAATGAACAGAAGTATTCGAGTGGCTCCAAAAATTTGAAGGCGTCTCCCAAATACAGAAGAAGCTCAGATCCAGCTTTTAAGCGAGAGATGGAAAGTTTCTTAGCGGTTTGCGATGATCTAGGGTAAACACCCGAGTCCGCCGATAGCACGCGAACAGACTTCAAATGTTTTTTCAGAGAGCGGTACGGATACGAGGAGCTTCGGCCAGTCTTACGGTAAACACGAAGCGGGGAGGAGAAGCACTTGGCCTTCGTGGATGAGGTTAGCGTCGCGGAGGTCCGGATTTGCATGAGCGATGCAGGACCATGCGGAGCCGTGATGCAGTTGTGTTTGCGCGATGGTCCAGAGCGTGTCGCCGGGACGGACGGTGTACTTCATGGGAGCACGAGGAGGAGCGATGGAAGCGGGAACGACAACTTGAGAACCGACTTCGAGAAGGTCGGGATTGCGAAGACCGGGATTGAGAGCGAGGAGTTCCTGCCAGCGGCGGCCATTACCGAGTCGCGAAACAGCAAACTTCCAAAGCGAGTCACCGGGCTTGACGGTGACGATGGCCAGTTTTCCGGAGATACTTGGCGACGGTGAGACGCGAGGCTCCGATGGCGCGGGAAGCACGCTCGGGGCAAAGGGCGTTGGGACGATTGTGCGCGGCGCGGAAACTACGGGCGGCGCCGGCAAAACGCGCGGCCGTTCGAAGGGGGACCGCTTAACGAACGGCCGCAACGGTGCGACCACTCGCGGAGCAGGGTTGACCACTGTCGGAGGAACAGTCACAGGAGGAACCAAGGGCTGGGCCGGTGCCTTGGGCGAAGCGAGCACGGGAGCGTCCGCAAAAGGAAGATGAAATTCCGCGGAGCGCTGAAGCTGTTGCGATTGTCTTTCTTTCCGGAAGCGGCGCGCGGCGTCACCGAGCGGAACGTTTGCGGAATTTGTTGAAGGATCTGAGGCGTCAACGCCAGGCGTGACGGCGGAGCCGTTTGCGTCTTGCGCGACGGCAGAACCGGAGGCGGCGTCTTGTGGTTGTTGCGTGTTGGTTGGAACGGGTGGCTGTTGGTTTTTGCGCGCTTCTAGCTGTGCGCGATCTTCAGGCGTAAGGATGTGGTTGCGCTTCAGGTCATCGGCAGTGTAAACGTGCTTGGATTTTTTCCGATGACCTTCTTTGCGGACGCGTTCCTGACGGGCGGTGTTTGCAACGTCTTGGTATTTTTGGTCTGCTTTTTTCTGACTTTGGGTTTGATCCTGAGCCCCGTCCTGTTGACCCTGGGCGAAGCAGAGAGAGGTCCCCGAAACCGCGAAGGAAAGGATTAGAAGAGCGAAAACACAAACCCGCAGGGAGCCGGAAGGGGACTTAACGGCAGTCAAACAGCTGACCCGGGTTGGAGCGTCAAGATCAGGGCTGGTCATTCAAACCGACCGTTGACGGGGGACAACGCCTAGGAAAGAGTATACCCGAAAAAACTGTTCCCGGATACAACACTTTTTCTGCGAGGGGGCTGCCGGGAGCGGGTTCCATTGTCCCTGACGTCCGCGAAAGCTGAACGGGCGTGCGAAGCAAAGGCGCCGTTGCATGCGTTTCTAAAGGGGCGCCTTTTGCTTCGACGTGCGTTGAAACAGGATTATTTTTCGGCGACGACGGGTTGCGATTTGTGGTATGAAGCGCGCTTGAAAGAGGCGGCTTGAGAGGACCATCACCGTGAACTTAAACCTCAATTTGAAGACGAAGAGTGCGGTGTTGCTAATCGCGATGTTGACTTCTTGCGTTCTCGTTACCGCGCAAGAGAAAGCGCAAGACCGGAGAAAATTCTTGGACCCGGCGACGCCGGTGAGCGATGACCCGCGGCGAATTCCGGTGAAACCCGGACCACAGGGGCCGGACCGCGTTTTGGTTTTGCGCGGCGGAAGAATTTTTGACGGAACGGGAACGGCCGTGCGCGAAGGGACGCTGGTCATCGAGCGCAACAAGATTTCGAAAATTTTGGCATCGTCGTCGACGGACTGGCCGAAGAATGCCGAAGTCGTGGACGCTGCGGGCAAAACGATTCTTCCCGGACTCATCGACCTGCACACGCACCTGACGTACCCGTTGACGGAAGGTGACGTGTTGCACGCTCCGAGCGAAGCCGACGCGACGCTACGCGCCGTCGAGAAGCTCCGCTACTTTTTGGAGAGCGGCATCACCAGCGTACGCGACGTCGGCTCGCAAGGCGATGTGATATTTCGATTGAAAGAGTGGGTACGCGACAACCGGCTAGCGGGACCGCGGGTCTTTCCCGCGGGTCAGTTCATCACTGCTGAGGGCGGACACTCAACAGAGAACACTCCCGACGAATGGATCAGAGAGATGGGCGCGACGCGAATTGCTACCGGTCCCGACGACTGGCGTCTGGCGGTGCGCGAACAATTTCACAAAGGCGCGGATGTCATCAAGCTGGGAAGTCATTTCTCGTTCGAGGAAATCAAAGCGGCGGTGCAGGAGGCGCACGAGCTGGGATTGAAAGTAACGGTGGACTCGGAAACATTTTATATCCAGCGGGCAGTGGAAGCGGGAGCAGACACTATCGAACATCCGTTGCCAAGAACGGATGAGACGATTCAGTTGATGGCGAAGAAAGGAGTTGCGGCAGACCCGACGCTGATTCCTTATCAAATTATTTTTGACGAGTGGGGAGGATATTTCGGCTCGACTTCGCGGCGGTTCACTTTCTCGAATGACGCGAACATGGAGATGCTTCGGAGGCTGAAGCGGGCGGGAGTCAAGTGCGGGGTGGGAACGGATCTGATTCTTCACTGGTACCGCTACATGCCGGGGCCGTACATTCGCGAGCTGAAAAATTTTGTGGCCGCCGGATGGACTGTGCCGGAGGCGCTGGTGGCGGCGACGAAAACGAATTCAGAGATTCTGGACATGGACGACCGGCTGGGAACGCTGGAGCCGGGCAAGCTGGCGGATGTGCTGGCGGTGGATGGGCGGCCCGACGAGAACCTGGATGATTTGGCTAAGATTGATCTGGTGATCCGCAATGGGTTCACGGTTGTGCAGGGCGGCAAGGTGGCGATTCCGAGGCACACGGTCGCCCCGCCGCAAAAAAGGGCTCAATAAAGACTTTAGATAAGCGGTGCATAATCAGCAAGATAGCCCAGCAACGTTGGCTGAATTTCAGGGCACAAGCAGACAAACTATCAGACCCTTAGTTCAATCGAAGTGATGGAGCGGCAGGAAGGCTTGGTAAATAAGGACTTAGCCCACTTTCCCACCGGCACTGAATAATTCGCATTTGACAGAGCACGCCGTCTTCCTTATACTCTGTTGTTTGTCAGGGATGTTACTAACCTGAGTGGGGCGGTTCCGGATGTTTTGGAACCGTTGAGTTGGAAGGATTATCTTCGGTCCCGGAACAAGCAAGACGGAATGGGACGGAAGAGCGGCCGGAATGGGGCGCCTGCCCCGCAAAGCCGAGTAAGCCTCTCCGAACTGATACCAAGAGAACGCCTCTGCTCTACTCTTGGAGTGCGTACGGAGTTTCTTGCTGGTTGTTCCTCCGGATTCGCAGTAGACCTTTCAGCGCAAGTGTACGCTCTCGCGCAGTGTTGTCTGCGCGCCCGGCGAGAGCCCGCGAAGTTTTGCGCGCAAAAGTTTGGCCGCCGTGTGGCCGAAAAAGAGGGAAGGAAGACTGTGCCGACGTTTTCGCAACTGGTCCGTATGGGCCGCGAGGAAGTGATCAGCAAGACGAAGTCGCCCGCATTGATGGGCTGCCCGGAAAAGCGGGGCGTGTGCATTCGCGTGTACACGCAGACGCCGAAGAAGCCGAACTCCGCGCTGCGCAAAGTGGCGCGCGTGCGGTTGACAAACGCAGTGGAAGTGACCACGTACATTCCAGGCATCGGCCACAACTTGCAGGAGCACTCGATCGTCCTTGTGCGCGGAGGACGCGTGAAGGATTTGCCGGGTGTGCGGTATCACATCGTGCGCGGGACGCTGGATGCCGCGGGCGTCGAGAACCGCAAGCAAGGGCGGTCGAAGTACGGCGCGAAGCGGCCGAAAGCGGCGCAGGCGAAGTAGGAATTTCGAGGACTTGAAGGAGCGATAGAGAGCAATGCCACGCAAAGGATTAGTTTCGCGGAGAGTCCAGGCGACCGACCCGGTCTACGGCAATGACTTGGTGGAGAAGTTTATCTGCTCGATGATGTGGGAAGGGAAGAAGAGCACGGCGCAGCGCGTGTTCTACGGCGCGATGGACCAGGTGGCGAAGAAAAGCAACGACGACGCGCTGAAGATTTTCAAGAAGGCCGTGGAAAACGTGAAGCCGGTGCTGGAAGTCAAGACGCGGCGCGTGGGCGGCGCGAACTATCAGGTTCCGGTGGAAGTGAATCCGTTTCGCAGGCAGTCGCTGGCGATTCGCTGGCTGCTCCAGTATTCGCGGGAGCGCGCGGGCAAGACGATGGTGGACAAGCTGGCCGATGAGCTGATCGACGCGGCCAATGCGCGCGGCGGAGCCATCAAGAAGAAAGAAGATGTGCACCGCATGGCGGAGGCCAACAAGGCGTTCGCCCATTACCGCTGGTAAGAAGATTGAAGATTAAGGATAAGGAATTGGTGGAATCGTGAGCGAAGCAGTTGCAATCCGGCCCGGAGACAAAAAGTGGGACCATGGGACGAGCATACAAACTCGAAGACACCCGGAATATCGGGATCATGGCGCACATCGACGCCGGCAAGACCACGTCGACGGAGCGCATCCTTTATTACACGGGTGTGACTTACAAGATCGGTTCGGTGGATGAAGGCACGGCCACCATGGACTGGATGGAGCAGGAGCGCGAGCGCGGCATCACCATCACCAGCGCGGCGACGACCGCGGCCTGGGACCGCTTCGGCAAAAAGTACCGCGTCAATATTATTGATACACCGGGCCACGTGGACTTTACCGTGGAAGTGGAGCGCTCCTTGCGCGTGCTGGACGGCGCGGTCTGTGTATTCGACTCTGTCGCCGGCGTGCAGCCGCAGTCCGAAACAGTATGGCGCCAGGCGGACAAGTATCGCGTCCCGCGCATTTGTTTCGTGAACAAGATGGACCGCATGGGCGCCGATTTCGACCACGTCATCGGCACCATTCGAAAGCGTCTTGGAGCCCACCCCGTTCCACTGCAATTTCCCCTTGGCCGCGAAGATAATTTCATCGGCATCATCGATTTTCTGGAGGAAAAGGTAATTGTCTGGCTGGAAGAAACGCTGGGCGCGAAATACGAAGTCTTCGAAGTAGCAAAGCTTTGGGACAAAGCGTTTGTGGATTCGCGGCCGGATGTGGCCGCAGCCTTGAAGGCCTCCGCGATCGACAAGAAGTTCTACGACGAACATCGCAACAAGGTGGTTGAGTACATCGCCGAGCACGACGACGACCTGGTCGAAAAGTATCTGAATGGCGTGGTGCTCACTTTGGAAGAGATGCGCAAGTCGATTCGCAAGTCCACGCTGGCGCTGAAGATCGTGCCGGTGCTGGCAGGCTCCGCGTTCAAGAACAAAGGGATTCAGCCATTGCTCGATGCGGTGGTCGATTATCTGCCGTCCCCCGTCGATGTTCCCCCGGTCGAGGGCACAAATCCGGCAAGCGACGAACTCGAAACGCGCCGCGCGCGCGACGATCAGCCTTTCGCGGCTCTTGCCTTCAAGATCATGTCCGACCCGTTTGTCGGACATGTGACCTACATCCGTGTTTATTCGGGTGTATTGAAATCGGGCAGCTACGTGTACAACTCCGTCAAATGCTCGCGCGAGCGCATCAGCCGCCTGCTGCAGATGCACGCCAACAAACGCGAAGAGATTGAAGAAGTGTATGCCGGAGACATCTGCGCCTGCGTCGGCTTGAAGAACGTGAATACCGGCGACACACTGTGCGATGAAAACAAACCGATCGTCCTCGAGTCAATCGAATTCCCGACGCCGGTGATTTCCGTGGCCATTGAGCCGAAAACCAAGGCCGACCAGGACAAGCTGAGCGTGGCCATGCAGCGCCTCGCTCAAGAAGATCCCACCTTCCGTGTTTCGACGGAACCGGATACGGGCCAAACTTTGATCTCCGGCATGGGCGAATTACACCTGGAGATCATCGTGGACCGCATGCTGCGCGAATACAACGTGCAGGCCAATGTGGGCCGGCCACAGGTGGCGTACCGCGAAACGATTCGCAAGAGCGCCGTCGCGGAAGGCAAATACATCAAGCAGACCGGCGGCAAAGGCCAGTACGGGCATTGCAAGATCGAATTGCACCCGATTCCTAGTTCCAGCCATGAATCCATGAAAGAGATGTCCACGGACGATCTCGACCTGCTGGCCAAGCAAGTGGTGGGCAGCGGCTCCGCGGGCAAATGGAAGTTCGACAAGGAGCACCGGTTTCTCTTCATCGACAAGATTGCTGGCGGTGCAATTCCGCGAGAATTTATCGCCCCCGTCGAGGCGGGCATCCGCGAAGCGCTGGATAACGGCATCCTGGCGGGATTCCCGATGGTGGATGTTGCCGCTGTTTTGATCGACGGCAGCTATCACGATGTGGACAGCAACGAAATGGCGTTCAAGATCGCCGGCTCGATGGCCTTCAAGGAGGCCTGCGCTCGCGCCAAAGCGGTATTGCTCGAGCCGATCATGAAGGTCGAAGTGGTTGTGCCGGAAGAATATATGGCCGCAGTGTTCGGGGATTTGAATGCGCGTCGTTCCGCGATTCAAGGCACCGAAAATCGCGCAGGGAGCAACGTCATTCGCGTGGAGGTTCCGCTGGCGCAGATGTTCGGCTACGCCACGGATCTGCGCAGCCGCACGCAGGGGCGCGCGACGTTCACGATGCACTTTTCGCATTATGCGGAGTTGCCCGCGGCGCTTGCGGAAGAAGTCATAAAGAAGCATCGAGGCGAGAAGTAAAGAGAGGTTTTGTCCGGGTTGAGTGAATTTTGATCTGAGGAGCAGAGGACGACATGGCGAAGGAGAAATTCGACCGCAACAAGCCGCATGTGAACATCGGGACGATTGGTCACATCGATCATGGCAAGACGACGCTGACGGCGGCGATCACCAAGGTGCTGGCGAAGCACAATCCGAAGGTGCAGTTCCGGGCGTTTGACAGCATTGACAACGCGCCGGAAGAGCGCGAGCGCGGAATCACCATTGCGGTGTCGCACGTGGAGTACGAGACGGCCAACCGGCACTACGCGCACATGGACTGCCCGGGGCACGCGGACTACATCAAGAACATGATCACCGGAGCGGCGCAGATGGACGGCGCGATCCTGGTGGTGGCGGCGACCGACGGGCCGATGCCGCAGACGCGCGAGCACATTCTTCTGGCTCGCCAGGTGGGCGTGCCGGCGATCGTGGTTTTTCTGAACAAGTG
>Ga0209474_10002958_pt1 | contig 15186 bp, 17 predicted proteins | sample GraSoiAngelo_145_FD_185902 | JGI IMG/M metagenome (GOLD analysis project Ga0209474, IMG submission 185902) | Grasslands soil microbial communities from the Angelo Coastal Reserve, California, USA - 14_1009_05_20cm (SPAdes) (version 2) | ecosystem: Environmental > Terrestrial > Soil > Grasslands...
TCATTCCTCTCTCGCGCTCTCCCGCTTTCGATGAGGGCGTCATCCGTGGACGGCACGTTGATTTGCGTCCCTACATTCTATCGGGGGAGAAAATCAAAATCATTCCCGGCGCACTCACCCGGGTAGCATTGTGCGAAGGGTCATTGGTGGTGAACTCATCGCAAGGTGGAGGGAGCAAGGATACGTGGGTGCTCGAGGAACAAAGCGCGGAGTGATGGAGTTTTGGAGTAATGGAGTAACGGCGACGCCTCCCAAGGCCTTCCTGCTCCTGTTCATGTTCTTCCCCATCACTCCACCACTCCGCTTTCCCCCATATGCTTAGTCGGGTCGCTGATTCCCTTTTCTGGATGAGTCGCTACATCGAGCGCGCAGAAAATAATGCCCGCATCGCTGACGTAAATCTACAATTGCTCCTCGATCTTGAAAACACCCGCGATCCCGACACGCAGCAGCAGTGGAACCCGATCATCAGTTCGCTGGAAGAAAACGAACTTTTCACTTCGCTCTATCAAAACCCCGATGGCCAGGCCGCCATCGATTTCGTTTGTCTGCAGCGCCAGAACCCAAACTCAGTCTACTCCTCTCTCGTCGCCGCCCGCGAAAATGCGCGGACTGTGCGCGAACAAATTTCGAGCGAAATGTGGGAGCACTTCAATCGGCTCTATCTTTTCGTCAAAGGCGAGACCGGGAAAAAGATGCTGCGTTTGAGTCCATACGAATTTTTCCGGCGTATTATTACCGGCTCACATCTGATCCAGGGAATCGCCGACGCGACCATGACGCATAGCGAAGGTTGGGATTTCATTCGCATCGGAAGATTTCTCGAACGGGCCGACAACACCTCGCGCATTCTCGACGTCAAATATCATCTCCTCCTGCCTTCGGGAGAACAAGTCGGCGGCAACATCGATACCATCCAATGGATGTCGGTCTTGAAATCGTGCAGCGCCCTTGAGGCTTACCGCAAGATCTATGTTGGGCAGGTCGCGCCGTGGAAGGTCGCGGAGTTTTTGATCGCCCATCCCGAATTTCCCCGGTCCATCCGCTTCAGCGTCGACTCCCTTGATGCTGCCCTCCATCGCATTTCCGGCTCGCCCGAGACGAACTACGCCAACGAGGCAGAACGTCTTTCCGGCCGCTTACGTTACGATCTCGATTTCGCTACGATAGCCGACATCTTCGATTACGGCCTGCATGAGTACCTCATTCTTACCCAAAAACGTCTCGCCGAAATCAGCAGAGCCCTTTTCGAAATCTATTGTGCCACCAACGAAACGATTTCGCCGCCTTCGATCGCGGAAAAGCGAACCGCGTGAGCCGGCATCGTGGAGTCGATCCGCCGCGGCCAGCGACCGCAGCTAACGTTTTATCTCCGCTGGAAATCGAGAACACGCCGGTTATTTATCCGGGAGTGAAAAACTGGTGTTTCGGTTTCCTTGCCTGCGTAATCGTGGCTTTTAGCAGTTGCGCTACCGATGAAGAATTCAACGCCGGTCAGGCAGCGAAAACGCGCGAGGCCATTCCAGGCGAAGTGAACCCGAACGCGCCCGACGCGTCGCAACAGCCGGTGCGCACTCAGCCTGGTTTTAACTTTTGACCGACCTGCGATCGAGGATAGATCCGGTCAAACCCTTCCGTCGTTCGCAAAAAAGCCTGCCCCTGCTGACGCGTCGAACAGCGCGGCGAAGGATCCCGGCAAGTGCATTTATTCTCCACATTCCAATCCTGGATAAAGACCCCTTTTCTTTTTTCGCATCGTCGCCGTTGATATAACGACTGCCTGTGAACGAAACTCCACTTTCCTGGCGCTCGCCCAAAACCGAAGTGCGGCAAAGTCCAATTCACGGCAAAGGGCTATTTGCTGTGGCCGATATTGCCAAAGGCGAGATAGTGATGATCAAGGGCGGTCATATCGTCAGTCGAGACTTTGTGGAACGCGAAGTCACGCCCAAGCTTGGCCCGGTCGAGATTCAAATTGGCGACGACTTATTCATCGCGCCGGTAACACAGGAGGAACGGGAGGGTTCGATGCTCTACAGTAACCATTCCTGCGACGCCAACCTCGGCCTGCGCGGCAATATTATCTTCGTCGGCCTTCGGGATATTCGCGCCGGGGAGGAACTGACCCATGACTGGTGCATGACGGACGACGACGGCTACGAAATGGAATGCAAATGCGGCTCACCCAATTGCCGTCGCATTCTTACCGGCAAAGATTGGCAGCGGCCGGAACTGCAGGCACGGTATCACGGTTATTTCGCTACGTTCCTTGCTGATAAGATTGCGGCACGCGCTCGCTGAAAACTCCAGCTTGGCTGGCTCGGCCATTGCGAAAAACAAACAATGTGGGCGACCGTCTTACAAAATTCGCCAACGCGGTATTCCGGTTTTGCGATCGATTTCCCACAAACGACGTCCCCCGAGAAACGCATTCCGGTTATCGCCTCTCTTCACTCCGCGCGGCAAGTGCTTCATCATTTTGACGTTGCCGCCACCGAGGACAACGGTATCGGCGACGAACGAAAGTTTTAGCTGCGTCACGCAGTAAAGCACTTCCTCGCGCCACGCTTTTTCGCCGAGACGCTCAAGCCCGTCTATGCCCAGCCAGTCTTCAATTTTGCGGTGATCGCGGTAAGGCAGATCCCCAAGCTCGAGAGGCAAGAGGTTCTTGCTCCAGACCAGGGCCGCACCGAGGCCGGTGCCCAACCCGAGAAAAAGCATGCGACCGCGAATATGACTGCCGAGTGCCTGCATGGCAGCGTCGTTAATGACCCGAGTGCGCTTTTTCAGGGCGCGACTGAAATTGAACCCGACCCAACCTTTTCCGAGATGTTTCGGGTCCTTCACGATCTTGCCTTTGCGCACGACCGAAGGAAACCCGATGGAAACAGTGGCGAACTTTAGCTCCGTCGTGGTTTCGTGAAAATTGCTTACGAAATCGCGCGGCGTCATGCCCGGTCCGGAATCGAATTTCAATTTCTCCTTCGCCGACATTAGCAGTTTGACGTGAGTGCCGCCGATATCGACGACGAGAACGCTCCGTTTCATCGGACGACCTTGGGCAGGTAAAAATTAATCTCCGATCCCTATCGACCGGCCCAGGCGTTTGAAAACGCTCCCGCGCTCTGCCCCTCCGGAAGCATCGGGGGGCCAGCATTCGACAATCTCGAGTTCAAGGAAACGGAACAAGGTCAAGCGCGCGAATTTCAGATCCAGCCGAAGATTGCGCGCGATCTGAGCGATGGAACGGGAGCCGTTAAATTGCGAGGCGAATTGTGCTTCGGCCACGGTAAGCCGCAGCTTTTGAATACGCTCAAACCCATCACGCGTATAAGCCGGAATCCAGGCCGGGTCATAATCGGCCTTGTCGGTAACGTCCTGCGCCTGGACGAAGCGTAAGGTACTCAACATCCAATGCTCGACGTCCTCCTCAGCGGGGATGTCGTTGGTGAAATCGGGCAGCTCGCTTGTTTGCTCAAACGCGAATCGCACTCTTGGTGCGCTCCAGTGTCGCGCGAAAAGTTTTTGCCCATAATGCTGGACCAATTGCAGGGCCGGATCGCGCAAAATCAGGTCCTCCCGGAGGAGAGTAATGAACAACGGGCAACCGGTTTGAGATTGAGTCTCTCGCGCGGCAGCCACGCGGTCGGGATCGATGTTTACCAGCGTAATCGGCGCTTCGAAGCAGTAAGTCTCGGCATCGCGGGTCGTCACCAGCACGACCTTTCCTTCACGAGCGTAAAGGTCGATATTTTCCCTCGTCCCGGCAGAGCGGAGTATGCCAGTCAACTTTTCGTGACCGATTACTCTCAGCGCGCGGCTGAAGGGAAAGAAACTGCTATCACCGGAAAAATAGGTATTCGCTAACGCACCGGACCCGAAAAGCGCCGGCTGGGGTTGCGCGTAGAACTCCGAATCGCCAAAACCACTGTGCACTTGCTCGCTTCCCGGGGAAATGGTGGATGCCGGCTCGCTCCACAGGGGCGAAGTGATGACTGCGGGGGCCTCCTCATCTTCTGGACCGATCACGTTGGTAAACTCAGAACGTAGGGCCGGCTCCGCACCTTCTTCGCCCGATAGGTTTCCTTGGACGGCTTTCACGAGTGAGTCAGAAGTAAATGGTTTATGCAGAATTCCCAAGATATTCTCGGATCTGGCTTGTGCATCTCCTAAATCAGCAGCGAATCCAGACATGAAAATTACCGGGATGTGCGCAGTCGACTCATCTTCGCTCAGGCGCCGACTAACTTCATCGCCTCGCAAATCGGGCAGCAAGTAATCGAGCAGGATCAAATCAGGCTTCTGCTGGCGAGTCGCCTGCAATCCCTCCTCCGCCGTTCCGGCGGTGACCACGTCATAGTTTGCTTCCGTCAGAATCTCCTCGACGAAACCTAATAGCATCAGACTGTCGTCGATCACCAGAACGCGCTGGCGCCGCGCAGGCCGAACGTCCTCGCCGGGCCGTAAGAGATTCTGCGCCAAGTTCCGGAAATCTGCATCGGAAAATGGCTTTTCCACGAAATGAACGTCCCCGATCCCCTGCGATTCTTCAGGCCGCGAAGCGAGAGGCGAAGCCGCCAGAAATATGGCCTGCGCCTTCGGATGGCTGGCCCGCAAATCGCGCAGTAAATCTGAATCGGACGCAGCATCCAGGTCGAGCACGAACAACTCGACCGGCTCGCTTGAGGTAAGCCGATGCGCCTCGTCCATATCGTGCGCCACATCTACCACCGCTTCGGGCGCAACCTCGTGCAACACGCTCAAAATTGACGAAAGCAACGATTCATCTGGCTCCAGAACTAGAATGCGCTCTTCGCTTTTAGTAGTCTGAGGAGTAGATTTTTTCACCGGGAAAAGGCGCGCCGGCGCAAGAAAATGTCCCGCTGCCAACCCGCTGCCCTAACCATTTATGCTTCTTGGCAAATGAAAAGCATTTTCTCTCTCAACTTGCGCTAGCGAACGACTGGATAGCGTCGAGCCAGTTCGCGCCGGCTGGTTTTGCCGCGCTCATTTACCGGGATCGCCTCCACAAAATAAATGCGGCGCGGCACTTGCCAACTGCTCAGCCGCGCCCGGCAACGCGCGAGCAATTCACTCTCGCTCAAGCCTTTCGCTACCACGCAGGCGGCGATTTCTTCATTCCGACGCTCCGATTCGCGACCGAAAACGATTGCCGCTTGCACTCCCTCGCAGCGCAGGATTTCGGCTTCTACTTCCGCCGGATGCACTTTCTTGCCCGCAACGTTAATCAAGTCCGAGCTGCGTCCGACGATCCGGTAACCGCCCCGGGTTTTTTCCAACAAATCATCCGGGACAAAAATGCCTCCGCCCAGTTTTCCTTCATCCGACTCAGGGAAGTAACCAGTGGCGACCGCCCGGCTTCGCACTCGAATGAGCGAGACCGGATTAGCGGGATCGACCTGTTCAATCACAACTCCGGACATCGCCATGCCAACAAATCCCGGAACCGGCTGTGCTTCGCAGACATAACAAATCCCACCGCACTCCGATGCACCGTAAAAAGAGTGGATCTCGCGGCCGAATTTTCCGCAGAAGGCTTGCGCTGTTTCCGGGGCCAAGGGGGCTCCGGCCGAAATGCAAAGCCCTAAGTCCGACAAGGGGGGCGCCTCGGCCATTTCGCAAAATGACTGGTAGAAAACCGGCATTCCGGGAAAAACGGTCGCGCGAGTCGCGGCGAGGCCGTCGATGATGGCCCGCGGTATCCGATCGTTGCTGAGCACGAGCGAAACGCCGCGCACGATGAGCGGCGTCAGCAAATTGCTAAATCCATAGGAATGCGAAATTGGGATGACGCCAAAATTCAAGTCGTCCTGGCTGATGCCCATCGTCTCGCAAATGTTCTCGCAATCGGCCAGCAATTGTTCGCTCCGAAAACGGACTGCGCGCGGGACGGCAGTCGTCCCGGAAGTAAGCTTCAAGAGCGAGGGCCGATCGTTGCCCCAATCGTTCGCCGGCCCGTCTTTTGTAGCTGCCGTCGTCCCCGGCGGCAGAATTTGCACGTTTTTGCCGCCAGAGACGGCGGCAGCTACATTGCAGATTTGAAATGCGCTTTGTTTTTGCTCATCGCTAATCGTCTGTTCCAGCGGCAGAACGACAAGTTGCTTCCGCAGGCACGCCAGAAATAGCGACGGCCAATCGGGATGGTTCCCAATTTGAATCGCGCAAACTTGAGCTGATGGAATCGCCTCCAGCTGACTCGCAAAATGCCGGGCGCCCTCTTCAATTTCAGAAAAGGTGCGCAGGACCCTCCCTTGTGCGTCCAAGATCGCCGCGCGGTCGCGATTCTTTGCGCGGGTAGCTTCCCACGCCTCGAGAATCGGATCTTCTACTGTCGTCCTCACTTGCGAATTTGCCCTTCCGCAGCTACATTCTAACCTCGTTTTTCAATATGAAGGCGGACATTCATCCCGATTATCAAGAGACCGACATCGTTTGTGCGTGCGGCGCGGTTTATCACACTCGCTCGACCAAACGAGACATTAAAATCGGCATCTGTGCCGCCTGCCATCCGTTTTTCACCGGCGAACAAAAATTTGTCGATACCGCCGGGCGCGTGGAAAAATTCGCGCGTCGCTACGGTAGCACCAAGGCCGCCCGCGCGGGCAAGGCTTAGCTGAATGTAGAGGCACTCGCCGCGGCGAGCGCCTGCGCCGGTGGCTGAACATAGCCGCCGCTACAACAACTATGGACTTTGATCTTCTCATACAACGTAAACGCGAGCGTTTCGAACAACTCGAACGCGAAATCGCGGATCCTTCCCTTTTTGAAAATCGCAATCGCGCCGGCGAAATCATGCGGGAACACGCGAACGTGAAAGCCTTGCTCGCGAAGTGGAACGAGTTGTCGAGCGCGCGAATGCAACTGGCAGACAATCGCGAACTGGCCAATTCGACCGACGCCGATCTCGCCCAAATGGCGAAGGAAGAAATTCCCGCCCTCGAAGAACGCGTCGCCAGATTCGAACGCGAGATGCAGGTGGCATTGCTTCCACCGGATGAAAATGAAAATCGCGACGCAATCATTGAAATCCGTGCAGGCACTGGCGGAAGCGAGGCGGCAATTTTCGCCGCCGATTTGTACCGAATGTACAATCGCTATGCCGAGTCAGCCGGATTGAAAATCGAGAGTATGGACTCGAGTCCATCGGAGCTTGGGGGGTTAAAGGAAGTGATTTTCAAAGTGAGCGGCGAGTCGGTTTTTCGAAAATTGCGCTACGAGAGTGGAGTGCACCGGGTCCAGCGTGTCCCCGCGACCGAGGCGCAGGGGCGCATTCATACCAGCACCGCCACGGTCGCGGTCTTGCCGGAGGCGGAGGAAATCGATCTGGAATTAAAACCGGAAGAGCTTCGCATTGAAGTTTGTCGCTCTGGCGGACCAGGCGGTCAGGGCGTAAACACGACCGATTCTGCAGTGCAGATTTTGCATATTCCTACTGGGACAATCGTACGCTGCCAGGACGGACGGAGTCAGCAAAAGAACAAAGAAAAAGCGCTCAACGTTTTGCGCTCGCGTTTGCTCGAGACCAAACAGCGTGAAGAAGCGGAGAAATATGCGGCCCATCGCCGGAGTCAGATTGGATCGGGTGGCCGCGAAGAAAAAATCCGGACTTACAACTTTCCGCAGAACCGCGTCACCGACCACCGCATCGGGCTCACTCTCTACAACTTGGACCGGTTTATGGAAGGCGAGCTCGAGGAAATGATCTCAGCATTGCAAGCTGCCGATCTGGCCGAGCGATTGAAAGACAGCGCGCTGACGAACTGATGTCATCCCGACCGGAGCGAAGCGCAGTGGAGGGATCCCGTGGCGTCACCTTAAAGATTGCGCAGCGGAATCCCTCGACATTTCTCCGGATAACAAAATGACGGTGCTCGACGTTCTTCAATCCACCACCGCTTACTTCAAAAAACGCGGAATCGAAAATCCGCGCTTGAACGCCGAGCATCTGCTGGCGCACTCACTCGGGCGGAAAAGGCTCGATATTTACCTCGAGTTCGAGCGCGATTTGGCCGAGCCCGAACTGGCGCCGTTACGCGAGCTTGTCCGCCGGCGCGGGCAAAACGAGCCGCTCCAACATTTGCTCGGCACCATCGAATTTTGCGGAAACATCTTTCTCTGCGACAAACGCGCGCTCGTTCCGCGACCGGAAACGGAAGAATTTGTCGGGCTGGTTGAATCGAGAATCATGAATCGAGAATCGAGAATCGTCGATCTCGGGACCGGTTCGGGGGTAATTGCACTGTCGCTGGCGAAAAAAATTCCTGAGGCGAAAATCACCGCCGCCGATATCTCGGATGACGCCCTCTTGCTGGGGCATGAAAATGCCGTCCGGCTCCGCATCTCGGGCGTTCAATTTCTCCAAAGCGACTTGTTAGAGAATGTTGATGGGAAATTCGATCTGATTGTCGCGAATCTGCCCTACATTTCGCGGCATGATCGCGACCAGCTCACCCCCGAAGTTTTGCGCGATCCGGAAGTCGCCCTTTTTGCCGGCGAGAAGGGCGATGAAATTATTCGCCGATTGATTGAGACGGCGCCGTGGCATCTGAACGCCGGAGGCTTGCTCGCGCTGGAGATCGGACTGGGCCAGGAAGCCGTCCTAATTGACCTTTTGCGCGAGAAAAATTACCGCGACATCGAGGCGAAAAACGATTATTCAGGTAGAACGCGTTTTCTCTTCGCCCGGTATGGATAAGATACTTGTGCATGGCGGGAATTCTCTCGCCGGTTCCATCAAGATCAGCGGTTCGAAGAACTCCGCCCTCCCCATTCTGGCCGCGACCCTGCTGACTCGGGAGCCGTGCACGATTCATCGCGTGCCGGACCTGAGCGACACGCATTACATGTTGCAAATCCTCACTCATCTCGGCGCTCAGGTGGAACGCGCCAGCGGGATTGTCACCGTCACCGCCGACAAAGTGCAATCGGTCGCGCCGTATGACGTTGTGCGAAAAATGCGGGCCTCGGTCGGCGTGCTCGGACCGCTCCTCGGGCGGTGCAAGGAAGCGACCGTTTCCCTGCCGGGAGGTTGCGTCATCGGCGATCGGCCGATCGATTTGCACTTGAAGGGATTCGAAGCGCTGGGCGCGGCGGTGCGAGTGGAAAGCGGCAACGTGAAGGTTTTTGCCCCGAAACTTGCCGGCGCTGTGATTAATTTACGGGGCAAATTCGGACCAACTGTGCTCGGGACCGACAATGTGATGATGGCCGCCGTTCTTGCTGAAGGCACAACTGTAATCGAAGGGGCGGCGCAAGAGCCGGAAGTGTGTGATCTGGCTGATTTTCTCAATAAGATGGGCGCGAAAATTGAGGGCGCCGGGACCCGAAGAATAATCGTCGAAGGCGTTAGTGAATTACACGGGGCCGAGCACTACATTATCCCCGATCGGATTGAAGCGGGCACCTTTCTGGTGGCGGGCGCGATAGCCGGCACCGGAGTGACCGTCAACCGAGTTGAGCCCAAACATCTTACCGCGATTACTGATGCGCTGAGCAGTTGCGGATTCAAAATCGAGGCGAAGAATCAATCCATAACCGTTTCACCAAATGGTGCACCCAAACCGTTGGAAATCACGACGGAACCCTACCCCGGGTTCCCGACTGATATGCAGGCGCAAATGTGCGCGTTGCTTTCCACCACTGAAGGAATCAGCGTGATCACGGAGAATATTTTCCCGCAGCGTTACATGCACGTGGCCGAGCTGAAACGGATGGGGGCCGAGGTGCAAATGGAAGGCGCCACCGCAGTGATCCAAGGCGTGGAGCGGTTGACCGGCGCGCCAGTGATGGCGAGCGATCTGCGCGCCTCAGCCGCGTTGGTGCTGGCGGGACTGAAGGCCGAAGGAGTTACTGAGGTGAGCCGCGTTTATCATATCGATCGCGGCTACGAACATCTCGACGAAAAATTGAGCGGACTCGGCGCGCACATCGAGCGGGTGAAGGCCTGAAACCTTTGTAGAACGGCCATTTTGGCTGTGGGGCCAGCGGGCATCTTGCGCGCTGATCGCAGCGTGAAAGAAACGTGCGTCCTGTGCACCCCAGGGTGCGGTGCAACGAACAAAATCGCTTTAGAACGTAACATCGGTCTGACGATTGCGCATAAGCCTTTGGCTTGCGTTCTCTGGAAACAAGCGAGACGCTTGGATTACCTATGGAAACGACTCCACCTCCCGCTACCTCTTCTTCATCAGCTGATATCCGCACTTGGAACGTTCTTTGCCATGCCAGCGCGCTTCTCGGATTCTTTTTTCCATGGGCCGGTCATATCCTCGCGCCTTTAATCGTGTGGCTGGTAAAACGTGGCGATTCTCCCGAAATCGATGCCCACGGAAAAGAATCGGTCAATTTCCAGCTTACGATGCTCATTTACTCAGTGATCTCCGGCATTCTCTGTCTGGTGCTGATCGGATTCGTTTTGCTCGCCATCCTGCACGTCCTCAATGTCGTCTTTGTTATCATCGCCTCCATCCGCGCGAGCGAAGGAAGGTTTTATCGTTATCCGCTAACGATCCGTTTTCTGAATTAGAAATCGCGGTCTCGCAGCTACGAGAGTCAACGAGCGCTCTGCCCATAGACGACGCCTACCTCGCCGTGAACTTTCGGTTGTTCAATGCGCTGCAACATTGGATCGGAGTTCTGAGCTTGCTGCTGGGCGGCGCAGCCGGTCTCGAAAATCGCAAGGGCGAGAAGCAAACAATGTAAGGGTCGCATAAAATATTCCGCGTTAGTGTTCATTAGAAAGCTGAATCCAATGTCGACCGAGAAGACAACTGAGCCTTCGACCGCCGGCATTGTCATTTCGTTCATCGTACCTGCTTATAATGAAGAAGCGGAACTGCTGGGAACGCTCCGCGCCCTTCGTTCTGCCGCTGACGGCCATGAGCACGAGATTGTGTTGGTGGACGATGCATCGACCGACGCGACGGGCGCAATCGGCGAAGAATTCGGGGCGCGCGTGATTTCGATCGAGCGCCGACAAATTGCAGCCGCGCGTAATGCCGGAGCCGCCGCAGCGCGGGGCAACGTTTTTATTTTCGTCGATGCTGATACTCGGATTGGACCGGAACACGTGCGCGGCGCAGTTGAAGCGCTCAAGAGCGGTTGTACCGGCGGCGGTGCGCGGCTGGCAACTGATCGTGAAATTCCACTCTGGGGTAGAATCTTTTTCCGCGTTTTTACTACTCTCTATTTCGGACTCAACCTCGGCGCCGGCGCCTTTCTCTTTACCACGCGCGAGAATTTTTCTGCCATCGGTGGCTTCGACGAGATTTATTTTGCGAGCGAAGAAATCTTTTTCACCATCGCGCTGAAACGCCTGGGCCGATTCAGGCTGTTGCGCGAACCCGCCATGACCTCGGGCCGAAAACTGCGGATGTATTCAGGATGGAAAATTTTTACCCGCTCTCTCTCTCTGATTTTCGGCGGCCCGCGTGGAGTGATGTCACGAAAAAAGCTCGACATGTGGTACGGTGGCGACCGAGAAAAACGCATCGGCTAAGACGCGAAAAATGATGGTCAGATCTAACTCGGCCATGTAGTGTCGCGGCATCTAACCGCAAAAAACCTATGCTTAACATCATTTGGCACATCATTGTTGGTTTCGTTGTCGGTCTGGTCGCACGCGGCGTCATGCCGGGCGCTCAAGCCATGGGACTGATCAAGACGACCCTGCTCGGGATTGTAGGCGGCATTCTCGGTGGATTAATTGCGCGGCTCTTCTCCAAGCCAGAACCGGGCTCCGCCTTTCATCCGGCCGGATTTATCATGTCAGTCATCGGCGCCGTTATTGTCCTCTTTCTCTGGACGCGATTGGTGCCAGCCGGGTAAGTTGGAAGCAAAGATCCGCGATTTCACAAACGACGAGGAAGTGCGCGAACTGGTGCGCGCCTTCGAGGAAGCGACGATTCTGCCTTCGCAATTCCACCACTGCGCTCACATCGCGGTGGCTTTGACTTACCTGGCCGAAGCGCCGCTCGATGACGCGACCGTGCGGATGCGGCAGACGCTGCAAAAATTCACCCAGCGTCACGGGGTCAATGTTTATCACGAAACCGTGACGCGGTTTTGGATGAAGCTGCTCGATCATCTGGCGACCACTCATTACCGCGAGATGCCGTTGTGGCGCCGGATCAATCTGATCGTGGAACGTTGGGCCGTGACCGACCCGATTGCTGCGCACTATTCACGTAACGTTATCAGTTCGCGCGCTGCCCGCGAAACGTGGGTCGCACCAGATCGATTGCCGCTGCCGTTCTGACAACTGGCAAGATGCCCGTTGCCCCCACAGCCAAGGTGGCTGTGCTACAAATGCGGGCTCGCCGTGCATGTATTAATGATTATCGGCTCGATGTCAGCGAAGGTTTTCAGCTCTTCACCGCGCTGCAAGGACTGAAGGTGCCGTCAAAGATGTTGTATTTCCCCGATGAAGGGCATTGGGTGCTGAAGCCGCAAAATTCGCGGTTGTGGTACAAAACGGTGAACGACTGGGTGGATCAGTGGTGCGGAAGATAGGCTTCCAGCCTGTCTCGGCCGGAGAGCATCCTGCTCGCCGATCTTTGATGAGGGTCAGCTCGAAGCCTGACTGCCGAGTCAGGCAAGATGTCTGACTTCCATCAGCGCCGCCTTCGCCCGAACGAATACCCGCGATGCGTGCGACCGCCGCCAATAGCGCGTTTCCCGCCAGTGATGACCTCCGGTTCAAACAGTACCGTGTAAATATATGGAAAGCTCTCCAGCTTCAGCCGGGGAATTTTTTGTCCAATGAAACGCTCAATCGCTTGCAAGGCGGGTAATTCCTCGCCGTTCATCAAGGTGAAAGCGTCGCCCACGTTTTGGGCGCGACCAGTTCGTCCAATGCGGTGGACGTAATCTTCCGGATGCTCCGGCACATCGTAATTGATAACGTGACTGACGCCGGCGATGTCGAGTCCCCGCGCGGCGATATCGGTCGCGACCATGACTTCGTATTTCCCGCTCTTGAATCCTTCGAGCGCCTCGATTCGCTCGCGCTGAGTGCGATTTGAATGCAAAACGGCGACGGAATGGTTCCCATGTTTTAATTTGTGCGCGATGCGATCGGCGCCGTGTTTTGTCCGTGAAAAGATGAGTGCGCTATCAAAATTGGTGCGCTCGAGCAGAGCCATGAGGAGATCGAATTTTTGTTCGGCCGCGACCGGATAAGCGGCATGGGTCACGGTTTCCGCCGGCGCACGGCGCACGCCGATTTCCACCAACTCGGGTTCGCGCAGCACCCAGGCGGCCAGCCGCTCGATCTCTGGCGGCAAAGTCGCAGAAAAAAGCAATGTCTGCCGATCAGCCGAAATTTTTTCGACGATCCGGCGCACATCCGGCAGAAAGCCCATGTCGAGCATGCGATCGACTTCATCGAGCACCAGAATCGTAACGTCGCGAAAATGCATGGTGCCCTGCTCGAGATGATCGAGTAATCGCCCCGGCGTCGCGATTAGAACATCGACGCCCTGTTTCAAGTCCTGGCGTTGTTTGCCGTAGCCGACGCCACCGTGGACCACGGTCGCGCGCAAATCGGTGAAGCGGCCGTAATCGCGAAAGGCGGTCTCAACCTGCGCAGCGAGCTCGCGTGTCGGTTCCAGGACTAGACAACGGAATCTTCCGTGATGTCCCAGCAGCGTCAGAATCGGAAGCGCGAAAGCAGCGGTTTTGCCGGTGCCGGTTTGGGCGGTCCCGATCAGATCTTTGCCGGCGAGAATGATGGGGAAGGCGCGCAGTTGGATCGGGGTCGGTTCGGCGAAGCCCATCGCCTGCACCCCGCGCACCACTTCGGGCGAAAGGTCAAAATTATTGAATGACACGAGCAGCAGACTAGCGCCTGTCGCTCAACTTGTCATTCCGTCCCCGCGTTTGTCATTCCGAGCGAAGTCGAGGAATCTCTGACTACTTCTTCTTGAAAACAAGGATAGAGATGTCTCGGTCCGAGCCGGACTGGCATATTCGCTCGACATGACAAAAGTGCTCGTCATCGCTGACACGCATAACAAATTGCCACCAATCGTCTGTGAGCTCGCGCGTAGCGCAGACGAGATCTGGCATTTGGGTGACGTGTGCGATGATCGAATTGCCGATGAACTGCGCGCGCTCGGTCCGCCGTTAACTCTGGTGCGCGGAAACTGCGACAGCAATTATCAGTGGCCGCTGGTGTGTGATCTAACGAGAAATGGGATCCGGTTCCGTTTGCAACACATTGCTCCGCCGCCGAGCCAACCACTCGCTTGCGACATTCTGCTCCATGGCCATACTCATGTGCCGCGCGACGAGACCATCGGCGGAGTTCGCTTTCTAAACCCCGGTTGTGTCACGCGCCCCAATCGCGGAGCACCGCCGAGCGTCGCCTGGCTTGAGATCAATGACGATGGCAGGTTGATTTGGGAATTGAGATCACTTCGCTAGCAGACTGTTGAAATCCCTCATCCTAACCTTCTCCCCCAGGGAGAAGGAACCGCTCTCTCGCACGATGCGAAGGGCCTCCCCTCCCATTCTCTCCCGCGGGGAGAGACGCATCCCGCAAATGCGGGAGCAGTGAGGGCGGTCTTTTAACAGTCTGCCAGACGTCGCCTAGCTTTATTCGATCGCCAGTGTCGCAACACGCGATGGGCCGGCACCGCGGTCGAATGAGCGCGCGATGTCTTCACCAATTGGCGGAAATGCAACGTAGCGAGGGCGCTTTGCACTGCACTTTTGGACAGGCCGGTTTCATCGGCCAGCATGCGCAGGCTGGCATTTACCGGTCGCCAGCGTTGGCGAGCGGTGCGTCCGGAAAGGTAAAGATAGATGAGGAATGCCGCCGGTTGCTGATCGTGTCCGACGATATCGCGCATCAGCACATCGAGGACGTAATCATCGATCGGCACGGTTTGATGGAAGCGCGGCACAATTGCATCTTGCATGCTATACCGATAAACGGACAACACTTTTCGCAGCGGAAGGATCCTTGACGCTGGACGCCGGCAAAGTGTGCGTCCTACGTTTTGGACATGATCAAACAAATAAAATTTGTCAGTGTCCCGGTGGCGGACCAGGACCGCGCCCTCGATTTTTATACCGAAAAATTAGGATTTACCATCATCACCGACCAACCGTTCGACGAAAAGCAGCGCTGGATCGAATTGCGCGTTCCGAAAGCGGAAACGC
>Ga0209474_10002959_pt1 | contig 15173 bp, 14 predicted proteins | sample GraSoiAngelo_145_FD_185902 | JGI IMG/M metagenome (GOLD analysis project Ga0209474, IMG submission 185902) | Grasslands soil microbial communities from the Angelo Coastal Reserve, California, USA - 14_1009_05_20cm (SPAdes) (version 2) | ecosystem: Environmental > Terrestrial > Soil > Grasslands...
CGAACTTCGCGCCAAAGTCACCGTCCTCGCCGAAGGCACGCGAGGCTCGCTTACCAAAAAACTTGTCGCCGCAAAAAAGCTCGACAACATCAATCCGCAGAGCTACGGCATCGGCGTTAAGGAGCTTTGGGATATTCAGCCCGACCGCATTCAGCCCGGTTACGTCGCACACACGCTGGGCTGGCCGGTTTCCACCGATATGTACGGCGGCGGCTGGATTTACGGCCTATCGAACAACCGCGTTTCCGTGGGCCTCGTTCTCGCCCTCGAATATGCCGACCCGCAATTCGATCCGCACGCCGCCTTTCAAACCTGGAAGACGCATCCCTTTCTCAAGAAGATTCTCGAGGGCGGCAAGCTCGTTCGCTATGGCGCGAAGTCGTTGCCCTACGGTGGCTGGTACGCCATGCCGCGCACTTACGTGGACGGCGGCCTCATCATCGGCGACTCCGGCAGCTTCCTCGACTCGCAGCGCCTTAAGGGCATTCACCTGGCGATGAAAAGCGGCATGCTCGCGGCCGACACGATCTTCGAAGCGCTCAAATCAGGCGACACTTCTTCAAAGACCTTGAGCGCCTTTCCAAAAAAGGTCGAGCAGAGCTACCTCAAGAAGGATCTCTGGCAGGTTCGCAATTTTCATCAATCCTTCTCGCACGGCATGCTTCGCGGGTTTGTTCACACGGCGTTTCAGCAAATCACCGGCGGACGCGGCCTGATCGATCCCATGCGCGCGCACGCGGGCCACGAAGCTTACAAGAAGATCAACGGCCGCCCCGCGCCCGAACGCTTCAAAGGCGATGGCAAGTTGACCTTCGATCGCCTCACCGACGTCTACCACTCGGGCACGCGCCACGAAGAAGATCAGCCCTGCCATTTACACGTTGCCGACACCAACATCTGTTCGACAAAGTGCGTGATCGAATACGGCAATCCCTGCCAGTATTTCTGTCCCGCGGCGGTCTACGAAATGGTGAAGGAATCCAGCGGTCCGCCGAAGCTGAAGATCAACGCTTCAAATTGCGTGCACTGCAAAACCTGCGACATTGCCGATCCTTATCAAATTATTGATTGGGTCGTTCCTGAAGGCGGCGGTGGCCCCAACTACGAAGGCATGTGACCACACCGAGAAGGCGGTGCTTCATGAATCTGCTAGGACCCGCGCGACCAAAGCTTGCGGACGAAATGAACGACGCGGTCCACAACAGAATTGCTCGCCGGATTATTGCTCTTTGCTGAAGGTTTCGGCGGGTTTGCCGCGGCAGGACGTGGCGGAGTCGGAGCGGCAACCGGCGGATCCGTGGCCGCCGAATCTCCTTCCACGCGGCCCTGGAAAATCAGCGTCGGCCGCACGCGCACGCTCCGCAGCACCACAATCTGGCTGGTGTCCACTTCGGGCTGTACTTCCGCGTTCGCGTTGTAGATCAGCGGCGGCACGAGAATTTTGTAAATGGGTCCTTCTTTTGCCGCCGGTTTGTCTAGGGGCAGAGGCGAGACAATCTCGCCGGACCCTAAAGGTTTCGCGTTCGCTTCCTCTGTGGGCGTGGCCGGAGGAACGACTTCCAGGTGCGGGGGAGGAGAATATTTTGTGAGTTCCGGATCGCACGCGCAGCGGTCTCCACCGCTGCGAAGTCCGTCCAGTTGTCCATTGACGAGCAAGATGTCGGACGATTGGGGAACAACAATATTTTGGCTGGTGAGTTGCTGCTCCAGCCGCACCGCGCCGCGATACGCCCGCACGCACATCGCCCCCGTGGTATCAAAGCCCACCAGCGCATCCTGGGGACCGTCACCAATGGCGATAGGTTGAATCTGCAGAAGAGGCGTGTAAACCGTTACTGCCGGCCCGTGCTCAATCGAGAGATGAATCGTGCCCGTGTCCAGCGCCAAAGTGAGCTGATTGCCAACTCTGAGGACGGAGAAGTGGGCCGGCCCGCAAATGCTGATGGTGCCGCCGTCGGTAAGATCAAGCCGTGCAGTCCCCGATTTGACGATCACGTCGCTCCCGCTGCGCAAGACCGTTCTTGGAAGGCCATGAGAAACGTCGATGCGCATGGGACCGGTAACCGCCACAGCCGCCCCATCAATAATTCCAACCGAGTCCGTCACCGGTTCATCAGAGCGCGCCGTCACTGCCGTCAGGACAGCCGCACCTGCTACCACCATCACGGCTGCAACCAGCCAAAGGGCGCTGCGCCTTGGCTTCGGTGGGAAGGGAAGCGGCACTTCGTTGTACTCCTGGAACAATCTCGCGGGCTCTCACCTATACTATACTTCGGCGCGATTGCCGGCGCACCTTAAGATGTGCCCGGATCGCCCCACAAACAGTTCATGCCGCAACCCGACACAATCCTGGAATCTGCGAAGCCCGAGGCCGAACCGGTCAACCTGCACTACGACACGCGGCTGCCGCAACTTCCGTGGACACGTCGGATCCAGATCCCTTTCATTGCTGCGGCGGTCTACAGCGTCATTCGAACGCTGGGTCCGACGCTGCGGTATGAAGTGCACGGCTGGCAGCACGCTGAAAGAGTGCATGGTTCGGGCAAACGGATCATTTGGGCCTTCTGGCACCGCATCATCCTTCCCATTGTGTGGTGGCACCGGAATCACGGGGTCGTGGTAATGAACACCACCGCTTTTGACGGCCAATGGACGCGCAGAGTCATCGAGTGGCTCGGATTCGGCACGGCGCAGGGAAGTTCATCACGCGGCGGATTGCGTGGGCTCGCGGTGATGGCCAAGCGGCTGGAAGAAGGCGTGGATTGTGCTTTCACCATTGATGGGCCACGGGGGCCGCGCTACGTAGCCAAGCCGGGTCCCGTGATGCTCGCGCGCAAAAGCGGGTGCCCCATCCTGGTTTTTCACATCGGCGTGGACCGCGGGAAAACATTCGCGAAAACGTGGGACCATTTCCTGTTTCCCATGCCTTTCGCCCGCGCTGTGATCTTGTTTGCGCCTCCGATTTACGTTCCGGCGGATGCCACCGCGGAAGTCATGGAAGCAAAGCACGCCGAAATGCAGCGCGAACTCGAACGCGTTCGAGACATTGCCGAAGGCTGGTTCTTGCTGAGCCCCGGCGCCCGCGAAAAACACCGCGCCGAATTCAACCGCTGACCACGTTTACTCTCGACAAAGCGTTTTCCCACACTCTCGGGGACCGGGAATCATCCGTTGTCCCGGAAATATTAGCGTTTTTCTTCTAATTTGCATGCGGTTTAATCCTAGCCACCTAAGGCCATTTACCCATGTGTTGATACAGAGTCTTGTATCTCCGGATACGCTGTTTTCCGGATTGTGAGTCGTTTCTTCTCTTGGTACTTCATATTTGCGGAATCAGTGTGTCAGAGTTCCGTCAAATTACAGCGATTAAGAGGGAGACATCGAGGATGAAAGTGTTGCTCATCAAGCAAATCGACCACCGCCCAAAGGCGATTGAAAAACGATCCGGGAAGCAGCCCTTATCAAGAGCGCTTCCGTCGTTAGCAATTTGTTTGCTTGGCGCCTTCGGTGCGGCTCAAGCTTCGGGACAGGGCTGTGATGTTTACGTGCCCACACACAAGTCGAATAGCGTCGCTGTAGTTCGAACTGTTGGCGCCCCGGCGCCCGGAGGCACTGTCACAAATGTGATTCCGGTTGAGATTCAGCCCCTCAGCGCAGCTATCTCCCCCGACAAGGCTTTCGTCTACGTGACCAACTCCGGATGGGTTTTCGGATCCAATTCTGTGTCCGTAATTGATACCGCTACGCGCAGCGTGGTCGCCACGGTTCCTGTTGGGAATTTTCCGATTGGCGTGGCCTTCACGCCCAACGGCGCTTTCGCCTACGTGGTGAATGACGGTTCGAATAACGTCTCAGTGATCGACACCGCCTCGAGAAATGTAGTAGCAACCGTGGCCGTGGGAACCAATCCATGGGGTGTGGCCATCACCCCGGACGGGGCGTTTGCTTACGTAACGAACCAGGCTTCGAACTCTGTCTCCGTCATCAGCATCGCAAGCAACACCGTCGTTGCGACGGTGCCTGTGGGGGCCAACCCTACGGGTGTTTCTGTCGCTCCGGGTGGGGCCCTCGTCTATGTCGCGAATTTCTCGTCGGACACCATCTCGGTAATCAGCACGGCCAACAACGCCGTGGCAGCTACCATCGGAGCGGGCACGCGGCCCCATGCCATCGCTTTCACTCCGAATGGAGCGACGGCCTACGTGGCAAATGATGGTTCGAATGACGTCTGGGTGATCAACACTGCGACGAACACCGTGACCGCAACCATCCCTGTTGGAAACGACCCTCGTGGGGTGGCGGTAACTCCTATGGGAAGCTACGTCTACGTTGCGAATAGATTTTCGGACACGCTTTCGATCATCGATACAAGCACGAACACGGTAGTCGCTACAGTGCAGGGCGTTTCCGTATTTCCCGAAACCGTGGTGATCAACGATAAAGTCAGTTCCGGCGGCTGCGGCTAGAAACTTGCCACGTCGATCCAAAGCCCAAAAAGCAAGTACAAGAAAGACTGAAAACTGTAAACTGACAACGGAAGACTGTCTTCAGTTGCCGTCACGCTCGCCCAGCTTCACGGGAATATCCGTTTTCTTGCCGCCGCGGTACACGGTTACGTTGACGGTATCGCCGGGGCGGTGGTGGTTGAGGACTAGGTTGACGTCGAACTGATTCGCTACTTTCTGGCCGTCAATGGCCACAATCACGTCGCCACCGATGTAAAAGCGGCGCATCCCGGCCTGCACAATACGATCGCCGCCGTGAATTCCGGCTGCAGCCGCGGGCCCGCCTTTCGTGACGGTTTCCACCAGCAATCCTTCCTGAACCGGCAAATCCAGTGCTTCCGCCAGTCCGCCGGCCAGCGCGTAGGTTTCCACACCCAGAAAGGCGCGATGTACCCGGCCCGAAGTAATGAGATCGCTGGCAATATTTTTCGCCGTGTTGATGGGAATAGCGAAGCCGATGCCCGCGGTTGTGCCCGTTGGCGTATAAATCGCCGAATTAATCCCAATTACGTTGCCGTGCGAATCGATGAGCGGCCCGCCGGAATTGCCGCGATTAATCGCTGCGTCGGTCTGGATGGCTTCTTCGATAAACGTGGTCTGGCTTGTTTGCACAGTGCGGCCGACCGCGCTGACTACGCCCGTGGTGAGCGTGGATTGGAAGCCGAACGGGTTACCAATGGCAAGAACCTTCTGCCCGACCTGAATGGTGCTGGAATCCCCAAGCTTCAAGGTGGTGAGCTGCTTTCCTTTGGGATCGATCTTTATGAGCGCGACGTCATTCCTCTGGTCGGCTCCGATGTATTTCGCGGGATGATGCGATTGATCTCCCAGAACCACTTCAATGGACTGCGCGCCTTCCACAACGTGATAGTTGGTCAGGATGTAGCCCCGAGGATCGATGATGAAACCGGACCCGGCGCCTTCCACGGGAACAGGGTCCATAAAGAAATCGTACTCCGTCGCTTTCGTCAGGATATTCGCCACCGCCGGTGAAGCCTGGCGGTAGATTCGCACGTTGATGGATTCCTCTTCCGTAAGCGCAGCATCCCGCTCGGAGCCCGTTGTGAAAGAACCGCTGCGGGGAACGGCCTCAACACTCGTCGGTTGGCGAGGACCGAAGCGGGCGCCCGCCCAGAAAGCGCCAAGAATCAGGATCGACGCGGCAATAATAATCCGCGCGCGATGCGATGTGTTGACTGGACTCATTCCTTTTTATCCCTTCTGTTTCACTCGCTGTCCTTAGTATAGGCAAATTAGACGCTGCCGGTCACCGCACCGCTTTGCTGCGGTGAAGCCGGGCCCCCAGCGCCTCCACCTGCCGGCGAGTCTGTTCGAGCGTGCCGGAGCAGTCGATTTTCTCCGTGGCATAACGCAGCTTTTCCTCGACGGGCATCTGTGCCGCAATGCGGCGCCGCGCTTCGTTTTCGCCCAGGCCCCGCGCGGCCAAACGCTCGAGTTGCTGTTCCGGACGGCACCAGGCCACCACCAGCCCGTCGAGGTGTTGGTGAATGCCGGACTCAATGAGCAGAGCCGCTTCGACAAACGCGGCGTCACGCGTCCCTTCGCTTTGCCATTTGGCGAATTGTCGCAGGACGGCTTCCGCGACCCGCGGATGGACGATGGCATTGAGCCGGTCGAGCTTGGTACGATCGGCGAAAACCAGCGCGCCGAGCTTGGCGCGGTCCACGCGGCCCTCCCCGTCGGTGATCGCAGAACCGAATTCGCGAAGCACTTCTTCGTAGGCGGGCTGGCCAGGCTCGACGAGTTTGTGCGCAAGAGAGTCGGCGTCAAGAACCGAAAAGCCCAGTTCGCGAAGCATGGCCGCGACGGCGCTCTTGCCGCTGGCGATTCCGCCGGTCAATCCGAGTCGGAGCATCTTTATTCTTGTCACCGGGCTGATGCTGTTGATTGTGTCGCGGAAACTCTTGGAGAAGCGCGGCGCAGGCGCGCGGCCTTCACCGTGTTGCTCATGAGCATCGTGATGGTCATGGGGCCGACTCCGCCGGGGACAGGAGTGATCGCGCCCGCTGTGTTGACAGCGTCAGGATGAACGTCGCCGATAAGGACGGAGCCTTTGGTGCGGAACTTTTCAAGCCGTGCGGGGAAATTTCGCAGCAGCCTTTCGGCTTCGGAGGGATCCTTGATGGTATTCGTGCCAACGTCAATAACGGTGGCGCCAGGCTTGACCCAGTCGGCTTGCACGAACCCGGCTTTGCCCATCGCGGCAACGGCGATGTCCGCTCGGCGAACGATGTCGGGAAGGTCGCGCGTCTTCGAGTGGCAGATGGTCACGGTGGCGTTGGCATGCATCAGGAGAAGTGCCATGGGTTTTCCGACGATGTCGCTGCGTCCAAGAACAACCGCGTTTGCGCCTTCTATAGGAATATTGCTGCGGCGGAGAATCTCCATGCAGCCGGCTGGCGTGCAGGCAACCAGGCCGGGGCGCCCGCTAACCAGACGGCCGAGGCTCACCGGGTGAAAGCCATCCACGTCCTTGGCCGGATCGACGGCTTCCAGGATGCGCTTCGCGTCTACTTGCGGCGGAAGAGGAAGTTGAACAAGGATTCCATCCACGTTGTTGTCGCGGTTCAAGTCTTCGACAATCGCGAGCATTTCCAGAGTCGTCACCGATGCTGGAGGCGTGAGGAGTGCGCTCGCCAGGCCGAGCTGCTCGCAAGCCGCGATTTTGCTTTTCACGTACAGCTGCGACGCGGAATTGTCGCCGACAAGGACAGCCGCTAGGCCGGGCTGAACGCCCGCCGAGGTCAGCAGGCGCACTTCGTCCTTCAGTTCGGCGAAGATTTCGTCCCGGATTTTCAGCCCATCGAGAATGCGTGCGGTCATGAACGCTCGCTTTTGTGGAGCGAAAGGAAATCATAGCACACGCCATCATCGATCTTGTCGTGCTGCGCGCGGACCCCTCGCTGGACGCGGTTCGCAACTGGTTTTCTGAGCCACCTCACGCGCTGGTAGGGGACCTCGATGACAGCGGGCTTCCCGTCGGTCCTTCGCTGCCGAGTTCACCGAGAGAAATGGGGCCCGTTGGGGGTTCCTAAGACTGGAAAATCCGCCTCCAGCATGCCAGGCGAGGCCAGTCCTACAGACATGAGCGTTTTCGCCTAACTTTCTGTAAGACCAATGTAGGAAGAACTCAGACGGGGCTTGTAGGAAGAATTCAACTGTCCCTCAGGACAGCTAGGCGCGGATTAAATCGTATGCCAAAGTGAGTTCTGCAAGGGGGTCCCAATGGACGACACGATTGATTTCGATTTGACTATGCCTGCGCCCGAGCCAGACAGGCAGGAGCAAATCAAGGAAGATTGCAAGAAAATCGCCGATCTTTTTGAAGCGAGCGCGACGGCGATGTTTGAAGCCCAGGACGGTCTGATCTTCCACCTGGAATTTGATGACGCCGCAAAGTTTGGGAAGTTCGCTGAATATTTGAGAGAGCACGGTTTGTTGCGCGTGGACCGGATTCAGACCAAGAGCGACAAAGTTCACTAAAACGCCGGGCCCGGGTGCGTCACTCGAAGTGGTTTTCTTCAGACATTCATCTCTCTCCTTGAGCAAAAAGCCTTGGTCTCTTTCGCATTTACGTGAAAAAGATCAAGGCTTTTTTGTCGCGGCCTCCTCGGCAAGAACGCGATCCGCAAGAAATTGGCGCAAGCGTGATGCAAGCTCCTCTCGCACGCGACAGAACGCGGCAAGTTTTTCCTCTTGCGAGCCTGTGGCGTTGCCGGGATCCCAGATGCTCCAATGGATTCGTTGAGCGCCCGGAAACGCAGGACACTCTTCCGCCGCCGAATCACAAACCGTAATCACCGTATCGAACTTCTGCCCTTCGAACTCGGCAACCGACTTGGACCGGTGCCCCGAAATATCGATCCCGACTTTGCCCATCGCTTCAATGGCCAGCGGACTGACGAAGCCGTTTGGCCTGCTCCCCGCGCTGTGCACTTCGTAGCCGCTCCCGCCAAGGCGGCGCAGCAGGCCTTCCGCCATTTGGCTGCGAACGCAATTTCCTGTACACAAAATCAGAACGCGATGCGGCATAACTCAGTCTCTATTACAACTCACGCGCAGCAACTCGGCCCACAGCATGCAGACCGTACCGCCGGTTTCACCGCGCGCACAAACGCGCTTACAAATTTCCCATCAATCTGCGGACCAGCAGTTTTCGGATCCAATCCCGCAGCTTCGAGAAACTCGCGTGCCTCTTCGACTCGGTAAACGCGAGTTGGTTCGACATCGATGGATTCGAATCCTGCCCGTGCCAGCTTTTCGCGATATTCGTTTTCCTCCAGCGCGCCCGCAATGCAACCCACCCAAAGCTCCATGCTTTTGCGAATCTCCGCAGGAACCTCCCCGCGCACCACGACATCAGAAACCGCAAACCGCCCGCCAGGTTTAAGAACGCGAAACGCCTCCGCCAGCACCCGGTCCTTGTCTCCCGAAAGATTGATCACGCAATTCGAAATGATGACGTCAACTGAATTATCGGGCAGGGGCACGTTCTCGATCGCTCCCTTCAGAAACTCGACATTTTCAACGCCGGCCTTTTCCTGATTTTCGCGGGCCAGCGTCAGCATCTCATCAGTCATGTCCAGTCCATACACTTTGCCCGTGGGGCCGACGCGCTTGGCCGAGAGAATCACGTCAATGCCTCCGCCGGAGCCGAGATCAAGAACCACCTCGCCCGGTTGCAATTTGGCGAGAGCCGTGGGATTGCCGCAGCCCAGCGACGCCGCCACAGCATTTTTAGGCAATGCGCCCTTCTCCGCTTCGCCATACAAATCTTTGGTGATCGGATCGCAGCCGCTCAATTCCGCCCCACCGCCGCAACAAGCTGTCCCGCCGCTCGCGGCCCGCTTCGCAGCCTCACCGTATTTTTGCTTTACCGCCTCCCGAACATCTTCTTGAATATGGGGCTCGCTCATAAACTCCTCACTTTACTTCGAGATTTGCACCACAGACTCGGCCGGAACCGCTCCCGACCGCGTGCAGCATTCCTCGTACAGAAAGTTCAAAACCTCGCGCAGCGCGTCCGCGTCCGCCGAGTACCAGAGATACGTGCTCTCCCGGCGAACCTTCACAAGGCCCACTTGTTTCAACTTTTCCAAATGATGGGAAAGCGTGGAGGCGGGGATTCCCAGTTCCTCTTGAACCTCTCCAGCAACCATCCCGTCCGGGTGAGCAGCGAGAAGCAGGCGAAGAATCTGCAAACGAGGCTCAGCCCCAAGCGCAGAAAAGCGGTAGGCCGAGCGGGTAACCAGCAAAGGATCAGGCTTGCGCATATTTCGATGATTGCAGAAATATGAAAGCTTGTCAACCCGCCCGCCCCCCAACTCTTTTCCCCTCCGCCGCATCCCAACCAACGGGGGTTCCCAAGCTCTGGAAACCGGAAAGCTCCTGGAAACGCTAATGGATTTGACTTTTGACCCCGCTTCAGCCGCATGGGATACTTTTAGATTCTGGGACAACCATGAAACTTCAACGGATAACCCTATTTGCCATATTTCTGGGACTTGCCGGCGCTCCCGGCATCGCTCAGACGCCCGGGAACCCGCCCGCCGAGAAAAAGCTCCAGCCGCAAGCCCCCGCACAAGCCACGGCCCCACAAGCCACGGCCAAAGATCCTTTCGTTGACCCCAAGTCCGTCGGTCTCGAAAAAGACTCCGCGCGAGCAGACGCCTATTTCAACTACACCATGGGCCACATTTACGAGCAGCAGTACGAGGCCACCAGCAACGCCGACTACGCCACCAAGGCCATCGAAGCGTACAAAAAGGCTTACACGCTCGATCCGAAATCACCCGTTATTGGCGAGCGGCTCGCGGAAATCTACTGGAAAGCGCAGCGTACCAAGGAAGCCGAAACCGAAGCAAAAGACCTTCTCAAGCGAGATCCCAACGATATTCAGTCGCGCCGCTTGCTGGGAAGAATCTATCTGCGCAGCCTGGGCGACGTGAACGCCGGGACCGGCCAATCCGAAACGGCCAACAAAGCCATTGAACAGTTCCGCGAAATCAATCGGCTCGATCCCACTGATACCGAATCCGCCCTCTGGCTCGCACGGCTTTACCGGCTTAAGAACGAGCACGACAAGAGCGAACAGGTTTTGCGCGGCATCCTGAAGACCGATCCCGAAAACGAGCAGGCCGTCGAGCAACTGACGCAGCTTTTGATGGATGAAGGCAAGTCGGAAGAATCCGTGAAGCTGCTGGAAGGGATTACCGAGCATTCGGCCACGCCGGTGTTGCTGGACTTGCTCGGAGATGCTTACACGCAGGCGCACGAACTGCCTAAGGCGGAAACGGCCTACCGCAAAGCTACGGATATGGACCCTTCCGAACTCAGCCATCAACGCGGGCTCGGGCAGACTCTCTTGGCCCAAGAGAAGTACAAGGAAGCGTTGGCGGTCTACCAGAAGCTCTCAGACCTCATGCCCGATGACTCCGACGTCTATCTGCGGATTGCGCAAATCTACCGGGAACTGCATCAGCTCGACAAAGCCGAAGAAAACCTGGTGAAGGCGCGCCAATATGCGCCAGGCAGCCTCGAGGTCATGTACAACGAGGGAATGTTGTACGAATCGCAAGGCCGCTACGACGATGCGATTCGTGTTCTCACCGATGCCGTAACGGGAATCAAGGGCCAGGCCGCCACCATGCCTTCGCGAAAGCGCTCGCTTTCGATTTTGTATCAGCAACTCGGACAGCTCTATCGCGAAGTCCAGAATTACCAGGCGGCGATTTACACGTTTGAAGAGCTCGGCCACTTGGGCGACGAAGAAGACCGCCGCGCGCGCATGATGATCATGGACACCTACCGCGCCGCCAAGGACTTGCCGCGGGCTCTCCAAACCGGCAAGGAAGCGATGGCCAAATATCCGGCCGACCCGGGAATTCGCACCAGCTATGCTTTGCTGCTCGGCGAAAACTCGCAGACCGACGATGCCGTCAAAATCCTGCGCGCGCACTTGCATGGAGACACCTCCGATCGCGATACCTATCTGAACATCGCGCAAGTTTACGAGCGCGGCCGCCGCTACAAAGAAGCCGAAGAATCCGCGCGTGCCGCTGAAGTCCTGCCCGGCCAGCCGCGCGACAACGAAATGGTCTGGTTCCTCCTCGGCGCCATTTACGAGCGCCAGAAGCTTTATGACAAGGCCGAAGAGCAATTCAAAAAAGTTCTTGCGGTCAACACCAAAAACGCTCCGGTGCTGAATTATTACGGTTACATGCTTGGCGACCTGGGAATCCGTCTCGACGAAGCACAAGCGCTGGTCGAGCGCGCGCTGAAAGAAGAGCCCTATAACGGCGGTTATCTGGACAGCTTGGGCTGGATTTATTACAAGGAAAATCGGATTGCCGATGCCGAAGCCATGCTGCGCAAAGCGCTCGCGCGCGAGGGCCATGATCCCACAATCCACTCGCACTTAGGCGATGTCTACGCCAAGCGTGGCCGCCAGGATTTGGCCGCCGCAGAATGGGAAAAGTCGCTGGCGGAGTGGCGTAGGTCGCTCCCGGCAGACGTCGAATCCGATAAAGTGGCCGAACTCGAAAAGAAGCTGTCGCAATCGAAGCATCGCGTGGCGCAAAAATCCCTAGCCACGGACGACAAGCCTTAATTTTGGAACCAGAGTTGGTCTTGGAATTAGGAAGAAGCGCCCTCTTGCGTTGTTCGGTTACCAACTGTCATCCCGACCCGCAGGTTGCGGTCGTCTGCAGCCTGTGGCGGAGGGATCTGCTTTTAATCTCGCAATTCAGCTAAGCTTTTAGCATGACCGAAGTCCGCATCCCAGCCTTCGCGAAAATCAATCTGCGCCTCGACATTTTGGGCAAGCGCGCGGATGGATATCACGAACTCCGCACCATTTTTCAAACGCTCTCCCTGCACGACGATATCCGCCTGAGAACATCAAAGCGCCCGGGAATCTCACTGATAATTCAGGGAAACACCGCGCTGGCCTCCGAACCTGTCCAAAAGAATCTGGTCTATCGCGCCGTGGACGCAGTAAAACGCAAGCTGAAAATCGGCGCCGGCGTCGAAATCCAGCTCAATAAAAGAATTCCTGCTGGTGGTGGCTTGGGCGGAGGCTCAAGCGATGCCGCAGCCGCCATGCTGGGCTACCTGCAGCTGGTCAAGAAGAAGCTGGCCACTGCTCAAATGATGGAGCTCGCTGCATCCCTCGGTGCCGATGTCCCTTTTTTTCTCTTCGGCGGGCGCGCTCTCGGCGTGAATCGTGGCGACGAGATTTATCCGCTTCAGGACATTCCGAAAATGCATCTTCTCGTGGTCGTTCCAAACGAGATTCGCGTGCCTACACACGACGCTTTTCGCTGGGTAAAGGCCAAACCCCTTGGTTTGACAAAAGCCGCGATAGACCCTAAACTCTTACAGTTCTGTGCTCTATCCTGGAGCGCGCAGGGCAACGGCCTTTCCAACGATTTTGAGGGGCCGGTGTTCCGGCGGCATCCCCGGCTTGGTCAAATCAAGCGGGCCTTGCTTCAAAAGGGAGCGACAGAAGCCTCGCTGGCGGGTAGCGGTTCGGCGGTGTTTGGAATTTTCCCGAGCCCAGCGATGGCGCGCCGAGCCGCTGTTGGGTTTCCGCACGATCAGACCTTCGTTTGCGAGACTCTCTCGCGCGACAGGTACGCTCGTAGGATGCGCATCGCCGAATAGGGCGCGTGTGCGCGAAGTGGATTCTTCTTCAGCGACTCCAAGAAAAGTTGTCCGTCAACAGCCAGCGGTTAGAGCATTCCGAGTCGCTTTTTGGCTTGCAATGATTTAGTCTGCGCGTCTCGGCTGAGCACAGAAACCAGGGGAAGCTGCAAACACTCAGCTGTGCAGGAGAACCCGCGCTGTGAACGACGACCGATTTAAGATTTTCTCGGGAACGGCAAACCCGGTGCTCGCCGAGAGCATCTGCAAGCACTTGGATGTCCCCTTAGGCCAAGCGTTGCTGGGACGTTTCAGTGATGGCGAGATTTATTTCCAGATTCTGGAAAACGTCCGCGGTGCCGACGTCTTTGTTGTGCAGCCGTGCCATCACCCGGTGGATAACCACCTGCTTGAGCTGTTGCTGATGATTGACGCGTTTAAGCGCGCGTCGGCTTGGCGCATTACCGCGGTGCTACCGTATTACTGCTACGCGCGGCAGGATCGCAAAGATAAGCCGCGCGTTCCGATCTCCGCGAAGCTCGTGGCCGACCTGCTCGAAACCGCGGGCGCAAGCCGGGCCCTTACGCTGGATTTGCACGCGCCGCAGATTCAGGGCTACTTCGACGTGCCGGTGGATCACTTGTACGGCTCTCCGGTGCTGGTCGAATACTTCCGGCACTTGAAGCTGCCGCATCTGACGGTCGTTTCGCCGGACGCGGGCGGCGTGGAACGAGCGCGGTTTTTTGCCAAAAAGTTGGATGCGCCCCTGGCCATCGTAGACAAACGGCGCATCGACGTGGATGTGAGCGAAGTGATGCACTTGATCGGTGACGTGCGCGGCCGCAGCGCCCTCGTGGTGGACGACATTATCGACACCGCGGGAACGCTGGTGAAAACCGCGGAGGCCTTGTTGCGGGAAGGCGCCACCCAGGTGTACGCGGCCTGCACGCACGCGGTGTTGTCCGGTCCGGCGGTCGAGAGGCTCCAGAAATCGAAGATCTGCGAAGTCGTGGCTACGGATTCTGTGCCGCTCAGCGAAGCGGCGAAGAAGATGGGGAAGATCAAGGTGTTGAGCGTGGCGGATCTGCTGGCTCGAGGCATTCGCTCGATTCACGAGGAGACTTCGATCAGCGAACTGTTCATTTAGGATGGGATTGTTTTTTTCACGAGTCACAAGTCACCAGTCACGGCGAAGGGACCTGAACCCAGCCGGAGACCGTTGGGAAGGAAAGAAGGCCATGGCACAAAAGGCGGAACAGATTGTAGTAGAAAGCGCGCCCCGAGCCACTCGGGGCAAGAACGAAGCGCGGCGGCTTCGCCAGACCGGCAAAGTTCCGGCGGTTTTGTACGGCGGCAAGAGCGGCCCCATCACCCTCTCGGTAAACACCAAGCAGTTGAGCGCGATTCTGCGCTCGCCCACAGGGCATAACACTCTCTTTCAGGTGAACGTGGCCGGCAAACAGGAGCCTGCGATCGTCAAGGATTGGCTCGTCGATCCGACCACAGGAACGCTGTTGCACGTGGACCTCATGCGTGTGGCGATGAACGTCCGCATGAAGGTCAAAGTGCCCGTTCACACCTTCGGCGAACCCGCGGGCGTGAAAGTCCAGGGCGGCGTGTTCGAGGTTGTGACCCGCGAAGTGGAGGTCGAGTGCTTGCCGAGTGACATACCGACCGAATTCCGCCTGGACGTCAGCGAGCTGATGCTCGGCAAACAGTTGCGTGTGGGCGACCTGCCGATTGATGCGGCAAAAATCAAACTGCTCACCGAGCCCGAGCGCGTGATCGCTCACGTCGTTGCTCTCAAGGTCGAAGAAGAGAAGCCCGCGGAAGCGGTGGCAGCCGAAGGCGCAACTCCGGCCGAGCCCGAAGTCATTAAGAAGGGTAAGAAGGAAGTGGAAGGCGAGGGAGGCGCGGAGGAAGTGGAAGCCAAGGCCGAGAAAACCGAGAAGCCCGAAAAGAAAGAAAAGAAGTAAGGATTGGGTGCGCTGGAGTTTATGTTCG
>Ga0209474_10002961_pt1 | contig 15168 bp, 9 predicted proteins | sample GraSoiAngelo_145_FD_185902 | JGI IMG/M metagenome (GOLD analysis project Ga0209474, IMG submission 185902) | Grasslands soil microbial communities from the Angelo Coastal Reserve, California, USA - 14_1009_05_20cm (SPAdes) (version 2) | ecosystem: Environmental > Terrestrial > Soil > Grasslands ...
GCCTTCCTGCGGGATCAGCTTTGGCGGCCGCGTCTCCCGTCACGAACTTTTGTGCGCTATGAAGAAAGCCAGGTTCCTGGTTTTCCCGAGTGAGTGGTACGAGTGTTTTCCCATGACGCTCGTCGAAGCCTTCGCTTGCGGCGTTCCTGTCGTGGCCTCGCGCCTTGGAGCAGCGCAGGAAATCGTCGAAGAAGGCAGCACTGGGCTTTTTTTCAATCCAGGCGATTCGAACGATCTCGCCCGGAAGGTCGAGTGGGCCTGGACTCACCCGCGAGAAATGACCGAAATGGGCAAAGCCGCGCGCAAAGAGTACGAATTGAAGTACACACCAGAAGTGAATCTGCGGCTGTTGATGCAGGTGTACGAGCGAGCGATGCAGGCACAAGGGAGAGAGAGCGCAGCGCAGTCTTTGCCTGAAACGCTTTCGAATCACCTGCTTCTGGATTGAAGAAGAACTTTGCAACGCTTCGCGTCTGTCCGCTCTGGAGGAAAAAATGTCGTTGCCTGAAACACCACGGGCAAACCTGCTTGGAATCGGAATCAGCGCGGTCAATATGCCTGAGGCATTACGGCTTATCCATTCCGTGCTCGCTAGAGGTAAAAAGGGCTACATCTGCGTAACCGGCGTGCATGGAATCATGGAGGCCCAACGCGATCCCTGTTTCAAGCGCATCCTGAACGATTCATTTCTCACCACCCCGGACGGTCTCCCAACGGTGTGGGTTGGGAAAATCCAAGGCCATTCTGCAATGGCGCGAGTGTATGGGCCGGACCTTATGCTCGAGGTTTGCAAGCACAGCAAGGAAAGTGGGCTCACGCACTTCCTATACGGAGGGAAGGCTGGAGTCGCTGAATTGCTGCGATCCTCACTAACCGCAAAATTTCCTGGTGTCAAGATCGTGGGTAGTTGTACGCCCCCATTTCGGAATCTCAATGCCCAGGAAGAAGAAGAGCTGCAGCAACTCATCACAAGACTCAAACCTGATGTCTTTTGGGTTGGCTTGAGCACACCCAAGCAAGAGCGTTTCATGGCCGCATACTTGCCGCGGCTCGAAACCAAACTAATGATTGGTGTTGGAGCAGCTTTCGACATTCATGCCGGCCTTCTACGCGATTCCCCTGATTGGGTGAAGCGGGCGGGCTTGCAATGGTGTCACCGTCTCCTCCAGGAGCCGCAACGCCTCTGGAAGCGCTACCTTCTCAACAACCCACGTTTTCTCTGGAAGATTGCATTTCAACTCGGAGGCTTAACTCGTTACAGGTTGTGAGGTTCAACCGATATTTGTGGAGCGCTTGCTTTGTACCAGTATCTTCGTCCTACCTGGTGTAGATCCTGCTTGACAAAGTCGAAAAACCACATATAGTTCGGCTACCAAATTAAAGTGAGGTTGTCTCGCCACACCAGCCGCCTGAAGTTGCTGGTCTTCGGAGTTGGTGTTTGGAGATATAGTTTGGATGGGCAATTAAATGCGTCGCCTCAATTTCACCAATACGCAAATCGCTTCCATTCAAACTGCTCGGGACATTAATCGCGGGGTGGTCCTGAACCTCATTCGGCGCCGCCAGCCCATCTCCCGCGCGGATCTCGCACGGGTTTCCGGGCTGCAGCGCAGCACTGTTTCCCAGATTATTGAACAACTCATCCGAGAGCGCTGGGTAGTGGCCGGGCCTACCGGACGGCTGCCACGAGGGCGCCGGCCGACGTTCCTTCAATTGAACGACCGCCGCGCCATCGTAGTGGTGGATCTGCGGCCAGCCACGACCACCGTTGCTGTCTCTGACGCGAATGGCCGGTTCTTATCTCAACAGTCGATCTCCACTCCTCCGGATGCGGAGACTGCCTCTGTCAAACTGTCTGAAAAAATTCGGCAAATGATATCCAGCCATGCGGGTTTGCTCTTTGAAGGAATCGGCATCAGTGTACCCGGCAGATTCGACGATAAACAGCAACGGGTCGTATTTGCTCCTAACTTGAAGTGGCGGGAATTCGATTTACGTGTTCCGCTGGAAAAAGCCACTGGTCTGAAAGTGGAACTAGAGAACGCCGCGAACGCCTGCGTGCTCGCCGAGGTGTGGTTCGGCCAGGCGGAAAGGACGCGAGACCTGGTGGTCGTGACCGTGTCCGAAGGCGTGGGCGTGGGCATTTTCAGCAATGGCCACTTGGTACGTGGACTGAATGGCATGGCCGGTGAATTCGGCCACGTTCCGCTCAATCCAGATGGCCCGCAGTGCGGGTGCGGCTCTCGAGGCTGCTGGGAAGTGTACGCCTCAAATTGGGCGGCGCTGCGTTATTACCAGGAATCCGGCGGGGCCGATTGCCCGACGTTCAAGGGCCTGCTCTCCCTGGCCAAAAGCGGCGACGCGCTTGCGCTGGCAGCGCTTGACCGCATGGCCAAGGCGATTGGCAGCGGCTTGCGGATGATTGTGGCCGGACTTTCGCCCGAAGAGATTGTGTTTGTCGGAGATTTTACGCGTTTGTGGAATCGCGTTGGGCCTGGGATCGAAGCGGACCTTGCTGCCGCGGCGCTGGCAGGAAAGCCTCCTCGCGTTCGGCCGGCAGAGGCCGAGCCTAGTATGGCGCGTTTGCGCGGCACGGTAGCTTTGGTTTTGCAAAAGCATTTCGGCCCCACAGTAGAAACGCAAGAGGCCGAAGGAGTACTACACACGGAGACCAATCGGCAGGGATTGGTGAGAATCGCAAAATAGATAGCTAGATTCAACGCGAGCGAGGCATCGCCTCCTGCACGGTGTCTTCGTCTGCGCCAAGAGGAGAGGTAGTGTCATGTCCAAGCGCGAATCCCGGTTAGTGTGCTTCTATAGTTCGATAATCAAACTAAATCGAATCGCAACCTTCATCTTGTTCTGTGCGGCCCTTGTCTGTTTGCAGCCGAAATGCCCTGCGCAGGTGCTCTACGGCTCGTTGACCGGTAACGTCACGGACCCCAGCGGGGCAGCTGTCAGTGGAGCGACAGTAGAGGCCTTGGATATCGGTAAGGGTGTGGCACAGGAAGCAGCCGCGGACGTAAATGGCATTTATCGCTTTGTTGAATTACTTCCCGGCACTTATAAAGTGACGATATCGGCGCCGAACTTCGAGATGCAGGTCACGCTAGGCGTGCGAGTTGCAGCGAATGAAGTTCAGCGCGTAGACGCGCGGCTCAAGATCGCAAGCGCCACTCAAAATGTAACTGTCACCGCCGAGGCGCCGCTTCTGCAGACAGATAAGGCCGACGTACACACAGATCTGACTGGCCAAGTAGTCGACAACCTTCCCTCGGCTGGCAGCCAAGGGCGAAATTTTCAATCACTTTTGCAACTCATTCCCGGCGCTGGATTGGTTTCTGAGACCAACTCGCTGGCGGGCAATCCCGAACGAGCCATGAACACAAACGTAAACGGCCAATCCAATCAGGGCGTCAACACGCGAATTGATGGCGTTCAGGATGCCTACCCATGGCTCCCCGCCAACGTAGCTTATGTTCCGCCCTCGGATGCGATTGAGGAGGTCAACGTCGTCACCAACTCGTTCGATGCCGAGCAGGGCATGGCTGGGGGCGCCGCCGTCAATGTTCACATCAAGTCCGGGACGAACCAGTTCCATGGCGCCGCTGACTGGTTCCACACCGACCAGAATTTCACCGCGCGCAACTACTTCTCGCGCCCTGGCACGACAATTAACAGGAACAACCAGAATCAGTTTGGCGGAACGTTTGGCGGTCCAATCAAGAAGGACAAGCTGTTCTTCTTCGGGGACTATGAGCGCACCACGCAGCGAGGAAAGGCCGGACCGGATATTCGCACCTTGCCCACTGCGCAGATGGCCGCCGGCGATTTCAGCAATCTCCCGGGAAACCCCATCATCTATGATCCCGCGACCGGCGATGCGCATGGCAACGGAAAACAGCAGATCTCCTGCAACGGTGTGCTGAACGTGATCTGTCCGAACCGGATCGATCCCGCGTCCGCAGCGCTGATCCAATTGTTGCAGCCGTCGATCGCAGAGGAGGTTGCCCCTAATAACCTCGGTCTGAATAACTTCTTTGGGAGCGGAACAGCGCTCTTCAACCGCGACAATGCCGACGTAAAGATCAATTACGTTCCTACGCAAAAATCCATGCTATGGGGCCGCTACAGCTTCTCGAAGATTCTCGTATTCGATCCGCCGCTGCTGGGAGACGCCGGGGGGGACGCGACCAACGGCGGACAACTCGGTAATGCTCCGGGCCTGATTCAGAGCGTGGGTCTGGGGGCTACCTACACCTTCACTCCCAGCCTGCTGTTTGACTGGAATTTCGGCTACACTCGGCAACGGCTGGGGGCGCAATTCGACCTTGGCTCGCCAAAGGGGCTCGATCTGCTGAAGATTCCGGGGACAAACGGCGCGGGCAATCCTAACAACAACTTCTTGTATAACGGCTTGCCTGCATTTCAGATCAATTCCGGCGCAGCAAACTTGAATCTCGGAAACCCGAATACCGGCAACCCGTACCTGTTCCGCGATAACCAATTCGTGAGCGGCGCAAACCTGAGTTGGACGCACGGAAGGCACAACATCCGCGGCGGCATGGAGTGGAACCACACACAGATTAACCATTTCCAGCCGCAGGGTGGCGCCTTCCAAACGGCCCGTGGCAGTTTCCGGTTTAACGGAACCGTGACGTCCCTGCAAGGATCGACCCCGACTTATTTCAACGCGGTCGCCGATTTCCTCCTCGGTCTCCCAAGCGAGACGGGCAAAGTCTACCAGACCTCCAACCCGAATGCTCTGCGCTGGAATCAGTGGGCCTGGTACGCGCGTGACCAGTGGCAGTTGACTCCGAACCTGACCCTAAATCTTGGCGTCCGTTGGGAATACTACCCGTTCGGCTACGGCGACAACGGCAAAGGCCTGCGTTGGTTCAATCCGGCGGATGGCAATGTCTATATCGGCGGATACGGCAATGTTCCGCGGGACGATGGCATTGATGTCGGGAACGGTCAGTTTTTGCCGCGGCTTGGTGCTGCCTATCGGCTTACTAGTTCGACGGTCATCCGCGTCGGCTATGGCATGAGCTTCGACCCGAACAACTGGCGCTACTTCCGGAACACGTATCCTGGCTCGGTGAACTCGGACAACCTAAACCTGACGGCGAACTCGAAGGACTACACTGCCGCAGCCAGTCTCAATGGAACGAACGGAACTGGGTTGGGCAGCGGAAGCTACTCCGTCCCAACTGGCATCGTGTTGGTGCCCGTGCCCAGCAGCCTCAGTACCGGCGTGGTACCGCTCCCCACCAACGTTGGAACGATAACCATCCCGAATCCCTTTCATCGAGGGTACATCAACTCGTTCAACCTTACGGTTGAACAGGAATTCAAGGGGTTTGTCTTCCAAACCGGATATGTCGGTGCATACGACGTTCGGCCGTTAGTCAATATGAATCTCAACGCCTCGCTGCCGGGAACCGGCAACGCCGGAGGTCTGCTCAGCCAAGCGCTCGGCAAGACCTACACTGCTACCATCAATGGGGAAGTGCCCTTTAAGAGCAACTCCTATAACTCGTTGCAGACGAAAGTAACGCGCCGATTCGCGCAGGGATCTACGTTCGGGGCCGTCTGGACCTGGTCGAGGACGCTCGACTACTCGGACGACGAAGAACTGAACTTCCTGCTCTTCCCGTATCCTGCGTACTGGCAAAAGAACTACGCGCCCGCAGCTTTCGACCGTACCCACGACGTCGAGATTTATGGTGTGCTGAATGTGCCGTTCGGCAAGGGACAGCGCTGGGCGACCAGAGGGGTGGCCAGCTGGATTCTCGAAGGCTGGCAGATTAGCCCGACCCTCAGCATGATGACCGGCTTGCCCTTCACAGTAACCGGGAACGGGAGTGCTCTGGCCGCGAATGGCTCGACCCAAACGGCGGACCTCATCGGTCCCTTCCACTTGACCGGGGGCCAGCCGCCGACCCCGAACGCCACGTGTAAGGCAACGGACCTTACTTGTCACTACTTCGACCCGACGGCATTCGCTGAACCAAACCCACTTGGAACTCCCACCCAGAATTTGCGTTACGGAAACACGGGTCGCAATGCGTTTCGCGGTCCAGGATACTTCAACATGAACCTCAGCTTGGCCCGTCCATTCAAGATCACCGAGCGGATCGGGCTTCAGTTGCGGGCCGACGCCATCCATTTCACCAACACTCCTCATTTCAATAACCCGAACGCAACATTGGGCGCCTCGAATTTTGGCGAGATTACCGGGACCCTCTCCCCGCCGGGGCAAGGCTTCTTCGGCAACGATTCCGGCAGCCGCGTTCTCTGGCTCGGGGCGCGAGTGACGTTCTGATCGGGAACGTCTTCCATCTGCGTGAACACGCCGCAGCGGTTGTATCAGCAAATGATTGCACGAACTTTAGCTATCCTCGTCTTGCTCGGCGGATGCTGGTCTTTTCCGTGCGATGCTTCGCAGTCGGCTGCGACGGGGTCCCGCGAGTCGGAAACCAGATCCGCGAGCCAAGATCGCGTTATTCTGGATCGCTCCGTAACTCTATTCACGAGCGCAGCGGAAGGCGAACCCATCCAAAAAGCGGCCGAAGACCTGGCCGCGGATCTCCAGGCAGTTCTTGGAACGAGGCCAAAGATCATTCATCGCCAGGAAGATTCAGGGCCGCTGACGATATTCATAGGCGAGCAGTCGAGGCTTCCTGAAGAACTGCGCGCTAACGGCCTGACGGCTCCCGAGTCTTTTTCCATTTCTTTGCGCGAAGAGAGGTGGAATCCGCGGCACGCCACCAAAGTTGTCGTGCTTTCTGGCGCCGACATGCGCGGCACGATCTATGCCGTCTATCAATTCTCTGAAAAATATCTTGGGATTGATCCCTTGCACTACTGGACGGACCACCAACCCGCACGCCGCACTTCCGTCTCGTTGCCAGGGTCATTGAATGAAACCTACCCACCACCCGTCTTTGCCTATCGCGGATTTTTCATCAATGACGAAGATCTCTTGACGGGATGGGCGCCGGGAGAAGAGAAAGACAAAACCGGAATTTCGTTGGAGGTGTGGGACAGAATCTTTGAAACCATTTTGCGTTTGAAGGGGAACATGGTCGCTCCTGGGACCTGGATTTTCCCCGACGACCCTCAAGTGAGGCTGGCCGCCAAACGAGGTTTGATTGTTGCCCAGCATCACGCGATTCCCCTTGGTCTTAATGTTGCTCGCTGGCCCAAGGAAGTTCCCTACAACTATTCCGAGCATCCGGAGATTCTGGAACGCGCGTGGAAAAACGCCGTAGCTTCGTACCGGCCTAATCAGGAAATGCTCTGGACCGTTGGCCTGCGCGGTCTTTCCGACGTGACCTACGCTTCCATGGATCCCCACGTTCGCGACAACAACAAGGCATTGGGCGCGCTCATCAGCAAAGCCATTGCCGACCAGATGCAGATTGTTCGCTCGGTGCGTCGGGATGCGAAGTTCGTTACCAATCTGTGGCAGGAAGGAGCAAAACTCGTCCAGCAAGGCGACCTGAAGATTCCGCCCGAGGTTTCCGTCGTTTGGGCCGACGACGGATACGGTTATTTGCAAGATCACGGCGAAGTCTCCACCGGCCAGGGCATCTATGATCATGTGGCGATGATGAATGGGCGCGCGAACCAGCTTACGGAAATGGTTCCTGTGGAACGCACCTTCTCCGAGATCAGCCGCTATACGAAAGCGGGAGCAACCAGGTATTTTCTGGTGAACACCAGCGATATTCGTCCCGTAACCATGTCCATACGCTCTGCCATGGATGCTGTTTGGAAGGGAACCCCCGCCGGCGGGGATCCATCCGGGGAATTCTACCGGCAATGGTCCAAAGAACAGTTTGGGGATAAGGTCGCGGGGAGGCTCGCTGAACTCTACAAGGAATACTTCAATGCGCCCGCGCATTTCGGCGACCCGCCTCATGAATACGGCGACCAGCTTTATCACACCGAAGTGCGCCGCATGCTGCTGTCCTACATGATTGATTCTCCGCTCTACGCGCTGCCGAGCCAGGCGCCGAAGTGGTCGTCGGCGCGCATCCTCGACGGATTTGGCCCCCCTCCCAATCAACTGCCCGCGAAAGAATGGCTGAGCCAGACCATCGCCAAGGAAATCCAGCAGTGCGGTGAAGCGCAGCCGCGATGGGACGCGGTTTGGAAAAAAGCCCTTGCCCTCGAGCCATTGGTGCCCATGGCACGGCGTAATTTCTATCGCGAGCAAGTCCTGGCAATGATTGCCATCAATCGCCAAAGCAATCGGATTCTATTTCTACTATCGAAAGCCATCCAGGACGCGGCGAGCGGCAACAAGGCGCAAGCCCAGCAAGAGATCGCTCAAGCGTTGACCTCATTTAAAGAAATTCACCGGGCGGAAGGCGCGGCCGAATACGGCAAGTGGAAACACTGGTATCGGGGCGATTGGCTGGCGGGCATTTATCGCACGCGCAAGTTGGTAGAGACATTCTCAAAGTTTCTCGACGACCCTGAGACTCACATCGCCCCTCCAGTCTTGTGGGATGGCTGGGAAGCGTACTACCACATCATGCACTATGAAGGAGACCGCTCTGTGGACGTCAACTAGCAGAGGCAGGCTCAAAATATTGATCCCCGAGTCATCTTACCGCCTGATTTCTACCAACTCACCCCGCAGTTGCAACATGCTTAAAGCGGCGCGTGCCGTGAGAATATTCTGCGACGATGTGCCCGTCTCCAAAAAGCTTGTACTTGTACGTCGTCAATCCTTCCAGCCCCACCGGCCCCCGCGCATGGAGTTTGCTTGTGCTAATCCCGAGTTCTGCTCCCAATCCATAGCGAAAACCGTCCGCAAATCGCGTTGACGCATTGTGAAACACTCCCGCGGCGTCCACTTTCTCCATGAATTCTCGAGCGGCCTCTGCATCTTCCGTGACAATCGCTTCCGTGTGGCCCGAGCCATATTGTTCAATATGCGCAATGGCCTCGCCAATATCCGTTACCACCTTGATCGAGAGAATCAGGTCGGAATACTCCGTCGCCCAGTCGACATCTCCTGCTGACGCAACATCCTCCCTCTTTAACAGGGCCACAGTTTTCGGGCACGCCCGGATTTCGACGCCTGCCGCCTTCAATTCGCCAACGACGCGGGGCAGGAATCGCTGTGCAATTCGTTCATGGACCAGCAATGTCTCGGCTGCATTACACGCGGCCGGATACTGCGTCTTCGAATCCAAAGTGATCTTAATCGCCTTCTCCACATCCGCCGAGCTGTCTACGTAGACATGACAGATTCCTTCCCCATGCCCGAGAACTGGAACGCGGCTGTTTCGTGCCACAAATTTGACAAATTCACGGGAGCCCCGTGGAATAATCAGGTCCACGTCGCGTTCCAGAGTCAAAAGCTCCATCACGTCCGCCCGCGTGTGAAGAAGCTGCAAGACATCCACCTGCGCGGAAGAAAAGCCTCCCACGCAACGGCGCCACAGATCAACGAGCGTTTCGTTGGTGTGCTCCGCCTCTGCGCCGCCTTTCAGAATCAAGGCGTTTCCTGATTTCAGCGCCAGCGACGCCACTTGTGGCACCACGTCCGGCCGCGACTCAAAAACAATGCCAACGACACCGAGAGGACACGTCTCTTTATAAAGGACGAGATTGTCGTCGAGTTCCGTCGCCGCTAGCCTGCGCCCCAAGGGATCGGGCAAACGAGCGACGTCACGAACGCGGGCCGCCATTTCATCGACTCCTTTGGCAGTCACACGCAAGCGCGCCAACATGGCGGCGGACATTTTCCCCGATGCCGCCAGGGGTTCGGCCGCGCGGCAATCGCGGTTGTTCGAGTCCAAAATCTTTTGTGCTCCGCTTTCAATCGTTTTCGCGGCCGCCATCAGTATTTCGTTCCGGTGGTCATTCGAGAGCCTGGCGAGGTTGCGCGAGCCGGCCCTCCCACGCTTGGCCATTTCCGCTATAGAGACTTGAGAAGTGCCAATGGAATTGGAACTCACGGCTGCTCCAGCAAAACAATGTTATCGCGCTTGACAAGAATATGCGGTGAAGAGGCCTGCCGCCTCTTACCCGAAGCCGTATTCTTCTTTTTCACCATTTCCTCTGCTTTGTTGCTTGCGCAGGTCACGATGCCGCGCGCAATTTCCTGGCCATCGCTGTCCACAATGCTCACCACATCCATCGGAGAGAAGGTGCCGTCCACGCGCTCGACTCCAGACGTAAGCAAACTGGCCTTGCCCTGCGTGATGGCCCGGCGCGCTCCTGCATCCACGGTTACGCGCCCACGCACGCCCGCCGCATAGGCAATCCAGCGCCGCTTGCCCCGGATGCGCTGCGCTTGCACGAAGGCTGTTCCGACAGGTTCTCCCGCAAAGATGCGTTCCAAAATATCTGGCTTTGTTCCATTCGCAATTACGGCCATGCGTCCGCAATTCATGGCGATTTCCCCGGCCTCCAGCTTTGTCAACATTCCCCCGCGTCCGCCTGTGGCAGGACCCGCAGCCAGCGCCTTGAGTTCTGGCGTCACTTTCGCAATCAATGGAATCGTTCCGGCTGCCGGATGCTCCACTGAACCTGCGGGCTGCTTTTGAAGGAATCCATCCACGTTCGTCAGAAGAATGAGCACATCGCCATCCAATCCGCTCATAACCAGCGCGGCCAGCCGGTCATTGTCGCTGAAAGCGGCCGTTCGGCTTTCCCCGTCCAGCGATTCAATCTCCGCCGTAGACACCGTGTCATTCTCATTGACGATGGGCAGCACCTTCAGGTTGAGCAACTTCTCCATAGTGCGGCGAAGCTTGATGTAGCGCCCCCAATTGCTGAAGTCTTCTCCCGTCAGAAGAACCTGCGCAACTTTGATGTTCCACGAGGAAAACATTTCCTTGTACGCGTTCATCAGCAGACTTTGACCCACAGCGGCGCAAGCCTGTTTCGTCGCCAGATCCTCCAGCCGCGCGCGATGCAGTCCAAGCCATCCTCTTCCCAAACCGATGGCTCCCGATGATACAAGCACAATTTGTTTCCCGGCAGCATGCAGTCGGGCAACGGATTGCATGAGGGGCGCAACGCGTTCAAAGCAAAGAGTTCCGTCTGGCGCAGTGACTGTGCTCGTACCTAGTTTAACGACAATGCGGGCCGCGGTCTTGAGAAGCCTCTCCCGCTCCGCCTCTAATTTGGAATGATCCCCTTGCATCCGTTCCTCTGGAAACCTGGGTTCAATTTGGAATCCTAGGTTTACTTGCCCTTAAGATTTTAGCCGAATCTGCCCTCCAGGTTCTGCTCTGAAGCCCTCATCTCAAAATCAACCCGCTATTCCGGCAATACTATAAGCATTGCTAAACCCTCCCGTTCTTTCCGGCGAGTTTTCCTCAACTTCCAAAGATTCTCCGTGAAAAGAAAATTTGTATGGAGTACCGTTACAATCGGCCGAAGACCCCAGGCAGAGAATGCCCAAAATTATCATTGCCATCGGCAGCAAGCGCGGCCCCAAGCTCAACGCCGTCAAGCAGGCCTTGGAAGTTTTCTCTCCCTTTTTTCCTCCCGGTTCAGAATTCGAGCTGGTAGGCCTCGAAGTGGACAGCGGCGTGAGCCACACCCCTTCATCCCAGGAAGAGCTCATGCGCGGTGCGCGGCAACGCGCGGAAACCCTCGCGCAAATCGCGCGGAAGAATAATCTGCAATGGAATTACTTTGTCGGCCTCGAAGGTGGCCTCGACGTGGTTCACGAAACCTCCTTACCCGCGCCAAAACGCCGCCATTCTGATTCCCCACCCCATGCGCGCCGCCACGTCTTCCTCGAAAGCTGGGCTTACGTCTCAGACGGCACCCATGGGCACTACGGTCGCTCGGGCGGCATCGAGTTGCCGGAGCCGCTCGTTCGCGAAGTCCTCGAAAATGGCACCGAACTTGCCGTGGCCATCGACCGCTTCGCCGGAATGCGAGGCATTCGCGACAAACAGGGCGCGTGGGGCATTCTTTCGGGCGATCTCATCAGCCGGCAGGAAGCCTTTCGCGTCGCCGTGATTGCCGCTTTTGCTCCGTTCTATAATGCAAAGATGTATCGTGCCGCCGCCGTGGGCGCCTCAAGGTCCGGCCCATGAGCGCAAGGAGAACGGGCGTCCTAAGTTACTGTAGCCTGGAACCAGTGAGTGACGAACACGGAGAAAGAAGCTGATTACGAGGCGTGAAGTAAAGATGGTAGTTTTTGCAATCACAGGCGTGGCCTTCATTCTTGCCTCATTATTCACCAAATCGATAAACGCAAGTGCAGGCCAACCATACCCACTAAAATGGTATCACCGCCTGATAGGCATTTGTATTGGCGTGGTTTCGATGATGACGGCCATCCGGTTGTATGAAGAACATTAGCTGTCTGGACCGAAGACTACCAAGGAGCCACCGTGGACATCGTCAAAGGCAATATGGGCTGGATCGAAGTCATCGTCGGCCCCATGTTTTCCGGCAAGAGCGAGGAGCTGATCCGCCGCCTCCGCCGCGCGGAAATTGCGCGCCAGCGCGTCCAAATCTTCAAGCCCGCCATTGATGAGCGCTACGCCGCCAACGAAATCGTCTCGCACTCCGGCCTGGGCATTTCCTCGGACAACATCACCAAGGCCGCCGAAATCATGGAAAGACTATCTCCGCGCACCGAAGTTGTCGGCATTGACGAAGCGCAGTTCCTCGGCGACGAAGTCGTGGACGTTTGCACTAAGCTCGCCAATCTTGGCAAGCGCGTCATCGTCGCCGGCCTCGACACTGATTATCGCGGCCGCCCGTTCGAACCAATGCCGCGCCTGCTCGCCATCGCCGAAGAAATCACCAAGCTCCTCGCCATTTGCGTGCGCTGCGGGAATCCTGCCGTTCACACGCAGCGCCTTGTCGAAAGCGACGAGCTAATCGTCGTCGGCGCCATGGGCGCTTACGAAGCTCGCTGCCGCCGCTGCTTCGAGCCCAACCCTGCCCTCGCTGTAAAAAAGTCAGACGGCCCGCAGCTCATCGCCCGCAATCGCGCCGCGAGCGCCGCAGGCAGCTAGGCGCACTGTTCCGTTCGAGTTTTGCTCCTAAGTACTGGCCATTGCCTTTCTGCTGACACCTCCGCTTTCCCTTCTTGAGCTTGCCTGCTTCTTCCGTCAAACTACCTCGTCCGAAAAATCCAAACATCAGGGCTGGCTCCATCTATGATCATCGAATCGAAGGCGCCTACGCGTGTGGACTTCGCCGGTGGCACGCTCGACATCTGGCCGCTTTACCTGTTTCACCCCGGCGCGGTTACGGTCAACGCCGCCATCTCCCTTTACGCTTCCTGCCGCATTGAGACCAACGGTAGCGAGAGCGTTCGTCTCATGTCCCGCGACACGCAACGTGAAGAAACCTTCTCCTCCTTCGCCGCGCTCATGAAGACCAAACGCTATCGCCTTCCCCTCCTTGCCGAAATCACCAAGTTCTTCCGGCCGCAAGGCGGCTTCACGCTGATAACCGATTCCGAAGCCCCCGCGGGCGCCGGCATCGGCGGCTCCAGCGCCATGGCCGTGGCCATTTGCGCCGCGCTGGATCGCTTTACTGGAGCAGGGAAGAGCAAAGAGGATTGGATTCACATCAGCCGCGACGCCGAGGCCATCGTCATCAACGTTCCCACGGGCACCCAGGACCACTACCCGCCCGCTTTTGGCGGCGCCGCCGCCATCGAGCTTCCTCCTGGCGGTGAGCATCGCGTCGAACTGCGCGTCAATCTCGATGAGCTTGAGCGCCGCGTCGTGGTCTGTTACACCGGCAAGCCCCGCCAGCACGGCATCAACAACTGGGAAGTCTTCAAGGCGCAGATTGGCGGCAAAAAAGCGGTGCAACAGGGCCTTGAGCGCATTTCCGAAGTCGCTCAGTGCATGCGCGTGGCCTTCGAAAAACCTGATTGGAAGGACGCGGGGCGTCTGATGCGAGAGGAGTGGTCCTTCCGCAAGCGAAACCTACCCACGATTTCTACGAAAACCATCGACCGCGTTATCGAAAACGCGCGCCGCAATGGCGCTTTTGCGGGAAAGGTCTGCGGTGCTGGCGGTGGCGGATGTGTGGTCCTCCTGATTGAGCCGGAAGCTAGGGACCGCGTCGAAAAGGCCATCGTTGAGGCCGGTGGCGAGGTTTTGCGTACCACCATCGACCGCCAGGGTGTCAACGTCATTTCGCGCTAAGTCCGCGCGAACCTCCGTGGCCTTTACGCGCTGAAACGAAATCTCCCCAAGCCCCGTCCTCCCGTACAGGACTGCCCCCTGACAAGGTACAGTTAAGCGGATCGCATCTTTTCCTCATGCTGGCACCTGTTCAGCCGCCTCGCCGCATCATAGAATAGGGTATGCGGGTCCCCCTGGCTGGCGCCCGCGCATGGTTTGTCGAAGGTATGTCGAACTGGTTTGCCATTCCTCTGGCTTTCTTGCTCTTAGCGGATGCGGACGTCCCCCGCGTCAATAGCCTTCGTCCATCTGAAAAGCCTGCGCTCAACTTTCCCTCGGATGAAGAAATTCCCATTTTCCCAGTCGCGGGAGAACCATCGGAGAGTGCCCAGGCGCAAACAAAGCCCGTGAGTTCGCCCAACCAGCCGCTTTCGGAGACCGCCAAGCTCACCCTGATTCGCTTTGTCTCTGGTGAATTTGCCAAGGCCATCAAAGCCCTGCCCGCTGGCAAAGACGGTTTCAATGTCACCGTCGGCAAGCCGCTCAACACCCAGCTGCTGGACCGCGCCGTCGCCACGCACGGCGCTGCGGTCAATACCGGCGATAACGTGCAGATCACCGGCCTCCAGTTTCGCGGCCGCCAGATTATCGTTGACGTGAATGGCGGTGGCCGCGGCAAGCATCACTGGCGCGATCACCTGCAGATTGGCATGGGTGGTCCTTTTCCCACCATGCAGACCTCGCAGGAAACCGGCCCGCCGGGGTTGCAGCCCGGCATGGGCAGCACCATTTTTCTGGAATGGAACAAGTTCGTTCCAGACATGACCCCGGACGAATTGAAGCAGGTTCTCTCTCCCTTCCTCAATTTTCAGAAAGAGCGGTCTGCCTCCGTCCAATGGATTGACACTTTGCCGCCCGAAATGAAAAAGGCCATTCAGGAACGCCGCCCTGCCGTTGGCATCGATCGTGAAGAGCTCGTGGCCGCCATCGGCAAGCCCGACCACAAGGTCCGCGAGCGCGACTC
>Ga0209474_10002963_pt1 | contig 15166 bp, 9 predicted proteins | sample GraSoiAngelo_145_FD_185902 | JGI IMG/M metagenome (GOLD analysis project Ga0209474, IMG submission 185902) | Grasslands soil microbial communities from the Angelo Coastal Reserve, California, USA - 14_1009_05_20cm (SPAdes) (version 2) | ecosystem: Environmental > Terrestrial > Soil > Grasslands ...
AAACACATTCGGCGTTGGCGAAATGTTCCTCGACGTAGCGAAACGGGGCGCGCACGAAATCATCGTCGGCCTCGGCGGAAGCGTGACGAATGACGGCGGGTTCGGGATGGCGCGGGCATTGGGTTTTCGGTTCTTCGACGAACGGCACAAGGAGATCGAAAAAGCCCTCGACCTTATTTCAGTGGCGGGAATTGTGGCCCCCGTAGCGGCGGACGTGTCGTCTGTAACGAGCCTGAAATCGCAGCCGGCATCCGCCTCAGGCGGACCACTACAGATGAGAATTATCGCGGCTTGCGACGTAAAGAATCCATTGCTGGGCGAAACCGGCGCGACGCGTACATTTGGTCCGCAAAAAGGAGCAACCTCGGAGCAACTCGAAATCTTGGAACGCGCGCTCACGAGATTGGCCGATACCGTGACACGCGAACTAGGTTGCGATTTTCGAAACAAACCCGGCGCGGGCGCGGCCGGCGGTCTCGGTTTTGGCTTGATGAGTTTTTGTGGTGCGGAGCTGCGACCAGGCTTCGATGTCGTTGCCGCCGCAGTGGAACTCGAGGAAAAGATCAAAAGCGCTGACGTTGTGATCACCGGCGAAGGCAAACTCGATAGTCAAACTCTCGAAGGAAAGGCGCCCGCCGGCGTGGCGCGATTAGCGCGCAAATTTGGCAAACGAGTGTTCGCGGTTGTCGGGCGCGCGGCGGCGGATCAACAAGTGCGAGAGATATTTGAGGGCGTTTACGAGCTGAGAGGGAGTATACCGCAAGCGCGAGATTTGTTGCGGGAACGAGCGCGAGAATTGGGGTCAGCGCTTAAATATTGATGCTGTTCCGAATTCGGGGAGCGCAGGCAGCTTTGTCTGCGGTGCTCGGCAGCTTGCCGGGCACTTTCTGGATTGCATTCGATGATTTGATCGTCTCGTCGGCAAGCTGCCGACGACGGCAGGCTGGCAGCCTGCGCTCCCCATCATCGGGAACAGAACTCGCGGAAATGCTTTGAGGTTTCGAGGTAGCTCCAGGCCCAGCGCGCGATATCCTTTTGTTCGTCAAGGGTGAGCGCGCGTCTCACTTTGGCTGGGGACCCGAGCACCAGGGAACCGGGCGGAATCTTTGTGCCCAATGTCACCAGCGCGTTGGCGCCGATAATGGAACGAGAGCCGATCTCAGCTCCATCTAGAATAATTGCGCCCATCCCGATGAGCACCTCGTCGTCGATGGTACAGGCGTGGACGATGGCGCTGTGGCCGACGGTGACAAGTTCGCCGAGCCGCGTCTCGTTAGGCGTGTCGATGTGCACGACGGCATTGTCCTGAACGTTGGAGCGCGGGCCGATGGTGATGCGATTGATATCGCCGCGCAGAACCGCGCCATACCAAACGCTCGATTCTTCCATGAGCGTGACATCGCCGATGACAGTGGCACTGGGCACGACGTAGGCGGTGGGATGGATGCGAGGGCCTAGTTTCAGCCGAGCGTCGATGCCGGCGTGACCAACGGGAATCGAGTCAGCGGGAATAGATGACTTCATCATGACACTCCGGATACGAGCCGGACGAGTGTTTGAAATGACAAGTCGAGGCCGGAAATTCGGTCTTTAAAAATCGGAAGCTTCATATAGTGCAACGGGATCCCTCGGTCCGAGCCGGACTAGCGTTTTCGCTCGGGATGACGAGTTTGTTCCTTGTTCGCACTTCTTCATAACCGAGGCAAATTAACAAGTAATGCCGGAAGATGTTCCGCCCGGACTAACGCCGTTCGTTTTTTCCGATCCGCTCGGGAAACGTTGGCCCCGGCTCCGTACCTTTTTGCTGATCACCGGTGTGCTGGTGTTCTTTGCCACCGTCTTGTTTGTGGAAACGCTGTTTATCGCACCGCGAATGACCGCGCCCTTTTCCTTGCGGCAATTAAAGGGTCAGTTGAAGTCGCTCCAAAAACAAAATCCGGCCGGACAAAGCTCCACGCCGAACTCGTTGCTCTGGCAAAAATTCGAGGCGACAAAGCAAGCGACAAAAAAAATAGCGAAGCAAACGATGGTGGGCTCCCCGAGTGCCACACCGGCGCGACCGCGTCGCAAAGCGCCAGACAACGAGGTGCGGCTGGTGTTCTATACCAACGGCGATCCCTATAGTTATTCCTCGCTCGAGCAACACGCCTCGCAAATTACCCACGTTTGCCCGGAATGGATGTCGATGGTGAATGGGGTGGGTGATCTGCAAGTCGATGCTGACACGCGCGTTCCGAAACTGGCGCAAAGCAAAGGGATCGCGCTCATGCCGCTCCTGACCAATCTGGTCGGCGATACCTGGCAACCGGAAGCGGTCGAAAATGTGGCACACGGTCCGGCCGAGCGGCAGGAGAAATTCATCGCCAACGTGCTGGTGGTGCTGCGTGATGCCAAGGCTGCCGGTGTAGTCGTTGATTGGGAACAACTCGATCCGACCTACAAAAAAGACTTTACCGAGTTGCTCGAAAAGTTCGCCGATGCGCTCCATCGTGATGGCCGGCAGCTCTGGCTCAGTGTTTCGCCTGGACAGGAGATCGACTATATCGACTTCGAAGAGTTATCTGCACATATCGATCGTTTCGTCGCGTTACTATTCGACGAAACTTCCGATATCGACTCGCCTGGGCCACTCGCTTCCCGCATGTGGTTTGAAGGCTGGTTGCACGTATTGCTGGAAGATTCCGACCCTAGACAATGGATCATCGCACTCGGTAGCTACGGTTACGACTGGGTAATTGGTGGAAAGAAGGCTGAGCTAATTAGTTTCCCGGAAGCAATGAGTCGAGCGAGCAATGCCGAGATCGATTCAGCTGAAGTAAGTGCTCCCGGTTACAACGCCTATTTTTATTACGAAGACAACGACAAGGAGCATGCTGTTTGGTTTCTCGATGTCGTTACTTTTCTGAACGAACTACGCGAAGTTCGAAAGCAAAAAGCCGGCGGCTTCGCCCTCTATCGATTAGGGGCCGAAGATACCGCGATTTGGGATGCGTTAGCAGTCGCGCCTGATTTCCGGCTCGACCTGCCCACGCGTTCGCTCCTGGAGGTTTTGCGCGGGACTGACACCATCACCGACGTTGGAGACGGCGAGATCGTGACGGTAGACGAATCGCGCGCCGATGGAATGCGCACTCTGGCAGTGGACAAGGATAATTATCTCACCGCCAACTATACCAAATTTCCGGAGTTCCCGACCTTGTATCATCAAGGTGCGGGCGACGCACACGAAGTGGCACTGACATTTGACGATGGACCTGATCCTGAGTGGACGCCAAAGGTCCTCGATGTGTTGAAGGCGGCGAAGATAAAGGCCGCGTTTTTTCTGGTAGGTGTCAATGCCGAACGTTACCCAAATCTCGTTAGGCGCATTGTCGATGAGGGTCACGAAATAGGTAATCACACCTATTATCACCCCAATCTTGCCCTCTGCTGGCCCGAGCATATTCGGTTGGAATTGAACGCAACTCAGTTGCTCATCCAGACTTTGACTGGACGGGCTACCACTTTGTTTCGGCCGCCCTACGCCGCTGATACTCAGCCGGCGCGCCTGGCTGAGTTGACTCCTTTGCAAATCGCGCAGGACCAGAATTATCTCGTCGTCTTGGAGAACATCGACCCGCAGGATTGGGCCAGACCGGGGGCGGATGTCATTTTGCAGCGGGTAAAGCAGCAACGCCACGACGGCAATATCATTCTGCTGCACGACGCCGGCGGCGATCGTTCGCAAACGCTGGAAGCGCTTCCACGCATCATCGAATACTTGCAAGCGCGCAACGATACCATCGTGCCACTGAGCAAACTTCTGAATACCACTCGCGACGCGCTGATGCCGCCCTTGCCGGGAGGACAGACGATGTCGCATTATATCAGCAGTATCGGTTTCCGGATCATGCACGCGCTCCAGGAATTTCTCTGGGCCTTTATGATTGTCGCCACTGCGCTGGTAGTCATTCGCACCCTTATTGTGATCTACCTGGCCTATCGTTTCCGTCGATCGTTGCCGGTGGATTTTGCCGAACCCGCCAGCATTGTCATCGCTGCGTACAATGAAGGCAAGGTCATCGCGGCAACATTGCAGTCGCTTTTGAAAACAGACTATCAGGGCGAGCTGGAAGTTATCCTGATCGATGATGGTTCGGGTGACGATACTGCCGCCGAAGTGGAGAAGATCGCAGCAACTGATGCGCGGGTGCGATTGATTCGCCAGGACAATCGCGGGAAAGCACGGGCCTTACAACGCGGAATCGCAACGGCGAAGCACGAGCTCATCGTCTTCATCGACGCCGATACGCATTGTCAGCGGCACGCTCTTCGACATTTACTGGCACCGTTTGGTAACCCAGATATTGGCGGAGTGTCTGGTCATGCCAAAGTAGGTAATTTGCGGAGCTTCATTGCGCGTTGCCAGTCACTCGAGTACACCGTCGGATTTAATCTCGATCGACGTGCCTACACCCGATGGAATTGCATCACAGTTCTGCCGGGTGCGATTAGCGCGATTCGCAAAACAGCCATCGATCGCGCCGGCGGCTTAAGTTTAGATACACTGGCCGAAGATACCGACCTGACCCTAAGTCTGCACAAGCAGCGGCTACGCATCGTTTATGTTCCCGCGGCGGTAGCTTGGACGGAAGCGCCGGAAACAGTGCGAGCGCTTTCCCGGCAACGATTTCGCTGGGCCTATGGCACACTGCAATGTTTGTGGAAACACCGCGACATGGTCTTTAATTGGAGGTATCGCGCGCTGGGTTGGTTTAGTTTGCCAAGTATCTGGTTCTTTCAAATCATCTTGGTGGCGATTACTCCGGCAGTAGATTTGTTTCTTATTTTGTCACTGCCGTTTGGGGCGTGGCGCGATCTTCTGCCATTTGTCATTGTATTTCTCGCTACGGATGTGATCCTCGCGACGCTCGCCTGTGTCCTGGAACGTGAGAACGTGCTTCAAGCTTGGCGAATTATTCCGATGCGCCTGATTTACCGGCCGATGCTGAGTTACTGCATCTGGAAAGCAATTGTGCGTGGCGTAAAAGGCGCATGGGTAAGTTGGGGAAAGCTGGAACGCACCGCCTCCGTTCCGGTCCGTGCATAGTGTGCTATCCGTTCTTGTTGAACCGCTGGCTGGGGTTTGTAGCACAGGCATCTTGCCTGTGGGGCCAGCGGCATCTTGCCCGCTGAATGCAGCAGTGGAGGGCGGAGCTCTGCGACACTTCTGCCAATCGAGCTCGCAGGAGCTCGCCCCTCCATCGTCATGTCGAGCACAAACGAGACATCTCTAATCCTTCGCAAGAAGAGAATAGCTAGAGATTCCTCGACTGCGCTTCGCTACGCTCGGAATGACAGGATTCGCAGTTAATGGCCAATGTGCCCGCGTAAAACCGAAACCGAGTAAGGCGGTAGTTCGTAGTATTGAGATGCTGCGCGCTGAGCATGGGAGGGCGGGCTGCTCAGGGTCGGCCGGCCATTCGGTCCGTCATCTTGCCAGCGGTATTGCTCGCGCGAAAATTGGGCGATGTCTACTTTGCCAATAAATCTGTCTACAGATATGCCGCTAGAAGATGCAAATTGAACTCCTAGTTGTGCCGAGCGCTGCGGATCCTTGTTGATGGTAAGTAACGCCCATTCTTGGTCGGGTCGCCGCACGGCGTAAGCGGTAACACTGGCGCTCTCCGGCTCAATCGTTACCGGATATACTTCGTGCGTCTCAGCTACCCACTGCATCCAATCCTTTGTAATTAGGCGGGCACTGTAGTACATCGACAAACGATTAAGCTTCTTATCGGTGTTGAGCATCTGCAGCATCATTAAATTGCCCCACGAACATTTCACCTCGTTCGTCAGGTAGTCGGGTTCGTATCCATAGAGGTAGGCTTTCCCCCCGCCGGAAGTTAGGAAAGTTCCGACCGTATCTGCATGGAAGAGCGCGCCTTCGATATCAACTTCATGACGGCCGGCAAAGACTGAATAACCAAACTCCGTCATCAGCCATGGAATATTCGAGGGAACACCATCGCCACGCAAGCTGGACAACATCGCGCGAAGTCGTTGCGGAATCTCCAGTAGTTGGGGGGCGGCATCGCCGCAGACATCATCAAAGGGATAATATTCGAAGGAAAAAAAATCGAAGGAAGATTCGCTCGCGCGCAGCGCGCGCAGAAAGCGATTCATCCAAAACCGATTGCCTGATTTGTCCGGCCAAGTGAGGAGATGGCCATCAAAGTTCTGTAAGCTGGGCCCACCAAGTTTTAGCTGAGAGCTAAGCGAGCGCAACCGCTGGGCGGTGGCGGCATAGAGCGCTGCAAAATCCTCCGGCGAAGCCCATTGTCCATCGGGCTCTTCCCCGACTTCCACCCCCTCTAGTAGATACTTCCGGGCCAGGAGATATCGGATTTCCGCGACAGCATTATCCGGCGTGTCGTAGAGCACGCCGACCGGCACCAGCACCGGAAGGTGGTTGGTCAATTTACTTCGCAGAATAAAATCGAGTCCGGGCTGTTCCGTCTTGTAATCGATATCTTCGGCCCGATGCCATGGATCGGTCGATGAGACGTAGATGATTGTTTGATTTCTTTCCGGATTGTGGCGGATGTAGTCCTCGAACTCACCGGCGTCGTTCGTTTGGCCAAGGCTTATTTCGCGGACGGCAAACCCAAGACGATCCCGGACATCCGCGGAGGACTGTGTGGTTGGGGCCGAACTGCGGCTCATCAGGACACGCACAAATTGGACCGGAATAGAGTTACTGCTAAGGCGAATGGGTACATCGCCAACAGGGCTGTTGCCTATCACTCCTTGAGGAAACGCTTGCCAGTCATCATTCCTGTCGATATGCAAATGCATCGGGTCGTTGCCGGTCCAATATTCAACCTGAAACTGTCTGGCATACGGCACTCCCCATTGAATACGGATTGAGTTCACCGGTTTCACTGCGCCTAAATCGATTACAATCCACTGCGGGTGAGAATCGTCGTTCTCGCCGGTGAAGTATGGATCTAGATAAGGATTACTTTTCCAAAAAGTGTTTTCATCGCCGTCGCAGATACGCGAATAACCGTCGTTGTTTGCTTGATCAATGGTATTGCCGCGACGTGGCAGTCGATAACCGTAGGAGAGATTAATCGGAGTGCCAATCGAACTACTCGATGTCCAGTAGCCGCATTGTCGGGCTTCGTCGCTCCAGCCGCCGCGTGGGTTCCAATGCCACACTTCACCGGCAAGTTCGGTTCGCAGCCGATAAGTCAAAGGCCCCAGTCCGGCTGACAGCATTTCGGTGATGTTCTTGTCGGATAATATTCGCGCACATTCTCCACGTTCGTGACCATCGATGCCGCCGCCGAGACTTTTTGTAGGGATGCACTTGTTCACGCAGTGATCAGTCGTAACCGTCGCGGAGACTACAAACGAAGGCCCCTCTGTGGCCGGCGAAGTAGTTGCTGCGAGTAAGCCGATGAAGCAGACTGACGCTGTGCGGCATACGCAGTTTAGAAGCCAGCTAGCTCTGTTGAAGAGGCTCGCTGCGCCTGTAGCACAGCCATCTTGGCTGTGGGGCAGGCGGGCATCTTGCCCGTCTATCCGGAGGCTCGCCGTAGCGAGTTCGTCTGGCCGCGGGCTAGAAGCCTGTGCTACGGCTATTTCTGCGCCCAAGAGGTTTTCAACAGAGCTAAAGCATCTCATAACTCTGAAGAACAAGTCTTCACCTAAAGCATTGCGCACTCCTCAACCCCGCCCTCTCCCCTCGGAGCGGGGGGAGAGGATTAAGGTGAGGGGTGAATCGACCTTAAATAAACAATGGCGACGCATTTATGGGATTGTTTGTAGAACGAGAATGCAACGTTTTTGCGCAATTTTCCTGTTAACACTCGTATCTTCAGCATGTCATCAACGGACCAAAAGCGACAAGCTTGATAACAATGCCTCGGTAGAGGTAGTGGCACCGGCTCATGGTGCCTATACCGGAGCGTTCATTGATTTTGGCGAAGCAGAAGAGGATGTCACACTCGAGGGAATTGAAGACTTCGAGACTATGGTAGGCAAGCATCAAGCCATCATTGCCTCATCGAGCTACTGGGGCGAACTGGATTTTCCAAGCAAAAATCTGAATGTCATCTGGCAACACCGGTCTTTGCCGCTTGTTTTTTGGTCGCCCTGGGATCGGCCTTACGAGCAGAACACTGGGCCCGACCGTTTCAATCTCAATTCAATCATTGCCGGCGCCTGGGACAAGTACATCGATGACTGGGCAAATGCCGCGAAAGCATTTGGCAAGCCCATGATCGTCGTATTCGCGAATGAAATGAATGGCGATTGGTTCCCGTGGTCGGGGACATACTATGGTGGCAACCGGCCGGCTAATGAGGAGAAGACTAAATGGCAGGGTCCGGAAATATTCAAAGAGGCATATCGGCATGTAGTTGACCGGGTCCGCGCTCGCGGGGCCAGTAACATTAAGTGGATGTTCCATACGAATAACTACTCCTCTCCACTCGATACTTGGAACTTCGCACCCGCCTATTATCCCGGCCCCGATTATGCGGATTGGTTGGGATTAAGTGTCTATGGTCAACAATATAAAGATGAGGCATGGGCTGACATACCTTCGCTGGTCGACTGGCCTTACAAGGAGATGAGCGGCGTCGACCCAAATAAGCCAATTATGATTGCAGAGTGGGGCACCGGAGAGTTCCCGCATTCGGGCAACAAAGCCGAATGGATTAAGCAGGGACTGGAACTGTTTCGCTCGAGGTATCCGCGAATCAAGGCTGCTGTCTACTGGCACGAGCGCTGGCAAAATGAAGAAGGATATTATAGCAACCTTCGAGTGAACTCTTCCGTCGAATCGCTGCAAGCTTATCGCGAAGGTGTGGCCAATCCAGACTGGCTCGCCGATTTATTACTGCGGCCGGTTACTGCGAAATAACGGTTAAACGAAGAGACATTTCTTGATAGAAGACCTGACTAGATGTGTCAAAAGTGAGGATTGACCCCGAAGAGATGAGGAAAATTATCCGTACAGAATTACTGAGCAACGCGCGCTGATGCCAGCCAGCGATTTTTCCGGCCGAGGAGCAGGCCCCCCCATAGACAAAGTGGAACCAGAACGGAAGACGACATTCCCCACGCGTCGGAAACGTTTTGGCCGCGGCTGTTGCCGACGGTGAAGGAGCCGGAGTTGTCACTGGTATTGATGTCGTTGACGCGGAACTCGAGCACCGTTCCGTTGGCGATCGTGGTGCCGAAAATATCACCGATCGTTCGCGTGGCGAATATGTCCGTAGGCGGGGCTGAGCTACCCAGGCCGGCGGAAGCGTCGGCCGGGAAAAGCTGGTGGAAACCCAGGCTCAAATTGCCGATCAAGAGCGCGGCGTAAGGCAAGCCGGGCAGGGGAGCGCCGGGAAGTGCCGGGGCGGTTTGCCCGGGGTTGTTGCCGGTATTCGTGACGGGCGGCGCGGTGATCACTCCGGCGGCGTTGGCCGTGAAGTTGCCGAAATTCAGGTCCACCGTCCCGATGGCTTCGACGGAAATAAAATCACTCAGGCCGAAATTGCCCGACACGGTGAAACTCGGCCCTGAAAAAACGTCGATGCCGTTCACGACCGTGATAGGAATGTTCATCTGGAGCCCGTAAGCGGTCACTCCGACTGTCAGTGTTGCCGCCGCGTAGCCAAGCAGAATTATTTTTTTCAAAAGCTCCTTCTGATTTTGGATTGCTCCCCTCAATTAAATGAGTCAGGCGTCAAAGTCAATTCTTCGGCAAAATTTTCGAACCGTACTACTTCGGGCGAGCTACCGGCAACTACAAGCTCACCGCAGCGAGTCCGTCCGGTGGCGGACTGGCAGCCTGTGCTCGCCGGAGAGCTTCTAGCTTTTGGACGGGAGTTTCTTTTGCAGATTGAGCGCGAGCTTCCAATCGCCATTCATGTCAGCGCGCCAGATCATCAGGTAGATTCCGTGCTCGACTACATCGCCGTGTTCTTTCGAATAGTTACCGTAGCTATAAGACAGGTCGCCTGATCTACTCATCTTTGAGCCGCCAGATTCGAAGCTTACGTTGCCGTGCTCCGAATTCAGCATGAGCTTGGCGGCAACAAGGCCGACGGCGGGGAACGATTTTTCACGATAGACGCGAATGTCGTCAGAAGCGTAATCGAGAATGGCCTTGCCGATGCCGGCGTGCGCGGCCTCGGCAAACTGCCGCTCTGCTTTTTGCAAACTGCGTCGCGAATTCTCCTGCGGCTGTGTACCGGCGGTAACATCGGGTGGAAGCAGTTGCAGGCTGGGAGGCGGCTCGGATGGCTGCGGATTTTCCGTGCCAACGTCGAGCGCGATTTTCCATTGGCCGTTGCGCTGCTTGGCCCAGACGGTGAGATAGTTGCCAAAGGCGAGTGAAAGCGGCTCGTTGCCCTTTCTTAATTCCCATATCCCAGTGGTATATCCCAAATCAGCGGCGCCCGCGGCGAAGGCGAAGATCGGCTGCCAAATGAGCGTGCCTGGGAAATTGGTACGCCCGGCCCAATATTTTTTTCCGTCGACTGGCCCGGGAGCGAAAGCGACTCCGTGTTCCGCGAAATATTCGACGCTTGCCGCAGGCATTCCTTTTGCGACCGAAAGGTTAGAATATTCGCCATCGATCTTCGCGATCTCACGGGCCGCTGAAGGGTCAGCGGGTTGAGCGAGCGCTTCCAGGCTGATCGCGCAGATCGTGCCGGCAAGAAATAACTTTTGCGTTACAGACAAATTCAAGAGTTGGCGGCGTCTCAAAAGTAAAGACCGTGAAGGGTCATGGAGAATGTCGCCACTCATGAAGATTGGAAAGTCTGTTTTTCGGAGCTCGCGCCCGGGTTGGTCTTGTTCGCCCGGCAATGGGTCCGGAGTCCAGCTGATGCCGAGGACGTGGTACAGGACGCTTTTGTTCGATTCTGGCGACGCAATCTCAGCATCAAAAACCGCGCCTTGCTTTATGCCGCCGTTCGTTCCGCCGCCCTCGATCTCATTCGGCGGGATAACCGGCGAGCGCGACGGGAAGTGGAAGTTTTTGGTGAGGCCGAGCGGAGCGTGCAGCCGCAATTTGAGCCACTGGATGATTCGCAGCGCCAGCTGGTGGCAGCGCTCGATCATCTGCCGCGAGATCAACGCGAAGTGCTGGTCATGAAAATTTGGAACGAACTTACCTTTGCTGAAATCGCAGAAGCGCTCGGCATTTCACAGAACACCGCGGCATCCCGTTATCGCTACGGGCTTGCCGCCTTGAAAAAAACATTTCAACCGCAATGAACGACTTTACCGAACTCGAAAGTGAGCTGAAGAAATTGCGACCGGTGCGGCACTCTGCGGAGCTGATGTCGCGAGTTGAGGGCGCGTTGGCGGATGCAGGGGAGAGCACGGCCAAAATCATCAGGCCGCAGCATTTTCGTATCAATTGGCTGGGGCTCGGCCTGGGTCTGGCCGCGGCGGCGACTTTTCTCATTTTCGCGCGCGTTGATTTTCGTCTGACCGATAAAACGAAACAAACCATCGCTTCGGCCACGCCGTCGTTGCAGCAAAAGGCGGCGGCCTTGCCGAACTATCAAGCGACCGGATTGACTCAGGTTGTTTACAGTAAACGTGATGAGGGGCTGGTATTTCCGCCTGGCGCGAAAGGGCCATCGCGGCGGGTGCGCACGGCGAAGCGGGAAACATTGCGATGGCGTGATCGGCAGAGCGGCGCGCAATTGGCTGTTTCCTATCCGACAGAGGAGGTCTCACTCATTCCAGTTTCTGGTCAATGATTAACCAAACAGCAAATACAAAATGAAAACGAAAACCATCGTCCTAATTGCCGTGAGCTTGATTCCGCTGACGGCCTTCGGCCAACCGCAAACCGCCCCGCCGGTGCCACCGAATCCACCCTCCGCACCAGTTCCTCCCGTGCCACCGCGGGATCGCGATCGCGAGGACCGGATGCCGAAAGTCCCGGTCACATTTCTCGGGGTGGACACCTCCGAAGTGCCGGGCGTGTTATGCGACCAGCTCGGATTACCAAAAGGATTCGGTCTGGTGGTTGATTACGTGGTGCCGGATGGACCGGCGGCCGCCGCGGGGGTGCAACAGAACGACGTGATCAAAATGCTGAACGATCAAATCCTAACGGATCCTGGACAACTGGCTAAACTGGTCCGCAGTTATTCAGAAGGGACGAATGTGACGCTGACCATCCTGCGCAAAGGCCAGGAACAGAAGGTGACAGTCAAGCTGGCGAAGAAAGAAGTGCCGCGCCGTCGCGCCTTCATGGATCAAATGCGCCACATGAATCACGATTGGAACTTCGACTTTGGTGATATAGGCGATCTGAAGGAGCAAATGTCGGAGTTGAAAGAGCAGCTTGGCGATGAACAACGCGGAATGATTCATGACGCGGTGGTGCGAGCGCGCGATGAAGCGCAGCGCGCCGCGGACGAAGTACGGCGCAATGTGCAACGCATCCGCACCGTCACGCGCAACAACGGCGGATTGCAACGAACCACGATTGATTTGAATAAAGCACAGATCGTTCTTTCCGATGACAAGGGCGAGCTGCGGATCGAAAACAAAGAGGACAAGAAATTTCTGACGGCGAAAGATCCGCAGGGGAAATTGCTCTTCAGCGGTCCCGCCGACACGAAGGAAGATCTCGACAAGATGCCGACGGAAGTGCGGCAGCGGTACGAAAAACTGCAACAGCATGATTTGCCGGCAGTGGCACCGGATGATTTGCGTGCGGAATCTGAGGGCGACGCGGACGAGGACAATGATGTGGATGAAGAGACCCCGCGCGCGAGCACAGTTTCCTATGATCAGGTCTGTTCCCAGCAGGTTGGGCATCGTGCCTGGGAAATCCACACCGTCCTGATCTAGCAGAGAACTCCACCGGAACCTTAACCGGCCTGGCCAGCTTTCCGGTGGAGATGCTCGCGGCTCCGCAGAGCGGCGCCCTGCCAGTGAAATTTTCCTGCGTGCGCCGTTTGATTAGCGCGATTGACTATTTTGTCACTGGCCCGAGCGGCAGCACAATTTTGTGAGACAGTTCGTTGAGCACTTGCGCGAGACCCGCATAAATCGCAGAGAATCCGCAAAAGATCCCCTCATAGCCGGTGGCGTGTTTGAATCCGGGACTTGCCCCGGTGAAATCGCCAATCGCGAGGAGGAAGAACAGGATCGTGAGAGTGGCGAAAACAATTTGCAAGGCGCGGTTTAACCGCAGCGTGCCGATAAACATGACGGCGGTGAACAATCCCCACATCGCCAGGTAGGCAGCCATGGCGGTGTCGTTGGACGGGCCCGCCCATCCCAGTTTCGCCAGGAGGATCAATGCCACGAGCGACCACCAGAACGAGCCATAGGAAATGAAAGCGGTAGTGGCGAACGTGTTCCCTTTCTTCCATTCCATAATGCCCGCGATGATTTGCGCGGCGCCGCCATAACAGATACCCATCGCTAAAATCATGCTGTTCAATTCGTAGAAACCGGCGTTGTGCAGGTTAAGCAATACCGTGGTCATGCCAAAGCCGAGAAGCCCGAGGGGGGCCGGATTGCCTGTCGTGTCCTTGATTTGAGTAATCGGTTCGTTCGGTTCGTTCATAAGCTATTGGCGGATAGTTTAAAGGTTAATGCAACGTCAATAATGCCGCAGTAGAAACACTCACCACGTTGACCAAATACGAAATGGACTGTCAATAGTAAGCCTTGTTGGATAAATCCTTTCGCTTCCACCCCGATCATCTGCGAAATAATTCCGCGATGATACGAATCCTTTTTTTCGTCGCTGCCATCGCGATTTGCTCTTCGCTCCGCGCCCAAACAAGTGCCAGTCCGCCTTTCTCGTCGCCGACGCCTTCTCCATCACTCGAGCAACGCGTTTCCGATCTGGAGGCCTACATGAACAATTCGGCCCGCGGCGCGGACGGGGCCAACGCTACAACGCCTTCGAACATCTCCGGTCCCGGCCCCGGCCACAACGCCTGGCTCATGACTTCCGCGCTTCTTGTCTTATTCATGACACTGCCGGGCCTCGCCCTCTTTTACGGGGGACTCGTTCGCCAGAAAAATGTGCTCTCGATTCTGGCGCAGTGCCTTGGCATTGCCGGTTTGGTCACGATTCTGTGGTGGGCGATTGGTTACTCGCTGGTTTTCGCGCCGGGCTGCGCATTTTTTGGTAGCACCAAGTTTGCCTTTCTCCGCGGCGTCACCGCCGCGCCGAATACCGACTACTCTTATTGGGTCTCGCACAACGTCTTTGCCATTTATCAGCTCATGTTCGCCATCATCACGCCGGCGCTCATCATCGGATCAGTGGCGGAGCGCATGAAATTTTCCGCGGTCATGGTCATTGTCGGGCTTTGGATGTTTCTCGTCTATTTCCCGTTAGCTCATATGGTTTGGGGCATTGACGGCCTGATGAACGGCGTCTGGAATCCCAACGCCAGGATTCGTGCGATCGATTTCGCGGGCGGAACCGTTGTCCACATGTCGAGTGGATGGTCGGCCTTGCTCCTCTGCCTCTTTCTCGGTCCCCGCCTTGGCTTCCGTAAAGAAATCATGGCACCGCACTCGATGGTCCTGTGCATGGTTGGAACCGGAATGCTTTGGGTCGGTTGGTATGGATTCAATGCCGGCAGCGCGCTCGGTGCCGATGGAATCGCTGCCAACGCATTCATGACCACGACATTGGCGACAGCGGTTGGGTCTTTCACGTGGGCGGCGCTCGAGTGGTTGTTGCGTGGCAAACCGAGCGTGCTCGGCTTTTGTTCGGGCGCTGTCGGCGGCCTTGTTGTCATCACTCCGGCCTGCGGATTTGTCGATGCCAACGGTGCTGTTATTATCGGCGTGCTGGCGGGGGCGGTTCCGTTTTTCGCCTGTACCAAACTGAAATCGTGGTTCCACTATGATGATGCCCTCGATACGTTTGGCGTGCACGCCGTTGGCGGAACCCTCGGCGCCTTTCTCACCGGGTTGCTCGCGACTGCGACCGTGAATCCAAATCTTTCCGCAACTGCTGCCAGTCAAAATGGACTCGCAAAAATTGTCGGGCACATGCTTTGGCTGGAGCAACTGAAAGCGATTGGAATTACCATCGCACTGGCGTTGATCGGTACCTCACTGATCGGATTTCTCGTTCGCGCAACACTCGAACTACGCATCGCGCCGGAAATCGAGC
>Ga0209474_10002968_pt1 | contig 15155 bp, 13 predicted proteins | sample GraSoiAngelo_145_FD_185902 | JGI IMG/M metagenome (GOLD analysis project Ga0209474, IMG submission 185902) | Grasslands soil microbial communities from the Angelo Coastal Reserve, California, USA - 14_1009_05_20cm (SPAdes) (version 2) | ecosystem: Environmental > Terrestrial > Soil > Grasslands...
TCGCCGCGAAGCGGCTCTCGGCGGACACGCTCACCGTCAAGTCGGTCGGGTCCTCGGTGGACAAGGGCGAGTCGCTCAAGGACACGGCGCTCACCCTCGGGGCATACGACCCCGACGTGATCGTGATCCGGCACCCGCAGATCGGGGCGCCGCAGCTCGTCGCGCGCGTCACCGACGCGCACGTCGTCAACGCCGGGGACGGCAAGCACCAGCACCCGACGCAGGCCCTCCTCGACCTTTACACGCTGCGGGAGGAATTCGAGCGGCTCGACGGCCTCCACGTCGCGATCGTCGGCGACGTCCTCCATTCCCGCGTGGCGCGCTCCCTCGTGCAGGCGTTCGCACTCGTCGGGATCCGGGCGACGCTCGTCGGCCCGCCGGCGCTGCTGCCGCGCGAGCTGCCGGCGGAGACGACGGTGGACATCGAGGCGATCCGCGACGCCGACGTCGTCTACGTACTCCGGATGCAGAACGAGCGCATGGAGCCGGGCGCGAACTTCGTCCCGAGCCTGCGCGAGTACACGGCACGCTGGGGGATCACGCCCGAGCGGCTGCGGCCGGGGCAGAAGGTCATGCACCCGGGGCCGATGAACCGCGGGGTCGAGATCGACCCGCGGGTCGCCGACTCGTCCGACTCGCTGATCACCGCCGAGGTCCGTTCCGGGCTTGTCGTGCGGATGGCTGTGCTTTACGACCTCCTCACCGGCGGTCCCGTCGGGGTGCAAGCCCTCGCGGCGGCGGAGGTGGCGTGATGCTCTGGCAGAAGGAACTGCCGGCCGCCGACCTGGTCATCCGCGGTGCCCGCGTGCTCGACCCGGTGGAAGGGATCGATGCGCGGCTCGAGGTGCGGATCGACGCGGGGACGATCGCCGAGGTCGCGGAACGGATCGATGCGAACGAGCACCGCGTCGTCGAGGCGGACGGGCTCATCCTCGCGCCCGCCTTCGTCGACCCGCACGTGCACCTGCGCACGCCCGGCCGCGAGGATGAGGAGACCATCGCGAGCGGCACGGCGGCCGCGGCAGCGGGCGGTTACTGCGCGATCCTCGCGATGCCGAACACCGATCCGGTCGTCGACTCGGCGGTGACGCTCGCTGCGCTCGTCGAGACGGCGCGTCGCGAGGCCGAGGTGCCGGTGGGCTTCCTCGCCGCGATCACGCGCGGGCAGCGCGGGGAGGAGCTGACCGAGATGGGCGAGCTCGCCGACAGCGGCGCGGTCGCCTTCTCGGACGACGGCGTGCCCGTCGCCTCCGCCGGGCTGATGCGCCGGGCGCTCCAGTACGCCTCGACCACCGACCGGCCGCTCGCGCTCCACTGCGAGGAGCCGACGCTGTCGCACGGCGGTCACGTGCACGAGGGGCGCGTTGCGGCCGAGCTCGGCTTTGGCGGCTATCCCTCGGTCGCCGAGTCGGTCGCGGTCGAGCGCGACCTCTCACTGGCCGGCTACGAGCGGGGCCGTGTCCACGTCCTCCATCTCTCGGCCGCCGAGTCGGTCGACGCGCTCCGCCGGGCGCGGGTGGCCGGCGTCACCGCGAGCGGCGAAGCGACACCGCACCACCTCGTCCTCACCGACGACGCGGTCCGCTCGCTCGACCCGAACGTGAAGATGAACCCGCCCCTGCGGGCCGAGCAGGATCGGCTGGCACTGCTCGAGGCGCTGCGGGACGGGACCATCGAGGCGGTCGCCACGGACCACGCGCCGCACGCCGCGCACGAGAAGGACGTGCCGTTCGAGGCGGCGCCGTTCGGGGTCACCGGCCTCGAGACGGCGTTCGCCGCGCTCTACACGCACCTCGTCAAGCCGGGCCTGCTGCCGCTGGAGACCCTGCTCGAGCGGATGTCGGCCGGGCCGGCACGGATCTTCGGTCTCGACCGCCCTCGCGTTGCCGCGGGCGCGCGGACGAACCTCGTCCTCCTCGACCTCGAGAACGAATGGACGGTGGGCGAGCGACCCTTCCGCTCGCGGTCTGGGAATTCGTGGCTGCTCGGCTCGACGGTGAGCGGCGCGGTGCGGATGACCGTGGCCGGCGGAGCTGTGGTGCACGAATGAGTTACCTGGCGCTCGCAGACGGCACCGTCTGGCACGGCGAATCGGTCGGCGCCGAGGACAGCGCGCTCGGCGAAGCAGTCTTCACGACCGGCATGTCGGGCTATCAGGAGGCGGTCACCGACCCGAGCTTCGAGGACCAGCTCGTCTGCTTCACCGCGCCGATGATCGGCAACTACGGCGTGGCCGAGGAGCGGAGCGAATCGGCCCGCACGCACGCGCGCGCGGTGCTCATGCGCGAGGCGCGCGGACCGGAGTGGACGGATTGGCTTCGTGAGCGCGGGGTCGTCGCTCTCACCGGGATCGACACGCGCAGCCTCGTCCTCCATCTCCGCGATGCCGGCGCCGCGCCGGGCATCGCCGTGGCTTCGGATCTGCCGGTCGAGGAGGCGATCGAGCTCGCCGCGCAGCAGCCGCCGATGCTCGGTCGCGCGCTCGTCGAGGACGTCTCGACCGACGAGCCGTACGTGTACGCGGATGACGGCCGCGTGCGAATCGCGGTCGTGGACTACGGCGTCAAGCGCTCCGTCCTCCGCCGGCTCGTGAAGGCCGGCGCAGCGGTGACCGTCCATCCGCACGACACGGATGCCGACGAGCTCGCGGCCTACGACGGCGTCCTCCTCTCGCCGGGGCCGGGCGACCCCGAGCCCCTCGCCGCGCAGACCGACACGGTGCGGGAGCTCCTGGGCCGGACGCACGTGCTCGGCATCTGCCTCGGCCACCAGCTGATCGCGCGCGCCACGGGCCACGAGACGTACAAGCTCCCGTTCGGCCACCGCGGCGCCAACCACCCCGTGCACGAGCGGCTGACGGGCCGGGTGCTCGTGACGAGCCAGAACCACGGCTTCGCCGTGCGGACGAGCGACGCGGCCGAGGTGTCGCACGTCTCGCTCTACGACGGGACGGTCGAGGGCCTCGACCTGCCGGAGCTGCGCGCCCGCTCGCTGCAGTTCCATCCCGAGGCGGGGCCGGGGCCACACGATGCGTGGCCGCTGCTCGAGCAGTGGGTGAACGAGGTGGCCGATGCCGCGGCGTAACGACCTCGAGAGCATCTGCATCGTCGGCTCCGGCCCGATCGTGATCGGCCAGGCGGCCGAGTTCGACTACGCGGGTTGCCAGGCGCTCAAGGTGCTGCGCGAGGACGGCTTCCGCACGATCGTCGTCAACTCCAACCCGGCGACGATCATGACCGACCCAGGGTTCGCGGACCGCACGTACCTCGAGCCGCTCGACGCCGAGTCGGTGGCGGAGGTGCTCCGCCTCGAACGCCCCGACGCGCTGCTGCCGACGATGGGCGGCCAGACGGCGCTCAACCTCGCGCGCGAGCTCGCGACGTCCGGTGTCCTCGACGAGCTCGGGATCGAGCTCATCGGCGCGCGGCTCGACGTGATCGAGCGCGCCGAGGACAGGCTCAAGTTCAAGGAGGCGGTCGAGTCGTGCGGGCTCAAGGTGCCCACCTCGGTGATCGTCACGTCTCTCGACGAGCTCGAAGGGCTGATGGTGCCGGCGGTCGTCCGGCCCGCCTTCACGCTGGGCGGCCACGGCGGAGGGTTCGCCGCGACGGAGGAGGAGCTACACCGGCAGGTCGAGCGCGGGCTCGCCGAATCCCCGATCGGCCAGGTGCTCGTCGAGGAGTCGGTGCGCGGCTGGGACGAGTTCGAGCTCGAGGTCGTCCGCGACCGGATCGACAACGTCGTCATCGTCTGCTCGATCGAGAACCTCGACCCGATGGGCGTCCACACGGGCGACTCCGTGACCGTCGCGCCGCAGATGACGCTGCCGGACGAGGCGTACCAGGAGCTGCGCGACGCCGCCGCGGCCGTGGTCCGCGCGGTCGGCGTCGACACCGGCGGCTCGAACATCCAGTTCGCGCGCAGCCGCGCGACCGGCGACGTGCGCCTGATCGAGATGAACCCGCGGGTCTCGCGCTCGTCCGCCCTCGCCTCGAAGGCGACCGGCTACCCGATCGCGAAGGTCGCAGCGCGGCTCGCCGTCGGCTACACGCTCGACGAGATCCCGAACGACCTGACGGGGACGACGCCCGCGAGCTTCGAGCCGACGCTCGACTACGTCGTCGTCAAGTTCCCACGCTTCGCCTTCGAGAAGTTCCCGGGCGCCGACCGGACGCTTGGCACGCAGATGAAGTCGGTGGGGGAGACGATGGGCATCGGCCGTACCTTCGCCGAGGCGTTCCTCAAGGCGTACCGCTCGCGCGAGCTCGACGCTGGGGCCGCGACCCCGTGGCCCGTGCTCGCCGAGGTTCCCGAGGACGTCCACCCGTTCTTCCAGCGGGAGCTCGCGCAGATCCGCGAGACACTCGACGGCATCGGCGACATCGAGTCGCTCGTCGCCGGCGACTGGCTGCGCCTGAAGCGCCGGGGACTTTCCGACGCGGACATCGCCACGGCGGCGGGCACGATCGAGACTTCGGTGCGGCAAAGGAGGCACGACTGCGGCGTTCGCCCCTCTTACCGTCGGGTCGACTCGTGTGCGGGCGAAGTAGAGGCAGCCTCGAACTACTACTACTCGACCTGGGGCGAGGTGGACGAGGCGCCGCCGACCGGCGGCAGCCCGCGCGTCGTCATCCTCGGCTCCGGCCCGAACCGGATCGGGCAGGGGATCGAGTTCGACTACTGCTGCGTCCACGCCGTCGCGACGTACCGCGAGCTCGGCTACGAGGCGGTGATGGTCAACTGCAACCCCGAGACCGTCTCGACCGACTACGACACGTCCGACCGCCTCTACTTCGAACCACTCGACACCGAGTCGGTGCTCGCGATCTGCGAGCGGGAGAAGCCCGAGGGCGTCGTGATCCAGTTCGGCGGCCAGACTCCGCTCAAGCTCGCGCGCGCGATCGAGGACGCCGGCTACGGGATCCTCGGCACGCCGTTCGACGCCGTCGATCTCGCCGAGGATCGCGAACGCTTCGCGGGCCTGCTGCGCGCACACGGGCTCCGCTCGCCCGAGTGGGGGATCGCGGCGTCGCCCGACGAGGCGGTCGAGATCGCCGAGCGGATCGGCTACCCGGTGCTCGTCCGTCCGTCCTACGTCCTCGGCGGCCGCGCGATGCGCGTCTGCTACACAGCCGACGAGGTCCGCGAGATGCCGCCGTTCGAACGCATCCTCGTCGACCGCTTCGTGGAGCACGCGGTCGAGGTGGATGTCGACGCGCTCTGCGACGGCGTCGACACATACGTCGCGGCGGTCATGCAGCACGTCGAGGAGGCGGGGGTCCACTCCGGCGACTCGGCGTGCGTCCTGCCCGCGCCGAGCCTCTCGTTCGCCCAGACGCAGGAGATCGCGCGCGTCGTCCGGATCCTGGGCCGCGCGCTCGGCGCCGTCGGGCTCCTCAACGTCCAGCTCGCGGTCACGGGCGACGGGGACGTGTACGTGCTCGAGGCGAACCCCCGCGCTTCGCGGACCGTCCCGTTCGTGAGCAAGGCGACCGGCGTGGAGCTCGTCAAGGCGGCTTGCCGCCTCGCGCTCGGGGCGAGGGTCCCGGAGCTGGGGCTCCCACCCGAGCGGCCGCCGCGGCAGTGGAGCGTCAAGGCCGCCGTGCTGCCGTTCGCCCGCTTCCCCGGCAGCGATCCGGTGCTCGGTCCCGAGATGCGGTCGACGGGCGAGGTGATGGCGAGCGCCGCCGACCTCTCGACCGCGCTCGACAAGGCCGAGCGGGCCGCGGGCCGCCGGCTGCCGCGCTCGGGCTCCGTCTTCATCTCCATCCGCGAGCCCGACCACCAGCAGGCCGTGCCGATCGCGGCGACGCTCGTGGGCCTCGGCTTCGAGCTGTACGCGACCGAGGGGACGGCCGAGACGCTCGCGAACGCGGGAATCGCGGTCGAGCCCGTGCGGAAGCTGAGCGAGGCGACGGACGGCGAGCCGACGGTGGTCGACCTCATCCGGCGTGGCCGCTGCGACCTCGTGATCAACACGCCGGAGGGCCGCAACGCGCGGTCGGACGGCTACGCGATCCGCGAGGCCGCGCTCGCGCGGCGCGTGCCGTGCATCACGACGCTGTCGGGTGCGGCGGCGGCCGTGCACGCGATCGCGACCGCGCGCGCAGAGCAGGCCGTCTCCCTCCAGGAACGGATCGATGCAGAGCTTGGCGTCACCCAGTCGGCATAGGGTCACCGGCTCCGAGACCCTCGGGCCGTACACGCTGCTCCGGCTCGAGCGCCGCAACCTCGAGCCCGGCGTGCCGGGCCAGTTCTTCATGCTCGAGGCGCCTGGACGGCTGCTGCCGCGGCCCTTCTCGCTCTGCCTCGCGCCGACGGGCGAGCTCGGCTTCCTCGACCGGGCACGCAGGCGCTCTGCGACCTCCGGCCCGGCGACGAGATCCGGGTGCTCGGGCCGCTCGGCCAGGGCTACCGGCTCGACGTCGCCCGGCCGCTCCTCGTCGGCGGCGGGATCGGCATCGCGCCGCTCCCGTACCTCGCCGAGCAGCTCGAGGGCGCGGCCCCGGTCCTCCTCGGCTTCCGCAGCGCGGAGCATGCCGAGGCGGCTGCGCTCCTACCCGGCGCAGAGGTCGTGATCGACCCCGTCCTGGTCACCGAGCTGATCGACCCCGGCTTCGACGTGATGGCGTGCGGGCCAGAGCCGATGCTGCAGGCGGTCGCCGAGCTGTGTCCGACAGCGCAGCTCGCGTGGGAGGCGCCGATGGCCTGCGGCTACGGCGCCTGCTACGGCTGCGTCGTCGAGATCGACGGGGCGCTCAAGCGGCTCTGTCTCGAGGGGCCGGTGCTCGACGCCGCACGTCTCCGAGCGCGGGTGGAGGCCGCCGCATGAGGATCCTCAACGCCAGCGGCTGTCTCGACGCACTCGCGGCTCCGGAGGTTGCGCGCGAGCTCGACGCCTTCGTGACCAAGACGGTCACCCCGCTGCCCCGCGAGGGGAGCGCGCCGCCGCGAATCGCCGAGACGGCGCACGGGATGCTCAACGCGATCGGCCTCGCGAACCCGGGCCGCGACCGCTTCCTCGCCGAGCACCTGCCGAGGCTCTCCCAGCTCGGTGTCCCAATCTGGGTCTCCGTCGGGGGCTTTACGGCTGCGGATTACGCCGAGACGTGTGCTGTCTTACGCAGCGACGAAGTCGCGGCGGTCGAGCTCAACCTCTCGTGCCCGAACGTCGACGAGGCGGCCGACTCCGCGGCGGAGATCGTCGCCGCCTGCCGCCGCGCGACGGAGCTGCCCCTCTACGCGAAGCTCTCCGCCGCGCACCCCGAGATTGCGGAGGTCGCGCGGGCGGTCGCGGCGGCCGGTGCGGACGGGCTCTCGCTCATCAACACGCTGCGCGCTGTGGCCCTCGACAGCCGGCTGCGCCCGTTGCTTGCGCGCGGCAGCGGCGGCCTCTCGGGCCCCGTCCTCAAGCCGGTAGCCCTCCATGCGGTGAGCATCTGCCACGAGGCGACCGGACTGCCGATCGTCGGGATGGGAGGGATCCAATCCGGCGGGGACGCGCTCGAGTTCGCCGCCTGCGGCGCCTCCGATGTCGCTCTCGGCACCGTCCTCTTCGCCGATCCCGGCGCGCCAGCTCGCGTCCGCGCGGAGCTCGCGGCCGCATGTGAGGACGCGGGCGTTGTCTCACCGGACGACGCGAGGGCTTCGGCAAAAAGCCCGGAAACCCAGCCAAAAGTCCCAGCTTGAAGGTCGGGGGCGCATTGGTAAGATCGGCGCTCCGTGTCCCCCACGAAGACCCAGGCGCACGCTCCGCTTCGTTCTCTCGACCAGCGGATGGACGCCCTCAAGCGAGCGAACGACGTCCGCGTCAGGCGCGCCAAGCTCAAGAAGGACCTCAAGGAAGGGAAGGTCCGGATCGAGCAGATCCTGGGTAACCCGCCCGAGTACGTCTCGACGGCGAAGGTGATCGACATCCTGATGGCGGTGCCGAAGTTCGGGCGCGTGAAGGCGGCGCGGTTCCTCAACACGTGCCGGATCAGCCAGTCGAAGACCGTCGGCGGGCTGTCCGACCGCCAGCGCACCGAGCTGATCGGCCTCTTCAACAGCCGCTAGTGGGGGTGGGGCGGATGCCGGCGGTGCTCGTCGTCACGGGCCCGTCGGGCGCCGGCAAGGGGACGCTGATCCGCAAGCTCGTCGAGCGCGTCCCGGGAATCGAGGTCACGGTCTCGGCCACGACACGCGAACTACGCCGTGGTGAGGAGAACGGCCGCGAATACTGGTTCCTCACCGACGACGACTTCCTCGCGCGTGTCGCGCGCGGCGAGTTTCTCGAGCACGTCGAATACGTCTCCGGCCATCGCTACGGGACGCTCCGCTCGGAGCTCGAGCGAATCGCCGCCAACGGCCACGTGCCCCTCCTGGAGCTCGAGACCGAGGGTGCGCTGCGCGTCAAGCACGAGGTGTCGGGCGCGGTCACGATCTTCATCTCTGCGCGGGTGGAGGAGCTCGAGCGGCGCCTCCGCGAACGGGCGACGGAGAGCACAGGGGAGATCGGCGAGCGGATCGAGCTCGCCCGGAAGCAGCTCGAGCAGGCGGGTGAGTTCGACCACGTGATCGAGAACGACGACCTCGAACGGGCGGTGGCCGAGCTGACCGCGCTGGTCCGCGGGCTCCTCGGTGCGACCGCTACCATGCCGCGGCGATGATCGAACCCCGCGTCGACGACCTGCTGGAGAACGTGGACTCGCGCTACGCGCTCGTGATCGTGGCGGCGAAGCGCGCCAGGCAGATCAACAACTACCACCACCAGCTCGGCGAGGGCACCTTCGGCGACAACCTGCCGCCGCTCGTCGAGAGCCGGTCGAAGAACTACCTGACCATGGCCCTGGAGGAAGTCTCCCAGGGCATGCTCAAGTACGAGTACACGGCGTAGCGCCGCCAGGGCCGCGCGCCTGCCGCACGCGTAGCGGGTAGGCATCATTTCGGCATGTCCCGCGTCCTACTCGGCGTGTCGGGCGGCATCGCTGCCTACAAGGCGTGCGAGCTGTGCCGCTTGCTCGTCAAGGACGGCCACGACGTCGTGCCCCTCGTCACGCCCGGCGCCGAGCGCTTCGTCACCGCCGAGACGTTTCGCGCGCTCGCGCGCCGCCCGCCGGGAGACGACGTCTACCTCCACCTCACGCGGGCCGACCTATTCGTCGTCGCGCCGTGCACGGCGAACACGCTCGCGAAGCTCGCGCATGGGCTCGCCGACAACGTCCTCACCGAGGCGGCGCTCGCGCATCGCGGACCGGTGCTCGTCGCCCCCGCGATGAACCCGCGGATGTGGTCGCATCCCGCGACCCGCGCGAACGCCGAGGCTTTGCGCGCGCGCGCCGTCGTCCTCGTCGGGCCGGACGAGGGCGAGACGGCGGAGGGGGAGCTCGGGGTGGGGCGGATGGCGGAGCCGGACGAGATCCTTCGCGCCGCTCGTACTCTGCTCGTGGGAACGGGCCCGCTCAGCGGGAAGCGCGTCCTCGTCGCGGCGGGCGGCACCCGCGAGCCGCTCGACGCGGTCCGCTTCGTCGGCAACCGCTCGTCGGGGCGGATGGGCGTCGCGCTCGCCGCTGAGGCGCGCCGGCGCGGCGCCGAGGTGACGCTCCTCGCGGCCAACCTGGCGGTGGCGGCGCCGGCCGGCGTCGAGCTCGTCGAGACGCCCACCGCCGCCGAGCTCGAGCGCGAGGCGCTCGCCCGCGCCGCCGAGGCCGACGTCGTCGTCATGGCCGCGGCCGTCGCCGACTACCGCCCCGCGGAGGCTCTCGCGGCGAAGCGGCCCAAGGACGCGACGACGTGGACGCTCGAGCTCGAGCCGACGACCGACGTCCTCTCGTCCCTGGGCGAACGCCCCCGCAACGGCCAGCTCCTCGTCGGCTTCGCGGCCGAAACCGGCCCAGCCGGCCTCGAGCGCGCGCGGGAGAAGCTGGCCAACAAGGGCGCCGACCTCTTCGTCCTCAACGACGTCTCGCGAACCGACATCGGTTTCGACGCGTACGAGAACGAGGTGACGCTCCTTACTCCAGCCGGCGAGCGAACGGTCGCGAAGGCGCCGAAGGACGAGATAGCCGCCGCGATCCTCGACGAGGTGGAGGCCCTGCTGCGGAATGGCTGAGCGCGCGGTCGCACCGGTCTCGAGCGGGCAGATCTCGACGATCGTCGAGAACCTCGGCCGGGTCGTCCACGCGCCGGACGAGACGCTGCGGCTCATCGTCCTCTGCCTCGTCGCCGAGGGTCACGCGATCATCGAGGACTTCCCCGGTGTGGGCAAGACGATGCTCGCCAAGGCGCTGGCCCGTTCGCTCGACTGCCACTTCTCCCGCCTGCAGTTCACCCCCGACCTGCTGCCGTCGGACGTGACCGGCGTCAACGTCTTCAACCAGCGGCAGAACGAGTTCGAGTTCCGGCCCGGCCCCGTCTTCGCGAACCTCCTGCTCGTCGACGAGGTGAACCGCGCGTCACCGAAGACGCAGGCGGCACTCCTCGAGTGCATGGAGGAGCGACAGGTGTCCGTGGACGGTGTCACGTACCCGCTCGAGCCGCCGTTCATGGTCATGGCCACGCAGAACCCGATCGAGTACGAGGGGACGTATCCGCTGCCGGAGGCGCAGCTCGACCGGTTCACGATGAGGCTCTCGCTCGGCTATCCACCGCTCGCCGAGGAGGCCCGGATGCTCGACGAGCAGACGAGTGCGCCACCGCTCGAGTCGCTACTTCCCGTCGCCGACGCGGCCGACGTGCTCCGTCTCGTCGAAGCCGCGCGCTGCGTGTACGTCGAGGAGAGCCTCGGCCGCTACGTCGTCGCGCTCCTCCGCCAGACGCGCGGCGATCCGCGCCTCTACCTGGGCGCCAGCCCGCGCGCGGGGATCGCATTGCTGCGCGTTGCGAAGGCCCGGGCGCTCGCCGAGGGACGGGACTACGTCGCCCCCGACGACGTCAAGGCCGTCGCGGCGCCGGTGCTCGCCCACCGGCTCATCCTCGCGCCGGAGGCCCGCTCGGCCGCGCTCAGCGCCGAGGAGCTCGTCGCGGACGCGCTCGCACGCACCCCGGTTCCGGTCTGATGACCGCCCGGGGCCGAGCGGTACTGGCCCTCGGCGTTCTCTGCTGGATCGTCGCCGTCGTCTTCGGCTCGCCTGCGATCTACCCGGTCGCGGCCGGGCTCGTCCTCGCCGTCCCGCTCGCGCTGGCGTGGGTACGGATCACGCTGCGGCAGCCACGTGTGACCCGGCGCTGGCCGCACGAGAACTTGCTCGAGCGAGACGACGCCGCGATCGAGCTCGTGCTCGAGCGCGAGCCCGGAGTGCCGCTTCCGCAGGTCGTGGCCCATGAGCGGATCGGGCGCCTGGGGGAACAGGAGGTCGAGCTGCGGCCGCAGGGACGCGGTCGCCATGTGGGCTCCTACCGGCTCCGCGACGTGCCGCGCGGGCGTCATCGCTTCTCGCCGGTCAGCCTGTCGATCGCAGACCCGTTCGGCCTCGCCGAGTCGGCGCTGGCGCTGGAGGAGCAGCAGGCGCTCGTCGTCTACCCCCGCCTCACCGACCTCGAGCGCCTCTTCTTCGACGGTGGCGCCGGCCCCGAGCACGGGCGGCGGCTCCTGCTGCGGCGGCCGGTCGGCTTCGAGCTCCACAGCGTCCGCGACTACCAGCAGGGAGAGTCGCTGCGGCGTGTCCACTGGCCGTCCACCGCGCGCCGCGGCGAGCTGATGGTCAAGGAGCTCGAGGATTCGCCGCGCGACGAGGTCGCCGTGCTGCTCGACGGAGATCCGGCTGCCGTGGCAGGCGTGTCGCCCGACTCGTCCTTCGACGCCGCCGTGCGGGCAGCGGGCTCGATCCTGCTCGCACAGATCCGGCGGGGCCGGCGTTGCGTCCTCGCTCTCAACACGGCAGGACGGGAGACCCAAGCTGTCTCGGCGGACGGGCCCGAGTGGCAGCGTGCACTCGAACTCCTCGCCGCGGCAGAGCCCGACGCGCAGGCCCCGGTGACGACGCTCCTCCAGTCGAGCGACGGGCCGGCGGCACGCTCGCTCGAGCTCGTGGTCGTCACCTCCCGGGTCGAGCATGCCCTCGTCAGCCGTCTGCTCGAGCGCGCGCTTACTCGCCGGGCGGTCGCTCTCGTTCACGTCGAGTCCGCGAGCTTCGTGGGACGTCCGTACCGTCCCGAGCCAGAGCTCCTGCGCCTGCAGGCGGCGGGCGTGCCGATCGCCGTCGTGCGGCGTGGCGCGGACCTCGCGGCCGCGCTCGAAGGAGCGAGACCGGGGGAGGCCGCGCATGCGTAGAGTCGCCCGGACGACCGCGGTCACCGCGCCGGCGCTCGTGGTCGTCGCCGCGGCGTGGCTGCGCCTCGAGCAGCCGCTCGGCTCCGTGTGGCGGGTGCTCGCGCTCCTCGCGCTCGCCCTCGCCGCCGCCGCACCGCGCCGCCGCTCGCTGCGCGTCGCCTGCGCCGTGGCCGCGACCGTGGCCGCGGCGCGGATCGCAGTGGGCGTCGACCTCGTTCCCTGGAGACTGGCCGACCCGGGCTCGGGCTTCGGGCTCGTGGACTCGCTCTCCACCTTGGGGGCACGGTTCGACACCGGCTTCTCCGACTTCTACGGCACCCATCTCCCCTTCGACCCGCGGGTGCATATGGCGATGGGAGAGCTCGTTCTCGCCGGCGTCTTCACGTTCTCGCTTGCTGTCGCCCTGCTCGCGACGGCGCGGAAGCCGGTCGCGTGCGCCCTCGCACTCCTGGTGGGAGCAGGCTGGCCTGCGACGCTCCTCGGGCCGTCGCACGGTATTGCGATGGGCGCCGCGATCCTCGGTGCCGCGCTCATCGTGCTCGCCGGCCTCGGTTCGCGCCGGATGACGGCGCTCGCCCTCCCGGCGACCGTGGTCGTGGCCGCGGGCGCCGTCGCGGTTGGGTCGGCGACAGCGGCGCGTCACGGGCTCGTCCACTGGCAGTCCTGGAACCTCGCGCACGTTGCGACCGGCGGTCAGGTCGGGCTCGGCTTCCTCTGGGATGCGCAGTACGGAGGCCTGCGGTGGCCCGCACATCCCACGGTGGTGCTCCAGGTCGAGTCGGAGCAGACCCCGTCCTACCTGCGCGCGGCGGTACTCGACGATTTCAGCGGCGACGCGTGGAAGGAGGGTTCGCTGCGGCCGGCCGACTCGCTCGAGCCCGCGGTGGCCTCGCAACCGCGAAACGAGACGCGTGAGACCGTGACCGTGGAGGGGCTCGCCGACACCCGGCTCGTCGGCGGCAGCATCCCGGTCCGCTTCGCGGCCGGCGGCGCGTCGGTCGACTTCGGATTTGCGACGGTGCCGTCGGGCTTGACGCGCGGCTATCGCTACACGGTCTGGAGCTGGAGCCCGCGTCCGACCGCCGCGGCGCTGCAGCGCTCGCCGGCCGTCTACCCGTCCGTGCTCGCCCAGCAGGGGCTGCTCGACGTCGGCGGCGGGATCGACATGCCCTCGTTCGGGAGCCCCGGCCGGGCGGCGCGCGCCGATCAGTTGGTCGCGAACGAGCCGGCCCTGTACAAGTACCTCGGACTCGAGCGTCTGGCCGAGCAGGTCGCGAGCGGCGCCCGCACCCCGTACGGCGCCGTCGCTCGCCTCCAGCGGTGGTTTCTCTCCTCCGGAGGCTTCCGCTACTCGAACCACCCGCCAGTGATCAACCCGCCGCTGGCCACGTTCGTCACCCAGACGAAGGCCGGCTACTGCCAGTACTTCGCCGGGGCGATGGCGCTCATGCTTCGCTACCTCGGCATCCCGGCGCGCGTCGCGGTCGGCTTCGCCGGCGGGACGTACAGCCCGAAGGGCCACGCCTGGCTCGTCACCGACCGCGAGGCGCATGCCTGGGTCGAGGTCTGGTTCAAGGGCTACGGCTGGCTTCCGTTCGACCCTACGCCTGCCGCGCCGGGCGCAGCACCTCGCCCGACTCCAGCCGGCGGGCGCGCGGCGACCGGCGTCGGATCGGCGCCGTTCCCCGGCGCGCCAAAGGCCACACCGGCCGGCGGGGCGGCGACCGTCGCGGACAACCTGGCCCGGAAGAACGGGCTCACCCGGCCGCATGCCCGGGCGTCGTCGTCGGCGCCGGCGGTGACATCCGAAGGCGGCGGCAGCAACGATCGCAGCACTCCCGTCCTGCTCCTTCTGCTCGCGCTCGCCGTCGCCGGCGGGGGAATCGTGCTGGCAAAGGCAGGCTTCCGCTTGATCGGAGTAGTCCGGCGCGACCCACGGAGCATCGCCGCCGCCTGCCGCCAGGAACTGTCCGCTTTCCTCGTCGACCAGCGCGTCGAGGTGCCGCGCAGCGCGACGGTGGCCGAGCTCGGCGAGCTCGTCCAGCACGAGTTCGGCGTGAATCCCGACGCGTTCGTGGCTGCGGCGGCGGCCGCCCGTTTCGGTCCGGTCGATCGCGCGGCGACCGCGGCGCGCACTGCGCGGCACGAGCTGCGAGCCCTCCTCGACGGCGCCCGTCGTAGCCTCACCCGGCGCGAACGGCTCCGCGGCCTGCTCTCGCTCCGCTCGCTCGCACGGGCACCGGCAGCGGTTGACGCATCCGCTTCACTGGGTATTGGGATGGTGGGGAGCACGGGGTCATGAGCGAGTCGACGTACAGCCTCTTCCAGCGCGGCCGCCGCCACCTGAGGGCGGGCATGGCTGCGCAGGCCACGGTCTCGCTCGAGAAGGCGAAGCGGCGCGAGCCGGACAAGGCCTCGATCCGCGAGACGCTAGGGATCGCGTACTTCCGGATCCGCCGCTGGAGCGAGGCCGAGGCCGAGTTCCGCAAGGTGCTGGAGCTCTCCCCGGTCAACGACTACGCCCACTACGCGCTCGGCCGCTGCCTCGAGAAACAGGGGCAAGAGGTCGAGGCGAACCGGCACTACAAGCTCGCGAGCTCGCTTCGGCCCGGATCGAAGCAGTATCGGGCACGCATCCGCGAGCTCGACTAGCTTCCTCCGCATGCGAGCCGTGGTGCAGCGCGTCTCGCGTGCCCGGGTCACGCCCGGCGGCGAGATCGGCCCCGGCCTCTGCGTGCTGCTCGGCGTCGCCGGCGGCGACGGGGAGGAGCAGGCGGCGCGGCTTGCAGGGAAGATCGCACGGCTGCGGGTCTTCCCGGACGACGCCGGACGGTTCGACCGCTCCGTCGTCGACGTCTCCGGTGCTGCGCTCGTCGTCTCCCAGTTCACGCTCATCGCGGACACC
>Ga0209474_10002970_pt1 | contig 15151 bp, 12 predicted proteins | sample GraSoiAngelo_145_FD_185902 | JGI IMG/M metagenome (GOLD analysis project Ga0209474, IMG submission 185902) | Grasslands soil microbial communities from the Angelo Coastal Reserve, California, USA - 14_1009_05_20cm (SPAdes) (version 2) | ecosystem: Environmental > Terrestrial > Soil > Grasslands...
CGTGCGCGACGCGGCGATCATCGGCGCGGCGCAGCGCATCGAGCACTACGAGATCGCGGCGTACGGTTGCGCGCGCACCTACGCGCGCCGGCTCAACCGGCTCGACGAAGCCCGGCTGTTGCAGGAGACGCTCGACGAAGAGGGACGCACCGATCGCCGGCTCACCGAGCTCGCCGAATCGCACATCAACGACGATGCGCGCCTCGAGGCCGATTTCCGGACGTCGACGCCGCCGCGCCGGCTCCGCTACGTGCCCATGGACGTTGTCGCGAAGGGACGCGGCTCGCAAACGCCGCTCTCGGTGCGCAACGATGCCGGCGACCCCCTCGGCAATCTCGACGGGTTGCTCGCCGACGGCGATCTCGGCGCGGTGCGCTACGCGGTGTTCGACGCCGGCGGGCTGCTGTCGCACCGCCGGTATCTGCTGCCGATTCGAATGCTCCGCTACGACGAACGGAGCGCGGCGCTGCACGTCTCGATCGACAAGGACGTCGCGGAGCGGTATCCGGCGTTCGACGCCGACGAATTCGAGAAGCTGAACGACGAGGATCGCGTCGGCTACGAGAGCCGCCTGCTGCAATTCTTCCCGCGCGAGGAGGCCGCGGCCGGCGCTCCCGACAACCGGGTCGGCGATCTGCCGCCGTGGCTGCTGAAGGGGACGTGGATCACCGTGCCGCCGCGGCGCGCGCAGCGGCTACCCGACGAAGCGCGCGCGTTCGTCAACGAGTTCTCGCCGGTGCCGTCGGAGTCCTCCGAGCCGAAGCGCGAACGCATGGTCGCGCGCGACCACGACGAGGCCGCGCCGCGTGGCGAGACGCCCGCCGCCGCGCCCGACGACAAACCGCGGTAGAAAGACGCGTCACGTCATCTCATGGACGGCCGCCACTTCGGCGGCCGCCCGCAGGCCGCTCTCCACGGCGCCGTTCATATAGCCCTGCCACTTGATGCTCGTGTGCTCGCCCGCGAGGAACAGACGGCCGGCGGGCCGGCCGAGCCACGCGCGCAGCGCGGGATCGAACGCGGGATCGAAGAAGGCGTAGCCGCCGCGCGCGAACGCGTCGTCCTCCCACACGATCTGACGAGACGCCGTGAGCTCGGCGCGGCGCGATCCGAGGAACTCGAGCGTGTCGGCGAGGCCGGCGATTCCCTGGCGCGCGGCGATCGCCTGCGTGGCGTCGCTTGCGCCGCCGCCGGCGAGGAGCGACAGGATGCCGGCGCGGCCGCGCTGCTCTTCGTTCGCCTCCCAGAGCGCGCCGAACGGGAGCGCGGAGCCGAGGGCGCGCGGGCGTCCCGGCAGGCGCCAGAAGCGCTTCGAGAACTGCAGCAGCGTTTTGGTCGCGCGGCCGTACTTCAGCGCCGCGATCGCGTCGTGCTGCTGCGCCGGGAGCGCCGGCGTGATCGGCACGCGGCGAAGCAGCGTCGCCGGCAGCGTCAGCACCGCGTAGTCGCAGGTGATTTGCGACTGCGCGCGCCGGCTCTTGACGGCGACGCGCACGACGCGGCCGCGCTGCGAGATCGCGACGACCTCCGTGTTGAGATGCAGCCGCGTTCCGAGCGGCTTCGCGAGCGCCGTCGGGAGCGCGTCGTTGCCGCCCTCGACGCGGTACATCGCGCCGGGCGCCGGCGCGTCGGCGTCGGAGAACTGATCGACGAGCGCGACGAGCGAGAGCTCCTCCGGATCGGCGAGGAAGAAGCCGCGCAGGCCGGTCGCCGTCGCGCGCAGATCTTGGTCGGCGTTGACGTCGTCGAGCCACCGCGCCACCGATTGGCGCGCGATCCGCGCGGTGATCGGCGAATCCCATCGCCGCTCGGCGCGGCGGTACGGCGTCGTCTCGGCGGTGAGCGCGTCGGCGAGCCGATCCCAGCCGCGCAGCGCGCCGCGATGAACGACGCGCGGTGTTCCCGAGCCGTCCTGACGCACGTAGCCGAAGCCGCCGCGCAGGATGCGCGTCAGCTTCAACCCGACGTCGTTGGCGAGGCGGCGGATCTCCTCCTGCGCCTCGTCGATCAGATCGCCGCCCGCTTCGGCGTGCTGCTGTTCGGCGAACCCGTCGCGAATGGTCCAGACGCGTCCGCCGACGCGGTCGCGCGCGTCGACGACGGTGACCGATGCGCCGCGCGCGGCGAGATCGCGCGCGGCGGCGAGGCCTGCGAGTCCGGCGCCCGCGACGAGCACCGACACGCCGTTCAGCGACGCTCCCGCCACGTGCTCACTCTAAATGGAAATCGCGGCCGCCTGCGCTAAACTTTGCGGATGCTGTCAATGCTCGTGGTGCTGGCCGTGGCGTACGCGCATCCGGAGCAGCTCGTCGAGACCGACTGGGTTGCCGCGCACGCCGCCGACGCGGGCGTCCGCATCGTCGACATGCGCCAGAGCGGCTATGCGGCCGGGCACGTGCCGGGCGCCGTGCACCTGTCGCCGGTCGCGATCCGCGACGCGAACGCGCCGCCGACGTTTCTCCCGACGCCCGCCGCGTTCGAGGCGATGATGGCGTCGCTCGGCATCGGCGACCGCACGCGCGTCGTCGTGTACGACGAGCGCGGCGGCATCTACGCCGCGCGGCTGTGGTGGATCCTCAACTACTTCGGCCATGCGAACGTGGCGCTGATGAACGGCGGCTGGATCAAGTGGATGGCCGAGCAGCGTCCGCTCTCCTCCGAGATGCCGGCGGCGGCCGCGGGTATGCGCTTCACCGCGCGTCCGAATCCGAAATGGGTGGCGACGGCGGCCGACGTCGTCGCCGCGATCGACAAGCCGACCGTGAAGATCGTGGACGCGCGCACGACGGCCGAAATCGAAGGCAAGGATCTCCGCAGCATCCGCCGCGGCGGGTTCGTGCCGTCGTCGATTCCGGTCTACTGGGAGGACCTGCTCGATCCGCAGCGCAAGACGTTCAAACCGGCCGACGAGCTGCGGCAGATCTACGAGTCGCGCGGCATCAGGCCGCAGAACGACGTCATCGCGTACTGTCAGGTCGGGATGCGCGCGTCGGTCGATCTGTTCGCGCTGCACTTGATCGGCTACGACCGGCTGCGGAATTATTACGGCGCCTGGGAAGAGTGGGGCAATCGGGACGATCTGCCGATTGCGACGAAGGCAATCAAGAATTAAAGAATTTGGCCGTGCTGTTCCTGCCGAAGCGCTTGAAGAAGCTTGCATCGTTCCACTTCGGGCGGTCGGTTCGGTTCGCGATACGCACGGCGAGCTTCGTGACGACCTCGACGTATTTCGCCGCGGCGCCGCGGTCCACTGGCTGATTGAGATCGTCGGACGGCGCGTGATAGCGCTCTGCCGTCCACCTGGCGGCGATCGCCGCCTCCGGCGAATTCGGCTCGTAGCCGACCTTCATCGCCAGCGCCGGAATGCCGACCTTGATGAAGCTGTATTGATCGCTCCGCACGAAGCGGTTGCGCTGCGGCTCGGGATCGGCCTGCACCTCCAGGCCGAGCTCGCGCGCGGCGGCGCGGATGTCGGCGCCGAGATCCGATTCGTCGAGACCGAGGACCATCAGCGTCTTGAGCGGGAACAGCGGCAGGAACATGTCAGTGTTCACGTTCGCGACGATGCGCTCGCGCCCCACCGGCGGATGCGCGGCGAAGTACAGCGAGCCGAGCTCGCCTTTCTCCTCGCCCGTCACCGCGACGAACAGAATCGATCGCTTCGGCTTCGCGGCCGCGCGATGGAGCGCATCGGCCACTTCGAGGATCGCCGCGACGCCCGACGCGTTGTCCATCGCGCCGTTGTAGATCGAGTCGCCGTTGATCGCGCCGCCGATGCCGAGGTGATCGAGGTGCGCGGACAGCACGACGTATTCGTCGCGCAATCGCGGATCGCTGCCGCGCAGGATGCCGGCGACGTTCTGCGACTCCACCTGTGCGCGCTCGACGGCGACTCGCGCCTTCAGGCGCGGGCGCAGCGTGAAGCTCGGCACCGGCCGTCCGGCATCGACGAGCGCGAGCAGCTCTGCGAAGGTGTGCCCCGAGCCGGCGAACAGCTTGTCGGCGTGCGCGGGGTTCATCGTGACCGACAGCTGCTGCCCGGCGGTTTCGCTCAGAGACCGGTCCGCGAGCGACATCGCCGGCTGCAGCCGCGCGAGCGTCGAGCGCGCCCACGGGATGTCCATGCTCTTCGGGTTCGCGACGCTGACGACGCCGACGGCGCCGGCCGCCTTGTACATCTTCCAGCGCTCGCCGGCCGAGCCGAAGTGCGCCTGCAGCGGACCGGGCAGCGACTTCGGCGTCGCGGCGATGTGCACGACGACGGCGCCGTGGAGATCGACGCCGGCGAAGTCGTCGATGCCGCGCTCCGGAATCTTCAGGCCGTAGCCGACGAACACGAGCGGCGCCTCGAGCGACGCGGCCGGATCGACGCGCACGCTGATGTTCGCGTCCTCGCCGAGCGCGAGGCGCTCGTCGGCGCCGTCGCGGACGAGCGCGAGGCTCGACTTCGATTCGTCGATCTTCCGCGTGTCGAACGCCACCGGCTGGATGAAGCCGCCGCCGGCGCCGGCGGGCTCGAGCGCTGCGCTGCGGAACTGCGCCGCCACGTAGTCGGCGGCGCGCTTGTGGCCGGCGCTGCCGGTGTTGCGCCCTTCCATCCCGTCGTTGGCGAGCGCCTCGACATGCGCCCACCATCGCGCGCCCGCATCATCGGCGGCGCGCAGCACGATCGTCGTGAGTAAGGTCGCCGCGATTATCAGCGCTCGACGCATCGTGGGGCCTCCGCAATCCGCAATCCGCAATCCGCAATAGAATACGCCGCGTGCCGCGCGTGTGGATCGTCGTCGCAGTCGTGCTGTTGAGCGCGGCTCGTGGTGGTGCAGCGCCGTCCGAGGGGGCGGCCGCCGTCGCGCGTGCGCTGCTGCTGGGGCAGGCGATGCCGGCCGCGGACGCGGCAGCCAGCCTGCCGTCGGCCGCGCAGAAGCGGTTGATCGAATACCGCGACCGCGAGGCGGCGTTCAAGAGCGGCCTGACGCCGCCGCCCGGCGCCGACGAGGAGGAGCGCGCGCTCTTCAATCGCCGCGTCGCCGTCGAGCGGGTGATTTTCTGCCTCTTCCCGCGCCGCGACAGCGCGAAGATCGCCGCCGGGTTCGCCTTCGACGCCGACTTCGAGCATCCGGCGGCGTTCATCGACGGCCTGCTGCGCGATCTGCCGGTCGCGTGGCTCGCGCCGTATCTGAACCTGGTGGCCGGTTACGACAGATTGTGCGGCGAGGGAAACGGTGCCGCGCAGCTGGCTGCCGCGCGCGACTCGGGGCATCCGCTGATTCGCGTCGCGGCCGAGTATCTGCTCGCGTCGAAGCGCTGCCTCGCGAACTGATTACGGTCGCCGCGACCCTTCTAGAGCTGCTCGACCGTGTAGCCCTTCGCCTTCAACGCCGCGATCAACCCGTCGGGCCCGACCAGGTGCGCGGCGCCGACGACGACGAGCGCGTGGCGCGGGCGCGCGAACAGCGCTTCGATCTTCGGCAGCCAGTTGCGATTCCGCTCGACGAGCAGCCGCTGGTACAGCGCCGGCTCCCCTTTCAGCTCCGACAACACGATGCGCTCGACCGCGGCGACGTCTCCGGTGCGCCATCCGTCGACCAGCCTCTTCATGTTCGCCTTCTCCTCGTCGAGCTCCTTGACGCTCTCGGCGAGCAGGCGTTCCTGCTGTTCCATCGACAGCCCGTCGAGCCGCGACAGCTGATACTCGGAGGTCTCGAGGCCCTGCGTCGTCTTGCCGTCGGCCTTGGCGCGATCGTAGAAGTGTTTGTCGAGGCCGAGCTGCGGATCGAAGCCCGCCTGCTGCCACTCCAGCTGCACGAGCGTCAGCGCCGCCATCCACGGCTTGAGCATCTTGAACGGCGCCGCCGGCACGCCGAGCGCCTCGGCGCGCTTGGTGAGCAGCGCGAACGTCGCGGGGGAGATCAGCGTGTCGAGCGGCGTCGATGAAGGCAGCATGCCCTTCGACAGCAGCGCCATCTGCGAGACCGGATCGCTCAGCTCCGCCATGTCCACTTCTTCGAGGAGCAGATCGGCGTCCTTGTACGCCGCGTCGAGCGGCGGCTGCAGCGGGTAGAAATCGTTCGACAGCAGATGCACCGATCCGACCAGATAAACGGCGCCGCCCTTGCCGGCGACCTTCCACGCGAACGTTTTCGCGTCGGCGGCGGCGGCCCAGCAGAGAACGGCGATCGCGATCGCGGCGGTGCGTGTGGCGCGCGTCGGCTTCATGGAATCATCTTTCCCGGATTCATCCGGTTGTCGGGATCGAGCGCGTGCTTGACGGCGCGCATGACGTCGAGCGCCGGGCCGTGCTCCGCTTCGAGGTAGTGCATCTTGCCGATGCCGACGCCGTGCTCGCCGGTGCAGGTGCCGCCCATCGCGAGCGCGCGCATCACCATCCGCTCGTTGAGGCGGCGCGCCTCGGCGAGCTCCGCCTGGCTCTCGGGATCGAGAACATAGATCAGGTGAAAGTTGCCGTCGCCGGCGTGGCCGACGAGGCAGATCGGAAACGCCGCGCCGGCGTTGTCGCGCTTCGTCTCGACGACGCACTCGGCGAGCCGCGAGATCGGGACGCACACGTCGGTGGTCCACGCGCGCGCGCCGGGCCGCAGCGAGAGCGCGGCATAGAACGCGTCGTGCCGCGCCTGCCAGAGCCGCTCGCGATCCTCGAGCCGCGTCGCCCAGAGGAAGCCGTGGCCGCCGCGCTCGCCGGCGAGCGCCTGCACCGCCTCGGCCTGATCGGCGACGTGGCGCTCGCTGTCGCTGTGGAACTCGAAGAAGAGCGTCGGCGACGCCGGATAGCTCGTCTTCGAGTAGCGGTTCACCGCGTCGATCTGGATCTCGTCGAGCAGCTCGATCCGCGCCACCGGAATGCCGAGCTGAATCGTGGCGATCACCGTCTCGACGGCGCCTTCCATCGAGCCGAACGAGCAGACGGCCGCCGAGACCGCCTCGGGCAGCGGATGCAGGCGAAGCGTGATCTCGGTGATGATGCCGAGGGTTCCCTCCGAGCCGACGAAGAGCCGCGTGAGGTCGTAGCCGGCCGCTGACTTGCGCGCGCGCGTGCCCGTCTTGATCGCGCGGCCGTCGGCGAGCACGACGGTCAGGCCGAGCACGTTCTCGCGCATCGTGCCGTAGCGGACCGCGGTCGTGCCCGACGCGCGCGTTGCCGTCATGCCGCCCAGCGTCGCGTCGGCGCCGGGATCGATTGGAAACCACAAGCCCGTGTTGCGCAGCGCTTTGCTCAGCTGCAGGCGTGTGACGCCCGCCTCGACCGTCGCGTCGAGATCGTCGACGCTGACGCGGACGATCTCCTTCATCTCGCGCAGATCGATCGTGATGCCGCCGTGAATGGCGTTGACGTGGCCTTCGAGCGACGTCCCCGCGCCGAACGGCACGATCGGCACCGCGTAGCGGGCGCTCGTCGCCGCGATCGCGGCGACTTCTTCAGTGCTCGTCGGAAAGCAGACGACGTCGGGGCACGCCGGCGCGTGGTAGGACTCGCCGTGGCTGTGATGCTCGCGGACGGCGGCGGCGTCGGTCGCGCGCGGCCCGAGGCGCGATTTGAGCTCCGCGATCGCGTGCGCGATCGGCGCGGCGCTCGACGTGATCGTCATGCTTCCCCAGTGTACCGATTTCGCCGCCAATCGCGCGAATTCGGGGCGATTTGGCGCGCGCGCGCGTGAAAAAATGTATCAGGGACGCTGCTGGAAGTCGTCGAAGGACTGCTGCATGCGGTGGAGGAACGCGCTCTCGAAGTCTTCGCCGCTGCCGAGATCGCGCAGCAGGTTGACGATCGCGGTGCCGCCGGCCTCCTGAAGCAGACGGCGCGCGGCGAGCGCGCTCGCGGCGTAGGCCACTTCGGCCTGCGCGCCGGTGAAGCGCGAGAAGCCATTCTGCAGCGCGGCCAGCGGGACGCGGCCGTTCACGCGCTGCATGTCGGCTTCCGCCCACCCGAGGTCGCCCGACTCGAGCGCCGTCGCGAGCCCCTCGTTGAGCCACGTCGGCACGCCGCGCGGCGCGAGCGTCCGGATCACCGCATGCACGAACTCGTGCGACAGCACGCGGTCGAGCTCTTCATGCTTCTCGAGCGCGCCGCGCATCGGCACGCGGATCGTGCCGTCATACGCGCCGGCTGCCCACGACGGCGACCGCGTGATGTCGCGGAACTGCTCGGTCGTGTAGAGCACGACCGGAATCGGATCGGTGGGGTAGATGCTGAGCAGCTGGCCGATGCGCCAGTACGCGCGATCGAGCACGGCCAGCGCCTCCTCGGCGAGCGCCGCTTCGGCCGGCCCTTCGAACGAGACGGTGAAATGCGACCCGACCGCCTGCTGCATGCGATCGTGCAGCTCGATCTCGCGCTTCCAGCGCTCGAGCGCCGCCTTCGCGTCGCCGTCGTCCGGCTTGTCGGCGACGAGGATCTCGTAGGTGCGGATCGCGGCCAGCGGATCGCCCATGCGGTATTGAATCTGGCCGAGCAGCACGCGCGCCTCGTACAGCTTCGGATCGAGCGCGAGCGCGCGCTCGAACTCGTCGCGCGCGTCGGCGTCGCGGCGCTCGAGCGTGGCCGCCATGCCGGCGCCGAGGTGCAGGCGCGCGTTCTTCGGATCGGCGGCGATCGCCTCGCGGAACGCGTCGGCGGCCGCGTGCGCCTGCCCCGCAATCAGCGCGTTCCACGCGCCGCGCTCCATGAGCGCGGTGCGCGGATCGATCTGCGCGCGCGGGGACGCGCCCCACAGGACAGCTGCCGCCGCGATCAGCGCGAGCGCCGATTTGCCTTTCATCGGATGGTCAAGAATAATGAGGCCGCTACCGCCTGCCCTGGATTGTACCGCCCATGCCGCCGTCTGCCAACGCGCCGGTCGTCGTGATCGGGGCGGGCCCCGCCGGGCTGACGGCGGCGTACGATCTCACCCGCCGCGGCGTGCCGACGATCGTCTTCGAACAGGAGACGCAGGTCGGCGGCCTTGCCAAGACGATCGTCCACAACGGATTCCGCTTCGACATCGGCGGCCACCGTTTCTTCACGAAAGTGCCCGGCGTGCGCGAGCTCTGGCGCGAGCTGATCGGCGACGATCTGCTCGCGCGGCCGAGGCTCTCGCGCATCTACTATCGCGGCCGCTTCTTCGACTATCCGCTCAAGGCGCGGAACGTGCTCGCGAACATCGGTCCGCTGACGGGCGCCGCGGTGCTCGCGAGCTACGCGCGCGCGTGCATCGCGCCGATCGCGCCTGAGCGCAGCTTCGAGGACTGGATCTGCAACCGCTTCGGCCGCCGCCTGTTCGAGATGTTCTTCAGGAGCTACACCGAGAAAGTGTGGGGCATTCCGTGCCGCGAGATCGGCGCGGAGTGGGCGGCGCAGCGCATCCGCGGCCTCTCGCTGCGCACGGCGGCGCTCGAGATGATGCGTCCGTCGCCGAGCGGGCGCATCAGGACGCTCGCGCACGCGTTCGAGTATCCGCGCCTGGGCCCCGGCATGATGTGGGACGCGTGCCGCGATCGCGTCGTGCAGGCGGGCGGCACGGTGACGCTCGGCGCGAGGATCGTCGAGATCGCGCACGACGCGCGCGCCGTGACGGCCGTCGTGGTCGACCTCAATGGCGAGCGCCGTGTGCAGCCGGCCTCGCACGTGATCTCGACGATGCCGATGCGCGATCTGATTGCGGGGGTCGCGCCCGCGGCGCCCGAGCACGTCCGCCGCGCCGCGGCCCGGCTGACGTATCGCGACTTCCTCACCGTGGCGCTCGTCGTCGATCAGGCGGACGTGTTTCCCGACAACTGGATCTACGTCCACGATCCGTCGGTGCGCGTCGGACGCGTGCAGAACTTCAAGAACTGGAGCGCGGCGATGGTGCCCGATCCGGCGCGCACGTGCCTCGGCCTCGAGTACTTCTGCACGAGCGGCGACGAGCTGTGGGCGCTGGACGACGGCGCGCTCGTCGCGCTCGCCGCGCGCGAGCTCGGCGCGATCGGCCTCGCGCGGCGCGCGCGTGTGCTCGACGGTACGGTGCTGCGCGTCCACAAGGCGTATCCGGTGTACGACGCCGGCTATCGCGACGCCGTCGCACAGATCCGCGCGTGGGTCGAGCGCATCTCGAACCTCCAGCTCGTCGGCCGCAACGGCATGCACAAGTACAACAACCAGGACCACTCGATGCTGACGGCTCGGCTCGCGGTGCGGAATCTCTTCGGCGAGCGGCACGATCTGTGGGCCGTCAACGCCGACGCCGCGTATCACGAGGACGCCGATGCGCGCGCGCTGGCGAGCACGCAGCCGCTCGTGCCGCGTCGCATCCCCGCCGAAACGGCTAAATGATTTATCGTTTCCTCATCGGCAGATGCTATTCTTACGCGCTTCGACCATGCCGCAGCCTGCCTCTGTCGCCATCGAAGAAGGTGTCATCGACGTGCTGAAGAACGTCAGCCGGCGTCCGATCGAGCCGACGCGCGCGAGCGACCTCGTCGCCGATCTCGGGTTCGACTCGCTGCAGGTGCTGGAGGTGATCGCGGAGCTCGAGGATCGCTTCGACATTTCGATTCCGCTGAACGACGTGCCGACGACGCGAACCGTCGAGCAGGTGGTGGCGCAGGTCGCCAGCCTCGTCGCCGCGCGGTCGAACGCCTGATGGCCAGGCTGCGGACGCTGCCCGAGGCGCTGGCCGATGCCGCGCGCGGCGACGCCGGCTACTGCTTCGAGTCGGCCGGCGTGGAGCGCTGGCGATCGTACGCGGAGGTGCACGCGGCGGCGCACGGCGTCGCGCGCGCGCTCGCCGGCCGCGGGCTGCGGCGCGGCGATCTCGTCGCGCTCGTGCTGCCCGACGGCGAGCAGTTCCTCACCGCGCTCTTCGGCGCGTCGGTCGCCGGCGTGATTCCCGCGTCGCTCTACCCGCCGGCGTCGACGGCGGATCTCCCGCGCTACATCGAGCTCATCGCCGGCATCCTCAACGCCGCGGAAGCGCGCGCCGTCGTCACGTCGCGCGCGCTGGCGGCGGCCTTCGAAGCCTTGCGCGCGATGTGCCCCCGGCTGTCGCTCGTCCTGTGCCGCGAGGATCTCGACGGCGACGCCGGCGAGCATGCCGCCGCGCCGGCGCTCGACGACATCGCGTTCGTGCAGTTCACGTCGGGATCGACGTCGAGGCCGAAAGGCGTCGCGCTGACGCACGCCAACGTGGCCGCCAACATCGCGGCGTTTTCCGGACCGGACGGCGTCGGCGCGCGCGCCGACGACATCGCCGTGAGCTGGCTGCCGCTCAATCACGACATGGGCCTCGTCGGCATGGCGATCGGCGCGTTGTACACCGCGCGCCCCTGCGTGCTGCTGCCGGCGCAGACCTTCGTCAAGCGGCCGGCCGAATGGCTGCGCGCGCTCACGCGCCACCGCGGCACGATCAGCTTCGCGCCGAACTTCGCCTACGACCTGTGCGTACGCCGCGTGAAGGATCTGAGCGGCCTCGATCTCTCGGCGTGGCGCGTCGCCGGCTGCGGCGCCGAGCCGATCCATGCCGGCACGCTCGCGGTCTTCGCCGAGCGGTTCGCGCCGGCCGGGTTTCGCGACGCCAGCTTCCTTCCCTGCTACGGCCTCGCGGAGCATGTGCTCGCGGCGACGTTCCCACCGCGCGGCCGCGCGCCGCGCGTGGAGCACGTGGCCACCGGCGATCTCATCGAGCGCCGGATCGCGGTCGGCGCGGACGCCGGCTCCGCGCGCACGACGGCGCTCGTCAGCTGCGGGTCGGCGCTGCCGGGCCACCGCATCCGCGTCGTATCCGAGCGCGGCGACGCGCTCGGCGAGCGGCAGGTCGGCGAGATTCTGCTCGCGGGGCCGTCGGTGATGCTGGGCTACTATAAGCAGCACGCGCTGACCGCCGAGGCGATCGAGGACGGCTGGCTGCGCACCGGCGATCTCGGCTACCTCTCGAACGGCGAGCTGTTCGTCTGCGGCCGGGCGAAGGATCTCATCATCGTCCACGGCCGCAAGTACCATCCGCAGGATCTGGAGTGGGCCGTCGACGACGTGGACGGCGTCCGCCGCGGCCGCGTGGCGGCGTTCGGCGTCGTCGAGCCGGGGCGAGCGGACCGCGTGGTCATCGTCGTCGAGCCGAGCGGCGCGGCGCGCGTCGAGCTGCTCGTCGACGCGATCCGCCGGCGGATCGGCGATCGCTTCGGGCTCTACGTGGACGACGTGGCGGTCGTGCCGGGCGGCACCGTCGGCCGCACGACGAGCGGGAAAGTGCAGCGCGCGGCGACCAAGGAGCGGTATCTCGGCGGCGAGCTCGCCGCCGAGAGCGTCAGGGCGTAGCCGCAGCGAGAGGGCCAGCAGAGGAATGGATCTGCTCGACAAGCTTCGCGCGGTCGAGGCGCGCGCCGCACGCTTCGGGGACGGATCCCCGATGCCCGGGCTCACCGTGATCGAACGCGTTCTGGGCCCGTGCGAGGTCGTCGTGCGCGGCCGGCCGACGCTGATGTTCGGGTCGAACAACTATCTCGGGCTCACGCTGCATCCCGAGGTCGTCGAGGCGGTGCGCCGCGCGGTCGTCGAGTACGGCACGGGCACGACGGGATCGCGCACCGCGAACGGCACGCTGTCGCTGCACGAAAGCCTCGAGCGCCAGTTCTGCGACTGGTTCGGCAAACGGCACGCCCTCATCTTCAGCACCGGCTATCAGGCGAACCTCTCGCTCATCGGCGGCTTGTGCGGCGCCGGCGACGTCATCCTGATCGACAGCGACAGCCACGCGAGCATCTACGACGCCACGCGGCAGGCGGCGGCCCAGGTGATCGGCTTCCGCCACAATTCGCCGGCGAGCCTGCGCAAGAAGCTCGAACGGCTGCCCGCGCAGGGCCGCAACCGACTCGTTGTCGTCGAAGGGCTGTATTCGATCCGCGGCGACGTGGCGCCGCTCGCGGAGATCGTCGACGTGTGCCGCGCGCACGGCGCGTACCTGCTCGTCGACGAAGCGCACTCGCTCGGCACGTACGGACCGACGGGGCTCGGCTGCGCCGAGGATCAGGGCGTGCTCGACGACGTCGATTTCATCGTCGGCACGTTCTCGAAGTCGCTGGCGGGGATCGGCGGCGTCTGCGTGTCGAACCACTCGGAGCTGCGGGCGCTGCATTTCCTCGCGCGCGCGTACGTGTTCACGGCGTCGGGATCGCCGTCCAACATCGCGAGCGTCGCCGCGGCCGTCAACGTCGTGCGGTCGCACCCGGAGCTGCGCGAGCAGCTGTGGGCGAACGTGCATCGCCTCCGCCAGGGACTGCGCGAGCTCGGGTACGTCATCGGCGAAACCGAATCGCCGATCGTGCCGATTCTCATCGGCGACGAGGCGCGTACCATCGCGCTCTGGCAGCGGCTGCTGACCGAAGGGCTCTACGTGAACGTCATCGTGCCGCCCGGGTGTCCGGTGGACGAGTGCGTGCTGCGCGCGAGCTGCTCGGCGGCGCAGACGCCGGAGCACCTGACGCGCGCGCTCGACATCTTCGGCCGCGTCGGCGCGGAGCTCGGGGTCACGCCCGTCGCGCTGTCGTAGCGGCGCTTTCGTAGGGCGACCCTTTCAGGGTCGCCGCAACCTTTCAGGGGTCGCCGCAACCTTTCAGGGTCGCCGAGGCGAGGGCCCTACAACCATCCGGCGGTCCGATACCATTCCGCAGTCCGCGCGAGGCCATCGCCGAGATCAATCTGCGCGACGACGCCGAGGCGCTCGCGCAGCCGATCGACGCGGCAGACGAATCCGGCGGCCGCCAGCTCCGCATATCGCGACGAATTGATCGGCGCCGGCCGTCCACGAATCGCGCCGGCGAGATCGCCGCCGACCGCCGCGATCCGCGTAATCGCCATCGGCACGCGCACGATGCGCGCCGTGGGCGCGACCGCCGCGCGCACACCCTCCAGGATGTCGCGCGCAGCGGCCGGCATCGGATGGCCGACGAAGATCGCGTCGCCGCTGAGGTCGGCGTCGATCGCGGCGGCGATCGCGCGAACGACGTCGGCCACGTGAACGATCGTGTATGCCGCGCCCGCCCGCCCCACGAGCGGCAGCACGCCGAGTCTCGCCATGCGGAAGAGCGTCAGGAGCGCGCGATCGCCGGGGCCGTAGACGACGCCGGGACGCAGCGCGACAAAACGCAGCCCGCTCATCCCGCGCAGGACCTGCTCGCCGGCGAGCTTGCTGCGGCCGTACGCGGTCAGCGGACGCGGCGGATCGTCCTCGCTCCGCGGTGCCGCCGCGGGCGCCGGCCCCGCGGCGGCGAGGCTCGAGATGTGCACGAGCCGGACGCCCGCCGCACGCGCCGCCTCCGCGACCGCGCGCGTGCCCTCGACGTTCGCGTCGACGTACTCGCGCTCGCGCACGGCGGAGACGACGCCGGCGAGGTGCACGACGGCGCCGACGTCGCGAAACATCCGCTCGAGCGCGCTCGCCTCGAACGGCCGGCGGACCGCGACCGCTTCGTCGCCGCGCGCCGCGAGCGTCGCGGTGACGTGGCGTCCGATGAACCCCGACGCGCCGGTGACGGCCACTCTCACGCGAGGCGCTTCTCGTAGATGCGGTACGTCTTGTAGCGGCGCGCGCCGGAGGCTTCCGCCGGCTGGTTGATATCGCGGTTGTCCTCGAGCACCCACGAGAACTCCGCTGTCGTGTACCGCGATCCGCGCAGCTGCTCCGCCCACGCGAAGATGAGCAGCGGATAGAGACCGAACGCGCGATACCGCGCGTCGACGCCCAGCAGCAGCAGCCGCAGCTGCGTCACGTAGCGATGCCGCAGCAGCAGACGCGGCAGCGCGAGGCCGAGTAACCGGCCGCTCGTTCCCTTCAGCGCCTGATTGATGTCGGGCACCGACACGAGGCACGCGATCGGCTCGCCGTTCGCCTCGGCGAGAACCGCGCCGCGGGGATCGAAGATCGGCTTCAGCTCCGTGGCGAGGCGCCGGAACTCCGCGCGCGTCGGCGGCACGAAGCCCCAGTTGCGCTCCCACGCCGCGCAGTAAATGGTCCGCAGCCGCTCGACGTCGCGCGTGAATTCCTTCAGGTTCAGCTGACGCGTCGTGATGCCGTGCCTGTCGCGCAGCCGCGTCGCGAGCTTGACGATCGCCGGCGGCGGTCCGGCGCCGAGATCGTAGGTCCATGCGAAGAGATCCTTGATCTTCGCGTAGCCGGTCGACTCG
>Ga0209474_10002972_pt1 | contig 15148 bp, 12 predicted proteins | sample GraSoiAngelo_145_FD_185902 | JGI IMG/M metagenome (GOLD analysis project Ga0209474, IMG submission 185902) | Grasslands soil microbial communities from the Angelo Coastal Reserve, California, USA - 14_1009_05_20cm (SPAdes) (version 2) | ecosystem: Environmental > Terrestrial > Soil > Grasslands...
CGACGGACCCGATTCGCTTCGTCTGCGCGGGGGTGCCGCCAGCGCAGCGAAGGGCGCCGAGATAGGCCTTGGCGCCCGGTGGAAGGCACACTTCCGCGGCCCGTTCCTTCGAGCGGGCGAATCCGGGCGGTGAGGGCACCGTCCCGGCGTGGGCACATCCGGCCAGCGCGAGCAGCAGGAGGCGGCGCACCTCCTCAGCGTATCAGGTCATTTCCACGGTACCGAGATGGCCAGCGCGCCGAGCACGGTCCCGGGAACGAGATGCACGGCGTGATACACGAGCGCGAACGCGAGCGCAGGCGCCGCCGCCACGCCCGCGGTGGTGAGCGCGATCACCGCGCCCGCCTCGAGGATGCCGAAGTGACCGGGCGTCGAGGGCAACAGCAACGCGAGATTGATCGAGAGCAGGATCATCGCCCAGATGCCGGGATGCACGCCGATGCCGAGCGCTCGAAGGCACAGGCCGACCAGCAGCAGATCCACCGCGTCCGAGACCATGGACCAGAGCAAGCTCCGGACCCAGGAGCGCTCCGCGTGCAGCGTGCGCAGCGCGTCCAGGAACCGGCCGGCGACGCCTGGCGCTCGCCTGGGCAGGACCGCGAGCAGCGCGACCGCTGCCAAGGCGAGGGCACCGGCCACGGCAAGCGGCGGGGCCCAGGCGCCGGGGAGCAGCGCGCAGATCCCGAGGACGAGGCCGAGGCTGATAGCCTGGATCCCCTTCTCGGCGAGCTGAGCTGCGATCAGCGGGCCGGCCGGATACCCGCGCCGCCGCTTCAGCTCGATCACGCGCAACGCCTCGCCGGCCCGGGCGGGGAGCAGGCTGCTGACCGCCCCACTCGCGAGCGATACGCGGGCAAGATCGAAAAAGCTCGCCCGCTGCCGGTGCGGAATCGGCTCGAGCAGCGCCTGCCAGCGCCGTGTTTGCGCGAGCGTGTTCCCGACTACGGCGCAGACGGTCGCCAGGACGACCCAACCCCAGGCGGTCCCGCGGAGCGCCGAGCCGAGGGCGCTGAAATCGATCCGGCGCACCGCGACGACGACGAGGACGGCCGCGATCAGCCAAGCGGCCGCGCGCAGCGGCCACCGCATCCGCGGAGCGACAATCGCCACGCTCACCCCTGAACCCTCGCGCGAGAACGGCCCGCACGCAAGTGCATCCGATGGGTCAAGCGACTCGATCCGTCCCTTGCGGAGTACCGGTAGTTGCGCGATACCGCGCGCATGCTGGCAATCGACTTGACGGGAAAGCGCGCCCTGGTCGCCGGAGTCGCCGACGACGCGGGGTTCGGCTTCGCCATCTGCAAGGCGCTGGCAGAAGCAGGCGCGTCGGTCTGCGTGGGCACCTGGCCGCCGGCCCTGAATATCTTCGAGACGCTGATCCGGCGCGGCAAGATCGACGAGTCCCGCAAGCTCTCCCGGGGCGGAATGCTCGAGTTCGAGAAGATCTACCCGCTGGACGCCGCCTACGACACCCTCGCGGATTGCCCCGAGGAGATCCGCACCAGCAAGCGCTACAACGAGCGCGGCGACTTCTCCATCCAGGGGCTCGCGGACGCGATGCGGCGGGACTTCGGCGACAAGCCACTCGACATCGTGGTGCATTCGCTCGCCAATGGTCCGGAGGTGAAGAAGCCGCTGCTCGAGACCTCGCGCAACGGATACCTGACGGCTATCAGCGTCAGCGCGTATTCGCTGGTCTCGATGCTGCAGCGGCTCGCGCCCCTGATGCGACCGGCAGGCAGCGCGGTTTCACTCACCTATCTCGCCAGCGAGCGCGCAGTGCCGGGATACGGCGGCGGCATGTCCTCCGCCAAGGCGGCGCTGGAGAGCGATACGCGGACGTTGGCGTTCGAGGCGGGTCGCAAGTTCCGCATCCGCGTGAACACGATCTCGGCGGGCGCCCTGGCCTCGCGCGCCGCGAGCGCCATCGGGTTCATCGAGGAGATGGTGGACTTCTACAAGGCGAACTCGCCATTGCCCGAGCAGCTCGCGGCCATCGAAGTGGGAAACGTGGCCGCCTTCCTCTGCAGCCCGCTGGCGAGCGGGATCACCGGGACGACGGTTTACGTCGACAAGGGCTACCACACGATGGGGAGGACGGCGCCGGGTTAAGGCGGCACGAGCGCCCGATCGAGGGCTGTGCGCAGCCGCTGTTCCTGGGGCCCCGTGAACGCTCCCACGTGGCTCCAGACGACGGTTCCGGTGCGGTCGACGAGCAGCATCGTCGGCAGGCTGGCGACCCGGAACGCCTCGGCGGCCGTGCCGTCGTCGAGCGCCACGGGGAAGCTCAACTTCTCCCGTAAAAGGAATTCGCGAACCTGCGCTTCCCGGTCAGGGCCAGGATCGTCCGTATCTACTGAATAGAGCTCGACGCCTCGCGGCCGGTACTCGCTCCACAGGCTCTGCAGGCGGGGCATCGAGTACCGGCAGGGCGCGCACCAAGTCGCCCAGAAGTCGACCACCGTCACTTTCCCCTGTGGTAGCGCGGTCTTGCCACCCCCGAGCAGAGGCAGCGCGACCGCCGGAGCCGCCTTTCCCGAGAAGCGCGGCCCGGAACGGTTCCCCTGGATGACTGCCAGCGCGACCACGCTCGCTGTCGCGGCCACCACCAGGGCCCAGATCCACATGTCGTTCCGGCGGGCCCGGATCGCCATCTCGTTCGCCATCGGCCGCCGCGTACCATGCGGGCGGGAGCGTCCCCCGTCAAGCGGCGGAAAATTGGCGGCGCTTGCGGTGGCATGTCAGCGTCGCGCGCATGAAGTGGCTGTTTGCCCTCCTCGTCCTGGGCGGTGTCGCCTTCGCGGCGAGGTTCGTTCCACCTCGCACCGCCGCGCGGGTCGCGGCGCGCGGCCTTCGCGCGGGATGGGATTGGATCTCGACCGTCGGCGACGAAGCGCATGGGACCGCCGTGCGCGGACCGCCACGCCACCTCTCGCGCAAGGCGCAAGCGGCTGCTCCGCAGACCGACGCCGTCCAACGCCGTACGGCAAGCCGCGAGGGCATCGTCCCCCAGCCGCCCAAGGAAACCCTCCATCCCGACGATCGCGCGGCCCTCGACTCACTGCTCGCAGAGCCATCCCGCGCCGGCTATCGGTGATCGACCGCCGGCCGGGCGTGGTAGGACACGCCTCCGATGGCGGAACTGCTCGGGATTCAGGGAAGGCGCTGGCCGTTCGCGCTGGCGATGATCGCGCTGCTCGCGCTCACGCTCTCCTGGCTGCAGGGTCGCTTCGACGCGAGCGACGCAAAGAGAGCGATCGCCGCGGCGATGTCCTGGAAGCCCGGAGGAACGCAGACCGTCTTCGACTTCCTTGCCGCCCGCGGAGAGGGCGATCCCCAGTGCACCGGCAAGGTGGTCTCGCAGCTCCTCGGCGACGTCGAGGTGCGGTGCTCGACGCCTCGACAGCCGGGCACCGACTACGAATTTCGCGTCCTTCTCGACGGAAAGCGCCCACCGCAGGCAGCCAATACCGCGGCCGAAAGGCTCCTGGCGGCGATGGTCCAGCAGTAGACGCCCCGCATTGCAGCGCCGGGGGGGCGTCCCCACCCTTGCCCGCATGACGCTCGCCCTCGCGCTGCTGCTCGCCATCAGGCCGCTCTGGACCGACGCGCCCACGGCGAAGGAGCGCCCCACGGCGCCTCCGGTCTCCATCGCGGCGCTGGTGAAGTCGTCGATGCCGGCGGTGGTCGGGATCGTGGCGACCACCGCGCGCGGGGGCGCCAACGATCCCTTCCGGGAATTCCTCGAGCGCATGTACGGACAGGGCGGGAGCGGTCCCAGCGAGACCCCGGTCCGCGGCATCGGCACCGGCTTCTTCATCCGAAGCGACGGCCTGATCGCCACCAACGGCCACGTGATCGAGGGAGCAACCGACATCACCGTGCAGGTGGGAGAGGACGAGCGCGTCTATCGCGCGACGCTGGTCGGACATGACGACGCGACCGACCTTGCCTTGCTGAGGATCGAAGGCGACAAGCCGTTTCCGGTCCTTGTGCTGGGAGAGAGCGATCGGCTGGAAGTCGGCGAGTGGGTGGTCGCCATCGGAAATCCGTTCGGGCTTTCCCGCTCGGTGACCACCGGCATCGTCAGCTTCAAGGGACGGCGCGACGTCAATCCCAGCGGCCGCCCCGGTTACTACGACTTCATCCAGACCGATGCGGCCATCAATCCGGGCAACTCCGGCGGTCCGCTGCTGGACGCCCGCGGCGCGGTCATCGGGATCAACGCGGCGGTAAACCCGTCCGGCCAGGGCATCGGGTTCGCCATTCCCGTCGAGCAGCTCCGCGACGTCGGACCGCAGCTCGCCGCCCAGGGGCACGTCGTCCGCAGCTACATGGGCATCTCCGTCCAGGAATCGATGTCCGCTGAGCTGGCGGAGAGTTTCGGAGTGCCCGGCGGCAAGGGAGTGGTGGTGACCGACGTCGCCGCGGACGGACCGGCGGCGCGCGCCGGACTGAAGGTCGGCGATGTGGTGACTTCTTTCGACGGCGAGGCCGTCATCGAGAGCTACCGTTTGCGCTGGCTCACCGCGCGGACGACGCCCGGCAAGCGGGTGCGGGTCGGGGTGTGGAGAAGCGGCAGGGCACTCGAGCTCAGCATGCTGCTGCTGGAAAAACCCGGCTCCCCCTGGCAGCCGCCGCCTGGCGCGCCGGGGCTCCGCCGCGAGCAGGAGCCATTCGGATTCGCCGTCGACGAGCCACCGGCCGGCGATACCGACCATGGCCACGGCCTGCGCGTGAGCAGCATCGACCTGCGCAGCTGCGCGTATCGCGCGGGAGTGCGCGAGGGGGACTTGATCCTGGAGATCGACGGGCACCCGGTCGCCGACAAGGCGTCGTATCGCACCATGGTTTCAGGGATGACCGGCATCGCCCGCCTCTACGTTCGCCGGGGCAGCAAGGCCCTGTTCTTCGGTTTGCGCCGCGAAGCGCCCGTAGCCGCGCGCGAAAAAGCCCCCGGCGTCCCCGCCCGAAGCGCGGATGACGCAGTGCCGTAGGGCGTTCGGGCGAGGCCTTCCCGAAATCTTCATCGATTCCCGGCGCGACTTTCATGTACGCCGCGCATTCTTGAGTAGGGAGTGCCGTTGGCCGATTTGGGCGTTTTTCCGGTGCGCTTTCGCCGGAATTGCGCAAGACTCCGGCCGCCGAGGAGGTCACCGGGATGGGTTCCAGCAGGCTGCCGGGCTTCTACAAGATGAAGATGGCGGAGCGTCTGCGGCGCCTTGCCGAACAGCTGGAGTTGTCTCGCGACGAGATGGACAGTCTGGGGGAAAGCGCCACGCTACCCCTCGCGAACGCCGACGCGATGATCGAGAACGCGGTCGGGGTGCTCGGGCTCCCGGTCGGTATCGGCCTCAACTTCCTCGTCAACGGCGAGGACGTCCTGGTCCCCATGGCGGTGGAGGAGGCTTCCGTGATCGCGGCGGTGTCACTCGCCGCGAAGATCGTCCGCGAGGGCGGCGGGTTCAAGGCGGACGCCGACGCGCCGCGCATGATCGGCCAGGTGCAGGTCGCCGAGCTTTCCAACCCCGAGGCTGCCAAGGCGGCGATCCTCAGGCAGAAGGACTCGATCCTCGCCGTGGCGAACGGCCTGCATCCCGCGATGAAGTCGCGAGGCGGAGGCGCGCAGGACCTCGAAGTGCGCCTGTTGCCGGTCGGGGCCGAGACGCACGCGATCGTGCACCTGATCATCGACACCCAGGACGCCATGGGCGCCAACTTGATCAACACCATGTGCGAGGGCGTCGCGCCGCTGATCGAGCGCATCACCGGCGGCCGGGTGCGGCTGCGCATCCTCTCCAATCTCGCCGACCTGCGGCTCGCGCGCGCCTCCTGCCGCATCCCCTTCGAGGCGCTGGCGGACTTCGGCTTCTCCGGCGCGGAGGTGGCGCATGGGATCGCAGAGGCCTCGCGGTTCGCGGATGCCGATCCCTACCGCGCCTGCACGCACAACAAGGGCGTAATGAACGGCGTCGACGCGGTGGCGCTGGCGACCGGCAACGACTGGCGCGCCATCGAGGCGGGCGCGCACGCCTACTGCGCGCGAAACGGCCGGTACGAGCCGCTGACCCGCTGGTGGATCGAGGAAGGAGCGCTGCTCGGGCGCATCGAGCTGCCCATCCAGGTCGGCACCGTGGGCGGCGCGGTGAAGGCGAACCCCCTGATCCCGGTGCTGCTTCGGACCATGGGGAATCCCGGCGCCCGCAAGCTGGCAGGCATCATGGCAGCCGTCGGGCTGGCGCAGAACATGGCGGCGCTGCGCGCGCTCGGGACCGTCGGCATCCAGAAGGGACACATGGCGCTGCACGCCCGGAACCTCGCCGTGAGCGCCGGCGCGAAGGGATCCGCGGTCGAGGAAGTCGCCCGGGCTCTGATCGCCGCGGGCGAGATCAAGCTGCACCGCGCGCAGGAGATGGTGGCCGCCCGCGGACCTTCCGCCGAAGCGACGTAACCCCTGGACGCGCCGCGCAGCATCGTCGAGTACTCGCGGATCGCCGAGCCGCGGTTGCGCGCGTTTCTCGAGCGCAAGCTGCAGGCGCTGCAGGCGCTGCCGGTCGATCTGCGCGACGTCGCCGCCGCGCTGCGCGACTACCTGCTGCGCGGGGGAAAGCGGCTGCGCGGCGCGCTGCTCGTCGCTGGCCACGAGGCCGCGGGCGGGCAGCGAGAGTCGGCGCTCGATCCATCGATCGGCGTGGAGCTGCTCCACGCCTACCTGCTCATCCACGATGATTTCATGGACCAGGACGACGTGCGCCGCGGAGGACCGACGCTACACCGCGCGCTCGGCGGCGATCATCTCGGGGCAAGCCTCGCCCTGCTCTGCGGGAGCCTCTGCGAGTCCTGGGCGTACCAGCTTCTCGGCCCCGGAGCGCCTCTGGCCGCTCGTACCGTCGAGCAGGTGATCGCCGGCCAGATGGCGGACCTGCGCGGGCCGCGCGCGCGTGAGCTCTCCGCGCGCGAGATCATGGAAGTGCAGCGGGCCAAGACCGGCACCTACACCTTCGAGCTGCCGTTGCACCTGGGCGCTACGCTGGCCGCGGCGCCGCAAGCGCTCCTCGACGCCCTGAGCGCGTACGCGCGCCCGCTCGGGGTCGCGTTCCAGATCGCGGACGATCTGCTGGGGACGTTCGGCGCTCCGGAAATGACCGGCAAGCCGAACGCCGGCGATCTGCGCGAAGGCAAATGGACGGTGCTCGTCGCCCGCGCCCTGCAGAGCGCAGCCAAGCAAGACGCTGAGCGGCTGCGGTCGCAGCTCGGCAAGGCCGACGCTGACGTGGAGGAGCTGCGTGGCATCCTCCGCCGCAGCGGTGCGGAAGCGTCCGCCCGCGCCGACGCGGAGCGGTTCTGCGACGACGCGGTGCGCGCGCTCGACTCGCCGGCGGTGCCAGAGAGGGTGGCCGACGATCTCAGGGCCATTGCTCGTTACACCGTGCACCGCGCGCTTTAGATGCAGCCGTCGCCGTGATCGTTGACGTGATCGTGAGCGTTGACGGCGACGGCGACGCGGCCGTGGGCGAACAGCGGCGAAGGATCATCATTCAGCCGCTGCCGACGGCTTTCCCCCAGGTACGGCAGGCGCAATCGACACCGGCCCGAGGTTGAGCTTCTCCAGCGCCTCCTTGCTCTGCTCGACCGGCCCGACGATCACCACCGGCCACCGCGCCGGCGTGATCCACTTCCGCACCACGCGCCTCACGTCGGCGCGCGAGACCTTCTCGACTTTCGCCGCGAACGTCCGATAGTAGTCGAGGGGCAGGCCGAGGGAGACGAGGTTTCCCATCGCGCCGGCCACCGCGTCGTTCGTCTCCAGCGCCGCCGGCAGTCCACGCACCAGCGCTTCCTTGGACGACGAAAGCTCCTCCGCGGAGACCTCGCCGTTGGAGAAGGTCTGCAGCTCGTTCTCGTACTCGGCCACTGCCTCCACGGTGTTCTTCGCCACGATTCCGCCGCGCGCCGAGAACGTCCCGCTCCGTCGCAGAAGCGAAACCGACGACCCCACGCCGTAGGTGTATCCGTGCCTCTCGCGCAGGTTCATGTTCAGGCGGCTGGTGAACAGGCCTCCCAACGTCAGATTGGCGACGCGCATGGGGATCGCGTCGGGATCCGTCGCCTTGAACAGCCGTCCCACCACCCACACCTGCGACTGGGTCGTTCCGGGCTTCTCCAAGGCGAAGATCTCGCGGCGCGTCAGCCCGGGAAACGGCGGCAAGACGAGACGGGGCAGCGGATGCGGCTTCCAGGAAGCGAACTTCTCCTCGAGAAGCCGGACGAGCTCCCCGGCCTTCACGTCGCCGGCGACGGAGATCACCGCGTCGTTCGGCACCCACCAGCGAGCGTGAAAGGCGGCGAGATCGGCGGCGGTGATCGAGCCGATGGACTGCGGTGTTCCCCCGGCGGGCTGACCCCAGGGATGCTCGGGACCGTAGAGGATCCGCGCTGCCCGATCCGCGGTCAGCGCGCCGGGATTCGCCTTCTTCTGCTCCAAAGCGGTGAGCTTGAGCAGGCGCACCCGCTCGACGTCCTCGTCTCGGAAAGCGGGGTTTTCCACCACGTCCGCGAGCAGCTCCAGCGCCTTGGGAAGCGTCTCGGTGAGGCAGTTGAGGCCCACGTTCGCAGTCTCCAGCGACACGCCCGCGCCGAGGTGCGCCGCGAGGTCCTCGATCTCCTCCGCGAGCTTCTCGGCGGAGCGCGTCTTCGTCCCCTCGTCGACCATGTCCGCGACGAAATCGGCGAGCCCCGGCTTCTGCCTCGGATCGGCGTCGATTCCGTGGAGGAAACGCACGCTGACGGCGACCAGGGGCAGGCTGTGGTTCTCGACGATCAGCACCCGGGCGCCGTTCTTCAGTCTCCTCTGCACGGGAACGGGCGGATCGAAGTGCGGCTGGCGCGCGAGCGGCGGCGGGACCTGAGCCCGAAACGGCTCGTCCGGCATCAGCGGCGTTTCCGCCACCGCGTTGGGGGCGGTTTGCGCCGTCTCCGCCGCCGAGGGCGGTGTCGCGGCCGGCTCAGGGGCCTTCTCGGTCTGCTTGCCGATCTGCTGCGCGGGAACGCCGCCGTCCGGCTGGGCCGCGGGGCCTTGGGCCGCGATCGGCGCCGGCTGGTGCTCGGCCGGTGGCGCGCCTTGCTGCGCGGCGCTCTTCGCTCCCTGCCGGGATCCTGCGCAGGCGACGGTGAGCGATGCGAGGATGAGGAGGCGCTTCATTGCCGCCCTCCTCCGGCGCTGGCGGACCGCTTCGGGGCGGGGATCACGTCCAGCTCGACGTGCTCGGACGGGAAGAGGTACTTTTGCGCGAAGTCTTGGGCGGACCGCGGCGTGACCGCCCGGTAACGGGCGAGGTCGCGCGGAAGGTATCCGGGGTCGCCGAGGAACGTTTCGTAGTGGTTGAGCAGGTCGGCCTTGCCCCCGAATCCGCCGATCCTCTCCACCGTGCGCAGCTGGTTGGCGATGATGTTCCGTTTCGCCCGCTCCACTTCCGCGAGCGTCGGTCCCTGCTGCTGCAGGTCGACGACGATCTGGTCGACCACGGGACGGATCTCTTCGATGGTGTGGCCGCGCGCGGCGGTGACGGTGATCTGGAACCATCCTCCCAGACCGTAGCTCGCGTTTCCCGCGTTCACCCCGGACGCGAGCTGCCTCTCGAACACGAGCGCTTTGTACAGCCGCGAAGTCCTCCCGGCGCCGAGCACGTCCGCGAGGACGTCGCCGGAGGGCTCCTCGTCGGTGTAATGCCGCACGCCCTTCCAGACGAGGATCAGCCTCGGCATCTCCGCGAGCTTGTCCTCGAGGGTCTCCTTCACCATCCGCCCGATGGGGGGTTGCGGCAGCTCGGGCCGTTTCATGTCCGCGGCGCGCGGGATGGGGCCGAAGTACTTGTCGACCAGCTCCTTGGCCACTTTCGGATCGAAGTCACCGACGATGGCGAGCGACGCGTCCTGGGGACCGTACCAGGTCCGGAAGAACTGCCGGATGTCGGCGAGCGATGCGGCCTGGATGTCGGCGATGTCCCCGATGACGCATTCGTAATACGGGTGTGGCTTGGGAAAGAGCAGATCGCAGACGCGCAACCCGGCCGTCCCGTACGGGCGGTTCTCGTGGCTCTGCCGCTTTTCGTTGGAGACGACGTCGCGCTGCGTGCGCAGCTTCTGCTCGTCCAGCGTGTCGAGGAGGTAGCCCATGCGGTCCGACTCGATCCAAAGGGCGGCGGCGAGCTGGTTCGAAGGGACCACCTCGAAGTAGTTGGTCCGGTCGAAGTCGGTAGTGCCGTTCACGCCGGAGGCCCCGACGCTCTCCAGCACCTGCCAGGGCGAGGGCTGCACGTGCTTGGAGCCCGAGAACATCATGTGCTCGAACAGGTGGGCGAATCCGCTTCGGCCCGGGGTCTGGTTGGCGGCGCCGACGTGATACCAGATGTCCACCGCCACCTGGGGCAGGCGATGGTCCTCGCTCAGGATCACGGTCAGGCCGTTCGGCAGCTTGTACTTCTCGAACTTGATCGCCGGGTCCGTGGCCCGGGCCGCGAATGCCAGGGTCAGAGAGCAGATCGCTGCGATCCTGCGCATGGACGCCTCCGGCGCCTGCCTATCCCGCGCGCCGCGGGGTGGCAAGGCGCGCATTCGTGTATTCGGGATCCTGGGTGACCTCTTCGGCGAGCCAGGCGGGACGCTCGAAGCTCTCCCGCTCGTCGCCGAGCTCGATCTCGGCCAGCCAGAGATCGCGCTCGCGGAAGTGATCAAGTGTGAAACGCCCAAGCTTGCGGCGCACCTTGCGCAAGGTGCGGGAGCACATCCGCAGCAGGGCCTCAGCATCCTCGTCGGGGATCGGGTAATTGAATTCCGGGCGCGAGACCTGCCCCTTGCCCTTGATGGTGAGCTCCGCATGCCGGGTCCCGTCTAGCCCGCTGACGAGCCGCACCCGCACCGTCGGCTCCACGCTCAAGTAGCCTTGCTCGAGCTCGTCGCCTTCCGGGAGCTGCTTCGGGAGCAGCTCCTTTTTCACGAGAAACTTCCGCTCGATCTCTATAGCCATGCCTTCCTCATGCAACCTCCTTCAACCATGACCTGGCGGCTTCGATTTCCTCCCGAACGACCATGTGCCCCATCGGGTATTCGTGCCAGGAGACGGAAACGCCCAGGGAAACCAGCGTGTCGCGCAAGCCGCGGCCGAGGTGGATGGGGATCAAAGGATCGAAGAGGCCGTGGGCGGCGAAGACCGGGAAGCCGCGAAGCTTGTCCGCTGGAGCGTGGTCGCGGTCCTCCAGGGCGCGCGCGACACCGGAGAGCGACACCACCCCCGCGACCAGATCCGGATGGAGCAGCGCGACGCCGAGGGCGATTCCGGCGCCTTGGCTGAACCCGAGCAAGAGGGGGCGTGGCGACTGCGCGGCAATCTCCTCCACGGCCGCCGTGACCGTCGCCACGGCGGCGCGCGTCTCCTCGGCGTCGAACGAGATCCGCCCGGCCGGGTCCTGAGACAGATTGAACCAGGCCCGCATCGGGCCGCCGAGCGCGATCGGGCCTTGCAGCGAGACCGCGCGCAGACGGGGGTCGAGCTCGTGTGCGATCGGGAGCAGGTCGCGCTCGTCCGCGCCGTATCCGTGGAGGAGGACGAGGGTGCGCGAGAGGCCGGGTGCGCGCGGCGGCAGTTCGACGGCGTTCAGCTTGACGGAGGAGCCAGAACCCATTTCCATGACCTGCCTGCGAGCGTTTGCGATGAAGAGTAGCCCCAAGCCGCCTTCGGCGGCCCGGGCTATCCGGCGCTGGCGTTCTGCTCCAGCGGTTCCTGCTCGGGCAAGGGGGCAGGCTCGCGGCCCGCGAGCGAGGCGACCACCAAGGCGAGATCGACCGGCTCGACGGGCTTTTCCACATGGGCGTGGAAGCCCGCCTCCAGGGCCTGGTGCCTGGCGTCCGCCCCGGCGTACGCCGTGAGCGCGGCCGAACGGATCGTGGGGTCGATCTCGCGCAGCCTGCGGATGAGCGCATATCCGTCTTCGTTGGGAAGGCCGATGTCGGACAGCAGCACGTCCGGACGGTGCTCGTGGACGAGGGCGACTGCCTCCTGCACCGAGGCCGCGGTGCGGACGTGGGCGCCGCACTTCTTCAGCACCGCGGCGATCAGATCGCGCGCATCGCGCTCGTCATCGACCACCAGGACGTCCAGACCCTCGAGAAGCGTTTCCGCGGGCATCTGGCGCGGTGGCGGCCGGGGCTCCGCTTCAGAGCTCGGCCGTTCCAGCTCGGACGCGGGGGCGACGGCGCGCAGTGGCAACAGCACGGTGAAGCGCGCGCCCTTTCCTTCGCCTTCCGACTCGGCGCGGACCGTGCCGCCGTGCACTTCCACGAGGTGCCGGACGATGGCGAGGCCGAGCCCAAGACCGCCGCTCGCGCGGGTGATCGAGCTGTCCGCCTGCCAGAACCGATCGAAGACGTGATCGAGCGACGAGGGCGCGATCCCCGCGCCGGTATCGCTCACCGAGATCCGCACGTCGGACCGCACGCGCTCGATCCGTAGCTCCACCCGTCCGTCCTTGGACGTGAACTTGATCGCGTTGGTGAGCAGGTTCCAGACGACCTGCTGCAGCCGGTCGGGATCGCCGCAGAACTCTTCCGTGTCGGGCCGCAGGTCGGCAGCGAGGACCACGCCCTTCGCCTCGGCGGCGGGACGCACCGCATCCATCGCCCCGCGCGCGACCGCGTGCAGGTCCATCCTTCGGACGGAGACCCGGAGCTTGCCGGCGATGATGCGCGAGACGTCGAGGATGTCCTCCACCAGCTGGGTCTGCGCGCGGGCGTTGCGCTCGATGGTCTCCAGCACGCGCGTGAGGGCCTTGGGCTCCACGGCGCCGGTCCGTAGCATGCGCGTCCAGCCGAGGATGGCATTGAGGGGCGTGCGCAGCTCGTGCGAGACCGTGGCGAGAAATTCGTCCTTGGTCCGATTCGCGACCTCCGCCTGCTTGCGCGCCTCGCTTTCGCTGGCGAGGAGCAGCCGATTCGCCTCCTCGATGCGCTTCTGCTGGTCGATGTCCGTCGCCGTGCAGATCCAGCCCATGATGCGCCCGTGGTCGTCGCGCTCCGGCACCAGCCGGCAGAGGTGCCAGCGCCATTCGCCGTCCTTGCGCCGCAGGCGCTGCTCGCGGTCCATCGGCTGGCCGGAGCGGATTGCGGCGCGGTAGGTCCGGCGGACCTCCTCGGCGTCCTCGTCCGGCACGGCGTCGAAGAACGTCATTCCCGCATCGTCGCCGGCGTACTCGCGCCAGACGCGGTTGCAGTAGTAGATCTCGCCGTCGGAGCCGGCCGCCCAGACGCATTGCGGCATCGAATCGGTGAGGACGCGGAAGCGCAGCTCTCCCCGCTTCTCCATCTCCAACACGTCGCGCGCCCGCAGCATCGCCTGCTGCTGGCGGAGCAGCTCGTTCTTGCGCCAGAGATCCACGAAGACCGACACCTTGGCGCGCAGGATCTCCGGGTCGAACGGCTTGAGCAGATAGTCGACCGCGCCTTCCTTGTAACCGCGGAAGATGTACGCCGGGTCCTTGTGTATGGCGGTGAGGAAGATGATGGGGATGTGCCGGTTGCGCCGGCGCTCCTTGATCAGCTTGGCGGTCTGGATGCCGTCGAGCCCGGGCATCTGCACGTCCATCAGGATCAGGGCGAAGTCCGACTCGAGCAGGTACCGCAGCGACTCCTCGCCGGAATGCGCGTGCACCAGCTCCTGGGCGAGCGGCTCGAGGATGGCTGCGAGCGCCATCAGATTCGGCGGATGGTCGTCGACCATGAGGATGCGCGCCGGTGGCGCATCCGCCTGGAAGGACCGCGCGCCGCCACCGATGACGACAGGCGGCGTCGATGGGGCCTTTCCGTTCATCACCTCGCCCACAGTCTGATCAATTCGAGCAGCTTGTCTGCCTCCACCGGTTTCGGCAGGTAGTCGGATGCGCCTGCCTGGATGCATTTCTCGCGGTCGTCTTTCAGCGCCTTGGCCGTGATGGCGATGATCGGCAACGCTTTGTGCGCCGGATCGCGGCGGATGGCGCGCATGGTCTCGTACCCGTCCATCTCCGGCATCATCACGTCCATCAGCACGACGTCGACGTCAGGGTGCCGATCCAGCACGGCGATGCCGTCCTTTCCGTTCTCGGCGTACAGCACGTCGAGCCCGTAGCTCTCCAGCACGCTGGTGAGCGCGAAGATGTTGCGGACGTCGTCGTCGACGATCAGCACCTTCTTCCCCGACACGTTTTCGCCCTTCTCCCGCTGACCGCGCAAAACCTCCTTCGCCTTGGCCGGAAGCTTCTCGTCGACGCGGTGGAGGAAGAGGGCCGTATCGCTGAGCAGCTTCTCCGGCGAGCTCGTGCCGCTCTTGAGGATGACCGATTCGGCATATCTCTTCAGCCGCGCCTCCTCCTTCTTCGACAGGTCCTTGCCGGTGTACACGACTACCGGCACGTCCTGGAACCTGGGTTGGTTCTTGAAGTCCTCGAGGAAACGCTCGCCGTCCTCGTCCGCCAGCATCAGATCGAGCACCACCGTGTCGAACGTCTCCGCCTCCAGCTTCTCGAAGGCCTTCTGGCCGGTCGCGACCGCCGCCACCTCGACGTCCTCGCCGCGCAGGAGCTCGGAAATGCCCTGCTGCTGCGCGGGATCGTCCTCGATCAGCAGCAGCTTCTTCACCTTCTTGTTGACGAAGCTGGAGATGTGCGTGAACGCCCCCTCCAGGGCTTCCTTGCTCACCGGCTTTTCCAGATAAGCGAACGCCCCCATCGCCGCACCCTTCCTGGTCTTCTCCACGATGGAGATCACGTGTACCGGGATGTGGCGCGTGCGCGGGTTGCGCTTGAGGCGATCGAGGATGCTCCAGCCATCGACCACCGGAAGCTGGATGTCCAGGGTGATCGCCGCCGGCTGCAGCTCGTTCGCCAGGGCGAGCCCGGTATCGCCGCGCGTGGCCACGACCGCCTTGAATCCTTTCTCGCGCGCCATTCCCACCAGGATCCGGGCGAACTTCAGGTCATCCTCGATGATGAGGAGGACCCGGTCACCCTCTCGCAGGTGCTCGCGATCGTCCTCGATCGGACGCTGGACGGGCTCCTCGACGGACGGCAACGCCTCCTCCGTGAGGAAGCCCGCCGCCGGCTTTGGCCACGCCTCCTCA
>Ga0209474_10002974_pt1 | contig 15142 bp, 25 predicted proteins | sample GraSoiAngelo_145_FD_185902 | JGI IMG/M metagenome (GOLD analysis project Ga0209474, IMG submission 185902) | Grasslands soil microbial communities from the Angelo Coastal Reserve, California, USA - 14_1009_05_20cm (SPAdes) (version 2) | ecosystem: Environmental > Terrestrial > Soil > Grasslands...
CATGGTCGCAGGGAAGTTTGTGCATCACTACTTTTTCTTCCTAGGTTCCTTGCGTTGGTTGATATCAAGATGCGTCGTGAGGTCGCCTACATCTTCTTTTTCTTGCTCTCCTGCGCGTACAGGTACCTCTTTACTCTCTCCGCGCTTGTTTTGCTCTTGTAGTGCCCTTTTAGTGGGGTGCCAGTTCGGGTTTTTATCACTCGCCATGACTTTCCTTCCTTCTTGACGTGGTAGGGCACAGTGTAACTCCTGGTCTAGACGTGACTGTCCCGGTACTGGTATCACCATGCGTACCAATTTGTCCCGTCCGAGAAGACACGAACGACACCGTAAGCAGAAACAAGTGCAGAGGTGAGTGTTGCTGCCCCGTCTATCGTTCCTCCTGCTGACGCAAGTATTGTTGCTGTTCCTACTCCGTTTTTTATTGTATACTTTTTATTTGGGACCGTCGTGGCATCAGGAAGAGTCAAAGTCTTTGCTATCCCTGTTGCTATGACCGTATCATCGGCTGCCGTGAGAGTGTAGTTGCCACTTTTTGTGACGACAGATGGAGATGTGGGAGTGGTGGTTATTAGATGGCTCATAGAATAAACCAATTGGTGTTGTCACTTGCTACATCTATGGATTGGTATTGGGTTGGTAAAATGTACGTGGTTGATCCATCTACGGTCTGTGAAGATGTTGTTGCTACCGTTACAGCATTGGTGTCTGGTGTCTTTTTCTTTATGGTATAGACCTGCGTTGCGGAGATAGCCGTGGGGAGAGTAATGGTAATGGGACCGCTTGACGTGTCAACAAGAATAGCCCTATCCGTGGTGAGAATAGTATAACTACCTGTTTTTGTTGACCACACGGTGGGAGGTGACGGTGCGGTGGACTGCTTGCGCTCCAGTACACGGATGCTCAAGCTGTACGTCACATTCGATGCAGGCTGACAATATATAACAATACCCGTGTTGGTGCCGGGGTTTGCTTGCAGTTTAACCGTGTGGGAACCTGTTGCCAGGCCGGTAATAGAAACGACAGTGGAGCCGGCCAATATGTTTGCAAAGTTTGGATTATTGGAACCGGAGCCACCGATGTATTTCGTAATTGGTGTTCCAGCACTATCTATGATGATACGAGATGCAACCTGGCTGTTAGCGAGTACATTACCAGACACGCTTATCTCTATTACGCTATTGACGTCATCAACGGTAAAAGTCTGATTAGTACCAACATCATTCCATGCATTTGCCGTCAATGTACTACCATTAGCGATGTCCGTGCTCTCTGCATAGTCCAACTGCACTTTGGTGTTGGGTTGTGCTGTCCCTATCGCTGCATAATTTAGTCCTGTTACTTGTGTACTATCTGCGACCAGGGCATAACCGTCTGTCCCGACAGGTCGTCGTGTATTGGCAGGGCCATAAGCCCACAGGTCTCCTTTTGTCGTCAGTGGTGATGATGCTCCCGCCGTCCCATTCTTCCACTTTCCTGCATTACTGTCGTAGACAAGAGCCTGTCCGTTTGTGGGTGATGTCAGGAGAACGTCACGTAATTGTGAGAGAGCCTGGACGACCGTCGTTGCAAGACTCATTATGACGATACCTCTATCACGAATCCTCCGGCGCTGCTGCCGTTGATTGTGTTTGCACTGGCACTGTAAACGGAGATGGAATGGGTATAAACATCGTCAGCAACTGTTTGTCCCTGTCTTATTGTGAAGTCTCCAGGCCCCGCTGGTGTCCCATCAAGGGAGCGATTTAGTGTGGCTGATGTTCCTCCCAGATCAGTATTGTTCTGGAAAATCACTTGCCGTACCCAGCGTGGTAGAGTGATTGTGAGAGGTGTCGCGGCAGCGAGAGACATCGTGGGGAGAGTGATACGAACAGCAGGTGTCAGCCTGTCTCGACGTGTTGTATTCTCCCTGTCTATGTCTACTGAAGCTCCACGCAAGGTATCATCTTCGTGCTGAGGGACAGCCCTCGTTGGCCCCTGCATGATCCCCTGGAATAATGTACGTCTGTTCCCTCGTCCCCCGCTTACAGGTTCGGGGCATTTCTCCCCTTCTTCTTGCATCCGTCGTAGTGATTCGAGGAGTGGTGTGCTCAATTCCTGCTTCCCGTCCTCTCTTTAGTCCATCTATCTTCTATGTTTTCCAGGTGAGTACCAAGGAACATGTGATATGGGTTGCAGCACGAACGATTATCACATTTATGACAGACATACAGACCGTCAGGAATATCACTGTTTGCTAATATCCAGGCAACTCTATGCGCCCCGATTCTCTTTCCGTCCAGGTTAAGTTGGCCATAACCATGCCCGTTTATTCCGTGTCTCCATTCCCAACAACTTTCTTTATCCTTCACTTCTATTCTTGTCCAGAAAGAAGAAGGAGTGAGTTGATACATGGGTCTTTCACCGAAGTTAGAATAATGGAGTGGAGTTGTCATCTATGGTTTCCCGTATGCTCTTAAACGGTCTGCTTTCAGAAAGAAAATGTCTATGTCTATATCTTCTGTCTCTCCCTGTACCGTGCCTGGCCCACGCTGCCAGAGAGCAATCACCGGCCATTGCTCGAAGGAACGTGGAAGGTTGTCGTCATACCAGGCCAGCCAGAGAGGGTACGCAGCTAACCTCTTGTCCGTCAGGTTGTTACGAATGAAGTCGGGATAGCTGTAAATAAGGGGCTTCCAACGCGCCAATGATTCCAGGGTGGACAGGACCTTGAAGGCCCACTGTGAGGTCTGTTGTGGATTGAGAAGGGTTGTCTCCAGATCAACGGCGATCAAATCACCTTTCTGCACGGTGCGACCGACCCTGGTCCAGAAGTACCTTGCATCACCCTCTGGTGTATTCTTGCCAAGACCTGGGGTTGTGAACATGTAGAACCCACAAAGCTTGCCGTGCTTTCTCATCTCCACGGTGTTCTCATACCAGTAAGGGTTAATATACCCCTCACCCTCTGTCACCTTGATGATACCAAACTGTATATCGTTGAGCTTCTGCCAGGGTAGAACCCCCTGATAGGCCGATAGGTCTACACCCTTCATGCTAACTCCCCATTGCTATTGTTACAAGGATATCTTGTAGAGCTGCATTCACACCAGGTGTTCCTCCTGGCGTATAATACCATTCGAGAAAAGGGACAGGGGTTGACGGCCCCGACGCCGAGAATTGCATATAATACAGTCCTGGTCCGGTGGGTTGTATTGCTGTACCGGAGTTGAGCATCTGGAAATTGCCTGTCCCTGCAATGAAAGTGCCGACAATATAGAGTGATACATTACTTCCTGGTGCGGCAGATAGATTGAGAGCGCCGTAGACCGTTATATTAGTGCTGCCACTGGTGGATAATCCAGGTGAATACCACACATCATTTACCTGGATAGTGGTCAAAGGATTGTTCAATGTCAGGTCGTATTTATCATATATGCGGGTCCACGTCGTGCGAAGTTTGGGGAGGGGGTCGCTGCTGTTAGCCGTCTTTACTTCAATGCCTATGCCCTGCGAGAACCTCGTATCATTGGTATCAGCCTTTGCTCTGGCAGATGTGAAGTCGTACCCTGCACATCGTGCCAGGAGGGTCAGGCCATCCAGGTCCGTGGGGAGATACCCGCTACTGAAAGGCGGGACGACCATTTCTGGATTGGATATCAGAGAAGACGCATTTCCTGTCACTCCTATATACAGGTAGCAATCAATGTTGTTTATAAATATAAATCCTTCTTGTCGATGGAACCCCTGTAGAGGGACGGTACCAAGGTAATCTCTTGTCCCGCTAGCAGTAACTCCCAGGTCTTTCCAGTCTACCCATGGGAGAGAACGTTGGATGGTTGTTTGACGCTTGGTATCAGTAGAGGGGACTGTACCATAGGCATTTGCCGCGTTTATGACGGCAGCCTGTAACCCTCTTGTTCCTGACATCGTGCGCCCACTCATCTCATTCTTCTCCATACCATGAGGAGAACGATGATAACTATAGTCCAGAATAGGAGACATTTGATGCACATTATAGTGTTCTTACCTTGGAATAAACCTGTGACCTTTGGAAAGACCTATGGCAAGTCCCAGGACAATGAGGACAACAGCAGCCGGGAGGAACTGGGCAATCTTGACACCAGATTTACCAAACTCATCGAAGGCTTTGGATGTCTGTACAAGCGAATCTCCCATGTTACTGGCAAATTGTTGTGCTGCTGCTCCCTGATCTCCCAGGTTCTTTATGAAAGAGCAGGGGTCTGTCCAGCAATTGCTCTCTGATGGCCAACAACAACGGCCATCCGGTGATGCCGCCGCACCTCCCCATACAGTCAGGCCGTGATGCGTGACAGGAGCCACGGTCTTTATCATAGTTGTTGTGCCATCTTAACACCATCTCTCACAGTGGTGAAAATCATGTCTGCGTACATTGATACTGTCTTATTGTGAACGAGTACCCACGATGCCAGAAGAGCGATGAGAATAACAGCAAACGGGTTGTTCAGCCAATCCTTCAATGTTTGATGCTCCGCAACACAAGGAATAGAGCTAGACCTATCAATATCCACTTCCACGGAATAGATGAGAGACCCATAGTACTGGTGGATGTGGGGTAGGTGGTGGAGAGTTTACCTGATCTCCACAAGCTTGTCACGTTCGATGGGTCTGAAATACCTGTAAAGTCCCACGGCTGATCCACCCCATTGACATAGTTTTCCCTGGATGCCGCCCTCTTTACCGTGTCATAGACACCAAACTCGAAGACGTTGCCCGATTCTTGATAGGTCATATGCGCGTTAGGATCGGTATAAGAAGAAGGATAGCCAGGGCTTCCAATGTAAGATACCGCGCCAAACTCTGTTCCGGCAGGGACGAGTGTCCCAGAAGGGAGACTAGGGTTAACGTGAAGAAAGTCGAGGACGTTATCCGATGTCTGTAGCACAACCTGTTCATGGCTCTCCCATTCTATTCTGGATGGAACTGGGATGTTGACCGGGGTGCCGGCTGGTGATGCATAGATGTTCCCTTTCTCGACATCGGGAACTCCTGTCACAAGAGTAACACCCTCTGCAACCGTCTGGTATCTTTTTGTAGGGGGTTGCTGCCACCAGTTTGCCATGTTCTTATACCCGACCGTATGTAATGCGGTGGAGTTGGACCGGGTTGAGTGGTGCGGGTTTCGGTGCCGGTTTGGGCGCTGGTTTAGGCGGCGACTTTGATTGCGTAATGGCCGGTTGTTTCTTCGGTGCCGTCGTGGAAAGAACGCTCGTATCAATGATCTTCTGTAAAGTGGTCGTGGTAATCCCTGACTTTGCAATGTTGATTGCTTGAGTTGTTGTCCCTCCAACACCAACTCCCGTTCCCTTCGGGTCTGTACTTCCAAGGACAGCCGGGGATGCAATAGGAGTTGTTGCTTTGGGGGCAACAGTCTTGCTTGTTGGTGATGTATTGACCGGCGCTGGTGTAGGAGCGAGAGGTGTTGTCTGGAGGGGAGCAGCAAAATTAGCAGTAATAGCAGGCTCAGTGAAATATATGTTTGTTGGAGTACTATTGGTGGGTGCAGGAGTCGTACCCTGAGAAGCAACACCTTGTGAGGATACATTACTGGCACCCTGCAATTCTTTATACTGTTGTATGAAGGCTTCAACAGCGGATTGTGGGTCTGCTGTCGTGCCCGACCCTGTTCCTGTTCCTCCACCTCCTGATGATCCACCAGAGGATACAGGAGTGCCAACAGATGGTGCGTTGGGGTATCCTAACGGGTATCCACTCAAGTCTGATGTGTTAGCAGATGCACTTCGCCGCGACCACCAAAAGACGAGAGCAATGGTCGTCCCTCCCAATATAATGATGAGAAGGGCATGCTCTTTTAACCATTCAGTGGTCCCAACAGAACTTCCACCAGAAGGAGCACCTGGTGGACCGCTACTGTAACTGCTAAATGACGAGGATTGAACGTTCGGTGATGACATGCTCAATGGATCACTCCTATCGGTGGTTGTGATTGAGCGATCAGGGCTTTGCTATTAGGTCCGCCGCGCGGTGTCCTCTTGACCTGCGAGAGAAGGAAGGCAAAAACTGCCGGCGGTGCATTGCGTGGTGTTAGAGCCGGTCGGGCTCCCCCACGTGTAAAGAGGATGCGCGGCGTCCCTTGTTGTGCCTGCGGCATCAGATCAAGCGGCAAACCCGCGTGCGGAACGTCGTAGGGCGGGAGCCATCCTTTGATACCAGGGTGCGGTTCCCTTCTCATCGGTGCCGATTGTAGGACACCTCTTCTACTTTTTCCTGTCCACATATCAGTGTGCAATACCGGGCTGTTGTGGGTTCTGAAGGTCTTTAATGATACCTTCGATACCACTGAAGGAAGACGTAGCCAACTGCTGCGTTCCTCTCTGATGTGTGAGAAGGAGCCCAAGCACAATGATGACTCCTATCCATGCAAGAAGACCCATCTGTGGACGTGTCATTGTTGCAAACTTCCTTTCTCGTCTGCTATCGCTTGATTGACCTGTTGCACCACGTTCTTGATCCTGCTGGCTGCCATCTGGATGTCTATGCTTGTCGTGTCAATAGGGACAAGAGGTTCGATATTCGGTTCTGCCGGGTTCGGACCAGGCTTCAAGGAATCAACCTTCTTTGCCGTGATCGCGCTGTTCACAGCAGCAGCATTCGCACTGTTGCGTGTCTCCTTGAGGGACTTAACGCTGCCGTGTATATCAGCATACGCTTTCACCAGGAGGGGCAATATCACAACCAACGCTGCACCTATGGATATGATAATCCAATAGATGCCATAAACCCACGATGGAGCGTTGTTTGGTATTGGTCCCATTACAATTGTCTGAACACAAAATGCCATCCCATGAGGATGAGGATGATAAGCAAAATCCACAACGCTACAAGACGTACCGTCATGAGGTTAATAGGTGGAAGGGTATTCATCTCATAAACCTCCTGCCCATGTCCACGTTACTGTAGCTCCTGAGTAATCCATCCTGAAATACCATCCAGACGGGATGATAACAGGGAAATTGAGAGCGGTTGTTGCCGCAAACGCTGCCCCGACATCCACGGCACCTGTCGTGCTATTCGTCTTATTCAGGTAGAGATGCGTCACCGTTCCTGCTGCCGGTACCTGGATGTGCGCCACAACAGGGTAGGGATTCATGTTCTGTTGCCACACTGTTGTTGCCGGGAACGTTGGTGTTGCGACCTGCGGGACGGGCGGGGACTGACCGGAAACCTGCCCAGGAAGTGTTGGACCCCACGTCATTATCTCACCACCTTATTTATGCATTGGCCATGGTGGCTAAATAAAGAGCATCTGTGAGCACTTCTAGATAGGCCGGGGAAGTCGTAGTGTACGTACTGGAAGCTGTAATTGCCCATCCTAAAGACCCGTACGAGTTAGAATCCCAGGGCCTATCGGAGAAGTCATAGTATAAAATGCCTTCGTTTAAGTCCCTCCCAAGCTCGAACTGACATCTTGCAAGAAATGCAGCAGTATACTCGTCCATTGTAGGAGTATTTCCATCATAGACGAACCTACTTCGCGTGATCTTGGATGTCAACATTGATCCGGCAGTGGCATTTGGACCACTGGAGGAACCATCCACGACACTGGCTATGATGCGATAATAGTCGCGACCACTCATGAATGAATACGTAGACTCCGCGCTAGCAGCGAAGAAGTTAGGAACTGTAATGGTCCTTACTTCATGTACAAGCTGCAAATCCTCATAAGGAATAGGCAGAGAACCAGGATAGCTCGACGCCGGTACACCAGGGACCGCGACAGGATCGTAATAGTAGGTGTACACATAGATGTTACTGGTCGTTGGACTGTTGAAGACGCACGTTCCTGTTCCACTCTGGTAGAGTTGATCAATACCAGTTGTGGCAACAAGATTGTTATTAATGGTCAACTGGAGCACCACTTGACCGTTAGGAACGTTGAGTAGGAGGGCACCTCTCGTATCCTTCATGCCGTAGGCAACTGGCACCCAAAAGGAAAAGACGAGGTTATCACTGGTTGCAGCAGTCGGAACCTTCCATCGACTTGTAGCTGAGAAAGACGAAGGACCACCACCTTCTTGAGTTCTTGCACTATAAGGCGCGGAAACACCAAAGGGATAGCTCGCAGCGACATAGGGATCGGTGGTATTTGGGCCACCAGGGGTCACGTATGGGTAGCTACTCGACGGCTCCCAGCCCTGTTGCTTTAACATCTGCAACTGTGAAAGCATGAAGACCGATGCGTTCACCCGGTCTATACCCGCGTAGTCCTGCAAGTGGGCATTTGTAAAGAGCACAAAAGGAGCCTTTGGACTGGGGACGCAGACGGCAGTACCAATAGTGATGGGTACTGAGACTGTCACCAGAATGGCTCTTGCGACACCAGCTTTAGGAAGAACCACTGATAGGGTTGTTCCTGCTGCCGGTGTTTGGGAAGGGTTAGACCATTGTACCTTGCGAATTGCGCTATTCATAAATAGCGTCCTGGCGTCACTATTCGAAAGACCTGCTGCCCTAGCCTGTGCCATGGCGTTATACTCCTATACTGGCAATTTATTGCCTACTACAATCGCTATCAATTGGACAGCGACAGGCACCAGAAAGAACAGAAACTCAGAAGGCATCAGCGAACGCGGAGAATTGTGTCCGACGTAGCACGTACTTCGCCGCTGCGAGACACAAGATCAGGAAAGTTAGAGCAAACAGGAATTGCATTACACCTCTCATGACCACTTTCTACCTTTCTCGTACTAAACCTAACAGGAACCCGATCACGAATCCCAACATCAACCCTACTGTGAAGAAGACAAGAGGGACGATATAGTTATCCATCCATATGTCCACTCCTATCTTACAATAGCAAGACGAGGTTGCTCCCGACACAACCTCGACAGATGTCCGGTACTTCCAGGCAGAGGAGTACCAGAGGACGGACCTGGAGTATCTGTGAAAGATGTGCCGGGAGCTTTGTTATTCAAAGGTGTACATATCATATATACACATCACATTCTTATCACGACAAAAATCAAAACTAACACACTAATCACAATCCACGCCCATGGAATCTTCGATGGGAGAGTAGGTTGTGACGGTTGTGTGAAGGCCGGACCTCCTAACCCCTGGCCTCCGAGTGGATCAGTGGGAGCCCCATGAAAGGATGTGCTTGCTGCATAGTTAGGATAGAGAGAGGTGTCAATGTCTCCCCCACTCTTTCCGTATGTTCCACCACTCCAGTAGGCCAGACCTGGACTGTAGACATCTTCACCAACCTGTATGCCCCCTGATTGTAGCTTATCGAGGATGTCTTGATACTTGTATGTTTTGGCTCCACTCTGGAGGGTCTGTATCGTAGCCTGCAAACCCGAAGGCCAATCAGGATAGTTCTGGACATCAGCACTGTTAAAACTGGTCGAACCTTTTGTGGATAGACTGGTTGCAAAAGGGTTATATTTTGCGTAATTAGGTGATGTTCCCCCAAACTCTGCCGCTCTCCACGAATCGAGAAAGTGAACGTTCCCGACCGTGACGGGAGCCTGAAGACTGCCCAGGACATCTTTCTCCCATCCACCAGGCAGATCATGGTAAGGATATCCTGTCAACTCACATGTAGTATCACCGAGGAGACATTTGATATCAACCATCAGGAACTCTTTCCTATAGAGAGAGCCTTGAAGTGGAATGGTTTCTTGTAACGACGGTCATAGACTCTAAAACCGTGGTCGTAGACAGGAGGTAAGCGCAGTTCAGGATGTGTGTCTCTCGACACTTCTATACGGTCAGCATCAGACCCTAGATCAAACGCAACAACTCTCATAGCTTCGGTATAGGCTTGAACAGGAATAGCTCTTGGACGTTGTGAAGATAGCCAGAGTGGTGTATGTATTTTCTTGCCGTTGACATTGCGCTCTAAGACTCTAGCCATAAGGTTAATAAGGCCAATTCTTTGGACATACCTTTGCTGAAGCGCCGATAACTCATCAATATATACCAGTACGTGGCCCATATTGTATAGAGATTGCAACCAATTGTCCATAAGCTTCGGGTCCAATAGCTCACTTGCTTGCGGCCTATATACAAGAACCGGATGAGTTTGATGGTTCCACTTACGAATATCAACAGCACGTTCACTAAGAAAGTAACGACCAATAAGAAGAGAATCATCGGGCTTACTGTCCAGTATCGCTATCGGTCTTTTCCCGACCACTTTTTGCAGCAGTATCCTGTTGAACGTCGTCTTGCCGGACCCCCTCATCCCCACGGTTAACATCTGATAATCTGCCGGGGGAATCAAGTTGAAGGGTTGCACGATGGATAGGGGAGACTGTGGGTTCTTCGCCAGCTTTATGTCCGTTTGTACCGTCATCGTTGACCCACTTTATCATCGGTGCATAATCGGACCATACAGAATCGAAGCTCCTGTCATCCATGATCTTGAGCATAATAAGGAGGATAGCTGACGGATGCTGCCGGATATCAAAGTGGAGATAGTGGTTGATAAGGGTCACGGCTCCACGGAAAGTCGCCTTGAAAAGAACTCCCATGCGCCCACTATCAGAGGACGTTTCGATATCAGAGAGCAGAGGTCGTAACTGCATATCCAGGCGATTGCGATTGAGCCAGGTAACGTGATACAACCTCTGCCTTTTTGTCGAAAGGTCCACTTCTTGAGCGGGGATGGGGGTATTACTCAACTTCTCTCCATTTCTCTGGACTGTTCCAATGCGTCCCAGCTTTCCATTGTTCTCTCCTGGTCTGTTCCTCCGTGTACATGACGGCGGCTTGCAATTTACTTTCCACTTCTAGCTTCTGTAAGATATGCGCGACCATTTTCCTATACTTCGCATACGACATGTCCATGTCGATGCAGATGCGACTGTCTTTCATCCCCCTGGCTATCAGACCCATGATCGCTGTTTCTTCTAACGTTAATCGACTCATCTTGTTGGGTTGGTCTAGAAACTCTGAGCGGTCTTCTCTGCCTTGAAGTCCCATTGTTTTCTGCCTGTCTTGATACAAAACTATTTGTTAGGATCATATGTTGTGACCCCCTTTTCAGCATAGTGGTGCATCACATCCGACACTCTATCGACAGCCCGTGTCCCTACATCTCTCAATGCTCTATATAATTCTTCCTCCGAGACATACTGCAATTGTTCTATTGTCAGGATACCGGCATTGCGAAGCTCATCAACAATCCTATCTGGTAACTTTAGCAGGGAGATATCCATGGCCCCGCCGATAGCTTCGGCTTCCCTGGCGACCATCTTAGGATGTCTCATGGTGATAACTTTCCATTTGCGAAGACAATACCAAGGTATATCCATACCACGGCATAGAAAAAGACAACCATCAACAGGAAGCATGTGCAGACGAAGACGGCAAGCTTAACCATGGCCGCTCTCAGGGTAAACAAGAGGGGGTACCTCTCCTTCTTCTGCCTCCGTGTACTTTTTTTCGGGAGGTTTCGTCAAGACGAGGACAGCGCGGGGACCGTCGATCTCCATGACGACAACGCTGAAATTAATCCATGCACTAGCTTTAGGATGGGTGGCAAGATCGACACCATACGCTTTAAGAAGATCAACAGAGACTTCACCGTATATTCTCTTTTCGTCTTTACTTAATTCAAGGGATGATTCATCCAATAACTTTGCGGCAATCCAGTGACCTGCGCCTATTGTCCCGCCGAGGCTTTTAACAGCGGCAGCCCTGGAAACAGGTTGTTTTTTGGCTGGTTCATCAGTTTTGGCCGCCGATGTGTCGGCAGCTGGAAGAAGATCACCCTCTATAGAATGGTGAGAAGCATCGACAATAAAGCTGACTTCCTTCTCAGGCATCTTCTTCCATTCTTCCTCTGTTATCGTGGAATAGTCCATCTTTACCACCCAGGACCACCAAAGGGCTTTCTCCCGTGGCCAAGAGGAGTGTTCTCAATGGGAGGCTTTGTGTTCTCGAACCTGGCTCTTTCCTGCTGTTGAAACTCGCGCCAACCTACAATTTCCTTCGCAAGTTCTTCTAACCTCTGTTTCAGAAGATCGTGGTATTCTTTAAGACCCTGCAATTGTCCTCGTTGCTCATCTAATAATTCACCATGAAAGCGATAGGCGTCGGCAAGATTCCGAAACTCAGCGTTCTTAACAGAGGAAACAGGATCAGTCTTTTTACCCTCATCGGCAAGCTCGACACGGATACTTTCCTGTTCCTGTTGTAGCTTATCTATCTCTTGTTGTGCAACATCAGGTGTTTCTTCGACCATCGCGTCTGTTCCCCCTCTTGCCCCCAGTGTACCGCGCCGAGGCGCTGCCGAGGCGAAGTTATCCACGCCCCCGCTCAAGTCTTGTCATCTGACATGTCAGATGTGTATTGTGGATAACTTGTGGATAAGTCGTCAAGAATTGTGGATAAGTCGCTCATTTCTGTGGATAAGATTGTGGATAAGATTGTGGATAAACCACTATACAGAAGGGCTTCCGGTGCGGTATAATGAGAGTACGGGAGCCGCCCCCCTAAGAGGCGGCCAGTACGACGCCCAGTCAGCCAAAGGAGCCACCTCCAGCTACGTCCAAGGTCTATGAGGCCCCACGTGAGTATCACGGCAGTGATCGGTAGCGATGGCAGTACCTCTAAGCGGTAGCTGATCGGGTGTGCAAAGCCGGGTCGTGGGTAGGTCGAAGACAACAGAATAAGTAGCGGTCAGCAAGTCTTAATGCTGGTCGTCTTTTTTATGCTCTTATCCGCTAACATGCCGGGGGCATGTGAAGTCTTGATGTCTGCAAGAACAATGGTACAGCATCAAGACTGTGCCGGTGCAAAGCCGGTAAGAAAGAAGATGGTGGACGATGTCAGGCGCGTACGATCAGCAACACTTTACCGTGGTGGAAGAAGACGATGGGTACTACATCGTGTCTGTTCACACACACATGTACAAGAAGGTATACAAGAACCTTGCAGATGCAGAGCGCACAGCTCTCGTTGTGAATGAGAGAATGGCCGAGTTGAACGGCAAAGGATGAGGACGGTGGACTGGAGACTGATCGGTAAAGAGGAAGCGCAGACCATGATGATGTCATGGCACCGCATGACTGCCGACGAGGTGAATCGCCTGTACAATACATTCTATCAGAAGTATCGCAGGCGACCAACACGGACTGAGATGAAAGTCGCGTACACGTACTGGTGGAGAGAAGATAATGAGTGCGCAGCATCTCTTCGATGAGGTAGCTAAGGAAGCTTTCCTGTTTGTGCGAGAGAAGGTAGCCGAACTGGAAAGTGATCCAGAGTACGATTGTGATACGGAGTGCGAGTTCTATCTATTCGTCTATCCCGACGGAAAATGGACGATAGACCACGCACAATATCTACCAGATCACAATTGGGTTGCTTGCACATGGATTGCTGACTATGATAGTTGGCAAGAACTGTCGGCTTATCTTGAAGAAGGTATGACAGATGATGATTACATTCTACCCTCCTGGGTAGGTGAAGTCGTACCGCAACAGGCGGGATAACCTGTGAAGCCTCTAATAATATAGAGGCTGTGCCGGTGATGAAGCCGGTGGTGTACAAAGGAAGGTGGATCATGGCACACGACAGTGAGACAGAGAAAACCCTTGAAGAGCAGGCAGAGGAAGTAAATAGGAACCTGCGCTACTCACTGGCAACGAACATCAATGAGAGACAGGAGTTTCTGCTCTCTCTCATTCGACGTTTGGCCACATCTCAGGACGACAAACCACGCACGGATGTGCTGGTAGAGATGTTGATTGAAGAGTACGAGCGAGCTACCCAACTCGTTCTGGAATTCAAGGAATTGGGTGGTGACTATTACTCTATCGACCGTGGGTTGTGGCGTCGGGTCTTCGAGAGGTAACAGATGATAGGAGATGGTACTTGCTATCATGCAGGCTAAGTCGCCGGTACAACAGCCCTATCCGGTTGAGCCATCACTATAATGGAGGTGAACCGATGAAAAAAGACGGATGGCAAGCTATCAAGGAAAAAGGAACGGACAGGTGGCGCGTCTGTCTATTGCGCAATGGTGAGGCTGTCTACACCATTATGATGGACTATGGGAACGAAGATGAAGCAAAAAAGGTGGCAGAAGAACGGCGTCGAATCTTCGCGGCACAACACAGTAGAGGAAGCCTCTACCTCTCATAATGGTCGGTGGTTCCTTCATCTCCTTGCTCTCTCTCTCGCAATTCTATTCGGGGCGCTGATAGAGAGCGTAAGTGAAAGCAAGACCACCACGACAGAGCATATCATTACAACACACAGAGTTATCATTGAGAAGAAACCTCCACACATATCCTGTCACCAGGCTGGATACGATGATGGATGGTTAGTGATCTGTGATAACGGAGTGGTGAAGGTGGTCAAATGAAAAGGGAAGGGAGATGAACCCGGAAAAGTTGACGGCCATTGAAATTGGCAGGTCTGTTACTTTCCTGATGCAGACAGGAAAGATTATTTGTGACTTGTCGGAAGAGCTGCACGAAAAAGGACGTGACGATGTATCAGCAGAGATGGAAATAGCAATCCAGCATTTAGAGAAAGCCTGGAGGCTATTGGGACAGCCTGAGTAACCTGGCTCCGGCAGAGGACGGAAGATGGCACCTATCAAATACAAGGTGGATGAGAGAGGTCTCGTGAACGATGTAGAAATATACACCGTTCTCCCTGAAGACGAGTGGAACAGAGGATATAACAAAAGAAAAAAGAGTCCTGTCCATCACGCAATTGACCAATTGCTGGATGGAAAAACCATCTCCTTTTCTCTGGAAGACCCCGAACTCGTGTACAGGAGGGTGGGATACATCCGGCGAAAACTTCCCAATGAGAGTAGAAACTACCTCAAATGGAAGTGGAGAGATGAGAAAACGGTGATGGTAAAACTGGTACATAACGATGTCTAACCTGGCTGTCTCGGAGGATGTGGCGCGCATGAGAGCCGAGCGGGACATGCGGCAACTGGCGCAGCGGTTAGGTATGCCAGTGGGTATGCCACAGACCTACTACACGATACCGATACGCAAGGACGGGCGTGTTGCAGAGTACCAGGGTCGCTGGGGCAAGCATGGTTTGTTGTGGATAGCGCATCAGATAGGAACGCTTGTCCACATCGAATGTCGCAATATGCTACGCAGCAAGCAAAATGATGGTT
>Ga0209474_10002975_pt1 | contig 15129 bp, 13 predicted proteins | sample GraSoiAngelo_145_FD_185902 | JGI IMG/M metagenome (GOLD analysis project Ga0209474, IMG submission 185902) | Grasslands soil microbial communities from the Angelo Coastal Reserve, California, USA - 14_1009_05_20cm (SPAdes) (version 2) | ecosystem: Environmental > Terrestrial > Soil > Grasslands...
TGGTGGGCTCGTCGAGAAGGAGCAATTCCGGATCCTGCAACAGGAGCGAGGCAAGCGCGGCCCTCGTCTTCCAGCCGCCGGAGAGGGCGGACGCGGGGCTGTCGAGCGCGGACTCGGCGAAGCCGAGACCACAGAGCATCTCCTCGGCACGGTGGCGTCCGTAGAGCTCCTCGTGGTGGGCCAGCTCCTCGTGCAACTCCGCGAGCTCCCCGCCGAGCTCGACCTGATCTTCCTCCGTCGCGGCCTGCGCGAGCGCCGCCTCGGTGACCGACAACCGCGACTCGAGCCATGCACGCCCGGGAACGCTGGCGAGCACTCCCTCGACGATGGAACCGGGCGGCAATTCCGACAGCTCCTGCGGGAGGTATCCCGCGCGCGCCCTGCGGACGAGCTGCACGGCGCCGGAGTCGGGTTCGACGAATCCGGCGAGGATCTTCATCAGGGTGCTCTTGCCGCTGCCGTTGGGGCCGATGAGGCCGACGCGGTCCCGGTGGCCGAGGGTAAAGCTGGCGCCGTCCAGCAGGATCTTGGCGCCGTAGCGCAGCGAGAGCTCGCGGGCGTGCAGCAGCGACATGCTCAGGTCCGCCGCACTCGCGGCTTCACCCCATCACCGTCACGACCAGCTTCCGGTTCCGCGGACCGTCGAACTCGCAGAAGTAGATCGCCTGCCAGGTCCCGAGCGCCAGCTTTCCGCCCTGGACGGGAATGGTCTCCGAGAAGCCGAGCACCGCGGCCTTGGCGTGGGCGTGCGCGTTGCCTTCCTCGTGCTTGTAGTACTTCTCGTTGCGCGGCACCGCGCGCTCGAGGGCGTTGAGGATGTCGGTCTGGACGTCGGGGTCGGTGTTCTCGTTCAGGGTGATCGCGCCGGTGGTGTGGCCGCAGTAGATGGAGCAGAGGCCGGAGTGGACGTTGCTCGCCGCCACCACCGCGCGGACGCGCTTGGTGACGTCGATCATCTCCTGCTTCTTGGTGGTGGGCAGCTCGATGGTCGCGGTGTGGAACATCATTCGCCTCCCAGGTACTCCTCGATCTGCCACAGTCCGGCGAGATCATGCACGTCCTTGCGCAAGCGGGGAACGGTGTAGAGCGGAACGCCGCGAAGGGTATCGCGAAGGCGATCGACCTCGCGCCGATCCAGATCGGCGAGGATCGCCTGCTCGGTGAGCGTCTCGCAGAGGCGCTCGGCCAGCCCTTTCTCGTCCTTGATCTGCGCGAGCTGCAGCGCCTCCTTCAGCGCCGCCACGTTGTCGGGACCGCCGTGACGGCGGGGATCGCGCTGCACGCGGTTCACCACCACCGCCGCGGTGAGGATGCCGTCCTTCTCCAGGGCTCGGTGGAAGAACAGCGCCTCCTGCGTGGTGAGCGGGTTCGGGCCGGTGAGGAGCACGAAACCGGTCCGGGAGGACGCGAGCAGCGCCTTCACCTTTCCGGCGCGGTCCTTGAAACCCTCGTACATTCCCTCGAACGCCATCATGAATGCGGCCAGATCCCGCAGGAAGTCGCTGCCGGTGAACCGCGAGAGGGTCCGCAGCACCAGGCTGGACGGGGTGGCGAGAAGGCGAAACCCGAACCGTCCCGCTTTCAGCATCGGACCGAGCACGATGCGCATCGCGTTGTTGTCCAGGACGTCGAGGATCCGGTCGGGAGCGTGCAGGAAGTCGAGCGCGTTGCTGGTGGGCGGCGTGTCGAGGACGATCACGTCGAAACGCCCGCCGGAGTAGACCTCGTACACCTTCTCCATCGCCATGTACTCGAGGCTGCCGGCCATCACCGTGGAGAGCGTCTGGTAGAGCTTGTTGCCGAGGATGTCCTCGGCCTGCCGCGGATTGCGGGCGACGCGCCGGACCAGCTCGTCCCAGGTCTGCTTCAGATCGAGCATCATCGCCCACATCTCGCCGCGCGGAGAGAGCTTGGCCTCGGCGAAGTGGGCTGGCTCGATCCGCGTCTCCTCGTTGCCGAGCTCCTTCAGACCCAGGCTGTTGGCGAGCCGGCGCGCGGGATCGATGGTGAGCACCAGCGCACGGCGTCCCTCCATCGCGGCGCCGAGCGCCAGCGCCGCGGCGGTGGTGGTCTTTCCCACGCCACCCGATCCGACGCAGCAGATGATCGTGCGCCCCTCGACCGCCTTCACAGGGCGGCCCCGATCGATCGCGCCACCTTCTCGATCGCCTGGGCACCAAAGCTGCGTTCGAAGAGAAAGGGCACCTTCACCAGCTCGCGCGGAACGGTGTCGCGCAGGAAGGCCTCGTACTGACGGGAGAGCGCGGCCCTCGACTCGTGGTTGTCGGCGGCTTCGCCGGCGGCGGTGAGGAGGGGACCGCCGCGCGTCACCGAGGCGACCTCCTCTGCCGAGAAGCGGGAGGCGAAGGCGGAATTGAGGAACAGGGGCCCGGCAGGAAACTCGTGCTGCCGCAAGGCACGATCGAGCTCCACGGCCTCGTTCGCCGGCATCTCCTCGGGGAGGGTGACGATGCAGATGCTGCACTTCGCGGGATCGGCGAGCAGGGACTGCATCGAGCGCATGTCGCGCGCGAGAGGACCCTCGCTGACCAGGCGGAGGAATACTTCCGGAACGGTGAGAAAGGTCAGCCCGTGACCCGTCGCCGGCGCGTCGAGGACCACCATGTCCCAGCGCAGACGCCCGCGCTCCATCTCCTGCGATGCATGCCACCAGACCTTGCCGAGCATCACGATCTCGGCCAGCGACGGCGCCGCGGCGAGGAAATAGCGCGCGGCGGCATTCTCGAAGGCGAGGCGGTACAGCGTCTCGTACTTGAGGATCATCAGCGCGTACTCGCGCATCGCCTCGCGAGGTCGCACGTGGATGCTGTACAGGTTGGGCACCAGCTCGCGGATCTGCGTTCCCGAGGGTGGCCGTCCGAAGAAGTCGGCGACCCGCTCCTTCGCCACCACCTCGCAGACCAGGACCTTCTTGCCCCGGCGCGCCGCCGCCAGCGCCACCGCCGCCGAGATCGTGCTCTTACCGGTGCCGCCCTTGCCTGTCACCACGACGAGGCGGCGATCGAGGAGGGCCGGCATGGGGCGCGGCACTCTAGAACGCGTCTCAAGACGTGTACAGCCTCAAGCAATCGCCGGCAAAGCCGCACCTTTCGGTGCGGGAGGCGGCGAGTGTCAGCCCCGGAGTGCGTCAACCGTGCTTGACATGGTGCGGCACGCCGATAGATTCCGCGGATACACCGCCGGGGGCTGCATGCTGCGCGACAACGAAGTGCTGAAGAAGATGATCGCCACGGGCGAGGAGCGGATGAGCAAGATCGCCTCCCAGCTTTTGCAGAACGAGACGTTCATGGGCGCGCTGCAGAAGACGATGAGCGCCGCGCTGGACGTGAAGGCCACGGCGGAGCGCGCCGCGCAGTCGGCGTTGTCGGCGATGAACATTCCCACGTCCGGGGACGTGAAGAAGCTGGAAGGGAAGATCGACGAGCTGGAGCGGGTGTTCGAGGGGCTCTCGGCGAAGATTGCCGAGCTGCAGAAGAAGGAAGCATCGTCGCAGCCGCCGCAGACGCACTGAGCGCGCGAGCGCAGCGAGCGCGTGGTTTGGTAGTAGCCCGGTTTGGTGGCACTCCGCGCAAACGGGCGCACTCTCGCGTCCGAACGGATGTCCGCCCTTTCAAGACGGCGGACGGCGTGCAGCTGGCAAGTTGATTGGGCGGACATCGGAATCCCGGGAACACGAATGTCGCGATATCAGGCGATTCAGTGGGGACGAGAGCAAGCCAAAGCTCAGCAAGACGCAAAAGATGGCCCACGAGAGCCTTCTCCACCGCGCGTAGCGGCGCGTTCGGGCCAACCTGCCGTCGGCGAGGCGTTACCGCGATTGGCGCGCTAGTGGGGGGCCGCGCCAGATGCCGACGCAGAGCATCCAGAACCGCGGTGAGCACGTGGCGCCAGGCTCGCATCCCGCCGACGAGAAGGGATCGGTTCCGCGCGGAAGTGGCAGCCCTTCGCGCCGCGCGTGGACCTGCCAGTTGGACAAGACGTACGCGCGTGCGTGGCGCGCCTCGCTGGGCGTGCGCAGCAAGTGCGTGTGGTAGCGGTCCGCGAACACCGGGCCGCGGCGCTGCATCACCCGGTTCAAGGCGCGCGCCATCCGCACCTCGAGCCCCTTCATCGCGCGCGTCAGGGCAAGCTGGTCGGGCGCCTCCACGACGAAGTGGATGTGGTTCCCCTGGACGGAGAAGTCGATGAGGCGGAAGCCGAAGCGGGCGCAGCCGCGCTCGAATGCGTACCGCAGCGCGCGGAAGCAGCGGTGCGTGCGCAGGTTCCACACTTCCTTCCGCAGACGAACCGTGACATGAAGCGCTCCGCGGCTGAAGCCGGAACGCGTCCGGTGAGGGACGTTCTTGCGCGCGCCCTTCCGCTTCCGCCCTGCGCCCTTCCGTGCGCCACCCCATTGCGGAAGAGGCAACTCCTGCTGTTTCGCAATCATGCGGACAAGCGTACGAGAGGGGTCTGACATGGCCCGCGACGACGGGGCGGTCCGCGGCCGATGTCCGCCCTTTCAAGTTCCCCAACGGAGGTGCGCGCTTCGTTTGGTCCCGGCTCCGACGCACCGGACTTGAAAGGGCGGACATCGGTTCCAGCGCGAGGTGGACTTGACCGCAGGCTTTTGGTGGAATTCCGCTGATTGCGATCGTCCGCCAAGATGGCGCTGTCGTTTGCCGTCGGGGCGGCCGTCGCGAGCGGCGTGTTCCTCGCCATTCGCTCGACCAACCCAGGATCCCTGCCCCCGGAACCGGGCGCAGATCAGGTCCCCACCCGCATCGCCCCCGCGCCTCCGAGCGTCCCCGGCGGCGACGAAGATCGTCGACGAGCGACACAGCCGACGACCAGCGCGCGAGATGGCGCCGCGGAACCCGTGGCCAGCATCGCCGAGCGCGAGCGCATCGAACGCTTGCAGGTTGCCAGGCTGCAAGCACGCGTGCGCGAGCTGGAAGGGCGCGCTGGTGGCGCCGATCCCGATGCAACCGGGACACCGCCGCGGTCGAAGTTCCACGACTTCACCGATGCAGAGCTGCAGGCGTTGGCGCAGAACTGCGAAGTGCGTTTCGACCTGCCGCGTGTCTCCCGCCAGCCGTATCGCCTCTCTGCGGATGTCGGCGCGCGGTTGCACCTCTCCGAGGCGGAACAGAGCGAAGTGAGCGCAATCGTCGACGCCGCGAGCAAGGACGTCGTGGCGCACTTGCGGGCCTTCTACCTGGAAGCCACCGCCGACGCCGCGGGCGCCGATTCTCTCGACCCGATGTCGATGATGCGAGAAATTCTCGAGAAGTCGCCTGCGGCAGCGATCCGATCCGCTCGGGAGGAGATTGCGCGCGAGCGCGCGGGTTTCCCGCCGAATCCGCACGGGACCATCGTCGAGCGGTATCTCCGTTACGTCACGTCTGTGGGAGATTCGTTGCAGAGGGCGCTCGAACCGGCCCTTGGCGCGCAGCAAGCCGGCGCCGTACGCGACGCGCTTGCCGAGAGTACTTCGAGCATGAGCGGCTGCTCACGTTGATCGCAACTCGATCAGGCCGTCCGCAGCGCTGCGCCGTCCTCCGGCACTCCGTCCACGAACGTCACCCGGTTCTGCGGAAATGCCGGCACCCGCCCGCCCGGCGTCAGCACGCCGACGAGGTTCAACGGGTCGCAGGCGCTCACGGTGACCCGCTCCTCCCCCGCCTTGGGCAGCTTCCGCACCGCGCGCACCGCGTCCACCGCTTCCGGCAGCGCGAACTGCTCGCCCGAGAAGGCCTGGGCGAACCGGCCGCCACGCAGCTCGCCGCGCGCCTCCATCCGCCGATAGATCTGCAGCAGGTCGCGCCACGGCGGGCAGCGCGGCTCACGGGCGAGCAGGTCGCGGAAGACGATCCCGTAGCGCCGCAGGTACTGGCGCGCGAGCTTGTCCTGCCACTCCGGCTCCCGCTGCGCGGTCTCGTAGGCGCCTTTCCTTCCAGCAGCCCGCGGAGCGCGCCGAAGCCGTCGCAGGTCACGCGGCCGCCCGAGACCAGCTCCCAGAGCGCCTCGTTCAGCTCGCGCGCGTGGAGGCCGGTCTGCGCGCGCAGCTCGTGCGGAAACAGCGCGCCCCGCTGCTCGAGCAACGCCAGAAGCATCCGGGCCCGTTCGCCGAGCGGTTCGCATCCGCCCCGCGTCGCGTCCAGAAGCCACGGCAGGTCCTCGCGCCGCACGACGGCGATGGGCGTTGCCCGTCCGGGAGGAGCCCGGCGAGGCGACTCGTCCGCGCAGGCGAGGCGACCCCAGGCGATTTCGCCCGAGAAGCAAAGCTGATCGAGCAGCGCGCGGTCGTAGCGGGCGACGCGCGACGGCAGCACGTCACTCTCCCAGGAAACGGCCGCCGCCTGGAATCCCTGCAGCTGCCCGACGATCTCCGCCAGCCCCTGCGCCCCGTGGAGCTGCGTCCCCGGCTGCGCGTGCTGCCAGCGGAAGAGGAACCTCAGGAAGTCCTGCGTCGTGACCGGCTCGATCTCACGCCGAAGCCTGCCCAGCGTCAGACGGTGGATGCGGGCGAGCAACGTCCGCTCGCACCACTCGGTCTCCACCGCGCCGGCGCGATACCGCCCGCGCAGCACGAGGCCGTCGTTCTCCAACAGCGCCAGCTCGGACTCCACGCTCGCCACCCCGAGCTTGCGGGCCAACTCGGCGGCGGTGATGGGGCCGGTCAGTCCGACCCAGCCGCGCACTGCATCCAGCAGCTCCGCGCCGGAGCGCTCGCTCGCGCGCCAGAGACCGTCGCGCAGCACGGCGCGTCCCGCGGCGCGCAGCTCCTCCAGCCACTCTTCCCACCGCGCCGCTTCCGCCACGGGCAGCAGCACCAGCGTGAGCAGCAGATCGTGGAGCTCGTCCGCCGATCGCAGATCCGGAGCAGTCTGGGCCAGCACCTCCGCGATGGCCGCGGGATCGAGCGCGCCCAGGGACGCGGCATCGCCCGGGTCCAGGGTCCGGCGGAGCTGCACCGCCCGCGAGCGGCGCTCCTCCAGCGGGGCATCGTCGAGATAGGCATACGGGGCCGAATTGAGGATCTCGTGCGAAAGCGGCGAAGGTTCCGCCGTGTCGCGCGCGAGCAGGCGCAGCTCCCCGCGCTCCATCCTCTGCAACAACCCCCGCAGACCTTCGATGTCCATCGCCTCGTTGAGGCAGTCGCGCAGCGTCTCCCGGATCAGCGGGTGATCGGGCGGCTCGATCACGCCCGTATCGTGCTCCTGGCACTGCGCCTGCGCCGGAAAGACCTGCGCGAGCAGGTCGTCGGTGCGCATGCGCAAGATGTTGAACGGGATCTTCCGGCCGGCGCGGGACCGCAAGACCGCCAGCGACCGCGTCGCGTTCCAGCGCCAGCGGACTCCCCACATCGGCGCGCGAAGCGCCGCCTGCGTGAGCATCTCGTCGATGGTGCCGGGAGCGAGGAACGCGAAGATCGATTCCAGCGGAAAGCTGTTTTGCGGTCCCATCGAGAGCAGGATGCCCTCGTCCGTCGCCGCGGCCTGGAGCTCGAAGTCAAACGTCCGGCAGAAGCGCTTGCGCAGCGCCAGCCCGAAGGCACGGTTCTGCTTCGCCCCGAATGGCGCGTGGACCACCAGCTGCATCCCGCCGGACTCGTCGAAGAACCGCTCCGCGATCAGCGTGCGCTGGGTGGGCAGAGCGCCGAGGGCAGCGCGGCCGGCCCGCAGATAGCGGACGATCTGCTCGGCGCCCCCCTGGGCCACCGCGCACTCCCGGACCAGGAACTCCTCCGCGCGCGCCGGCTCCTCGAGCATCGGCTCGATCTCCTCGCGCAGGCGCGACACTTCCTCCGACAACTCCGGAGTGCGCCCCGGCGCCTCGCCGTTCCAGAACGGCAGCGAAGGCGGCGCGCCATGCGCGTTCTCCACCCGCACCCGGCCCGCCTCGACGCGGCGGATCTTCCAGCTCTGGTTGCCGAGCAGGAAGATGTCGCCGGCCATGCTCTCGACCGCCCAGTCTTCGTCGACCTGGCCGATGGTGATGCCCTCGGGCTCCGCCACCACGGCGTACTGCGCGGTATCCGGGATCGCTCCACCGCTGGTGAGCGCCGCGATGCGCGAGCCGCGCCGCGCCTTCACCACATGGTGGACGCCGTCGCGATGCAGCCGGGCGCCCTGCGCGCGGCCCGCCCGCCGCGCGACGCCTTCCGCATGCATCTCGATCAGCGCGTCGAACTCCGCGCGCGGAAGCGACCGGTAGGGCCAGGCCCGCCGGACCAGCTCATAGGCGTCGCCTTCGGCGAAATCCTCACACGCCGCCATCGCCACGAGCTGCTGGGCGAGCACATCCAGCGGCCATTGCGGAATGGAGGTCGTCTCCAGGTTGCCGCGCCGGATTCCCCGCACCAGCGCGGCGCACTCGACGAGTTGGTCGCGGGTAGCCGGAAACAGGCGACCCTTCGGCACTCCCGTCCGATGGTGCGAGGCGCGGCCGACGCGCTGGAGCGCGACGGAGAAGCTGCGCGGCGATTCGAGCTGGACGACCAGGTCGACGGCACCGACGTCGATGCCAAGCTCGAGCGAGGCGGTGGCGACCGCGCAGCGGACATGGCCGCGCTTGAGCTTCTCCTCCGCGGCCAACCGCATGCCCCGCGACATGCTGCCGTGATGCGCGACGACCTGATCCTCGCCCAGCCGCTCCGAGAGCTGGTGCGCGACGCGCTCCACCTGCCGGCGCGTGTTCACGAACACCAGCGTCGTCCGGTGCTCGCGCACCAGCTCCGCCACCCGATCGCAGGTCTCCTCCCGCTGCTCCTTGGAGGCGACGGCGTTGAGCTCGTCCCGCGGCACCTCGACCTTGACGTCGAGCGGCCGCCGCGAGCCGCTCTCCACGATCGCGCAAGGCGACCCGCCGGTGAGGAACCTTCCGATCTCCTCGATGGGCTTCTGTGTCGCCGAGAGGCCCACTCGCACGCACTTGCGCCCACAAAGCCCATCGAGACGCTCGAGAGAGAGCGCCAGGTGGGCGCCACGCTTGTCGCGGGCCACCGCGTGGATCTCGTCGACGATCACCGTCCGGACGGTGCGCAGCACCTGTCGCCCGCCGGTGCTGGTCAGCAACAGATAGAAGCTCTCCGGCGTCGTGACGAGGACATGCGGCGGCTTGCGCAGCATCGCCTGCCGCTCCGGCTGAGGGGTGTCCCCGGTGCGAACCGCCGTCCGGATCTCCGGGACGCCGGGCAAACGCCGCAACTCCGCGAGCGGTTCGAGCAGGTTCATCCGCACGTCGTTGGCGAGCGCCTTGAGCGGCGAGACGTAGAGGACCTGCGTCTCTTCGGGAAGAGACTCCCCCTCGCGGATCATCGCATCGAGACAGGCGAGAAAGGCGGCGAGCGTCTTGCCGGATCCGGTCGGAGCGGCGATCAGCGTGTGCTCGCCGCCCTGGATGCGCGGCCAGCCCAGCGCCTGTGGTTCTGTCGGCGTGCCGAAGCGCGCCTCGAACCACTCGCGGACGGAAGGGTGGAAGCCTTCGAGCATGAACGAGGTCTTTTACCTGAACAAGTCTTCAGATCAACCGTCAAGCGCGCCACGCACGCCAAGTTTCATCTGGCTGACTGACGGTCCTCGGGTTTGCCGCCGATCCGGACATACGCCAGCGGCACGCGTTCCTCGCAGTACCCAGAGATCGCCGTGCACAGCGCTTCCACCGCCGCAGGGGGGCACGTCCCGAGATCGAGGACCGCCCACAGCTCATTGTCGCGGAGCTCGACGCGAATGCCGTGCGCCCGCCCCGTCCACCGGTCGGCGCCAGGGGCACCACGGACCGGGCGGACACCGGCAAACCCCCCGTACCACGCGAACGCGATGAACCCGCGCAGAAGTCCGGCGAGGTCTTCCGCATCTTCCGCCAGCGGGTTCCCGTCGAACACGCAGACCAAGGGCAGCTCTTCCCAGTTGCCGGACTCGATCCGCACCTCGACGCGTCCGACGCGCAGCTCGCGGGCGAGCGGCTCGTCGGCGTGCGCGCCATGGACCTCCCAGGTGTGACCGTCGCGCGCATCCGCCACATCGAAGCGGAGCGGCAAGCCGGCCTCGCCGAGCGCGAGCCGCCCGTCGTCGTTCCTGCTCGTGCGCTCGGTGAGGACGGCGCCTTCGGGAAGGCGCGCGACCATCTCGTCGAGGCGCCGCAGATAGCTGCGGTGCAGCGGCTCCAGCGCCTCTGCGAGGGTCACGTGACCTTCGTCAGCTCGGCGATCCTCTTCTCCAGTTCCTGGATGCGCTTCTGCAGCCGATCGATCTCCGACGCGGACGCGGCGCCGCCGAACGTCTCGACCACCGATTTGACCGCGGTGTCCACCCTGCCGCGCAGCTCGTCGACGGCTTCCTTGACCGGGTTGGCGGTTTCTCCTTCCTTGCGGAAGATGCCGGTCACGCCGCGGACGCGTTGCTCGATGTCGTCGCGGATGGTCTCCGTCTTCGTCCGGAGCTCCCCGAGCTTGCCGGCGATGGTGCCGGCCTTCTCTGCGTAGAAACCCGCAACCGCCTCACCGCCGTGCCGGATGATCTCGCGGAGCACTCCGAGCGGCATCTGCGAGCGCTTTTTCTCTTCCTCGAAGATGATCTGCGCAAGCGTCACCGAGGTGAGATCCTCCTTGGTGCGGTTGTCGATGATCTTCACTTCGGCGCCGCCCTTGATCATGTGGGCGATCTCGTCGAGGGTGACGTACCGGCTCTCCACGGTGTCGTAGAGCTTCCGGTTCGTATAGCGCTTGATGACCTTGGGGTCTTTGCGTTCGACCGTCTGGGGAGCGCCGTTGCCGGTCTCCGAGACTGGGGCCTGATCCTGCTCGCTCATCCTGGAAACTCCACCGTCCCTGAGGGGCTGAGAGCGTTTGACGCGAAGCGGTACGGCGCCATCAGCCCACAGGCGACGGTGTGTGTCAAGGCGCGCTTGCCGCACCTTGTTGTAGAGGGCGTTTCCTTGTCACCGCGAGGGAGCGCAAGGGAGAATGAGACCGTGGTCGTCCAGTGTCCAACCTGCCAGTCGAAGTTCCGGATTGCCGACGAAAAGGTGACGGACCGCGGCGTCCGGGTCCGCTGCACCTCGTGCAAGAACGTCTTTCAGGTGCGCAAACCGGGCGCTGGCAGCGATGCCGGCCCGGGGCCCGGCAACACGATGGACCTGTCCTCGCTTGGCGCGGCGGCCGTCGCGAAGTCCGGATCGACGGGCCCCGTGAAGACCGGCTCGACGGGCCCCGTGAAGACCGGCTCGACGGGCCCCGTGAAGACCGGCTCGACCGGCCCCGTCAAGACCGGCTCCACAGGTCCCATCAAGGGCGGTGCCGCAGCGCGTCCTTCGACAGGGCCCCTCAAGCCGTCGACGGGTCCCGTCAAGCCTTCGACCGGCCCCGTACGTCCGTCTACGGACAAAGTGCGCGGTGCAGCCAAGTCGCCTGCGCAGGCGGACTCCGGCGCGGCGCGGCGGCTCGATGCCGACGATCTCTTCGGCATGGCCGAGCTGACCGGCGACGCGCCGCTGTCGGCCGGCCTCGATCCGCCAGTCCCTCCGCCGTCCGCTCCGGAGCCCGCTCCGGCGGTGGCGAAGCCGGCGACGAGCCTGCCCGGTTTCGACGATCTCGACCTGGCGATCGGCGACCGTCCCGCGCCGAAGGCGGCTCGCCCGCCGCCGCTGCCGGAGCTCGACGGGCCCGAGCTGCCTCCGCCTCCGCCGCTCGATCCGCCGGCGCCCCCCGCGGACAGCGTGGCGGAATCGCTGCCCGATGTCGGCGGACCGATGGTGCTCGACGATCCGTTCGCCGCCATCGCTCCGGGGGGTTCCGCCGTCCCCGCAAACAGCGCTCCGGCGGAGGAGAAGCCTGTCCGCGCCTCGGAGCCGCGCCCGAGGACCGATCCAGTGTTGCGCCGCGATCCGCCTGCAGCGGCGCCCGCGGAACCGGAGATCGCCCCAGCCCGCGCGTTGATCTCGAGCGCGATCACCGGGCTGCTCGGCGCGGCGCTCGCCATCGCCGTGGTGATCGCCTCGGCGCTCTCCGACGACTCGGCGGCGGGCTGGTTCGGGTTCGGGACCGCCGTCGACGTCATTCCGACCGGCGTGGTGAGCGGCCTTTACGACACCGCCGGCGGAAAGCCGGTCTTCTTCGTGCGCGGGCGGGTAGAGAACCGCAGCAACAAGGTCCGCGGCCCGGTGCGCGTCACCGCCGAGCTCGTCGCGGACGGCGCCTCGGAGGCGAAGGCCGACGCCATCGCCGGGGCAGAGCCCACGCCGGAGGACGTCTGGTCGCTGCGCTCGCCGGCGGATGCGGAGAAGCTCACGCGCACGCTGCAGACCGCGCGCGTCGATCGCAGCATCGCCCCTGGAGCGAGCCTGCCGTTCTTCGCGCTCATTCCGGATCCGCCGCCGGATCTGGTGAAGCACCGCCTCCAGGTCCGGGTGGAGACGGCGGAAGCCTGGAAGCAGCCCGGCGCCAAGTCGGCGCGGACCCGCTGATGAAGGCAGCGAAGCTCGCCCGCGCCCTCGCCTCGCTGGAGGCGGGGGAGCTGCGGGCGCACAAGGCGGCCGCGGTGCTCTCGACGCTGCCGCCGCAAGAAGCCGTGGTCGTCCTCGGCCAGCTGCTCCGCCGCGCGGACCGGCGCAGCGATCCGGCCGCCGCCGCGCTCGAGGGGTTGCTGCGCGCGGTCCGCGAGCTCCTGGACGAGGCGACCGTCGATGCGCTGTTCGCCGCCGCGGGGGACGACTTCGAGGTCAAGGCGCTGTTCGCCCGCGCGCAGCCGGCGCGCAACTTCGACCACGACCGCGAGGAGTGGATCGATCGGGAGATGCGGGCGCGGACGCTCGGCGAGCGGCGCGCGCTCGCGCGGACCCGCGACCGCGACCTTCTCTCCCGGCTCGCCATCGATCAGGATCCCACCGTGGTGAGGCACGTCCTGCAAAACCCACTCTGCACCGAGCGCGAGGTGCTGGCCGCGGCCTCCAGGCGCCCGCAGCGTCCGGAGGTCCTGGAGGAGATCTTCAGATCGCGCCGGTGGTCGTCGAATCGGCGGGTGCGCCGGGCGCTGGCGCTGAACCCCTACAGCGTCCCGGCGCTGGCGTCCGCCGCGCTCGCCCTGCTGACCGCACCCGATCTGCGCGAGGTGGCCGGCGATCTGACCATCTCCACCGACGTGCGTGTCCAGGCGCGCCGGCTGCTCGAAGCGCGCGAGCGCGAAGCGGATTGAAGTCCCGCGCGGCCGGCGCCACCGGCAGGCCGGCAGCTCGGCTCGCGCGCTGCGGTTGCAAACGGGCTGGCGCAACGGCATCGGGGACAAAGGTCTTGGCGGTGTGTCGGAGCGTCGTGATCGTGCCCGCCGCGCACGCTCCGATCGCGGATCTTGCGGCGAATCCCCCTGCCCTTCACAATACAGGCGGCAGCAGAGGAAGATCGACTCCTGCAGGTGACTTCGCGCCATCGGTGATCCGCCCATGCGCTTTCCGCGGCCGCGATGGCTTCGCGTTCTGATTGCGATTGCGGTGCTCGGCATCGCCTGCGCCTCGCTCCCCGTCATACGGAAGGGGATCCTGCGAGCCGCCGGACATGCTCTCGTCGCGGACGACGACGTCGCGCGAGCCGACATCATCGTGGTCGCGACGGGCGCCGACGGCGCCGGAGTGCTCGAGGCGGCCGACCTCGTCCACGGCGGCGTGGCCACCCGCGTCGCGGTGTTCGCCGATCCCCCCGACCCGGTGGTGGATCAGGAGTTCATCCGCCGGGGAGTTCCATACGAAGACGAAGCCGCGCGCTCCCTCCGGCAGCTCGGCGCCTTGGGGATCCGGAGCACCGAGGTGATCCCGAGAGCGGTGGCGGGGAGCGAAGAGGAAAGCCAGGCGCTGCCCGCCTGGTGCGACCAGCACCGGTTCGACTCGATCGTGGTGGTCACGACCCGCGATCACACGCGCCGGCTGCGCCGGGTGCTGCGGCGTTCGATGAAGGGACACACGACGAGGGTCGCCGTTCGCGCCGCGCGCCATTCGCCGTTCGACCCCGAGCGATGGTGGGAGACGCAAGAGAACAGGCGGACCGGGATCATCGAGCTGCAGAAGCTGCTGCTCGACGTCGCGCGCCATCCTTTCGGATGAGCCGGCTGCGGCTGCCTACTTCTTTTCCGCGCTGGAGCGCGCCTCGGGCTTCGAGGCCGGCGCCTTTTCCTGCGGCAAGGCTTCCTTTTTCGGCGTGACGTCGATCTCGTCGTTCCCGGTCACCGACCGCTTGAAGTTCTTGATGCCCTTCCCCAGCGCGTCGCCGAGCTGGGGGAGCTTGCTCGCGCCGAAGATGAGGAGGATGACGATGAAGATCAGCAGCAGCTCGCCGAACCCGAGATTCATCGCAACGTCTCCTCTCCGCGTGGCAAGCTAGCACGGAGATGCTGCCGGCGCACTTCAACCCGACGGGACGGCCTTTGGTCTGGGCCCATCGCGGCGCGTCGTCCGACGCGCCGGAAAACACCGTCGCCGCCTGCTCGCTGGCGCTGACGCAGGGCGCCGACGGGATCGAGCTGGACGCGCAGCGCTGCGCTTCCGGAGAGGTGGTCGTCCTGCACGACGACTCGCTGGCACGGACCACCGGCTTCGGCGCCCTCGTCACCGAGGCGTCGTACTCGGTGGTGCGGACGCTCGACGCAGGGTCCTGGAAGTCGGAGCGGTTCCGCGGCGAGCGGATCCCGATGCTCGCGGAAGTGCTGGAGGGATTCCCGCTGCTGGTGAACGTCGAGCTGAAGTGCGATCGGCGCGACGACGGCGGCCTCACCGCGGAGGTGGTCCGCGTGGTGCGCGCCGCGCGGGCGGAGGACCGCGTCCTCCTCAGCTCGTTCAATCTGATCTGCCTGTGGCGTGCGCGGGTCCTCGCTCCCGGGATCCTCCGCGCCGTCCTCTTCGAGTCCGAGCAGCATTGGACTCTCCGGTCGGCGCTCGCCGCGCCGCTCATCGGCGCCGCCGCGATGCATCCCGAGCACGTTCTCGCCACCCCCGAGCGCGTCCAGGGATGGCGCCGGCGCGGCTATTCGGTGGCCTGCTGGACCGTGGACGATCCGGAGGCTGCAGCGAGGCTCCATTCCATCGGTGTGGGGGCCATCTTCACGAATCGGCCGGCGCTGATGCGGGCGCGATGTTCGAAGA
>Ga0209474_10002978_pt1 | contig 15117 bp, 9 predicted proteins | sample GraSoiAngelo_145_FD_185902 | JGI IMG/M metagenome (GOLD analysis project Ga0209474, IMG submission 185902) | Grasslands soil microbial communities from the Angelo Coastal Reserve, California, USA - 14_1009_05_20cm (SPAdes) (version 2) | ecosystem: Environmental > Terrestrial > Soil > Grasslands ...
AGAAAATCGATCAATATGTGCGCGCTTCCAACACCCACGCCCAGCCTTGGTCTGGATCGCCACGGCCGATTCGATCTTTGCCAAAGTCCAGCGACTATGTGAACGTATTTCCGGGACGGCACAATAGCTTGCGTCACCGGTACCGGGAAGGATCGTGAGCGCTGCGTCGCGACCGAGAGATTTGCAACCCCGTACCTTGTTTAACCCAGGTCTAAGAGGGCTCTTCTTGTGTAGCGGGGTTTACGTTGGTGTTGCTCCGCGAGATTTGAAGAAACCAGTAACCTGGAAGACCAGGGTCGCTCCGAGCACGCCATAAAGCGCCGCCTCAAACGGCAAAATCCGCTTCTCAATTTGCTGGTACGCGATGGCGTGCGCGGCCGTCAACGCGGCTGCAGGATAAGCCCAGCGTTGCAGCGATTTCCAGCGCCCGGCTCCGAGCGTCCGCAGAGAAGCGTCGTTGGAGAGCGCTAACAGAAGGGCAAACATCATGGCCGCCATGACGCCTGTGTAATTTCCGAAGCCAAATAAATCGCGGCGCAAATGTCCGCGCTCATCGACGAAATAAAGCCACATTCGGCCTCGCAAATGAACGTTCAGGCCAACGGCCGTATGCGCCAGGGCCGCAATTCCCGCCCAAATGCCCACATTGCGCCGCAAATCAAAACTGACCGGATTGGGTTTTCGCCAAAGCACATGGCAGGGACCGAGGAGCAGCGCGGCCGCGGTGAGAAGCAAAGCCGGATACGCCGTCCCGATGCTAAGACGAGAGACAAGGTCGCGCTTCGGGAACAAATGCATGAACAAAAATGTCAGGCCGAGGCATGCGACGCCAAGGAAGAGGTATAAACGAGGCGTCGCTTCAGCCGGCCATTTCCGCCGATGTTCGCAAGCCGATTCATAGAAGCCCAGCCGGGGATCAAGGGATAGAAATACTACCGCACTAGGCCGGAGTAATAGCCTTCGCGCGTCAGGATGGTCAGGCCTTCGCGCTTCACACGAACCTCAATCGAGTGATATTCCGCGCTGCGGTCCGTGCCGGCGGGTGCGTACACCAGCGTGTACTGGTTGCGAGCTTCTTCCGTAACGCGCGAGTAAAGCTCTTCCATGTCCCTGCTTTTCAATCCGTAGTAGACATCGCCGCCGGAATCCTTGGCATATTTGGCCAGGCGCTCAAACTTGCGGTTGAAGTAAGCGGCTCCCACACCCACCCCGTAAACCGTGATGTCGTAGCGCAACAGGTCCTTGATCACCGCGTCGTACTTATTGGTGTTCACTTTGGGATTGTTCACGCCATCGGAGATGAGCAGGATGACTTTGCGGCGCTTGCGATCCGGGTCACGGTCCTTGAGCAACTGCGCTGCGGTGTAGACGGCATCGTCCAGCGCCTTGCTGGATTGCGCCTGGATGTTCAGAGTGGTCTCGGGGAGTTTGGGCGCGTCGCCCGTGGCGGAGTGGCCGTTAATGGTGGGCGTATCGTTGACCGAACCGGCCGGGCCCGCGTCGGGCTGTTCATCCAGCCGCGTGCGCTTCAATTCGGTAAGCAGTTTGTCCTGGTCGCTGATGAACCCGTGTCCTTCATGAACGTAGGTGTCGAAGCGGCAGACAAAAGCTTCGTCGCTGGCGCTCAGACCCGCAATGATGGAATCGAGGCTCTCCGCCACTTGGCGAGCGTTTTTCCGGTTCAAATCGTTGTCAATGAGCAGCACCAGGGACAGCGGAAACGCGTCCGCGCCGAAAGCAATGATCCTTTGTTCGACGTTGTCTTCGAGGATGCGGAATTCGTCCTTGCGCAGGTCCGGGACGAGGCGCCCGGAGCCGTCCTTCACTGTGACGGGAACAATCACTTGATTCACCTGGACGCGAAGGCCCGGCGGCTGTTGCTGCTGCGGCTGCTGTACGGGCGTAGGATTCTGAGCTTGCGGGCGGGGCGTTGAAGTGTGCTGAGGCGCGCGAGCGCGGAGCGGAACGAACGCCAACATCAGCGTCAGGAGGACCACGCCGGCCGAAACAGCGGTTTTTCGTAGACTTTTCATGGTCCTCGGGCCAAACTTCGTGTTGAAATTATCCGCTCGGGTCAGACTTCATCGCGCATCCTATCGGGCTCCTGAGAGCATCCTATTGGTGCGGCGATGACCCGCGCGGCGCGTCTGGCGGGCATCTTGGTTCCAGGGAAAGTATACATGCGTTCGATAAACAAAGTTGTGACGCAGTGCGCAGCGACATTGGTTGTATGGGCTCTAGGAGCTGCGGCGGGCGCGCAGGAGCCGGCTCAACAATCCTCGCAGCAGTCCGCGCAACAGCCCGCTCAACAAAGCGATCAGCAAACTCCCACCATCAAGGCCGAAGTTGGCCTGGTCAACGTTTTCGCCACTGTACGCGATAAGAAAAAGCAAATTATCCCTACGCTCAAAAAGGAAGACTTCCGCATTTTTGAGAATGAGCAGGAACAAAAGATCGCCTTTTTCACCGCGGAAAAAACGCTCCCCATTACACTGGGATTGCTGATTGACACGAGCGGCAGCGAACAATACCGCCTGCCGGCGGAGCAGGAAGCCGCCACTGCTTTCCTGAACCGCGTTCTGCGCAAAGGCGACGAAGCGATGGTGATTTCTTTCGACGTGGACGTGGACCTGCTTTCCGATTTCACCGAGGACCGCGCGCAACTCGACCGCGCGATTCGCAGCGCGCGCATCAATGCTCCCCAGGCAAGCATGACGAATCCCGGCCCGCTGCCGCCCGAATCGCGCACACGCGGAATGCGCGGCACCGCTTTTTATGACGCGATTTGGACGGCGTGCGGAGAAAAGCTTGCAACCGAAGCAGGCCGCAAAGCGCTGGTGATCATCACCGACGCCGACGATCAGGGCAGCAAAGTCCGCGTCGAGGAAGCCATCGAAGCCGCCGAGCGCACCAACACGGTGGTCCACATTTTGCTGGTGCACGATCCGGGATTTGGCTGGCGGCCGGACATCGCGCACAAAATTGCGGATGCAACCGGCGGCCGCGTCATCGAAGTTTCCTCCGAAAAACACTTGCAAGAAGCCTTCGACCAGATCTCCGAGGAACTTCGGTCAGAGTATACGCTCGGATATTACCCGAGCAATTCCGCGCGGGACGGAACTTTTCGGAAGATTAAAGTGGAAACCACGGACAAGGATTTTAAAGTGCTCGCTCGCAAAGGATATTACGCGCCGAAAGACGGGCCTGCTTGATGCAGTAGCTTCGCGGACGGACGCGCAATAGAGCAGTCATCCAGTTTGGATTTTCTGAAAGCCGCTACCTGCAACACGCACGGAAAACACCACCACTGCATGGAACGCATTGACCGCAGTTCGGCGCGCGTTTACCATTCTTCCCCTCACTCGTCAAAATGATTAACGAAACCATTGCGCATTACCGCGTCCTCCGCAAACTGGGCAGCGGCGGCATGGGCGTGGTGTATGAAGCCGAGGACACAAAACTCGGGCGGCGCGTGGCCCTGAAATTCCTGCCCGAAGATTCTCATCGCGACCCGCAAGCGTTGGAGCGCTTTTTGCGCGAAGCGCGCGCGGCATCGTCGCTGAATCATTCCGGCATCTGCACCATTCACGCGATCGAAGAGCACGAAGCGAAAACATTCATCGCGATGGAGCTGCTGGAAGGGCAGAGCCTCGATAAGCTGCTCCGTCAGGGCAGTATTTCTGTGGGGCGCGCGATTGAAATGGGGATTCAACTGGCCGACGCGCTCGATGCCGCGCACAAAAAAGGAATCATTCATCGCGACATCAAGCCGGCAAATATTTTTGTCACGGAACGCGGCGCGCTTAAGATTCTGGATTTCGGGCTGGCCAAACTTACAGCCGAACACCATACCTACGCTGACGGAGAAACTATTGGCGACACTGAAACGCTGCTACTCACCAGCCCGGGGACGGCCGTGGGCACGATTGCCTACATGTCACCGGAGCAAGCGCGCGGCGAAGAGCTCGACGCGCGCAGCGACCTTTTTTCGCTGGGCGCGGTTCTCTATCAGACCGTCACGGGCAAGCAACCGTTCCCGGGTTCCACGAGCGCGGTGGTGTTCGACAATATTTTGCGGAATAGTCCCATTGCCCCAGTTTCGTTGAACCCCGAAATTCCTGGGGAACTGGAGCGCATCCTTAACAAGGCGTTCGAAAAAGACCGCGATGTGCGCTATCAGGTTGCCGCGGAATTGCGCGCCGATCTGAAACGGCTGCAACGCGAACTGGATTCAGGAAAAGTGGCTTCCACTTCGTCGGCGTCCACGCGTGCCGCGACGACACAGGTTCCTCCGGCAGGAACGCGCGCAGCCCAAGCTCCTGCGCCCTCGAGCGGTTCTGCGCTTATTGCCGCAGCGAGCAAACACAAATTAGGAACGGGCCTGACCGCCGGCGGGGTCGCGATTCTGCTTGCGGCTGCGATATTCGGCGTCTACGCGCTCGTTTTGAAGACGCGGCATGTTCCGTTCGAAAAGTTCTCGATCGAAAATCTCACAAACAACGGCCACGTAACACTCGCGGCGATATCGCCGGATGGAAAGTACTTGTTGCACGTGAGGGATGAAAACGGTTTGCAATCGCTGTGGCTGAGGCACATTCCAACGGCCAGCAACACGCAAGTGGTCGCCCCCGCAGGGACGCGTTACTATGGCCTGACCTTTTCGCCCGACGGGAACTACATTTACTTTGTGCGCCGCGATGACGAGGAACATACGATTGCGTCGGTCTACCGTGCGCCAGTGCTTGGCGGAACTCCTCAAGTGTTAGTCCGCGACGTGGACAGTCCGGTGACTTTTTCTCCGGATGGCCAGCGCTTCGCCTATCTTCGCGCGCGCCACGATTCACCCTTGTGGGACTTGCTGGTCGCGCACGAGGATGGTTCGCCGGACCGTGCGCTGTTCACCGACGTTCCTATTCTGAGCGACTCACACACCCCGGCGTGGTCTCCAGACGGAAAAACCATTGTGATTCCCCTGACGCAACCCACCACGGATACATTCACCGGATTACTCGTTGTGGATACCGGCTCGGGCAAACGGGAAACGCGGGCGGTCCCGGACGCGCCCCTTTTTCTCCATCCCGCGTGGATGCCGGACTCGTCTGGCTTGATTATGACTTCGGTGGCGTTGCAAACGGGCCTGCTGAACCGGCAGCTTTTGTTTCTGAGCTACCCGCAAAGCCAAGTGCGCCAACTGACGGCCGATACGAACAACTATTGGTTAGTGAGCCTGGCCTCCGACGGCCGCAGTTTGGTGACGACGCAATCGCAGTTCAAATATGAAGTTTCGTTGGCTTCCACCCAGTCGCCCGATGCTTTGCGTCCGGTGCCGCTTTCCTCGCATTTGGTGATTTGGTGGTGGAGTTGGACGCCGGATGGCCGGCTTGTTTTTCCGCAAGGCGGCGACATCCGCATACTCGATCCTCGGGGGGGAGAAAGCGTCCTCCTGTCAGACAAGAACCATATCTCGGATCAAGTCGCGGTCTGCGGGAATGGACGTTACATCGTTTACCGGCAGTTAGGGAAAGCGGCGAAGACGGCGGAGAATTTGTGGCGGATGGATGCGAACGGGAGCAATCCGACACAACTTACGTTCGGGCACAACGAAACCGACGTGCGGTGCTCTTTGGACGATAAATGGGTTTATTACGTGGATGCGGCTGACAACTTTCTGCCAAAACGCGTCCCGCTCAATGGGGGCACGCCGGAAACTATATTTGACTCCGCCATTGGCGGCGCTGCGCTGTCTCCCGACGGCAAAATGCTCGTCGCGCTCGAAACTCGCGAATTGGACCACAAGCTGATGCTCAAGTTCGTTTCCACCGAAAGCAAGAAATCCTGGTATCACGACGTCGATCAGCGGGCTGGGCGGCCCCTGGAATTCACGCCGGACGGCAAGGCTGTCGCTTACACGGTGCACGAAAAAGGCGTGGGCAATCTTTGGATTCAGCCGCTGGACAGTGCGCCTTACCGGCAGCTCACGCATTTCACGTCGGAGAGAATTGGGCAGTTTGCGTTTTCCCCTGACGGTTCGCAACTCGCTTTCGAGCGCGGGCACACGGAGTCGGACGCCGTGCTGCTGCGCGACCTGTCGCGCTGAGAATCGATGTGTTTTGAACGGCGAATGGCCCGAACAGGCAAATGCTGGTGAAGAGTCTCGAATTGCCTGCGCCGGTAAGGCGAGATTAGAACGGGCTGGGGCGCTTTGGACGCGTTTTCTGCAGCGGCTTGCGCGGAACCATTTCGTCGCGGTTCGCGGTCAGGTACACGAAAGAGGCCACAATCACGGCCATCTGCTTCATGTCCGGCTCCTGGATGCGTTCGTAGACGTCCATGTTGGAATGGTGGGTGCGTGTGTCGTAATCGAGCGGATCCTGGACGAATTGAAAACCTGGGAGGCCTACGGCGTCGAAGGAAAGATGATCGGTGCCGCCGGTGTTGCGAATCGTCGGCGTGGTCATGCCGAGATTGTGGAAGGGCTCCATCCACTGCGAGAAAAGCGGCGCGACGGCTTCGTTGCCTTGCAGATAGATGCCGCGAATTTTTCCCGAGCCGTTGTCCACGTTGTAATACGCGTCGAGCTTCGCCTGCTCGGGCAGCACTTTAATTTTCTCCGTGGTGGGCGTGTCCGGTTCCCAATCCGCGAAATGTTGCTTCACATAAGCGCGCGAACCGAGCAGGCCTTGCTCTTCACCGGTCCACAGGCCGATGCGCACGGTACGGCGCAACCTAACGCCGGTGGCTTTGAGAATACGCATGGCTTCCAACATTACACCGGAGCCTGCACCGTTATCCGTGGCGCCGGTCCCCGAGTGCCAGGAATCAAAGTGCGCGCCAACCATCACGATTTCGTCGGCTTTGGCTTTGTCGGAGCCCGGAATTTCACCGATGATGTTGAAGGAATTCAAGTCGTCTTCGTAAAACTTGTTTTGAATGTCCGCTTGCAGCGTAACGGAAACTTTCTTTTCCAGCATGCGCGCGAGCCGGCCATAATTTTCGCTGGCGACGGCCACGCGCGGGGGAGCGGGCGGATCCTTGGGGTCGCGTCCGCCGCCAGCTGAGACGAAAACCGTTCCGTCATCTCCCGGGGAAGGCTCGAGCCACGCGGCGACGCCTTCTTCGACGAGGAACTTCTGAATTTTTTGGTTTAGCTCGCGCTGGGCGATAAAGCGCGCACGCCGCTCGTCGGCAGCTTCTCGCGCTGCCGGGACCGGCTGTGTGGACTCTTCGACCAGTTCGGGATCCGTGAAGCGATGGAACTGCGCTTCGGCGCGCGACGGAATTTCCGGCTGCTGCGCGGTGAGGACAAATTTGCCCTTGAGTTTTCCGCGATACTGCTCGATGTCCTCCGCTTTTTGTATCGGCGCCCGGACCCCTTCCCCTGTGACTGCGCCATTGGTGCCTGGCGTCCAGGCCTTGGCATAAGCAATCAGGGGAAACGGCCGAGGCGAAATCACTTGTAGCGAGAAACGCTCGTTCGACCAGCCTCGGCCAAAAGGCCACTGCTCGAGATGCACGTTCGCAAGCTGCCATTCTTTCATTTTGCCCATGGTCCAGTCGGCGGCCTGCTTGATGTTGGGCGAATTGGTGAGCCGCGGGCCGTAGACATCGGTGAGATAGCTCATGATGTCCATCACCTGCGAATGATTGAAGCCTTCGTCTTTGATTTGCTGGATGGCGTTCAGGTCCGTTGTGCTCGGAGCCTGCGCGCTCAGCGGCACCACAGGCACCATCAAAAGGAGAATCAGCAGAGTTTTCTTATGGTTTCGCACACCCGCCTCCGGACTTTCGCGATGCCGACTTGCTGGATTGGAATGATCTGGCCCACCGACACGTCAGACTACAGGTGAGACGGCTCGGCTCGTCGTTGCGTTTCAAAACAAAAACTTTCGCGCGACAAGGATTCCGCTTAGGCGAAAAGCCAAATCAAGGTTTCGAGCTTCCCTGAGGCGTGCCCCGTGGCGCGCCTTGCGGCTGTCCCTGCGGCCCGGAAGAACCGGAATCGCCCGCAGCGTTATTGCCCTGATTCGCGCGCGCATAGTATCCGCGGCGCGCGCGCACCTGGTAGCCCTTGTGATCGGGGACTTCGACTTTGATTTTGTGGTAGCGACCGTCGAGCACGTAGTTCGCGGGCTGATAGGCGATGGAATATTGATTGCGAAGCTCGTCGCCGATGTCCTGGAAGGATTGGTCGAGATCGTCCACATGGTAGGGGAAAAACGCGCGGCCGCCGGTTTCTTCCGCGAGGTCCTGAAGAATTTTGTCCCCGTCCGTGAGATGGTATTTGCGGTCGGCGGTCTTGTTGGGGTCCGTCTCCGATAAAGAAACCCATTGCGTGCTGGTGCTGATGGTGTAAATCACTACGCTGGTGCGTTGCGCCAACTCGATGGCTTCGGAGCGGGTGTGGAGGGATAAATTGTCTTCGCCATCGCTGATGAGAATCATCACGCGGCGAACGACGTCGGGCTGGTCACCAGGCGGGCGCGGCGGATGGTTCAACTCTTTCGAACAAGCTTCATAGATGGCGTCGTAGATCGCCGTGCCGCCGCCCGCGCGCGTTCCCATAATCTGGTCGCGCAGCGCTCCCGTATCGCTGGTGAAGCCCTGGATGATTTGCGGTTCGTCGTCGAAGGTCATGACGAACGCTTCATCTTTGTTGCGGCGAAGCACGCTGAAAAGAAAGCTGACCGAAGCATCCTGCTCGAATTTGATGCGGTCGCGGATGCTGTTCGAAGTGTCGAGCAACATGCCGATGCGCAACGGCAAATCCGACTGTTTGCTGAAATAGCGGATTTCCTGCGGCTTGCCTTCATCGAAGACCTTGAAATCGCCCTGCTCCAAATCCGGAACCAATTTATTGCGGCGGTTGAGGACGGTGAAGAGGACATCGACGAGGTTGACTTTGACTGTGAAGGTTTGGCCGGACTGCGAGGGCGCCTGCTGGTTTGGAGCTGGCGCGGAGGGAGCCTGCGGCTTCGCGTCTCCAGAGGCCTGCTGCGCCCGCCCCGCGGACGCGGGAAGGAGAAGAGCCGCAGCCAGAAAAGCGGAGATAAGTACTTTTGTCTGATTCATCGGTGTTAAGAATTATAGGTACGGTGCAAGCGCAGCGTCAATTCGGCTCTTCGGCTCCCCGGCAGCGGCGCAAAGTTTCGCCAAAAATTCGCGCAGTTCCCCTGGCAGTGGCGCGCGGACCTCGAGCCACGCGCCCGTCCGGGGTTGCGCAAAGCCGAGGCGCGCAGCGTGCAGAAAATTGCGCTCGAGTTTCGGAAGCGTGACTTTGCCGAGGCGCAAATTCGTGGCCGCTCCGTAGAGCGTATCGCCAACGACGGGATGCTTCAGCGCGGAAAAGTGGACACGAATTTGATGCGTCCGCCCAGTGTGGAGTTGGACCTCGACCAGCGTGGTGTTGCCAGCGTTCGCGAGAACGCGCCAGTCCGTGCGCGCGTGGCGAGGATTCGCGGGAGCCGCTCCGCGCCCGGATTTGCGCGGCGTTGCCATGCGCGTGCGATGGATGGGATCGCGGCCAATGGCCAGTTCGATGCTACCGGTCTTGTCTTTCAAAATGCCTTGCACGAGAGCGATGTACGTTTTCTTCACAGCGCGCTGCTGGAATGCTTCGCCAAGCTTCGCGTGAGCAGCATCGTTCTTGGCGACGAGAATCACGCCGGAAGTTTCTTTGTCGAGTCGGTGCACGATTCCGGGACGCAGAGGATCGCCGCCTTTGGAAAGTTCCAGACCACGCCCAAGCAGCGCGTTCACCAAAGTTCCCGATGGATTTCCCGCACCGGCATGCACGGTCATTCCTGCGGGCTTGTTGATGGCAATCACATCTTCGTCTTCGTAGAGGACTTTCAGCGGGATGGCTTCGGCTTTGGCGACCATCGCGGGGCGCGCTGTGATTTCGATGCTGATTTTCTCGCCGCCGCGAGGATGCAACGATCCTTTCCTCGCAGGCTTGTCATCGAGATGCACGTGGCCCGAGTCAATCAATTCCTGGACACGCGTGCGGCTGAGTTCCGGACAATGCTCGGCGACGATCACATCGAGCCGCCGCCCTGCTTCGTCCATCTCCACGATGAATTGATGTTGAGTTCGCGTGAAAAGAGAGCCCGCCTTGATCTCTGCCTCTTCGTGATTTGCGGCAGACATTACTGGAGGTCGCCAGTGTCGGCGAGCTTGGCGTACCACTTGCCGGAGTCTTTCAGGGTTCGTTTCTGGGAGCGGAAATCCACATAGACCAGGCCAAATCGCTGGCAGTAGCCTTCCGCCCATTCGAAATTGTCCATCAGGCTCCAGTGATGGTAGGCGCGCACATTGCAGCTGTGAACCATGGCGCGGCCCAGTTCATCCAGATACCCGCGCAAGAATTGAACGCGGCGGTCATCCGGGATGCGGCCATGCTCGTCCGGTCCGTCCAGATAAGAGCAGCCATTCTCGGTAATTTCCATCGGCGTACCTTTGTATTCGTGGGAGATGCGCATCAGCATTTCATACAAGCCGGTAGGCCAGACTTCCCAGCCAAAATCAGTAAGAGGGCCTTCGTGCGCGTCAAAGTTGTGGACGCCGGTGGCCGATTCGCCTTCGCCCGGCGGAATCGCCGAAACCAACTGGCGGCGGTAGTAATTGACGCCGATAAAATCGAGCGGCGCGCGGCACAGCTCCATGTCACCCGATTTCACGCCCATCATTTCGAGCGGATTCGGACCGACGAACGCCGCGGGATATTCACCCTTCATGGCCGGCTGAATGAACCAGATGTTTCCGAGCGCATGCGCGCGGTCTGCGGCTTTGCGGTCCTCTTCCGATTTGGTGGCCGGCTGGCAATGCGACATGCTGAAGGCCGTGCCGACTTCAAACTTAGAGTTGACAGCTTTCATAGCGCGAAACGCCTGGCCCTGCGCAATGTTCACCACGTGCGTGGCGCGCATGCACTCGACAAAGTTCTGACGGGCCGGCGCATGAATGCCCCAAGCGTAGCCTAGGAACGTGAAGACCCACGGCTCATTGAAGATGCACCAATGCTTGATCCGGTCACCGAGAGCGCGCGTGACGATTTCGGCGTATTCGGTGAAGCGGCCCGCCAAATCGCGATTGGGCCAGCCTCCGGCATCTTCCAGCTTTTGCGGCAAGTCCCAATGATAGAGCGTGCAGAGGGGGCGGATTTTCGCCTTGAGCAGTTCATCCGTAAGGCGCTTGTAATAATCCAAACCTTTGGGATTGGGTTTGCCCGTGCCATCGGCCTGGATACGCGGCCAGGAAACGGAAAAGCGGTAGCTTTTCAGATTCATCTGCTCGAGCAGCGCGACGTCTTCCTTGTAACGATGATAGGAATCGCACGCGACGTCGCCGGTGTAGCCGCCTTTCACCTTGCCGACGGTGTGGGAGAAGCGGTCCCAGATAGATTCGCCTTTGCCGTCTTCGTTCCAGCCACCCTCAATCTGATACGCCGCAGTCGCTGCGCCAAAAATGAATTCTTCGGGGAACTGGAACGGAGCAAACTTTATCTGCGGTTGAGGCAATTCGTTCGCAAGCGTCGCGCCCGGAGGCAGAACATAGAAAGAGGCGGCAGCACCGAGCGCTTGGCCCAGGAAATCGCGACGATTCAGATTGCTCCACCGGCCCATGAAATCCTCCTCGACAACTCTTCAGCAAACTTGATGCGGTGCTTCTTGCTTGTGGCCAAATAATACGTCAAGAAGGATGAGGGCGGCGCCAATAGTGATGGCGGAGTCCGCGACATTAAAAGCGGGGTAATGATAGGTCCCTAACCACACTTCAAAAAAGTCGGTCACGGCTCCGTGGAAGATGCGATCGGAAACGTTTCCCGCGGCGCCGCCCAGCAGCAGCGCGAGGCCCGCGTTTCCCATGGCGCTGACGATCTTGCCGGTTACGAGCAGCCACGCGAGGACGGCAATCACGGCGAGTGAGCCGGCAATCAAGATGACGCGCGTGACGGCGGAAGCGGAATCGGCAAGCACGCCAAACGCAATACCGGGATTCCGGCTGTGCACCAGGTAAATGAAATTGTGAATGATTTCGCGGCGCCAACCCTCGACGGTGTGCGCCTCGAACCACGCTTTGGTGGCGCGGTCGAGCAGCACCACGGTGAGGGTTAGCCAGAGCCAACGAAGGCGGGAAGAGGGGCTCATGAGGGGAAGAAGGAAGAAGAAAGTGACGAGTGGCGAGTGGCGAGTGGCGAGAGAAAGAAAACACCTTCACCGGTGAAGAAAGCAGATCCCTCGCTTCGCGAGGGATGCCACGTTTCGGGACTTTTTCCGCAGGTTGTTGGCATTGTCAGTTTGCGGCGACGCCGGCCGTGGCGTCGGACTCGATTTCGGCGAGGGCTTCGCTGCAACGCTCGCAGACGGTCGGATAGCGCGAGTTCTCGCCGACGTGCGTCGAATAGTTCCAGCAACGCTCGCATTTTTTGCCGTCGGCGCGCTCGATTTTGACTGCCAAGCCCGGCAAAGTTTCGCTCGGTACAAGTCCATCGGGCTCCGCAGAATCCACGGCCACTTGCGACACGATGAAGAGCGCGGGAAGAAGCGAGCCTTTTTCCTTCAGCAGTTCTTGCAGGCCTGGGGCTTTGGAATTGGCATGCAAGCGAACTTTGGCTTCCAGGCCGCCGCCGATGGCCTTGGCTGCGCGGGCTTGTTCCAAGGCCAAAAGAACGGCGGAGCGAACCTGCGCCAGTCGTTCCCATTTTTCGGCCTCTCTTGCAGCGATTCCACAAGCTAGTTCCGCAGCATCCGGGAAGACCGCCATATGCGGGCTTTCCGGTCTGCCGGCTGTCTTTGGGAGATACTTCCAAATCTCTTCCGCCGTGAAAACGAGTACCGGCGCAGCGAGCCGCACGAGCGCATCGCTGATTTTCCAAACCGCGGTCTGCGCGGAGCGGCGCGACTTGTTCTTCGCGGCTTTCGTGTAGAGGCGATCTTTCAACACGTCAAAGTAAAACGCGCTGAGGTCCACGACGCAGTAATCATGGATGGCGTGGTAGACGCGGTGGAATTCGTAATTCGCGTACCATTCGCGGCATTTCTTCACCAGTTCCGCAGTGCGGTCCAGCATCCACCGGTCGATTTCTTCGAGCTGGTTGTTCGCGAGCGCGTCGCGCGAAGGATCAAAATCAGCCAAGTTTCCCAGCGCGAAGCGGAAGGTGTTGCGAATCTTGCGATAGGCCTCGGTGAGCTGGGTCATCACCCGTTCGCTCATCTTTACGTCCGCCTGGTATTCGACCGATGCGACCCAGAGGCGCAGCAGGTCCGCACCCCACTTCTCGCAAATCTGAGCAGGGGTAATCACGTTACCGAGCGACTTGGACATCGGGCGGCCCTGCTCGTCGAGCGTCCAGCCGTGCGTGACGACTCCGCGATAGGGCGCCGCGTCGAGCGTGCCGGTGGCCACCAGCAGCGAGCTATGGAACCAGCCGCGATACTGATCTGGTCCTTCGAGGTAAACATCGGCGGGCCATTCCGGGCCTTTCAATACAGATAAATGCGACGAACCGGAATCAAACCAGACGTCGAGAATGTCGTTCTCTTTGCGCCACTTCGACGCGCCGCATTCGCACTTGGTTCCCTCAGGCAGCAACTCTTCAGGAGAATGCTTGTACCAGGCGTCTGCGCCTTCTTTTTCGAACCACTTCACGACGCTTCGCAGCGCCTTGTAATCTTCGAGCCGCTTTCCGCACGAATCGCAATAAAACACGATGATCGGCACGCCCCAGAAGCGTTGCCGCGAGACGCACCAGTCCGGGCGCTTTTCGATCATTTCGTACATGCGGTCTTCGCCCCAGGCCGGAATCCACTTCACCTGGTGAATCTCATCGAGCGCCTCCTGGCGCAGCGTTTTTTGCCGGCCGTGCGCGGCCTGGTCCATTTTGATGAACCACTGCTCGGTGGCTCGGAAAATCACCGGATTGTGGCAGCGCCAGCAATGCGGATAGGTGTGTTTGTAATCGTGGTGACCGAGAAGCGCGCCGCGATCTTGCAGGAGTTTTACGACAATGGGATTCGCGCTAAAGACGTCCTTGCCTTTGTATTCGGGCAAGCCTTCCTGATACCGGCCCTTATCGTCCAGCGGCGCATAAACCTCCAGGCCGTATTTCTGCCCGGTAACAAAGTCCTCGGCGCCGTGACCGGGAGCGGTGTGCACGATGCCCGTGCCCTGATCGAGCGTAACGTAATCGGCAAGAACTCCCGGGACCTGAATGTCCAAAAAAGGATGCTGGAACTTCATGCCCTCGAAGTCGCGTCCCTTGAACGTGCCGCGCACTTTGGCTTCTTTGATGCCGCACTCGGCTTGCAGCGCGGCCACGCGATCCAAGGCAAGCAGCAGCGCGCCCTTTTCGGTTTCCACGACCGCATAATCAAAGTCCGGATGAAACGCCACCGCGCGGTTGTGTGGCAACGTCCATGGCGTGGTGGTCCAGATGACGGCGCTTACGTCACTTGCAATTTTCGCGGCGTCACCTTTGCCACCGCCAGCAACGCCAAATTTCACCCAGATCGAAGGGCTTGTATGGTCCTCGTATTCGACTTCCGCTTCCGCCAGCGCGGTCGAATCGTAAATACACCAATAGACAGGCTTGCGCCCGCGGTAGACGTAGCCTTTCTCCATGAAATCCAGAAACGCTCCCGCGATTGTGGCTTCGTAGCCGAAGCTCATGGTCAAATACGGGTCATTCCACCGGCCAAAAATTCCCAGCCGCTTGAAATCGCGCTTGTGCTGCTCGACGTAGCGCGTGGCGAATTCACGGCACAGCTTGCGGAATTCCGCCGGAGGCACTTTGCCTTTGCCGCCCAGTTCTTTTTCGACTTGGGTCTCGATCGGCAGGCCGTGACAATCCCAGCCGGGCACGTACGGCGCATAATGCCCCGCCATGCTTTTTGTCTTGACGATCAAATCTTTCAGGATTTTGTTGAGGCCGGTGCCGAGATGGATTTCACCGGTGGGATAGGGCGGCCCATCGTGCAATACAAAGAGCGGCCTGCCTTTGCGGGCTTCCAAGATGCGCTCGTAGATGTTTCCGCTGTGCCAGGCTTCGAGCTGCTTGGGCTCGTTCTGGGGCAAGCTGGCCTTCATGGGAAAGTCGGTTTTGGGCAGGTTCAGTGTCTT
>Ga0209474_10002980_pt1 | contig 15104 bp, 29 predicted proteins | sample GraSoiAngelo_145_FD_185902 | JGI IMG/M metagenome (GOLD analysis project Ga0209474, IMG submission 185902) | Grasslands soil microbial communities from the Angelo Coastal Reserve, California, USA - 14_1009_05_20cm (SPAdes) (version 2) | ecosystem: Environmental > Terrestrial > Soil > Grasslands...
GCCGGCTGGTGGCGCCCCGCTCTCGCGACAATTCAGCGCCGGCCGGATGGCAGGCTCATGACTGACCCTCTAACGGCGCTCGTCCGCGGCGTCGTCGCGCCCACGGTTCCTACCCAGCCGAGCGGGTATCATCCGTAGTGGATCCGCTCGAGCTCGAGGCCCGCTGTCGTCGCAGTGGGCCTTGTGCCTTTAAGGGGCAGGCGTTGGCACCCTCGCCGCTGGCGTCTCGAGCTGTAGCAGCTCGTCCAACGAGCGGCCGAGTCCGTCGAGCTCCCGTCTTTCGACCACGGTCAGAGCACGACGTTTCGACCTGGCAAGCAACACTTGGTAGCGCGTGCGGAGCGCGCCCTCCGCTCGAGCGCGCATCTGCTCGCCGACCGGCGACAGCGTCACGCGAGTAGGGCGGTGCGCTCGAGCACGGCGAGCCGCGCGGCGCGGTCACGAGCGAGGCGCAGCGGCCGTAGCTTTCGGTGCCTCGAGCGGCCGTGCGTGGACAGCGCGCGGCGGCTGCCGCGAATCAGTTCTTCGTCCCAGGGAAAGCCGTCCGCGAAGGGCCAGCTCGAGAGTTGCACGGCGGGCGACTTCACGGCTGCGCTACGCGCCGTGCGCTTCGCGTGAGTGATGCGCCGCGATCCGCGCGGCCTGGGCGTCCGAGTCCGTGTAGCCCGTCGTGAAACCACACGGGCAATACACGTACGATTGGATGCCCTCATGGCGAACGACGGCTCGGGGCATCATGTGATCGTGCGGCCCGTCCGGCTCCGTGAAGCCGACCGCGTACTCGTGTGCGACCGTCTCCGCGGGATCGGCTACGCCTACGTCTGCTCCTGCGGCGCTCGCGGCCCCATCGACCGCTCGCATCCGAAGGCTAGAAGCCGTGGGCGCGAGCACGTCGCTGCGAGCGCTCGACACGACTAACCGCGCGGCCCGCGCGGAGCGCCCCAGAGGTGTACGAGCGCGATCACGACGACGGCGACAACGAGAATCCATGCCTGTACATCGGTCATGGCTAGCTGATACCCACGAGCGAGGGTTCCATACCGAAGTGCGGGTGGCCTTCCGGCCGGCCCCACTGATCCTTCGGCCGTGTCCAGTCGATCGAGACGGCGCCGTTCGGCGGCGGCGGCACGGGCAGCGCGAACGTCGGCGGCGGGTGCTGCTCGCCCAGCTTCGCCTTCCAGCCCTTTCCTTCGCAGGCGGGACACTGAATCTCATTAGTGTGCTCGTTGCGGGCGTCGGTGTCGACCATGCCCCAGCCGTCGCAGTCTTCGCACCGAATCGTGTGCTTTGCCTTCAAGAGCACGCGCTCGGCCACCTGACCGGACGCGAGTTGCACCGCTTCCCACTGCTCGGGCGGCATCGCGCCCGGCGGCGCCGGCACGATCCAGCCATCGGCGAGGCAGAGCGGGCAGACGGCGAGCGACTCGAAATCGTTGCCGTAGATCGTGCGCAGCCGTGTCTCGTGCCGGCGCGTCTCACTCGCTAGCGCCTTGTGGCGCTCGGCGAGCACGGTTTCGCTGCTCGGCTCGCTCGGCTCGCTCGGCTCCGGCTCGGGCTCGAGCTCCTCGTCTTCGTCCTCGTCAGGCTCGGCGTCCGGGTTCTCGGGCTTGGGCTCGGTGACGGGATCGGGGTCGGGCAGCGTCTCGTTCACGGCGTGACCGTTGTCCCTTCGGGGGCCTCTGTCACCGTCACGTCTGTGACGCCGCCTGCGTTCGTTCCCTCCGTCACTGGCTCGGGGGTTGCGCTGGCGCCTTCGTCGGCGTCGTGGGCTGCGAGCGCGTTCCGCAGGCCGGGAAGCTGGGTTACGTCGTTCTTGAATGCCTTGGCGGCCTGTACGAGACGCTCGAGTGTGTCATCGCTCATCTCGTCACCCCCTTTCGGCCCGGAGGGCCTTTGCTAGTTCCCGGTTGATCGCGCCCCACTCCCGGCCCCACTGCCGCCGCCGCTCTTGCAGCGGGCCGGTTGCGGGGCGACGGCGGAAGCGGCCTTGGGCGTTGGAGTTTGCCTGGCCGCTCCCGCCGTCGAGAACGAGACGGTACACGGGGGGACGATACGACTCCGGGCGGCGCTCGTCAAGCGGCAGGCGGCGGCGGGATCGCCTCAAGCGCCTTTTCCTTGCGCCAGTAGCCGAGTACCCCGGCCTGTGCGGCGGCGCTGAGCGATGTGAGCGCGATCTCGGTCACGCCCTGCGCGTCGGTGATCGCTCCGCCCACGAATGCCTTGTGGAGCGCGGTGAGAAACTTTGTCTCGGCGCTCTTGATCGCCGGGTCTTGCTTCGCCGGGCTCGTCTCGGCCCACTTCGCGGCGACCGTCGCCCGCAGTGTCGGCTCCCAGCCCTCGAACTTGAGGATTTCCTCCGTCTGCGCCGCCGTCAGGTCACCGCCCTGGGTGAGCGCGCGGAGCACGAACGCGGACGGGTAGTTGTAACGCTGCGCCCAGGCGAGGTTGTAGAACGGCGGCTGGATATCAGAGCGTTGTAGCGCGGCGAGAAACGCGGGGTGAATGTCGCCGGTCGGGCCGTCGAGTGTGCCGCCGCGCTGCAAGCCGATCCAGGTCTGATGCCAGGAGATCGGCCGGCCGTGAATCTTGAACAAGAAATCCATCTGCTCCGGTGTGTGCCCGGTCAACTCGCCCCCGGCGACCATTTCCGCCTCGCTAATCCAGTTCCGCAAGTGGCCCTGCACGTAGTCGATTGCGCCGAGTACCCGCGTCTGCATCTGTAGAAGCTCATCCGTGTATTTGGTCTTCGTGTGGCCCTCGCGGACGATCTGCGCGAACGTGGCCGCGTCGATGATCGAGCGGCGCAGCATTTCGAGCGCGGTTTCGATTCCCGGCGGTAGACCGGACACGTCGAAGCGGAGCTGCTGGCGCTCCTCGGTGACGCCTTGCAGCGCGCCCTCCGAGTTGGCGCGGCCCGCGTCCACGAAGCCCTGCTGCTGCATCGCGGCGAGCTCCTCCGAGGAAAGGAGTACGTCGTGCTGACCCTCGAGTGCCGTGTCCCAGCGCGGCTCGAGCTTCGCCTTGCGCAGCCCGTGCGTGAAGTCAGAGTCAGAGATCAGGCCGCGACGCCACATCGCGTACAACTCGCCCAGGCCGGGCGCGTTCAGTACCTCGCCGAGCACGGCCCTAAAGCGCGTCTCGTCCATGCCATTGAAGCTCGCTTCGGTGCGGCCGAAGTCGAACTGCTCCACGTCTTCGGCGACGATCGCGGCGGCGGTCGTGGCATCGATCGGGTGCGTGCTGTACTTCGCGTTAGCCTCGTTGACGATCTCCCGCACGACCGGCGAGAGGGCCGGCGCGACGGCTACGCCAGCCGCGAACGCCGCGCCCTCGGAGGCGGTGCGGCCGAAGAACTTGGAGAGTCCGGCGAAGCTCGGCACGGTCCGAGCCTAGACCCCGGCTACGTCGCCCGCCAGAATGTACGGATCAGCGGCGTGACTTCCTCGGTGACGTCCTGCATCCCGCGCGCGAACTCGACCAGCGAGACGGTGCCCGCGATCAGCAGCGTGTCGGCGAGCAGCGATTCGAGCAGGTCGGGGTTCATGCCGCAGGCCCGTTTGCCGACCTTGTTGACGTGCGAGCAGCGCGCCCAGGTGACGCCGAGCCGTGCGAGCGCGAAGGCAACGGTTCCGACCAGGGCGGCAGGGCCGTAGCGGCGTAGGAAGTCCTTCGCGTGACCGAGCGCGTTCTCGGCCTCCCGCTCGAGCTGCCCGATTCGCGGCCACGCCTTCGGGAGTGCGACCGGCGCCGGTATGGCTATCGCCCGTTCGACCGACTGCGCCTTCGTTCTTGCGACGTGCGCCTCCCGTGAGACGGCGTGCGTCAGTTCGCGGCGCAGTACGGCGACGGCGGCGGCGAGCGTGCCGACTTTTCGTGCCAGCCCTGGGTTGACGCGCTTGTAGACGTTCGTGATTTGCTGCACGTGTAGGTGTTCGATCGCTTGCGCGGCATCGTGGGAGAGACTGGCTATTTCGTTGCCGACGAAGTGGACGGCGACCGCCAGGAAGTGCAGGCATTCGTTGAAGACGGCGCCCGACGCTTCGATGCCGAGGCCGATCGCGCGTCGCACGGCGTTGTCGATTGCTGTGATCGCGTCGGCGGCGAAGCCGAGCAGCCGCGCGCCGCTGAGGAAGCTCGGCAGGCGGATCGCGCCGATCGCGCGGGCGAGCTGCTGTAGGAAGGCGCCGAGCGTGTAGCCGTAGCCGTATTGCAGGCCGATCAGCGCCCACAGCATCGCGAAGGCGCCGAGGGCAACGAGGACGGCGGCGGCAGGCATCGGCGGCTAGTGGATCGTGTAGACGCCCTGCGTGGGGTTGCTCGAGGCGCGCTCGCCGGCGGGTAGGCCGTAGTCGATGCCGTAGACCGGCGGCGAGCCCTGGGTGACGGTCGTGCCGCCCTCGGCCGCGTCCATGCCCTCGATCGCGAAGGCGACGCGCGCCGCGATGTAGTCCTGCGTGAACTGGCTGTACGGAATGTCGACCGAGGCGGAGCTGATGCCGGACGTGGACTCGAAGTAGACGATCACATGGTCGGCGAGCTCCCCGGCGTTGGTCGGCTCCTGTGTCCACTCCACGTCGGTTACGCCGGTGATCGCGAACAAGTCCTCGTAGATGATCGTGTAGCCGTTGGCGGTGCTGTTGACGTTGCCGCTCGTGTAGTAGCGCTTCTCGATCCGAAACTCGAAGTAGACGCCGTGCGCCTTGGTGCGGACGCCGACCGCGATCACTGGCCGTGTCTGTGTGCCGCCGAGAAACTCGACCGTTTCGTACTGCGTCACCATGTCCCAGGTGCTAGCCATGCGTGGCCCCGAAGGAGCGCAGCGCCCGCCGTGAGGCGCGCGAGTGGTTGATGTACCAGGGCAGGTTGAAGCCGACCGCGTGCCAGAGCCCGCGCCAGGCCGCCAGCGGCTCCGCGAGCCCGGCCGTGGTCGTGTCAGCGGGGAGGTTGGGGACTCGGATCCAGGGCCGCGTGATCGGCTTCGGCGGCGGCCGGCTCGTGATCGTCGCGCCGGGAACGTAGACCGGTCCGGGCACGCTACGGCTGCTCCACCTTGCCGTTACTGACCGCCGCGCCCGTCGTTGTCCCGGCGGCGTGCACCCCGGCGCCGACCCCGACGCCGCCGAACGCTGACACGATGCCGATGTAGGTCGGCGCGTCGATGTGGCCGAGACAGACGGCGACGCTGGCGCCGACGATCGCGGCGAGGCCGATGGCCAGAGCTGTTACTTGCGGCGTGACGCCCACTGTTAGCCTCCGCTCGAATCGAAGATGTTGGTCGGCAGCGGCACCCATAGCGGAACGTCGCTCGGTGCCACGTCCGTCGTTCCCACGTTGCCGCTTAGGTCGATCCCGTACAGCGCCGGGTTCGTGACCGTCACCCCGGACACGTCCGCGCCGGTTGCCGGGTCAATCGCGACCCACTCGACTGTGTAGTCGCCGATCAGCGGCAGCGCGGGCATGGTGGCTATCAGTGGTGCCATGTGGACGGTTAGAGATGCACGATTTTGAGGAAGTCGCCGCTTCGGTAGACCTCGCCAAGATTACCGCTTGATGTGGGAAGGTTGGGCATGTAGATCGAGGGGGTGCCGCTGCCGTTACTCACGAGACGCATGATCTCAGTTAGCGAGAAAGCGTCAAGTATCTGGACGTAGTTACCGCTGGTGATTCGTAGCTGGATCGTCGCCGAGGTTGTGCCGCCGAGGGCCGAGATTATTACCGGCTCGCCGTTCGCAATAATCGACATTCCGCCGCCGCTTAGTACGTTGAGGTCACTGTCGCCTTTCAGCGTGGCTTTGTTCTGTGCCTCTACGAAGTAGTCGTGTCCCGGGGTGACGTTTACGTCGTTGCCCACGTCGAGGTTGTAATCGTTACCGATCTCAAGGTCTTTGTCGCGGCCCACGTTTTCGTACATATCGGAGGCGGCGCCCTTCACGTCGATAAGCAGCCCGCCGCGATCTATGAAGCCGATCTTATGTACGCCGCTCGTTGCGATCTCGAGCCAGTCGCCCTCCTGCGGGTAGGTATCGAAGCTAATGCCCTGGCTGTTAGACGCCGCCGACCCAAAAGGGGGCACGAACGTAACCTCGGAGCTCGCTCCGTTCGCAATCTGCCCGGCCGGGAAGACGAGCGCGAGCAGGGCGCCCTCTGCTGACCGGAAGCGGAGCGCCGGCAGGATCGCCTTTCCGCTCGCGTTCGTGTAGGTCGCTGTCGCTGTGTAGGGCTGTACCTCGCCAGCGCCCGGCACGGTGTACGTCTTCGGGCTGTCGAAGGTGCCCGAGTCTGACCATAGGAACGGCGGAACCTCGGCCACGGCTAGCTCCGCTCGGCGGCGTACGCGATCCGGTCGGTAATCAGCGGCAGCCGCTCATCGACCACGCCGAGCATGTAGCCCTGCGGCCCGGTCACGAACTGCTCCGCGTAGAGCCGGATGCGTGAGATTTGGTCGCCGGCCTGCACCGTGCCGACCGCGACTACGACCGAGAACTCCGGCTGAAGGAAGATCGCGGGGAGCGGCGAAGTGATCGCGTTCGAGACGACGGTGTTGAAGGTCTGAAAGTCACTCGACCACGTGTAGTCGTAGGTTTTCGTCGCAACCTGCACGGACGCGGCCGGCAACGTGGCGAGCGCAATCCCGCCGCCGTCATTGATCGTCAGTGTCACCTGCCGGTTGGCCGCGTTGCTGTCGCTCACCAGGCGGAAGCTGACGAGGTCGAGTAGCTGCCACTGCTGCCCGGTGTTCGTGTAGGTGAAGCCGGTGGCCACGGCGGGACTGGCCACGGACACAACCTCCGAGAAGGCGTGCCCGTGACCGAGTAGCCGCGTCAGGCCGTACGTGTACTGCGTCACCCGGTTTACCCGGCCGGGTTCGGGAGCTTCTGCGAGAGCTGCGCCATCTCGATCGTCACGTTCGGTGTCCCCGACGTGAGCAGGTCGGCGATCTGAACCGTGATCCCGCCGGCGTTGTTCGAGTTGATGACCGGGATGTGTGGCACGCCGTAGCGGACGGACGCCTGAACGAAGAAGTCGCCGGTGTCGGCCGACGACGGCCCGCCCGGCCCGCCCACGTTCAGATTCCCGAGGTCGACGCCGTTGATCGACACGGCGACGACGGTACGCGACGTGGTGTAGCCGAGAATCGCGTAGTCGGTGTCGGCGTGGAGGCGGTTGTCGCCCGAGTTGAGAACGTAGCCGGCGCCCCAGTTGCCGGCTGTGCCCGAAGGCACCGGCGCGGTCAGGATGCCAACCTTGTTGACGACCAGCGGCTTGATCTGATCCCACGAGTACAGCCGTGCGTTGACGCCGCCGAGGTTCTCGTAGCGGATGTTGAAGGCGGCACAGACCACGTCCGCTGCCGTCCCGTTCGCGGTCACGGATAGCACGTCGGTCGAGTAGAGCCGCTGGATCGCGTAGCCCGGCATCAACCACTGCGGCACGAACACCTGCTCGACCGCAAGCGACAGGTTCGTGCCCGCGAAGAGGAGCCCCTTCACGTTGTCGTGCATCCGCGGCGACTTGATCGATAGCTGGAAGATCGAGTCATCGTCGGCGGCGAACACGTCCTCGAGGTACGCGGCCGAGCCGTCGCCGTAGCTACGCACCGTGAACGACTGCCCGGTGCCAACGGTGAGGGCGTCGAACGTGGTGGAGCCGGTCAGGTTGCCGTTGTAGCCAACGATCGTTTCGAGCGCGAGGCCCATTACGACCGCCCCCTACAGTCCGCGCTTGCGGTTGTACAGGATCTGCATGAACGCCGACGCGCGAGCCTGCGACGCCGCGAGCGTGCCCGAAGGCATCGTCCGCACCTGAGCGGCTGCGGAGTCGATGATCGGCAGCCATGTGCCCATCGCCTGCGAGTAGGCCGTCTCGCCCGCCGCGATGCCGGTGGACCAGTTCTGCGCCTTGGCGACGGAGTTGGTCTGCCACTTCGCTTTTCCGGCGGCGGCGAGCGCGGCCTGCCAGCGGCCGGACGTGATCGACTGCGAGTAGTTCGCCAGCGCCGCCTGCGCGTTCTGCGCCGCGAGCGCGGTGGGATCGACCGTCGTCCCCTGGATGCCCGCGACGTACGACTGCTGACCCGTCGCCGTCGAGTTCTTCCAGTTGTTGACGGTCGTGGTGAGGTCTTTCGCCACGGGTGTCCTTTCGGTCGAGAGATTGAGCCCCGGCAAACGTAGGCGCGGAGCAGCGGAAGCGGAAGCCGAACGCCCAGGGGGCTATGTGGGCGGTCTAATGACAGAGAGCCGGGCGCGGTAGGCTTCGCTTAACGTGCCGACCGGCTACCCACGTTTGCGCTGCAAGATTTGTGAGCGGCACCGTGACGAGTGCGGCGATCTGTCGAAGCGTGGCAAGTGCCAGGACTGCGCGAAAGGGATGATCGACGCAAACATTGAGGGGATCTCCTTACACCGAGGCCCGTTCTTTGACCATTGGCGGCGGCGCACGCTCGCAGCCTTCGGCGGTGTGCCCGTTGACGAACTGACGCGGGATCGCTAGCTTCGCTGCATGAGCGACACACTCGTCGATTACAACCAGTTCGTCCGCTTCGCCGGCACGCTGAGCGAGACGGGAACGCAGACGTTCGAGAACGTCAACGCAACCGGCACGTTGCAGGCGGGGACGACGGTCACGGCCGGGACGGCCCTGATCGGCGCCGACGTGAGTGTCTCCGGGCTCACTGGCGCCGTGGTCGCCACCCGCTACGTCGGCGGCACAGCATCGGTGGCACCGACAACCGGGACGTTCCTACTTGGCGACTGGGTCGTCAGTTCGACTGGCCGGATGTGGGTCTGCACCGTTGGCGGCACACCGGGTACCTGGGTTGAGCCGGCCTCGGTCGCGTTCGCGCCGCTCGCCTCGCCGACCTTCACCGGCACCGTCACCGTACCGTCGCTCTCAGTCTCGGGCTTGACGGGATCGGTGGTTGCAAGCCGCTACGTCGGGCAGACCGCGTCCGGGGCGCCGAGCACGGGCGCGCATCTCGTCGGCGACTGGTGTACCTCGACCGCCGGAGAACTTTTCGTCTGCACGGTCGCCGCGACACCCGGAACCTGGGTACAGGTCGTAGCCGGCTCGCTCGCTGCGCTTGCGCTGACGAACGCGATGGTGAGCGCGTCGGCGGCCATCGCAGTGTCGAAGCTCGCGGCCGGGCTCGCCGGACAAGTGCTGCAAGGCACCGGCCCGACCTATGCTTACCCGCCCGGCTTTGAGATCGCCTACGACCAAATCACCTCCGGCGTCAACGTCGCCAGCACGACCGAGGGGACACCGACCGCGATCATCACCGGCACGACGCACACCTACGAAAACGCCCCCTACATCGCCGAGTTCTTCTCGCCGCAGGTCACCGACTCCTCGGCGGCGAGCGGCACAGTCACAGCGCTCTTGATCGCGGACGGCTCAAGCATCGGCCGAATCGCCGTTTCCGACTCGGTGACGGTGACGACGCAGATCATCCAGGCGCTTACCGGTCGGCTGAGATTCACGCCTACGGCGGCAACACACACTTACAGTATCTCGGCGTTCGCGAGCTCCACAACTGGAACCCCGGCGATTGGCGCGGGCGCGGGCGGCTCCGGCGTACTCGCCCCGGCGTTCATCCGCATCACCAAGTGCTAGCCAGGATGGCGAATCCGTACCCGGCGGCGTTTATCGACCAAAACAACGAAGGCAGGCTCGTAGGCGAGCTCAACTTCACCGACGCGGGGAACCAGCCTGGCGGTTCCAGTCGCTCCACCCTGAGCTTCGACGCGACGACCGACCCGGACACGTTCCTCTCTCCAGTCCACGTCTTCGACCTTGGCGTGGGCGCGCACGTTGTGCTGGTGACCTTGACGGCCATCTCTCTTGTGGGCGATGGCGAGACGTTCGGCAACGACGCGGGCACGATCTACGCGGGTGCCTATCCCCAGGTACAGACGAACGGGGATGGAAGCTCCCACTACAAGACGGTCACGGCTTTAATCCCTTTAACGAACTTCATCGTTGCCGCAGGCGACTTCGTTTTCGAGCTGCAAACCAATACGGACGTGGCGTCCTCTGCCTGTGTCGCCGGCCGGTACCTGCGCGCCCAACTCGGCATTCTCTCCAATGACACCGGGGAGCTGTACGCGGGCGCGAACCACCCCACAGCGCACGCCACGATCACCGTCACCTACTTGTGACGTAGGGAACGGGAATCGAGACGCGGTGACCGCTACCGTTTTGCCGCCGCTGCGCCAGCAGGCGAGCCCGAACCGCTCAAGCCGCCACGGCGAGCACGTCAACCTGCTGGTGTGGCACGAGACGGCCGGCGCCTACGCGGGCAGCGTGGCCTGGCTCTGCAACCCGGCCGCGCAGGCATCGGCGCATCTCGTCGTGCGCGAGGACGGCCTTGAGGCAACCCAGCTCGTGCCGCTGGCCGAGAAGGCCTGGCACGCCGCCGCCTACAACCCGCGCTCGGTCGGCGTCGAGCACGCGAACACGACCGCCAAGGGCTATGCGACCGACAAGCAGCTAGAAGTCTCGGCGCGCATCTTCGGCTGGCTCTGCCTCCACCTCGGCATTCCGCCCCGCTGGGCGCGCGGCGGCGTCGGCGCCGGTGTCTGCTACCACGGCGAGCTCGGCGTGCTCGGCGGCAACCATCCCAACTGCGGCCCCGATCATCCCGGCTGGCTGCGCTTCCTCGAGTTGCTGCACGAGGAGATCTCACGCGGCGGCTACCGGCACGAGTGGGCCGTGTAGCAACCGGTACGGACAGCGGCTAGGTTTGCCTGTAGGGTGGCGGAGGGGTCAGATCACGAGGAACTGCTCCGCCTACGAGACTGGCGGCATGAGGTTCGGGCACTAGACCCTCGGCTAGGTCGGGCCTAGACCTTCGGGGGGCGCGCGGCTGTGGCCGCGCGTGGGAAGATGCCTGCATGAGCGAGCCCACCTACCTGATCCGCGTCGAGCACGACCCGACCGACCCCACGCTGCCCTGGTCGGCGAAGGTCTACCGGATCACCGACCACGGCCACGCCGTCACCCGCTGGGGCTCGACCGAGGAGGAGGCCGTGCAGGCGGCACAGGCGTGGATGCGCGCGAAGGCGTCCGAGCCGGAGCCGCCGCGCGAGTACTTCGCTGACGAGTCGGGCGAGCTGGCGACGGCGAGTCCGTCCGGGTACTGAGGCAGCCGTGAGCGCCGCCGAGCAGTTCCCGGTCGGCAACCCTGGCCGTCGCCCGAACACGGCCGAGCTTGTCCGCGACGTGGCGCTCGCCGGCCTGCAACGCGCCCCGGCCCCGCCGGAGCACACGGTAGGGCTGACGCTGAACGCGAAAGGCGACGTGCAAATCGAAGTCACCGGGCGCGGGCACGATCTCGATGGCCTGGCCGAGTCCGTCGCGGCGACGTTCGAGTCGCTGCGGGCGAAGTACCGGCCGGTGAACGGCGGCGGGGAATGAGCGCGGCCATCGTCGCCCCGACAGACGCCCAGCTCGGCCACCGGTGGAAGATGGAGGGCACGGTTTGAGCGCCGTGCCCGAGGCTCAGGCGCACTACGAAGTCGAGCTGTCCTGGCGCGCGTCGGCGGTATACGAAGTGCAAGCGGCGGACGAAGACGCTGCGATCGAGCTTGCAATCGCACGAGCGCGCGACGACGGCGCGGAGGCGGACGAGTTCGATGTGGAAGCCGTGGGCCAGGTTGGACAATGAGCGACCGCGCTCAAGCGGTCGCGCCCGCTGTTGCCTGTGACGCCTACGCGGTCGAGCGCGGCGGCGAGGGCTACTTCGAGCGGGCCTACGGCGTCAGGTACGAACGGTGAACACGTGGGCGCTGTGGTCGATCTTCTTTCTGCTGGTGTTTTGGTTCATCGCGTGGGCGGCGACGAAAGGGTGAGCGCCGCGCAACGCGACAAGGGCGCCCGCGCCGAGCGCGAAGTGGCCGCGATCTTCCAGGCGGCCGGCTTCGACTGCAACCGCGTGCCCAACTCGGGCGGGCTGCGGATCAAAGGCGACCTGTACGGCGACGTGCCGGCGCACGTCGAAAGCAAGTGGCAGGCCGTGATACGGCTCGGGGAGTGGTGGCGGCAGACGCGCGCCGAAGCGCCCGCGGGCGTGCTGCCGGTGCTCGCGGTGCGGCTCACCGGCTCGCGGCATCGGCCGAAGGAATGGGTCGCGGTCGTGCCGCTCGAAGCGCTCGTGGCGCTACTCGCGGCGCAGGCGGTAGCAGCGTGACGCAATCGCTGTTACGTCACACCGAAAGGAGGCCGTGAATGGCCGCTAGTAACACGATGGATTGCCTCCGCGAGTTGCGCGGGCGGACGATTGTCGGCGTCGTCCAGCAGAGGGTTCGGATCGAGCGAGTACGGCCCCGTCAAGATCATCGTGCTGGACGACGGCACCGGGTTCGCGTTCAACAACATCGGGAGCTTCTGGCGCGTGCCCGTGCGTGAGATGGAGCGCGAGTTGTCGTACCTGAAGCGCGACTACGAACACAACCAGGCGCTTCTGTCGGACGTACTAGAAGCCGCAGGAGAGCGCGGGTGACGCACATCCACCTCAACTACGGGCGATTCGCGTCGAGACGCTGAGCCGGACGAGAAGTGCATGTACTGCGACCGTCACTTCAAGGTCATGGCCTACACGTACTTCGGTGCGCCCGTCTGCGGCACATGCTGGGACGGCCAGTGGCGCTCAACCGAGGACGGCGAGTGCGACCCTCCGTTCGCCGAAATTACCAATCCCTACAACTGTGAATGGGTGGAGGGTGGCTGAGTTTGTGACACCCGGCGGACGCACTGCCACCACGCGGCCTTCGTCGCTGTTTCTTCACGCCGCCACGCTCGGGCAGTTGCGCGAGCTGACCGACGATCTGCCGGACGACACGCCCATCGCGGTCGTGATCCGCAAGGCGCACGACCCGGATCATTTCTACGAAACCGTGGTGTGCGAGGAGGGGCCGAGCGTCGACATGACCTTCACGCCGGTAGTCGTCTTGCACGCGCCCGAGCCGAGGGACTTCGATGAATAGCGCAGCGGGAACCACGCCTGCAGGTGAGCCGGTGCTCGTGGTTTCAACGAACGAACACGTGCCACTGCTCACGATCTCTGCCGACGGTCACCTCGTTTGGGGCGACGCCATTCCGGCCGAAGAGGTCGGCTCGGAAGCCGCCCGCGCGTTCGTTGAAGTGTTCGATCACGTCTGGATCGCGATGGGTGCGATCCGCAACGTGGAGAAGATGACGGCAGAGCAGTTGATGACCGTGCAAGAGGTCATTCGGCTCGAACTTCTCAATCGCGCGGAGGCGAACTGATGAGCGAGAGCCGCACTGCCACCACGCTTGCCGGCCCGCGCCGCTGCGCCTGGTGCGGCCACCGCTGCTACGGCCGAACTTGCCGCTACTGCCAGGACTTGGAGCGTGCAGAGCGCGCCCGGTGGCAGCCGCCGAGCTCCGACCCGCTGCCGACGATGCGCGCCGAGCTGCGCGCGGGTGCGGGGTGGCGATGAGCTGGCAACCGGGCGAGCCGCGCTTCCTAGTGCGGGAGATCGAGGGCTACGAGCTGCACTCGAACCGGCAGACGTTCCTTTCCGTGTCCGTGCTCGACGCGGCCTACAACTACGAGGAGGTGGCACGGTTCAGCCAGGAGAACGTGCGCCTGTTCCATCGCGCGGCGGACGGGAGGCACAACGCAGGCGAGGCGAGCGCCGTACAGAAGCGCGAGGCGATCCGCAACCGCGCCGCCGGGCTCGCCGCGATGCTCGAGGCCGACCATGCTTGACCCGGCCGCCCGCGCCGAGCTACGCCACCGCATCGACGCCGCCCGCCGCGCACAGGCGCAGCCGCCCGCATGCAAGTGGGGCGACAGCGAGCGGCGCGGCACGCACCTCGGCTACGCGAGCGGGTGCCGCTGCCACGACTGCCGCGAGGCGCACCGGCTCTACAAGCGCGAGCGCCGCGCCCTCCTGCGAGAGTTGCAGCCGTGACCACGACGAAGGGAACGGAGGGCTGAGTGTCCGCCTGGTGGCTCTGGCTGGTGCCGCTCTACTTGGCGGCTGGCTTCCTGGCTGGGCGCTCGCCCGTTATCCTGCGCCGCCCGCCTGGTGGGAGCGGCAAGCGGCCTGCATCCGCCACGCCGAATCGCTCGACGGCCGGCTCTCGCGCAACCTCTATCAGTTCCTCGATTCCACCTGGCGGAGTGTCCACGGCCTGGCTCGAGCCGAGACAGCTTCGCGAGCCGAGCAGGATTACCGGGCGTGGCTGGTCTACCGCCGTGACGGCGGAAGCTGGCGTGAATGGACGACCGCGCGCGGATGCGGGCTGACGTGACGGCCCCGCTCCCTCTCCCCGACGCGCGGCACCGCTGGCGACTGACGAGCGCTCGCACGAACCCGAAGCGTTACCACTGGCGCTGCTCGCTCTGTCAGCGAACGACGAACACGCGGCGCTGTCACACGCCGGGCGGGGAACGGTGCAAGCGGCGTTGGTGACCCCGCTCCCTCTCCCCGACGACGGCCGACAGTGGCCATGGTGGAACGTTCGCGCGTGGGCGTGGTGGCTCGTGGGGAGAAGCAACCCCTTCACCGGCAAGCCCGCCTGCGGGAGATGGGCGCAGCGGCTCTACTACGCCGAGAAGTTTTTGAGGCTGCGCCCGTGACCGCGCCGCTCCCTCTCCCCGAGGATCCGCTGCTTGACAGTCTCACCGTCGCGTGGACGTGGTACCAAACGTCGTACCCCTTCCCGCGCTCGCGCTGGCTGCACGACTTCGAGGCGATCCTCCGCGAGCACTACCCGCAGGCCACGAGCGACGAACTCACCTTGACCGCGCGGCTCGCGGCCCCGTTCCCGCTCGCCAAGCCGGGCGTGCCATGACCTACGATCCGAACTACTCTGGCCCGCCGTGGACGCTGCGTTGTCCGGATTGCGATTGGTGCCTACTCGTCCACAACCGAGGCGCGAGAGGGGCTGACCCAGGCGCGGGTGTCGAGGCGGCACTTTGGCTTCGCAAGCATCGTGGAGAGGCTCACGCCGCCCTGCTCGCCAAGCCGGGAGTACCGTAGACTGGCGACGATGACTAGGCGAGTCAAGCACCCGCGCTTCGACGGCTACGTGTGTCTCGTCAAGGACTGCGCCCGCGTGGACTTCAAGCACGG
>Ga0209474_10002981_pt1 | contig 15104 bp, 9 predicted proteins | sample GraSoiAngelo_145_FD_185902 | JGI IMG/M metagenome (GOLD analysis project Ga0209474, IMG submission 185902) | Grasslands soil microbial communities from the Angelo Coastal Reserve, California, USA - 14_1009_05_20cm (SPAdes) (version 2) | ecosystem: Environmental > Terrestrial > Soil > Grasslands ...
TTTGGAAAACTAGGGCGGGGGGCCGTTCTACAACCAGGCTGACCAACCAACGACGGTCGCCTAAGGGGCGCACGGCCTCTCCGCCAGAGTGACTCGCCTCCGCGAGCCCTCTCTAAGATACAAGGGGGCGCAGCACTGCTGCGCCCTTCGCTTTTTCACCCTGCGTCTTTCTTTTTGATCTTCGAATCTCCCTTTTTTTTCGTGGCATCACGGCGATCTTGTTCTTTTCTGGAACTTCTTCCATCCCGCGGTGTCAAACCTATATCCGGCGCCCCACGTGGGGTCTGCCCAGACCGGAGCGAGGGCCTGTGCTCGAGGCCAGAGGACTCTCCAAATTCTACGGCTCCGTCCTTGCCGTGCGGGACATCTCCTTTTCTCTGCAACCCGGACAGGTCCTCGGCTTCCTCGGCCCCAACGGCTCTGGCAAAAGCACCACCGTCAAAATGCTCACTGGCCTCCTCGAGCCGTCGGACGGGCAGATCATCTACGACGGCCAGGACATTCACAAAGACCTCATCGCCTACCGCAAGCGTCTCGGCTACGTGCCTGAGGAAGCTAATCTCTATCCCTACCTGACCGGCCAGGAGTATCTCGATATGGTGGCGACGCTACGCGCGATGCCTGAACCGCGCAAAAGCAAAACCATCAGCTCGCTCTTGCAGCTCTTTTCCCTCTCGCCGCACCGCCACGTCTCCTTGGGCTCGTATTCCAAGGGCATGCGACAGCGCATCCTGCTCATCGCCGCGCTGATGGACAATCCCGACATCCTCATTCTCGATGAACCTCTCTCCGGCCTCGATGTTACTTCCGTCCTCGTCATCAAAGCCTTGAGTGCGCGCGGGAAAGCGGTCTTCTATTGCTCGCATATTCTCGAGGTCGTGGAAAAAGTCTGCTCCCACCTGATCATTCTCCGCAATGGACAAGTCATAGTCCAGGGAACCACTTGCGAAGTTCGCGAGCATATCGGCAAGTCCTCGCTCGAAGGAGTCTTCCTGCACCTTGTCGAAGAGCGAGACGTTGCTCAAATGGCAAATGACATCGTCAGCGTTGTGGTCTCCGCATGATGCGATCTGCAAAAAGATTCATCCGCCACCGATGGGAAGCCTTTTCTCAGACCCCTTTCGGGTGCCTCGTACGTTTGTTCGTGGGCCGCATGTTTCACGGCCACGCCGATTCCGACGCGGGCGATCTGCACCTGGGCGTTGGCGTGATTGTCATTTTGCTCGCCATGCCAGGCCTCTTGGTCTCTCTTCTGATGCTTGAGAAATATGGTTCGCTCATCCGCTTCCTGCGCGGCGCCGGCGCTTACGACCCGTTTACCGCTACCATCCCCGACGAATATTTCTTTCTCGTACTCTCCATGGTAGTGAGCGGAGCCGCCGCCCTTTGGCGCTAGGACAGCATCTTTTTGGACCGCCGCGATTTCACGAATCTCGTGCCGCTGCCGATCGGACTGCGCAGTGTCTTCCTGGCGAGTCTCTCCGCGATTTTCGCTCTCGTCGCTTTTCTCACGCTGGTTGTCAACGCCGCCTCTGTGGTCTTATTCCCCGTCGCCGTAGTTGGTTCGCAGCCTTCTCTTTCCCTTTTTTGCCGCTTCGCCGTGGGCCACGCTGTCGTCATGTTCCTGGCCAGTGCCTTTAGCTCTCTTGCTGTGTTTGCCCTGGCCGGAGTCTTGATGGCTCTGCTGCCGGCTGCGGCATTTCGCAGGGTGTCTCTCTTGGTCCGGTTTACTCTCGCTGTCTTGCTGCTCGTTCTTCTTAGCACCAGCTTCGTGGTTCCTCATTGGCTGACGCAGTTGTCCGTCGCAGTTGCTCACCGCGTGGCAATCTTGCCTCCAATTTCTCTTTTGGGGCTGCTGCGAACGGTTTGGGGCAGAGGCGGCGAACCGTTCGTCACCGCCATGACCAGAGCGGCGGTGGCCGCCTTGGGAGCGGCATTCTTAACGACCATCCTTGCCTATACCGTTAGTTTCCGCCGATCCTTCATGCGCATTCCCGAAACGCCCGATACGGGGCCCCTGCCCCGCGTTCCTTCTTCTTTTTCGGCATTGGCGCCGCTTCGCGAAGCGGTGCTTCGGACGCACGCGCAACGCGCCTGCTATCTCCTCGCAGCAAGGACTGTGCTTCGCAGCGACGGCCATCTTCAGGTGCTTTCCGGTTTCCTGGCGTTGGGATTGGTCGCCTCCGCAGCGGCCCTCAGCTCTGCCCCAAATCTCCATTCCCTCTTCAGCGGCAACCCGCCTTCTGTGGAATTTCTCTCCGTGCCCTTTATCCTGGCCTATTGCGTAACGATCGGAATTCGCTTCGCGTTCGAGATTCCTTCGCAATTGCCGGCCAACTGGATTTTTCGTTTCTGGCTGGATCGCGAACGGCACGAAGCCCGCCCCATCGCCCGGCGCGTTCTCTTGCTATTCTCCCTGTCCTGGCTGGCTCCCGGTTGCTTCCTGGCAACGCTCGCATTGGGGGGTTGGACGATCGCGCTGCTGCATACAGCAATCCTGATTGTTTGCACTGTCGTTCTTGTGGAAGTCTTGCTCCTGAAGTTTCGCAAAATCTCTTTTACTTGCCCCTATCCTTCTTTCAAGAGTCATTCGGGACTCATCGTGGTCGCTTACTTGTTCGGCTACGTCTTCTTCACCATTTACCCTCCCCAAATGGAGAATTGGTCTCTCTCCGGTCCCTGGAGGCTCGTTTGGTTCGCGCCGCTATTGGGAATGGTTCTGAGCGGGATTCACTTCTATCGAAAGCAAATGCTCGACATGGACAAGGAGTTGGTCTTCGAAGACGTCTCCGCTTCAGGTTTCGATTAGCGCATCAACAGCCTTTGCGTGCTCGCAGCTCACTCATACCGCAACGCCTTCATCGGATCCAGCCGGCTGGCGCGCAGCGCCGGAATGTATCCCGCTGCGCAAGCCACAATCGTCAATGCCACCGTGGCCATCGCCAATGTTCGCGGGTCATGCCCCGTCAACCCGAAAAGCTGGCTCTTCACCACCTGGGTGAGCGCCAGCGCCGCCGGAATACCCACAACCACCCCGATGCCAATCAGCCGCAGCACTTCGCGCATCACCATCCACACCACGTTTCCCTGCTCCGCGCCTAACGCCATGCGGATTCCAATCTCGCGCGTCCGTTGCGCCACCGTATAAGACATCACGCCATACAGTCCAATCACCGCCAGCAGCGTCGCCAGAAAACCAAACACCGTCGAGAGGCTCGCAATCATGCGCTCCGTCGTCAGCGAGTTGCTGATCTGCGTCTCGGTCGTCCTCAGCGCATAAATCGGAAGGTTCGGGTCCAGCTCGCGAACTTTCTGCCGTACCGTGGTCATGAGCAAGCCAGGATCCACGCCTGTCCGCAGGTACACCGTCATGCCGCCCAGAAAATGGCTCCCCATGTACGGAATGTACGCCTGCTCCGGAATGTCGTCCCGCAAACTCGTATACTTGATGTCCTTCACCACGCCGATAACTTCCATATCCGTGCGCGTTCCCGGATCGCTTCCGAAACCCATGTGCATGCCGATGGGGTTCCTTCCCGGAAAGAATTTCTTCGCGAACTTCTCGTTGATCATCACCGTCGTTGGCGTCCAGTCATCCTCCTCCGGCCCTTTCTTGATTTCGTGGTCATCCGTCAGCCGGAAGTCCCGCCCCGCAACAATCGGCACGCCCAGCGTGGCAAAGTATCCCGGACTGATCAGATTCATGTAAGGCTCCGCCCGGTCCTCCGGCTTGCCCGGAGTGTACCCTTCCACCGTCATGCTGCTGTCCCACTCGTTGTTTTCCAGAATCCGCATACTCGCCAATCCTACGGATTGCACTCCGGGAATCGCGCTCAGAGAGTTCGTCAACTGCTGGTAATAAATTTTTGCTCTCTCCGGAGTGTAGCCGCCCAGCGAAGGATCGATATTGAATCCCACCAGCCGCTCCGCGGGAAATCCTGGGCCGAGATTGCTCAGGTTTTTCAAGCTGCGCAAAAACAAACCCGCCCCAATCAGCAGCAACAGCGAAAGCGCCACCTGCGCCACCACCAGCGTCTTCCGCAATCCCGCGTGGCCACCGCCGACCACCGCGCCGGCTTCATCCTTCAAGACGCGGCCTACATCCGGCCGCGTGGTCTGCAATGCTGGCACAAGCCCAAACAAGACTCCCGTCAGAATCGTTACGCCTAGTGTGAAAGCCAGAACCCGAAAATCCGGCAGCGTGGAAATAGTCAGGTCCGTCGAATCCGCCGGCAGATAAATCCTCATCAGGGCCCTGTCCGCCCAGAAAGCCAGCGCCAACCCCACAAGCCCGCCCAACGCCGAAAGCGAAAGCGTCTCCGTCAATAGCTGCGAGACAATGCGGCCTCGGCTTGCCCCCATCGCCAGCCGCACCGCAATCTCTTTTTGCCTGCTGGTGGCTCGCGCCAGCAGCAGATTCGCCAGATTCGCGCACGCAATCAGCAGCACCATGCCTGTCGTCGCCATCAACACCCAGAGCGGCGTCGACAGCCCGCGCCGCGTGTACGACCGGCCCTGCGAACCCGGCAGAACATCAATCCAGCATTTCAGGAATTGCTCGCGGTCGTAGGTCGAAGCATGACTGAACGCCGCTTCCTTCACTTCGCTTTCCAGCATCGAGTGCATGAACGGCTGCAGCGACGCTTTCGCCTTCGTGATCGATACTCCCGGTTTCAACCTCCCAAACGCGTTCACCCAGCGGCTCCGCCGATCGGTGAGCATCTTCATGGGTACCACAAGGACCTGTTCTTGCATCATGACCGGGATGAAAACCTTGGTGGAATATCCCAATTCCACGCCGTCAAAACCCTGCTGCACCACCCCGACCACTGTCATGTTGTGGCCGTTCACAATCAAGCTCTTCCCTACAATTTCCGGATCTCCCCCGAACCGCTGCCTCCAATAGTCGTACGTCAGCATCACCAGCGGGTGCCCGTTGGGAACGCGATCGTCCTCCGGCGTGAACGCGCGCCCCAGAATCGTCTTTACACCCAGCAAGCTGAAGTACGTTCCTGAAACCAGCTCCGCATTCACCCGCTCCGATTGCCCGCCAAACGTCAAGCTCACCGGACTCGGGAACCGGCAGAACATTCCGGAAAACACTTCGTTGTGCGCCTGAAAATCGCGGAACATCGGGTGCGAAATCGCGTTCCCGCCCCAATTGTTCCCGTAGTGGTGCCCCCGCATCGTGAGCAACACCAGTTGTTGAGGATTTTTCACCGGAAGCAGCCGCAGCAAAATTTGATCCAACAAGGAAAAAATCGCGGTGTTCGCCCCGATCCCCAGTGCCAGCGTCATCACCGCTACGGCCACAAAACCGGGGCTCCGCCTCAACGCACGCAGGCTGAACCGGAAGTCACGAGCCGCCGTTTCCATCGCTCCGACGATGTTCATGTTGACTGCCTCCACTCAAGCCGTGAGATTCCTGGCTCGCTGGGCCGGCTTGGCGTTCTCTATCCGCAATCCGCCGCGCCCGAGCGCCGCCTTTGTAGTGGCGGGTCTTCAGACCCGTGCTTCTCTGGCACCAAAACTGAACCACAAACCCAGGATGTCGCGTCCCACCTGCCTTGGAAGTGCCTTGTTTTTCCGGCCATTAGAGATACTCGTTTCGCGCCAAAAAGTTCCCTGCAACTGGGCAAACCAGGGCCATAGCGTGTGACGTTGCACAACCGGAATGGTCACGTTAGAAAATAAGGACCATCCGCAGCCTAGATCAACTCTGGTGTCTTTACCGGATTTCGCGGACTCTCGCGATATTGCGTCCCCGGTCCCTTAAGAGCTCGTCGAAGAACGAAAAAGAGCTTGTCATTCCGAGGAGCGAGGCCTGCCGAAGGCGGGTGCAGCGACGGCTCGGAATGACGGTCAAAGGGGTTTTTCAACAAGCCGTTAAGCCTTTGCTTTCACCAGGTACCGATCCATCCACTCCAAAATCACCTTTCGCATTTCCGGCAGCTCCACGTGCGCACACTCAAATAATTCAACGTGGCAGTCGGATTCCTTCCCGTATTTGCGATAAAGCGGCATCAGGTAATCGCGAACCTTTTCCACGCCCTTGGGCGGTGTCAACTCGTCCAGCCACCCGTTCACGCTCAGGTGCGCCCGCGGCACGATCAACTCATTAATCTCCGCGGTCTGAAAATGCTTCAGCAACGATGGCACGTAGTAGTAGATCCCATGTCCGCTCAACCCATCCGCCTTGATCAACTCTTCAAAATCCGTAAGGCAGCACACATCCATGCAAACTTTTACCCGCGGCTCCAGTGCCGCCAGCCACCAGGCCTTTGTCGAGCCCATGGACATCCCCAAAACGCCCAGGCGCTCCGGATCCACTTCCCTCCGCTGCGCCAGGTAATCGAACGCGCGGAACTCGTCGAGCATCATCATTCCGTAGAGCACCCGGCCCTTCCAAAGCATCTCCTTGAATGCGTTTTCTTCTCCCGTTCGCCCAACCTTTTCGTGCTTGCGCTCGCCAAAGCACCAGCTATCAATCGCCAGCGTCACAATCCCTTTCTCCGCGCACACGGGCGCGTACGCCGGAGCTACACTTACGCCCTTGAGCAGCATCTCTTTGCCCAGGTCATACATTCCACCATGCCAATGGATGTACAGCAGCCCGGGCGCGCGCTCCTCTCGCTTGTCCGGAATCAACAAAAGCGCAGGAACTGCCTCCATCCCGTTCAAATCCAGCACCAGCCGCTCCAGCGTGTAGCCCTCATGCTTTTCGCTGCTCACCAGCTTCGGTGGCCCCGGCACATGCTGCGTCGGAAGATCCCCCAGCAAACTCCACAACTCCTTCCGCCGCTCTTCCTGCTTCGCCGCAAACGCCGCATCCTGCATCCCGCCAACTACCGCAACCCCCTTCGCGCCAGGCGTCGGCTCCGCCCCGTCGGTGTTCACGACCCGCTTCGCGCCCTCCGCTGCATCAATCTGGGTAAGACTGCCTCTCCCCACAACTCCGGTCAGCGCCAACGCCGCCGACATCTGCAAAAACTCCCGCCGATTCGCTAATTCGCCCTGCACCTTCATCCCGCCCTCCACTTCTTCCTCGCGTTTCGAGTTTCGAATTTTCATTTTCTATCTTCCCGAATATCTCTGCTCTTCCACGGATCTCAATCCACTTAAACCGACTGCAACCCGCTGCGCCATGTTAGCATCTGTCAGAGTTGGAACTCCCTCAGTGGTGACGTCGCATGGACTTCTTGTGGTTCCAGGTGCTCCTCCTCATGACCCTCTTTAGCCTCTGCCGGCCGGTAACGGTTAAATCTAGTGGCCCACCTGCGCCAGCCATGTCTAAAGACACAGAAATTTATTATGCGGAAGCTGAATACGATTGGAACGGCGACGGATCCCCAGACCGCTTTCGGCTACGCGTCCAGAAGGAAATGGCGCCGATTGTGGAAGGCCTGGAACAAACCCCATCAAAGAATCAACACTGGATGTATCACTGTTGGCTTATGGTCGAGTCCGGCTTCGATAATTCGGCCCTCTGGGAGGACGAATGGTCTGTGAAGGAACCGGATATGCTCTCCTTTAGAGAAATCCTGGATTTTCGAGCGCCAGACCAATTCTTCAGAGACTGGTTCACATGGAAATATGGGGCAGACCAAAGTCAAAAGCACAATCTGAACTCCTTCCAAGTGCGCCAATTGGAAAACCGTGAAGTCAGCGAAGATGTGCTGGCAAGTGAAATGAAACGCCTCAAGATCGAAGGAGTTGGGGCTTCGGAGCTCAAACGCGAAATACTGGACGACAAGTCTTCAAGAATCTTTGTCTATCGCGGTTGCCAGCGCGAGGACATTCGCTGGGTCATCTATGTCCCGCGCCTCCGCAAGACCATGATGTTCCAGCACGGATTCGCCGATTGAGGTGGCGGCGTATATTCTTTTGAGCCAAAGGTTCCTCCGCCAAGTTGTAGAGAGGCGTTTCATCAGCCTCCCGAATACCTCTGCTCCTTCCACGGATCCCCATACGCGTGATACCCATTCCGCTCCCAGAATCCGAGCCGATCGTGGTCCAGCAGCATAAATCCGCGCACCCACTTCACGCTTTTCCACGCATAAAGATGCGTCACCACCAACCGCACCGGCCCGCCATGCTCCGCGGCCAGCGGCGCGCCGTCATGCTCAAACGCAAACAGCACATTAGGCCGCAACAAATCCGCCAGCGGCACATTCGCCGTGTAGCCTTCTTCTGCCAGCACCAACACAAACTCCGCCCCCGGCTTTGCCTTCACGAGCTTCAGCACTTCCGTAAACAGCACGCCTTTCCACTGGTTGTCCAGCCGGCTCCAGCGCGTCACGCAATGAAAATCCGAAGTCACTTCCGTCTGTGGCAGCGCGCGAAACTCTTCCCACGTCAGCCGCTTCGCTTCCTCAACTAAGCCCGAAATTTTGAAGTCCCACTTCGCCGCATCAAATGCCGGCACGCCCCCGTAATGCAGCACCGGCCACTTCAGCGTCAGCGACTGCCCCGGAGGCAGCCGCCCCTCGGCCTTCGCCTTCGTCTCCAGCTCCCTGCGATCCCCCAAATCCCCAAAAAGTGCCATTTTTCTCCTGATGGCTTACGCAGCTACTATCCTAAGACGGAATCGGCCCTTCCTGCACAAATAAGACCTTTTGTACGCCGACTTCTAGCCGTTGTTTTTTTTCGTCGTTGTAAGCTTAGCCTTCTGCACGCCCAGACTCTCGTCCGGGCGGCGGACCGTCGCCCGCTTCGAGCAGCTTCTCCCCGGCCTTGTCATCAACCGATCCGCTTTGCTCGGTGCTCCCGCCAAGAAGCTCTTGCGTCACCGGTCACTATTCCCCAGTCACCGCTTTTAGTGCAGGAAGTGGCGCATGCCGGTGAAGACCATTGCCAGGCCTAAGCGGTCCGCGGCAGCAACGACGTCCGGGTCGCGCACGGAACCGCCCGGCTGGATCACTGCGGTCGCGCCGGTTTTCGCGGCTTCCTCGACGCCATCGGGAAACGGAAAGAACGCGTCGGAGGCTACGACGGTTCCCGCGAGTGGCGATTGCGCTTTCATCACCGCGATTTTTACGGAGTCCACGCGGCTCATCTGGCCGGCGCCGACGCCCACGGTCGCGCCGTCCTTGGCAAACACGATGGCGTTGGACTTCACGTGCTTTGCCACTTTCCACGCGAAGCGCAAGGTGTGCATCTCTTCGGGCGTGGGCACGCGTTTCGTTACGGTGCGCAGTTCGCTGTCGTTCAGTCCGCCCAGGTCCGGCTGCTGTACCAGCATTCCCCCAAGAATGCGCTTGAGCTGTAGCTCCCGTTCCGGCTCGAGTCCGCCGGGCGGCAACTCCAGCAAACGCAAGTTTTTCTTCGCCGCGAAAATTTCTTTCGCGCGCGGAGCAAAGCCCGGAGTGGCAATGCATTCGACGAACAGCTTCGCCACTTCCTCCGCGGTCGCGGCGTCCACTTCGCGGTTGAAGGCCAGCACGCCGCCAAACGCGGAAACCGGATCGCACGCCAGCGCCTTCAGGTACGCATCGCGCAAGGTCGTCTGCTCGGCGGCGCCACACGGATTGTTGTGCTTGATGATGACTGCTGCGGGATTCTTGAATTCCGCCGCCAGGCTGCGCGCCGCTTCCAAGTCCACGAAATTGTTGTAGGAAAGTTCCTTGCCCTGGAGCTGCTTTGCCGCCGCCAAGCCTTCCGGCTCGCGGCCCGCCGGCACATAGAGTGCGGCGGCCTGGTGAGGATTCTCGCCGTAGCGCAATTCTTGCTGCCGGCGCAGCGCAAGGTGCACGCGCTCCGGAAGCGTGGGTTTTGCCTGCAACGCCGCGTGACCGTTGGCGGAGAGGCGCTCCAATTCCGTGGTGATCATTCCGTCGTAGCGCGCAGTCGTTGCAAAAACTTTGCGCGCCAGCTCCAAACGCGTCGCGAGCGTAGTGTCGCCCGCGCTTTCCATTTCTTTTGCCACGCGCTCGAAATCGGCGGGATCGCACACGACGGTAACGCTCTCGAAGTTTTTCGCCGCCGAGCGCAGCATCGTCGGCCCCCCGATGTCGATGTTCTCGATGAGTTCTTCTTCGGTGAGACCGGCTTTTGCAGCAGTCGCCTCGAAGGGATACAGATTCACGACCACGAGATCAATCGGCGCGATGCCATGTTCCCTGGCTTGCTTCTCATCTTCCGCATGCTTGCGGCGGAAGAGCAGCCCGCCATGGACTTTGGGATGCAGTGTTTTCACGCGCCCGCCGAGCATTTCGGGCCAGCCGGTGAAGTCAGAGACGTCGCGCACCGCGACTCCGTTTTCACGCAGCAGCTTGGCGGTTCCGCCCGTTGATAGAATTTCGATCTTCAGCGCCGCGAGCCGCTTCGCAAAGCCCACGATTCCGGTTTTGTCAAAAACGCTGATGAGCGCGCGCTCCACCGCCATGAATCCCTCCGCAAAGAGAAAAGCACAACAGTGTAAGCGCCCGCGAAAGTTTGCGAAAGTGCCGATGTGGAAAAGGGAGGCCGGCAGCGGGATAACAAGCGGAGGAGTTGTGCAGCTAAACTGCTGAAGTGATCAGGCTTTTACGAGGGCTTTGAGTTTGACCTGGCCGTCCACGGTTTCGACGACGTATTCCACGTCTTTGCAGTTTTTTTGCTTCTGCAATTCTTTGGTTTTCTTCTGGACGAATTGATTGAAGCTGGAGCGTGACAATCTCCCCGTGTGCTCTCCGGCCAGTTGCTTCGCCTGCAGAAAAGCCTCGTACAGCTTTTCGACCTTGTCCGCCTCGTTTTCGGGGTGCGAGCAGACCATGCGAAAGGCCTTGGCATTTCCGACCGCAGCGGCGACGGCTCCTTCTTTGGCGTGCTCTTTAGCGCGCGCGGCTTCAATCTGTTTCGCGGCCGCGCCGAAATGCCGCTGGATGATGCCCTCTTCCTTCTGCTTCGTTTTCTTGCGGAAGATGTCTTTGTATTTTGCGTAGGTCTGATTGAGGTTATTGAAGCGAAAGCGCTGGTGAGATTTCATGTCGCCGCCGCGTTCGTTATAACGCCTGACGAGAAGGTCGATGCGCCATTCGATTTCGGTGGGAGGACGCTTGCGGCCGCCGCCGAAATACTGGTCGTACTCGATTTTGAGCTGGCGGATGTCCTTCTCGATCTGGCTCAGATCTTCGTCAATGGTCGCCATATCGTGCGGAAATCTCCCGACCTCCCATGCTAGGGCGGCCTAGTGAAAGCGTCAACAAGCGGGCCGAAAATGTGCTTCGAATGCGATACGGTTTGAAGCGAGCAGTGGGCAGTGAGCAGTGGGTAGTGGTTAGCGATCGGCGAGGCTGGGATTGCCGGGCGGGCGGCTCTGTGCTGAAATGTTTCCATGCCCGCTCGCACCAGACGCTCGATTTCCGCGGAACAGTCGGAATTGCTGCGGCAGATTCCTTCGGTGGACGAATTGATGGCACAGCCGCGGCTGGCGGAGCTATCGAAACAAGTGGATCGCAACCTGGTGGTGGAGGTTGCGCGCACAGTGCTGGACGACCTGCGGGTACGCATCACCGGGCAAGTGGCAACCGCCGTTCTTGCCGAGATTTCTCCGGTTGCCTGCGACCCCGCTTCCCTGGAAGAGCGCATCACTGCGCTGGTAGAGCGGATTCTTGCGCGCTCGCTTTTGCCAGTGATTAACGCCACGGGCGTGATCCTGCACACGAACCTGGGGCGGGCGCCGCTGCCGGAAAGAGTGGTGGAGGAATTCCGGCTTGCGGCGACGCAGTATTCCAATCTGGAATACGACCTGGAGGCGGGTACGCGTGGCAAACGCGATGTGCACACGGCGGAAATGCTAACGCGGCTTACGGGTGCGGAAGCGGCCATCGTGGTGAACAACTGCGCCGCCGCCGTGCTGGTGACGCTGGCGGCAATTGCGCGCGGCGGCGAAGTGATTGTGTCGCGCGGAGAATTGATTGAAATCGGCGACGGCTTTCGCATCCCGGAAATCATGGAGCAGAGCGGCGCGCTGCTGCGCGAAGTGGGAACGACGAATCGCACGCGGCTGGCGGACTATGAAAACGCGATCAATGAAAAAACGAGGTTGCTGCTGCGCGTGCATCCCTCGAATTTCAAGGTAACGGGCTTCACGGACAAACCCTCTCTTGAAGAACTTGTGGCACTGAGCCGGCGCGTGAGCATCCCGCTGGTGGAAGATTTGGGTTCGGGCTGCCTGGTGGACTTGGCGGAACATGGGATCACGGAGCCCACGGTGCGCCAGAGCATCGAAGCCGGCGTGGGCATTGTGACCTTCAGCGGAGACAAACTGCTTGGCGGGCCGCAGGCGGGCATCATCGCAGGGAAAAAAGATTTGATCGCGCGCGTGCGACGGCACCCGCTGTTTCGCGCGCTGCGCGTGGACAAACTTACCATTGCCGCACTGGAAGCCACGCTCGGGGCGTACCTGCGCGCGGCGTGGGACGAAATCCCCGTGATGCGCATGATTCGGATGTCGCCGCAGGAGCTGAAGCGCCGCGCGGAGAATTTCATTCGCGAGCTTCGTCCGGAACTGCCGCTGGACGAGGTGGAGATTGAGGTTGCGGATGGCGCTTCGCTGGCGGGAGGCGGCTCAACGCCGGAACAATCGCTGACGAGCAAAGTGATTCGCATCGCCAGCGCGCGCTACTCGGCGGCGAAGCTGGAGCAGCGCCTGCGCCGCGCGCCGACAGGGATTTTCGTGATTGCGCGCGTAGAAGAAGACCGCCTGGTGCTCGATTTGCGCACGGTTTTCCCGGAGCAGGAATCGTTGCTTGTGAAGACGCTTGCCGCCGCGCTCCATTAATCCGGTATTTCTACCGGCGAGAGGCATAATGGAAATTATCGTGTCCAAATTTGCGCGGGAATTCTTGCAAGCCATCCGAATCCTGGTCCGACACCCAAGATTTCTTCTCATTGCTGTGCTTGTGCTTTCCCTCGGTACCGGGATGAGCACGGCGTTATTCAGCGTCATGTACGGAATCTTGCTGAAGCCCCTGCCAGTCCAGGAGCAAAACCGCGTGGTGGTGGCCTGGAAGGGCGATCGCAAAGACGCCGCGCACATCGGAGAACTATCCTATCCAGAATTCCAAGACTGGCAGAGCCGATCGAAGGCCTTCGCGATGATGGCCGCGATGCCTACCACAGTGTACGGCTACGGCGTCACCCTCACGGGCCATGGAGAGCCGGTGGAGCTCGAAAGGTCGCCCGTTACTGCCGCGTTCTTTTCCTTGCTGGGCGCGCATGCCGCCTTAGGCCGGACATTTGAGGAATCAGATGATCGTTCCGGAGCCGAACCAACGGTTGTATTGCAGTCCTCGGTTTGGAAGAGCCAGTTTCATGCTGACCCGTCGGTGATTGGGAAGACGGTCGACTTGAGCGGGGATGGATACACGGTGATCGGAGTCATGCCTCCGGATTTCGATTTTCCAGCCGGAGCGCAAGTGTGGACACCGCTTGGGTTGGATGCCCGGTGGGCGAAACGCGACGCCACTTTTCTCCAGGTGATCGGAAGACTGAACGCGGGAGTGTCCTTGCAGCAAGCGAGGGACGACATTGCCGGGGTCATGGCGGAGGAGGCACGGCAATATCCGCAAAATTCAGAACCCGGGGAATTCGCGGTTACCACGCCTTTTGCCGACTACGTTTTTGGGGACAATAAACCGGCGATTCTGCTGTTGTGGGCCGCATCGCTCTTGCTACTGGCGATTGCGTGCATCAACATCACAAGCCTTCTACTGGCGCGCGCAATCGTCAGGGAGAAAGAGGTGGCGGTACGAGTGGCACTCGGAGCCACACAGAAGCAACTGGCGCAACAGTTTGTGGCCGAGGGCCTGGTATTGTCGTTGGCCGGAGCCGTTGCAGGGTGCGGCGTCGCGCGGATTCTCATTCAGTTGGTAATCGGCCTGGCGCCACAGGGAATTCCCCGACTCTCGTCTGTGCATCTGAATTGGTTCTCTCTTTTGTTTGCCTGCTTCCTTAGCATGGTGATTGCGCTTAGCTTTGGATTGGCACCGGCGTTTTTGATGAACAAGCGGGATGTTCGCCACTCTCTCAACGAGGGCGGTGTACGAGCGGGAAGCCGGCGAAGCGCATTCCTTCGCAAGGGTTTATTGCTGGCGGAGACCACGGTCACGATGTTGCTCTTAGCAAGCGCCGGGATGGTGGTTCACAATTTTTATAATTTGCAGCGGGCGCGACTGGGATTCGTCCCTGCGCATGTGCTGACGGCAGAAGTCCGGTTAACCAACGCCGATGCGGCGGAGAGAAAAGCGTTTTTCACGCAATTGTTGGAGCGGCTGCGATCGCATCCGGAGATAAGCGCGGCCGGTGGCATTCTGCTGAGGCCTTTCGAAGGGACGATAGGCTGGGACGTGCCATATCAAGCCAGAGGCCAGGATCTATACGACGCTAAGAAAAACCCGATCTCTAATTTCGAAGCGGTCACGCCAGGTTACTTTCAGGCCGCCGGCACGCAACTGCTTTCAGGCCGGGACTTCACGATTGATGATAGAGAGGGGAATCCGAAGGTAATGGTCGTGAGCGAAAGATTGGCCCGCCGAGCATACGGGAGTGTCGAGCGGTCGCTAGGCCAACAGATCCGGCTCGGCCGGGCAGAGGCGCCGCATGAAAATAGCGAATGGTGGACCGTTACGGGTGTTGTGGAGGACGCGCAGTATCGAAAATTGGGCATTACGCAGGGCGAGATTTTCGTTCCGTTTCTTCAGACCAATGTTCCCGTCCGTTATGTGGCCATACGGACCAAGATAGAGCCGGCGTCCGTTCTTTCCATCTTGAGGCAGGAAGTTGCAGCCATGGACAAAACCTTGGCAGTGTCGAAGGTTCGCACAATGGAACAATTGATCGGAGATGCCAAAACTGGGCCTCGTTTTTCGATGTTGCTTTTCTCCCTGTTTGGAGTGTTTGCATGTATTTTGGCCGGCGTGGGCGTATACGGTTTGGTAGCAGACTCCGTTATGCAGCGCAGGCGGGAGATGGGAATACGAATGGCCCTTGGCGCCCAACGCAAAGGCGTCCTCTTGTTGATGATGCGGGGTGAAATGCGGGCAGTTCTATTGGGAGGAATCTTCAGCCTTCCCTTCCTGCTGGGCTTGGCTCGCGCGTATGATCACCTGCTCTATGGCCTG
>Ga0209474_10002982_pt1 | contig 15102 bp, 7 predicted proteins | sample GraSoiAngelo_145_FD_185902 | JGI IMG/M metagenome (GOLD analysis project Ga0209474, IMG submission 185902) | Grasslands soil microbial communities from the Angelo Coastal Reserve, California, USA - 14_1009_05_20cm (SPAdes) (version 2) | ecosystem: Environmental > Terrestrial > Soil > Grasslands ...
CGGCTAAAACCGGACTCGGGGGAGGCGCATCTTGCTCTGGCTGTGCACCGGTATTGGGGCTACTTCGATTACGACCAGGCCCGCGCCGAACTTGCGATTGCCCGGCGCACCTTGCCCAATGATCCGGAGATTTATTATTTTTCTGCACTGATTGACCGTCGGCAAGGGCGCTGGTCCGATGCGGTGCACAATCTCGAGCGCGCGAGTGAGCTGGATCCTCGAAACGCTTTTACCCTCAACAGTCTCGCAGCCATTTATTACTTCGTCCGCGCTTATTACCAATGCGGTGAGGCGAAGGATCGCGTGATCGCCCTTCAACCTAACGATGCGAGAATTAAGTTAGAGCGCGCTATGCTCGAAATAAGCTGGCGAGCCGATACTCGACCGTTGCATGCCGCAATGGAAAAGATTTCGGCGGACGATCCTGCTCACAAAAAAAATGAGGAGTTGAACGGCGCGCGCTTCTTTCTCGCTTTCTATGAACGGGACACCGTTACCGCGGGCCGTACCGTAGCGGCGCTTCCTGAGAAAGATTTAAACGATGACGTTGGATTCGGACGCGCCTTTTGGACGGGTTTAGTTGCTCGTATAAAAGGAGACGCGGCGGCGGCGCACGCCGCCTTCGACGTCGCACGCGCGGTGCAGCAGCAACTTGTCCAGGCACGGCCTGATTCGGGAGGGCGCCTTTCTGGCTTGGGACTCATCGACGCTGGACTGGGCCGAAAAGAAGACGCAATCCGTGAAGGCCGGCAGGCGGTCGAACTTACGCCTATTGCAAAGGACTCGCTGGAGGGTCCCGAGGTTGTAACCAACCTGGCAGCGATCTACGCATGGGTCGGCCAACGTGATCTAGCCATTGAGCAACTCGAAATAGCGGCCAAAATCCCGAACGGAGTGCATTACGGCGACCTGCGTTTGGATCCGACATGGGATCCATTACGCGGCGATTCACGCTTCGAAAAAATCGTCAATTCGCTCGCCCCAAGATAGTCGATTCATCTTTCTAACTGCGCCGTAGCCTCGAAAGGCGGGTCGCAGCACTCGCCACGACGGACATAGCAAACACGTAGGAGCGATTGATCTCAGCCGCGCGTGGAACATCTCCGCTATCGCGGCCAAGAAGTAGCAGGGGCAGGTCGCAGGTCCAAGCGCAGACTCGCAATTCCGCGATTTCTACGCTTCAGCGCTTCACGATTTAACGATTTAACGCGGCGAAGCCAACTTTTTGCGTAACAGCCGGCCAAATCTCGCGCAGTACATCAATGAACGGCCATAGATGACTTCTCATGGTAAGAAGCCAAAGAAAGCCAAAACAACAAAAAGAAAAAGCTCCACATCAACAAAGGATATTAATTATGCGACATAACAAAATTCTCTCTGCGGCAATCGCGCTGTGTATGGTTGCCTTCTTCACGATCGGCTCGGTGCCCTCCGCGTCGGCTTCCACCCCCACACCGGTGACCATCACGGCGGTGTATGATTTTTCCACGTTCCCCAATGTAACGGGAACCTTTACCACAAGCGGGGCCCTTACAATTTCAGGGGTTTCCACAATGCACGTTGACCTTAATCCCTTTAATGGCGTTAGAGCGCATTGCGTGGTTACGTTGTTCCCATCAACTGGTGGAACTATCATTATTGATCAGCAATGCCAATTTGCCTCTTCCCCACCTAAGGGAAGATGGGAGATTGTAAGTGGCACCGGTGCTTACGCGAACCTCAACGGGAACGGGTCACTTACGATGCCGCCTTTTACCGAGGCGATGACGGGGGTTATTTACCTTCACTAAAAGGTCGATCTTTGCGAGTGGAGAGGAGTAACGCTCCCGAACAAAGACAGCGACAAAAGGGCGACTTAAGGAGACCGACGACGACTTAGTTATAGGTCGTCGGCGGCTCCGTGTAACAGCGACGCGATAATGAGCGATCGGAAAGCTGATAACGATGACTAGCACGACAAACCGAATCGCCCGGTTCGAGATTTCGAAAAACGGAAAGACGTTAATCAGAATCTTCCGGCTCCCCGCTGAGTGGCTATGAAATATCCGGGCTAAACCTGATGCCGCTTCAGTCTTGCAAAGATTTCTTTGGATTCACGGTTTCTTTTCTGTGACGAGTTCTTGAAACCGAGGATCATCACGAATCGGATCCCAGATCGGGTTGAGGCGAAGAAGTGTCGGGACAATCTCGGTGGGTGCGGACGTTTGCAGCAGCCGTTTTAGAATGGGAATTGCGTGATCGGCGTCGCCTAACAAAGCATAGATCTTGGCCATGTCCTCTTCTCGCTCGGGGCCTTCAAACGGATCTTCTGAAGTCGGTTGCAAAGCCATGCCTTTTTGTCCTTCAGACACAGCAGCAGCGGAATTGCCGAGGCCGGCATAAGCAACGCCTAACAAAGAATGGAGGGTCGCTTCGGGGCCGGAATCCTTGCTTACAGTACTCAACTCTTGTGTGAGCTGCTGCACCGCCCGTTCGTAAGCCGCCTTTGACGCGACCGCATTACCGGCGCGCTGCTCGGCCAAACCAAGGTCGAGGAGGAGCTCATTCTTTTCATCACCCAGCCGGTTGTTATTCAATGCTTTCGAAAAAAGATCCGCGGCCTCGCTATAGTGACGCTTGTTTAGCCTGGCATGCGCGCGGAGATGGAGGTCAGTGCCAGGGTTCGCCAGTACCGCATCCGCCGCTTCAGGTTTTGACAGCGCCCAAAGGCCAGTTGTTTTGATCCAAATAGTCGCTGTATTCGACGGTTCGACGGCAAAGATGTGATCCGCCACCGCGATGGCGTCGGCAAAGCGGCGGTTCGTCATATAGGTGGTCGCGAGAATAGACGCCGACTCAATGTTCCGTGGATCGAGCTCGACAACGCGGCGCAGCACCGTGATCGCTTCATCCCAGTGGCCAAGGCGCCGCTGGATCAAACCGACCGCTCTTAGCACATCGACATTGTTGGGAAGACTTTTCTCTGCCAGTTGGAATTCCGCCAGCGCTCCGGTGAAATCGCGGAGCCCATAAAAGCGATAATACCCAACGGCAAGATGAGTCTCGGGCAGATTGGGGTCGAGTGCGACAGCGTGATCCATCGCATTCTTGGCTGCGGCCAACCGCGCAGCAGTAGGATCAACTCCGCGCCAGTAAACATTACTGTCGGCACAGGAAAGATACACCCAGGCCAACGCGAAAGTGGGATCCAAAGTGACGGCTTGCTCGAATGAGCGCGGCGCCTCTTGGACGTTGGAATCATCGACCGTGATTGCCGTTAAAAGCGCGCGGCCGCGCAAATACGCCTGGTAGGCGGCAGTATTTGTTGTTGGCGTAGCTTCCACCCGTGCCTTCTCCTGCGGACTGAGGGTAGCGCCAATAGCATTCGCAATTTCGATTGCGAGCTCGCCCTGGAGCGCGAGTGAGTCAGCCATGGTGCGATCATAGTTCTGCGACCAAATATGACGATCCATTAGCGCATCGATTAGTTGCACCGAAACCCGAATGTGATTTCCGGACCGGCGCACACTGCCTTCCACCACACTACTCACTCCGAGTTGCTGCGCGATTTCCTTAAGATTGCGCGTAATACCGCTCTTGTATTGCATCACGGATGTGCGGCTGATCACTTTCAAATCCTTGATTTTGGAAAGATTCGACAATAGTTCATCTTGGATTCCGTCAGCAAAAAAGGCGTTCTCCTTTTCCTCGCTCAGGTTCTCTAAAGGCAATACCGCAATGCTCTTTTCTGGAATCGATAGCGAGGCTGCGCTGGTTGAGTGCGAAGCTTTTCGATGAAATAAAAGCCAAGAACCGGCAATTCCGGCAACTACCAGTAAGAGTATGCCGATTATCAGCGATCGTTTGCGCGCAGCGATCCTGGAAGCGCGATGATCAAGCGCGCCGTGTTCCTCCCGGGTGCGTTTTACTTTTTCGGGCAGGTGAGAATTTCCGACTTCGTCCGTGTAGAAATTAACTATCTCAAGACTCACCCCGTGCTTGACCTCAACTACTCCAAGGTCGTGAAGGTACGGCTGCCACTTTTCGTATTGACCTAAATCATCCGCGATCCTTTTCGAGAGCAGGATGTGCCCTGCATCTCCGCAATCCATTACCCGCTGCGCCATGTTGATGCCCGCCCCAGCCACGTTCAAACGATCGTTCACATCGGGGACCGTATCGACTGCCCCGCTATTTATTCCCATGCGGATCTTTAACTGCGGGTAACTTTTCAGAGCCGCACTCACTTCCAGCGCACATCGCACCGGTGCATCGGGTCTGGTGAAAAAAGCGAGCGCCATTCCGTCCCCAGTAGGCAGGCGCGTAAGTTTGTCCGCGGCTTCTGCACTACGGAACTGTTCACTCGCCCGAACGATTTGATTTAACTGCCGGAGTAGATCGCTTTGCCGATTAATCGGCAGTTTCGAGTAGCCGACGATGTCGATGAAAAGAACGTGAGCGATCTCGAGCTGACCTTGTTCACCCGACGAAGACATTCAATCTACCTCAAGAGATTCAACGCCGATTCTGTTACTCGCGTTACTCAAGGTCGAGGCGAAACCCATCTTTATATTAGCGTCAATAGATCGTCTTTGGTTCTGGACCAGCCAGAATTTTCTGAAAACGGGGATCGTTCCGCAGTGGATCCCACTCCCAGCGCCACTTTAACTCAGCCACCGTCATGTTGTAGACTGCGTCCTCAGTGAGGTTGGCCGGAATAGTCAGCAAGTGTTCGATCAACTCGATCGCCTGATCGGATTGACCGGTCCGCGCATAGATCAAAGCGAGGCCCGCGGAAGCATCGTTCTTTTGCAGCGGCGAAGCGGCCGCCGCTATCTCAATCGCGCTTCGGCCCTCGCGAATGGCTTCGTCTTTGCGCCCCAGAAAAGCATCGATCAATCCAAGATTGATATATGCGTTATAGTTGTTAGGGGAAGCGGTTCTGAGCTTCTCGATATCCTGCCGAGCGGCAGTGAGCGTACGCTCAACGCCGGCGGGGTCGCCCCCACTGGCCACCGTGAGCAAAGCTTCGTACATAGCCTTTGGGTGTGGCTCGTCTTCGAAGGCTTTCGCGGGCAACTCGCGAAGAAGCTGTTTCGCGGTCACAAAATCGCGCTCGAGGATGGCGAGTTCGAATTGGAAAGACTTATGGATCTCTGATTGGTCACCTTCAGGGCCAACTGGAGCTCCGGCCAACTCTTGCTTCAATGAATCGAGCTTCCCGGTCCTCCGGAATTCGTCCCACGCGCGCCCATATATTCCATGCCGTTGAGGGCTCTGAAGAATTGCGCGCACCCGCTCTCCCGTCCGCTCTGCTTCGGGCCAATCTCGCACGTCGCGCAGCGTCATGGCCAGCATGCGCAAACCGTTAGTATCGCGTGGATCCAAAATCTCAGCCCGGCGAAGCGCCGCGATTCGTTCGCGAATCTTGTTTTGTTGCCTGTAAATAGTCGCTCGGACCTGCCACACCTCCGCCGAATTCGGCAACAATTTTTCCGCCTCCGCCAGTTCTGCGAGCGCGCGATCCGACTCGTTTGCGCTCCAATAATAATAGGCCAGCGCCAGCGTGGCCTCACCCATTCCAGGCCGGAGACGCGAGGCCTCCTGAGCTTCAGCGAGACCTTGTGCCCTAAGGAGCGGATCGCCATCAGGTCCCGACGAGGCGGCGCTCAGCTGCATCGAATGGCGGGCGCGAGCGAGAGCAAAGGTAGGATCAAGATCGATGGCCTGTTGATAAAGGTTCGATATCGCTCCGGGATCTACCTCTGAAGTCATGAGCCGAAGTTCCAGCTCCCGTGCCCGCAGATAGACGAGATAAGCCTCCGCGTTCTCGGTCGGCTTGGTCGCGACTATGCTCATTTCACCTGGAGTAAGCGTGGCCTGCAATTGGCGTGCGATTTCGACCGCCACTTCGCCTTGCAATGAAAGTGCATCAGTCAAACTGCGATCGTAGCGTTCCGACCACACTTGTTTATCGTTGCGTGTATCGATCAGCTGAACATTGATGACTACATGATTGCCGGAATGGCGCACACTGCCTTCAAGCACATGGGAGACGCCAAGTGCCTGACCGATTTCGCGCAGCTTGCCAGCAATAACTGTCCCTCGATACGTCATAACCGAGGCCCGGGCGATGACGGTGAGTTCTTTGATTTTCCCCAAACTCGTTAGGACATCATCTTGAATGCCGTCGGCGAAGAAGGCGTCATCCTTCTCCGCGCTTAAATTTTCAAATGGAAGCACGGCAATGCTCTTCGCCGGAATCGAAGAGCTCTCGCCGAGAAAGCCCTCAGACTTTGGTGCGATCCGATGCGTAAATATCCACGCGCCGATCCCCAGTACGGCGAGCAACCCGACGGCGCCTGCGACTAAACCGATTTTGCGCTTGGGCCCCGACGCCGGCACGACCCCTCGCTCAGCGGATTGTTGGGCTGCGACCTTGAGCTTCGCGGGGACTTCGGGATTTCCGAGCTCATCGGTGTAGAGGTTCACTACTGCGATCCGCACGCCATGCTTCACCTCCACTTCGCCAAGGTCGTGCAGATGCGGTTGCCATTGCCGATACTGCTCTAAATCTTCGGCCATGCGCTTCGAAACCAGAATGTGACCCGCATCGCCGCAGTCCATCACGCGTTGGGCTATGTTAATTCCACCTCCGGCAACGTTTGCGCGATCATTGAGATCCCTGATCGCGTTTACCGGGCCACTATGAATACCCATGCGCACGTGCAATTCAGGGTGGCTTTGGAGCGCCCTGCTTACTTCTAACGCGCACTGTACCGGCGCCCCCGGACTACTAGCGAAAACGAGAACCATCCCATCACCAGTGGGAAGGCGGCTTAGTTTCCCAGCCGCGTTCGCACTAACAAACGTAGACGTGTTTCGAACAATCTGGTTGAGCTTTTCCAGCGACTCGTGCTGGTCATCGATCAGCAGTTTCGAATAGCCAACAATGTCGATGAACAAGACGTGACCGATCTCGAATTCGAGAGCTGGCTTACTTTCAACAAACATACCTGTCGCCACGGATGGCGATTTCGAGACGGTAATCCGTTGCGCGTTTAGACCAAGCCGTTTTCCTGTATGGCTAATAGATCGTCTTCGGCTCCGCGAGAATTTTCTGGACAAGCGGATTCTTTCGCAGGCTATCCCGCCTCCAGCCCCTCAAGTGCGTAAGCGTAGTTGATATGACAGACGACTTTCTCCCCTATCAAGCAAAATAAGTTGCCGGCGGCAAGCAACTACAATCGCGGAAACGGCTTTTGCGACTGCTTCAGGATTTCGTCGAAGCGTGGGTTCTTGCGGAGCTCGTCGAAGACTGGCTCGTAGTTGAGCGGCCCATAATATTCCCACGTGGGATCTGCACGAGTTTTGCGAAGCTCTGCAGCGCCCGCTCGTGGTCGCCCGCGTAGATATAGGCGTAGGCCAGCCACTTCACTCGCTCTCCGTTCGCCAGAGCATCTTCGGAAAGCGGGTGTTTCTCTACGGATTGCTCGCATAAACGCACCGCCTCTTCTTTTTTCCCAAGGATGAACTTCACGCACGATAACGTGTCAGTCAGTTCCCCCCGTCACGAATAGCGGAATGCCGCAGGCGTTCCTCTAATTGCTTCTCCGCCTCGAGCGCAGCTTGCTTAGGACCTGGAGTTTTTGTGACAAATGCAAGCTTCAATTCTTTTTCCCAGCGATCGCGCTCAAGGTCTGGGTATTTCGCTGCCTCCGCCAGCAGTCTTCGGCATTCCCGGTAATCGCGCTTCCAAAAGCTGCGATAGAAAAGCGGGACGAACTCTTCTGATCGCTCATTGAGGTTGAGTGTCTCCATTAGCTTGTTCCCGGCGTCGACTTCACCGCGCCACCTCAGCGATATAGCCTCTTCCAGCCGTGCTCCCCGCGTCATTCGGGGGAAACGCTTTATCAACCGTGCACGGACACGATCAGCTTCATCCCAGCAAAGTCCGCGAGCAATGTCGGCAGCGCTGTAGTAGCCGGTAGGATCTTGGGGGTTCAGTTCCGTTGCTCGTTCGAACTGGTCATAGGCTTCCTGCCACCGGCCGAAGCGGCGATAGAGAAAGGCGCGGGTCAGTGTTACTTCCGCGCTATTCGGCAGCAACTTCGCGGCGCGCTCGAGTGTCGCCAGCGCATGGGGAAATCGAGATAACATAATAGATCACTCGTGCTTGCGCGTGCAGCGTTTCACCAGCTTCCGGCGCGATACGCTGCGCTTCTTTCAAAGCCGCTTCCGCGCGTGATCGAAACTCGGGGTTCGGCGGACCGCTCGCGCGAAAGAGCTGAATGTTAGCTTCAGTAAGAGCCCAATAGGCGCTGGCAAACTTAGGATCTCGCGCGATTGCCTGCTCGATGAACTGCACCGCCCGCGTGTAGTCATCTCGCAACTTGTCGTCGTCGCGATCCGCGTCAGATATTTCCATCAAGGCGCGCGCCCGTATGTAGCTCTCGAACGCAGCAATATCGTGAGTAGGCCGGCCGGCGAGCTCCGTGCTTTCGCGTGGAGAAAGCTTCGCGCCCAGCTGATTGGTGATTCGCTGTGCGATCTCGCACTGAAACGCGAGCACGTCGGCCACGTTGCCATCATAACTTTCCGCCCAGGCATGCGTGTCTGTCCTGGCGTCGATTAGTTCGACGTTCACGCGGACATGTCCCGCCTCACGTTGCACGCTACCTTCCACCACATACGACACGCCCAACTCGTCTGCGATCTGTTTTATGTTCCGGTCACTTTCCGGCTTGTAGCGCATGACACTGGTGCGGCTGATCACCCTCAGGTCTGCTATCTTCGCCAGATTGGTGAGCACTTCGCGGTGCACACCTCCGGCAAAGACGGCGTTCTGCTCTTCTGTGCTTAGGTTGTCGAATGGAAGGACAGCGACACTCTTCTCACGGTTCGCGATAGCTTCTGTCGCCGCTTGCAAACGTAGCTTCGCCTGACCGGTGCCATCACCCGTTGCGCGATGTTGACGCCGGCGCCCGCGAGGTTCGGTTTGTCGTTCACGTCTGAGACCAGATCGACAGGTCCGCTATGGATGCCCATCCGCAGCGGCAGGTGCGACGTGCCGCGCAAGGCTTGGCCAATCGCCACCGCGCAACGCACGGGAGCGTCGGGCTGGTAAAAAAGGCGAGTACCAGGCCGTCGCCCGTCGGAATTCGCACCAGTTTGTCCTCCGCTTCAGCCGCGCGAAACTGTCCCGTGTTGCGGACGAGCCGATTCAGCTCCTATTGCCGCTCACGCTGCGGTCAACAGCTTTGAATAGCCGAGGATGTCGATAAACAGAACGTGCGCGATCTCCAGTCGGAAATCGCGTTCCCCCTCGATATCTCCGGGCATAGTCATGCCTAGTAGATCGTCTTCGGTTCCGGTCCCGCGAGGATTTTCTGAAAACGCGCATCGCTCCGCATCGGATCCCACTCCCAGCTCAGATGCAATTGGGCAAACATGATTCCATTGGGTGTTGTCAGTAGCCGCTGGATTAATGCGAGGGCCTGATCGATCTCCCCAGTCCGCGCGTATACCAGCGCCAGGTTATCCGCATAGACCGCTCCTCCCTGTGCGTCTTTGCTCTCCGGGACGAGCTCCACTGCGCGGAGACTCTCTCGAATAGCATCATCTTTCCGCCCAAGATAGGCGTAGAGCAGGCCCAGCGGTGCATGAAATCTTGCATCGTCAGGATGATCGCGTGCATCTTTTTCGTAAATCGGCCTCACCTTTTCGAACAAAGTCTTGGCGGACTCCGCATCGCCGCGCGCCAGCGCCGTCTGGCCGGCGTCGAAGCTTTTTACACCAACGTCCGGCTCCTCGAACTCTTCGTCCTTGTAATCTGCGAGGATCTTGGCCGCGGCTGTGTAATCGCGGGCGAGCATGTTCAATTCCCAGCGCGCCATAGTTAGTATGTCATCCGGCGCCGCCGGCTGACCTGGTGCGGCGCCGTGCAACCCTGGAGGTATGCCGTCCAGAAGCTTTCGGGCGGCGGCGAGATCGCCCGTTTGATTGATTCTGACAGTGGCAAGCTCCGCGAGTGTAAAGATATTGTTGGGATCCAATTTCAGCACCCGCTCAAAGCCGGCCACAGCCCCCGGCCAGTCGCGAACCATCGCCCGCGCGCGCGGACCCCAAAAATGGGGTTGCCTGGGGTCGAGTTCCTGCGCGCGATCGTAAGTGGCGAGCCCGTCACGCCAGCGGCCCTGCCGACAATAAATTAATCCCACGTACTCGAGAATGTCTGGCTGCAAGGCAGACCCCGCGCCGGCGATGGAAAACTCGTTCAACGCCGCCGAAAAATTTCTTTCGAAAAGGTAATAGCAAAGACCAAGGGCGAGATGGCCTTCCGGCAAATCGGGCGACAATTGCAGCGCTTCTGCGGCAAGGGTAAGCGCGGCGGCTTTGTGCTCCGGCCGGCGCGCCACATTGTACATCACACCATTCCAGATCGAACGCCGCGCGATTGCCAACGCAAATGTCGGATCGAGTTCAATGGCCTTCACATAAAGATCGTCGACCGCAAAAGCGTCTTCTTTTGAGGCCGCGGTGCGGGCACGCTCCAGTGCGCGCAGGTAAAATAAATAAGCCTCGGGATTTGTGGTCGGTTTCGTGGCGAGGCGCGCTTTTTCCTCCGGCGCCAGCTTGGCTTTGAGGGCTGCTGCTATTTCGGTTGCAAGCTCGCCCTGCAAACCTATGGAGTCAGCAATCGTGCGATCGTAACGCTCGGACCAAATAGGTCGGTCGTTGCGCGCGTCAATGAGCTGAACACTAATCAGCGCGCGATTACCGACGCGTCGTACAGTGCCTTCCAGGATATTCGCAACTCCAAGCGCTTGCGCGATCTCGCGCAGATTGCGCGCAGCGCCGGCGCCGCGGTATTGCATCACCGATGTTCGACTGATCACTTTAAGAGCGGCGACCTTCGCCAGGCTGGTCAACACATCATCCTGGACACCATCAGCGAAGAACGCGTTTTCTTTTTCCGCACTCAGGTTTTCAAACGGCAACACTGCGATGCTTTTTTCGCGAATCCCGTTCGCGACCGATGGCTTAACCGCGATGGCTGATTTGCGCGCAGCGCGATAACCGAAAATCGATAATGCGATGATCAACACCGCCGCTAACAGGAAGGCGACGGCAATGGTGCGTCGCTTCATCTGGGAACGAGCACGCTCGCTTTTCGAAGCCGTCGCCTCTTTCTCTCGTGTTAGCATAACTTTTTGTGGGACCGTGGCGTTGCCGATGCCATCGCCGTAGAAGTTTACGATCTCGATCTTAACGCCGTGTTTGGTTTCGACCTCGCCTAGTTCGTGTAACTGCGAGCGCCATCGGGCGTATTGCGCTAGATCGTCCGCGCTGCGTTTCGAGAGTAGGATATGTGCCGCATCACCGCAGTCCATCACGCGCTGCGCCATGTTGATTCCTGCGCCGGCCACATTTGTCCGATCGTTCACGTCGGTAACATCGCTGACCGGGCCGCTGTGAATCCCCATGCGAATGTGTAGGGCGAGCGTCTCCACTTGCCCTACGGCTTCACTCACTTCAACGGCGCATTTCAATGGCGCTTCTGGATTTGTAAGGAAGACGAGGGCCATGCCGTCGCCGGTTGGAAGTCGAATCAGTTTACCTGCCGCTTCCGCGCTTTTAAATTGCGGTGTCTCGCGAACAATCCTGTTTAGCTCATTGAGTAGATCGCGCTGTTGGTCAATCAGACCTTTCGAGTAGCCCACGATGTCCATGAAGAGGACATGCGCGATTTCGAGCTCAAAGTCCGATCGCGCTTTAGCCTCATTCACGTTGGTCGTCTCTTGGCGTTAAGTCGTCATCCGTCAGAGCTGGCGACGAGTTTCTTGAACCGCGGATCGCTCCTCAGTGGATCCCAGATCGGATCGAGCTTGAGTAGCGCGGGCGTTAATCCATTCGGGATAGAAACAAGATGCTCGATCAAAGGAACCGCAGTGTCTGCATCACCGAGCATGGCATAGATTCCTGCCACAAGCATCATCACGTGTGGGCCGTGAAATGCATCCTCGGATTCAGGCCATAACTCCATGGCCTTTTTGCCTTCCCGGGCCGCGTCCTCTCTTCGATCCAAACCGGCGTATACCTGCCCAAGCAGCGCACGCGCCGGACCCAACGTCTGGTTTTCCTGGACTCTTTGCTCCAAACCAGATCGGGCTTCTTCAAAATAACGATGTGCATTTGCCGAATCATTCTTGAACCGATATGCAAGCCCGCGCAGAAATGACTTTGTATATGTAGCTCGCGAAGCACTGTGCCATCCTTCAATCGCCTCGGTCGCACTTTTATCGAGAACGGCGAGGGCCTCGTCATATTTGCGTGCCAAAACCTTGAGCTCGTGACGGGCGAACGTCACCTGCCCGTCGGCGTCAACATTCTCCGGTGTCCTGGCGAGCAATTGTTCCATGGCACGGGTGTCTCCCTTTGACTCGATGTCGAGCAGTGCTTTCCAAAGGTGACCGTAAAAGAAATTGGGGTCGGCGGCGATGCCGCGGTCGAACATCCTGGCTGCATTCGAGTAATCCCGCAACGCCGAGTAATTAGCCGCCAAACCCATGGTCCAGATCGTTGTATCTTTCGGATTGAGAGCGGCGGCGCTCTCGTAATTCTTAGTGGACTCAGCCCACTTGCCTTGCCTTCGCTGAATGTTCGCAATGGCCACAAAAATATCGGCATTGTTCGGTAAAGCGGCTCTTGCCATGTTTAATTCGGCAAGCGCTTTCCCGTAATCGCGGTCAGCCCAAAGATGGATGTAGGCCAGGGCGAAGTGAGCCTCTGCCAAGTCGGGTTGCAAGCGGATGGCTTCATTAGCAGCGGCTCGGGCTTGCTTAAGCACAGTAAGATTCGGTGTATTATAGTAAAGCAAGGCTTCCATGTAGCTGAGCTTCGCGAAAGCGAGTGCAAAGGTAGGGTCCAGCTCGGCAGCCTTCTGATAAAGCTGCGCCACCTTCTGGACCTCTTCCTGTGACTGTGCCCACCAGAATGCGTCTTGTGCTTGCAGGTAGACCAGATAAGCAGCGCCATTGGTAGTTGGCCGTTGCTCCAAGCGCGCCTTTTCATTCGCCGAAAGTTGCGCGTGTAACTTCGAAGCAATCTCGAAAGCGGCATCTCGTTGCGCAGCAAAGATGTCGCTAATGTCTTTCTCGTAAGTTTCCGCCCAGACATGTTCATCGGTTGCAGCTTTGATTAACTGCACGCTGATCCGGATGCGATTCGCAACGCGTTGGACGCTGCCTTCCACCACCACCGCCACTCCAAGAGCTTTGGCGATTTCGCGAACGTTGGGACGATTACTGGCATAAGCCATTACCGAACTGCGCGATATCACCTTAAGATCCCCGATCGTCGCCAGGTTTGTTAGAATCTCGTCCTGAATGCCACCGGCAAAATAAGCATTCTCCTTCTCGGCGCTAAGATTCTCGAAGGGAAGCACCGCGATCGATTTCTCGAATTGCCTGCCTGCGAGATAGTGCAGAAGCAGAAATACCGCAAGGCTAACGGCGGCGACAGCGACGCCAACTAATCCGAAAAACTTGCGCCTTTTGCGGGCGCGAAGCCGGGCTTGTTGCTTGAATTTAGTTGGTAAAGCGGAGTTTCCAACTTCCGAGCTGTAGAAATTCGCAATGGGAACGTTAATTCCATGTTTCACCTCCGCCTCGCCTAGATCATGTAACCACGGTTTCCAGTGCGCGTAATGCTCCAGGTCTTCGGCTGTATGTTTTGAAAGCAGAATATGGCCTGCATCACCGCAATCCATCACTCGCTGCGCTATGTTGATACCGGCGCCAGCAATATCGGTGCGCCGGTTCACGTCAGTAGTTCTGCTCACGGGACCGCTGTGAACACCCATACGGAGCTGAAGGTGCGGACGCCTTTTTAATTCATTGCTAACCTCAATCGCGCATTCGACCGGAGCTTCCGGGTCGGTGAAAAACACCAGCGCCATGCCGTCACCCGTGGGCAGCGCAGTTACTTTACCTTCAGGTGCAGCGCGAAACTGTTCCGTGCCGCGGACAATCTCGTTCAACTGCTGTTGAATCTCGTGCTGCTCATCGACGGAGAACTTCGAGTAACCGACCACGTCCATGAACAAGACATGGCCGATCTCGACTCGAAGCTTCAGTTCATCGGCAGCCGACATATCATGCCGTCATAATCGATCGTGCAAAAGGGATTGTTCCGATTTTGGTCGGTACCGTCGAGCGCAAACAACACTTTTACTGTGCGAGGGCAGTATTATTCAAGGGTCGAGTGGGATTTTGCGCGGCAGCGCTGGGGAAAATAAAAAGACGCGGACTCCCCTCGGTTCACTCGACGGTTGTCGGCTGCGCGGCTATGGGGATGATTTTATCGAAACGAGGATCATTTCTTAAGTCGTCCCAAACTGGATTCAGCTTTAAGTCTCCCGCAGTTGGTCCATAAGGAACCTTTGCGAATTGCTCGAGTAAATGCAGAGCACTTTCGCGGTCACCCGTCCACAAGTAAGCTGTCGCTACGGCCGGTGCGATGTCAGCCGCGACAATGGCGTTTCGTGTCGGTGGCCAAACTTCCAGGATATGCTGCACTTCCCGCAGTGCTTGCTCTTTACGGCCAAGACCGGCGTCAGCTACCGCGATCTTCGCCAAAGAACGCGCCTCGAAAATGCTGGCTCGTTGCGGATTTTTCGCCAGCCACGCTTCGGAATTCGTCCGCGTCACCTCAAAGTAACCGTGCGCTTTCTCTTCCTGTCCTGTTGCGCGTGCCATTGTTCCCAACCGAAGGAAAGTGGTTGCTCTCGCGGCCGGGTTGTCACCACCTTGCGGCATTGCATCGTGCGCCCGAGCGACGTCCTCAGCCGAGCGCAATATCTCTTCCGCCTTATCGTATTGGCGTTGCAGAAAAAAGACATTCGCCACAGATGTATTTACCGAAACTGATCCGGCATTGCGCCGCGGATGGGAATCGTAGGCTGCCATCGCTGCTTTGGTATCGCCCTGGGCCAGAGCAATCCTGCCTTTCATTGTCCAAAACGGTCCGGTCATTTGTTGCGGCAGAGAAGTCATTATTTGCTGGATCAGTTTTTCCGCGTCCGAATACCTCCGCAGAGCAATATCCAGCTCAACCAGCGCA
>Ga0209474_10002983_pt1 | contig 15102 bp, 10 predicted proteins | sample GraSoiAngelo_145_FD_185902 | JGI IMG/M metagenome (GOLD analysis project Ga0209474, IMG submission 185902) | Grasslands soil microbial communities from the Angelo Coastal Reserve, California, USA - 14_1009_05_20cm (SPAdes) (version 2) | ecosystem: Environmental > Terrestrial > Soil > Grasslands...
CAGATCCCGGTCATGAGCGCGAGCCAGGTGCCGAAGACGGGCAACGAAACCGCGGCTCCCAAGGCGGGCAAGCTGGAGACGACCGCCGCGGCGAGCAGCACGGGAGCCACCTGCACCAGATGGCGCACGACCGTCCCGCTCACCGCGCCGACCGCGACGAGCGAGAGCGCCAGCGCCCCGAGGCAGCACGCGACGATGCGGAGGGAAGGAGCCACGACTATTGAGAGATCTGGACCTTCACGTTCTGGTTCGGGATGCGGCAGCCGGCGCCGAGCGGCCGGACCTTGGACAGGTTCGGATACGCCTGGTCCACCACGCAGGAGTCGATCGCCGCAGGATTGGTGCCGACCACGATGGTGCACGACGCGCCTGCCCGGACACCTTGGTTCGTTCCGGCCTGGACGGTCAGGAGGCAGGGATTGCGCCCTAACTCGACCACCTCGCCGGAGACGTAGTTCGCGGGCTGCCAGGTGGTCTGCAGGGAATACCTGGCGAAGTCGCCCGTGGCGGGTGCCGTCACCTCGATGAGGTAATCGCCGGGCGCGTCGATCTCCTTGGTGGCAGTGCCGACGATGCGCTCGCCGCCGACGTCCGCCGCGCGCAGGAACAGCGCCTGCACCTTCGAGCCGCGCGGCTCCAGCACCTTGAAGGCGATGGTCAACCTGCCCTTCTCCTTGAGCGAGGCCTTGTAGTAGTGCCGCTGCTTGGCTTGCTTGAAGTCGACGTCGCCGAGCTTCGAGTCCTGCGGCAGCTTCAAATCCTCGGCGCTCTCCCGCGCGCAGGCGGGCCCGCCGTTCTTGCAAGGGTCGCCCGGCTCGAAAGCGGTGGAGAGCCGGTAGGCGCCGGCATCCCCGGGACCCTTGGCGTACACGCGCACGTAGTACTCGCCGGCGGGAAGGTCCTTCTTCTCGTAGCCGTCGGGACCGATCTGCTCGGGGGTCGATCCGGTTCCTTCGATCTCCGCCACGACATCCTGGCCTTGCGGCTCGAAGCCGATCTTGAGGGTGCCTTCGGCGGGCGTGTCGATGCGCCAGTAGTTGGTTCGCTTTCTTCCCGAATAATCGACGCGGTCCGAGACGCGCCCGTTCTCGGCGGGCAGGTTGCGCGCACCGGAACGGATCTTGGAAGGGCCGGAAAGCTCGTCCGGATCGGCGGGCCTCACCAGCGCGAGGAAGGAGAAGCCGGTCTCGAGCCGGTCCTTCCACGGCTCGCTCACGACCGCCCAGTACGTACCCGGCGGAAGCTGACCGGTCTCGACGCTCTTCCCCGCCTCTCCGCGGGCGATGGGATCGTTGCCGCCCGCGTAGATCCTGATCTCGAGCCGCGCGGCGGAATTGCTCGGCGTGGCCGAGGCGATGATCGCGCCCTTCGTCGCAAGGTCGAGCCGATATGCGAAGCGGTTCTCCGAATCGGCGTTGGGAACGACGCCCTCGACCTTCTTGCCGGGCTCCGCCGGGACCGCGCTCTTGCGGAAGTCGAACGCGGGGCCTTGGTACCCGGGCAGGTGGGAGCAAGCAGTGGCCGCGGCGAGGAACGAAACCGCGACTGCGCGCACGGCGATCTTCATCGGGAGCGCGCGACGCTAGCACGCGAAAACGCGGCCGGGCAACGCTACGTCGGGGCGCCGGATCGGGCGCCCCGACGCTTCGCGGACCTCAGCCGATCAGCCCGCGATCGAGCAGACTCCCGCGAGGCAGAGGAGACCGACGCAGCATTCGGTGCCCGTGCACAGCTCGCCTTCCTGCTTGCACACTCCGGGCGTCACGCAGACGCCGCCGGTGCAGACCTGGCCGCAACCGCAGGCGAACCCGCAGGCGCCGCAGTTTGCCGGATCGACGGTCTCGTCGACGCAGCCGCCGGAGCAGTTGCTCAGGGTGGGCGCGCACTTCGCTGCGCACTTCCCGTTGCTGCAGACCTGGGCGTACTTGTCCTCGCACTCGTTGTCGCAGCGGCCGCAGTTGTCCGGGTCGCTGCGCAGATCCACGCAGCGGCCGTCGCACGCCGTCAGGCCCGCGGGGCAGGGGCCGGCGCAGCTGAGATCGTCGTCGTCGTGATCCTTGTCGTGGGACGCGTCGTGCGAGGCAGAGGACCTCGTCGCGACCTGCAGGCTGCCCTTGCCGCTGCTCTTGCCGCCGCTGTCGTCCTTGCCCTGCCCCTTGTCTTTATCGTCGTGATCGTCGTCGTCGGCGACGCAGGTCTGGGGACAGGGACAGGCGCCGGCACACGCGTCGTCGGCATCCTTGTCGTGACGCATCTTATTGATGGCGTCGCGACATTGGGCGGACAGATCCTTTGCATGATCGGCCAGGCACTTCGCCAATGCGCGCGAGCCGTCGCTCGACGACGTCACCGTCGGGCACGACTTTTTTAAATCCGCGGCGCAGGCCTTCGCGAGATCGCTTTCATCCTTCTGCGAGAGCGAGCTGGAACGGGAAAGGAACATTCCAATGGTGGAGCGGCGCTGCTGCGCTGCTCCCGCACCAGGTGCGGTCGCGTCGGGCGTTCCTCGACCGCAAGCAATTGCGAACGATGCGACTATCGTCGCAAAAGCGATATTGTAACGGCGCATGGAATGGGATCCTCCCCCGCGGCCCGAGCCGGCCGCGTTCCATGCATGCTGGCGGACTACAGTGACGCCGTCAAGCCCCCTGTTGTCTACCTAATCCTACCGCGGCGCGTCGGCCCTTCCCGTCTTTCCCGCCTGCGCGACGGCCGGCTGCTTCCGGTGGATGACGATGGTGCGCTGCGCCTGCAGGTCGTCATCTTCGCGCGCGATGAGGAAAATCGTCGAGTTTCCGGGCTTCAAGGGAAGCTCGGCGGAGAAGTCCAGGGCGGAGGCACCACCGCTCATGTCGCCGGGCTTGCGCGCCGTCTTGAAGAACACCTTGCGGTAATCGTTTTCATGCTGGACGAAGATTTGCAGATCCCGCATCCCGTTCGGGTCCGCGGCCTGCCCGTTCAGCGTGAAGCGGTCGCTGTCGACCTCGATCCCGCCGTGGCTGGTATCGAGATTGGCGACCCGGATGGTCGGCGGCTCGTGCGGCTGCACTCCGGATACCTTCGCAAAGGAAGCATGCGCGCCGGGCGCCTCCTTCACGAGCGTCGCGGCCACGAATCCGGTGCGGCCCTTGCCCCACTCCACCCGGTAGAACGATCCGAGCTTGCCCTTGGCGGCCAGGACCGCCCCCTTCTTGGCGCTCGCGATCTTGTTCGCCTTCTCGTTGGGGTTGGAGAGGATGCCGGCCTCCGAGACGACGCGAATGGCGGCGACGCTCGGCGCGATCTGCGTAGGAGCGCCAATCGGGAGGAGCACTTTCTCGTGCTCGATCTCGTAGGTGTCCTTGTCGCCGATGTCGAGCCGTAGCGGCACCGGCGCGTCCTCGAAGCCTTTCTTCACCTCGAGCACGAAGGTGGCCGTGCGCGTCTCGCCGGGGGGGATGGGGCCGAGCTTCATGCGGCCCTTCTTCACGTTGATCTTGTCCTCGGAGAGGTTCTTCAGACCCGCGAAGGCGTCGAACGCCTTGCCGACGCCGATGTTCTTCACGTCGATGACCATCTCCACCTGCTCGCCCTTGTGGAGGAGACCGTCACCGCCAGAATCCTTGTTGACGAGCTGCCAGCTCCAGGCGAAGGCCGGCCGGGGAAGCTCGGCGATATCGCTCTCCGCGTGCAGGTCGTCGAGCGACGAGCCCTGATCGTCTTCCCACTTCACGGTGATGTCGTCGCGCCGCGAAGGCACGTACCGCGGGATCTTCACCGGTACCGTCCAGGTCCGCTTCTCCTTCGGGCCCAGTTGCCCGAAGACGAACTCCCGGCGGTCGAGGATGTTGTTGTCGGACTTCGTGTAGGCGCGCAGCCGGTAGATCGGCGCGCTCCCGGTGTTGTGCGCGGTGAGGGCGAGCTCCATGGTGTCGCCCGCCTGCGTCCGCGGCGCGCGCAGCTCCGCCGTCATGCGGACCTTGTCCGTGCTCCCTTGCGGCTGGCCCTGGGCGAGCTGGGGCGACTTGCTCCAGTTGACGCCCATGCCCTCGAGCGTCTTGCGCACCTTCTCCTGCTCCATGGCGCGGCGCTGCTCGACGAAGGGCTTCGCCTGGCGCAACTGCTCCTGGCGGTTGGTGCTGGTCGCCGCCTGGGCGACGAGGTCGCGGCAGAACTCGATCTGGTAGTCGAGCGTCACGCCGTCCTCGTCCGACGGATCGTCCGAGTCGTCTTCCTCCGGCGCCTGGCCCGCCTCGATGGCCTCGCGGGTCTTGCGCTCCTTGGCGGTCTCCTCCTTGAGGAAGCGCAGCGTCTCGAAGGGCTTCTGTACCGCCCGCTCGCGCGCGGCCTTGGCCTGCTCCTCGTCGCGGGCGAAGGAGTTGAAGAAGTGCTTGTCGTAGTCCGCCTCGCGGAAGGTCTTGGGCGGCGCGAACAGGTCGATGCGCTCCTTGAGGATGCGCGCCGGAACGAGCTCGATGTCGGGCGTGATGCCGACTTCCTGGATGGAGAGGTCGCCCGGGGTCAGGTACTGCGCGATGGTGAGCTTGAGCGCGCTCTCTTCGCCCGAATCCTTGTCCTTGAAGTCATAGAGGACCTGGACCGAGCCCTTTCCGAAGCTGGTGCGGCCGACGATGACGGCGCGATTCAGGTTCTTGAGCGCGCCGGCCACGATCTCCGAGGCGCTCGCGCTGTCCGAGCTGATGAGCACGGCGAGCGGGAACTCGCGCTCTCCGCCGTCGTTGCGGGCGAGCTTGGGCTCGCGGAGCGTCCCGTTCACGCCCACGGTCGTGACGATGGTGCCTTCCTCGAGGAAGGCGTCCGACACCTGGATGGCCTGCTCGAGGAGGCCGCCGGGATTGCCGCGCAGGTCGAGGACGAGGCCCTTGAGCGAGCCGCCGTTCTGCGCCTTCATCGCCTTGATGGCGCCGAGCATCTCGCGATGCGTGGTCCCGGAGAACCCGGAGAGGCGGACGTAGCCGACGCCCTGATCGAGGAGCTTGGAGGTCACCGTCTCGTAGGTGATGAGGGCGCGGACGAGGTCGAGCTTCTTCGTCTCCTGCGTCTTGCGCACGACGTAGATGGAAACCTTGGTGCCGGGCTTCCCGCGCATGCGATCGACGGCTTCCTGCAGCTCCATCGAGACGGTGGAGTCGTTGTCGATCTGGGTGATGACGTCGCCCTTGCGGATGCCGGCGCGGAAGGCGGGCGTGTTGCGCAGCACTTTCCGGACGGTGAGCCGGTCGTCGATCATCGAGATGACGAAGCCGAGGCCGCCGAACTCGCCCCGGGTCTGGACCTTCATCTCCTTGTAGAGCTCGGGCTTGAGCAGCCAGCTGTGCGGGTCGAGCGTGGAGAGCATGCCGTTGATGGCGGCGTACTCGATCTCACGCTGATCCTGGTTCTGGGTGACGAGGTTGTCCTTGATGAAGGTGAAGACGTCCCTCATCTTGAGCGGGATTTGCCAGATGTTGTCGACGTCGCGGTAGTCGAACTCGCGGGTGGCGTTGCCGACGGTGACCCGGACCTTGCCTTCGGGAAGGTTCGGGTTCGCGTGGCCGCAATCGGCCGCGGCCGTGGCGGCGATGCCCGGCTCCTTGTGCGCGCCCTGCTCCGAGCAACCCTGGCCGCCGAACTCCACCATCACCTCGGCGACCTGCCGCTCGACGGCTTCGAGGCCCGAGGTGAACATCTCCTTCGGGTTGATGCGGCTAGGGTCGACGTAGTTGTCCTTGATCTGGACGATCGACTTGCGCAGCGTCTCGAGGCTGGCGAGGTCGTAGTTCTTGTCCGCTTTCGGGTCGACGGCGGCGTACGCGTCGGAGGTCCGCAAGGCGTGAGGCGCTCTGTCGCTCGGGATGCTGGCGAGGGAAAGCAAGAGCGCTGCGGGAAACAAGACGAGCCGAACGGCGGACTTCGTTCGCATGTGGCGTAGGCCCCAAGACGGCGAGGGAGCGAGCGTTTCGAAGGATAGCCAGCGCCTTCCGTGGTCACAAGGAAGGCTCCGCCTCCGATCTATGTACTCCATTGAACCACAACAGCGCGCCGCGCATTCGCGCTTTTCGTCTCAGGAGGCGCGGCGGTCGACCGTGTAACCCTTCGCCTTGAGCGCGGCGAGGAGCTGCTCGCTGTGGCTCGCCCCGCGGGTATCGAGGGTGAGCTCGATCTCGGTGTCGCCGATCGGACCTTTCAGGAAGGCCCGCTCGTGATGGACCTCGAGCACGTTCGCCTTCTCGGCGGCCACGGTGGCGAGAACGCCGGCGAGCGCTCCAGGCCGGTCCGGGACCCGCAGCCGCAGGACCACGCGACGGCCCTCCTTCACCAGGCCGCGCTCGATGATCCGGGAGAGCAGGTTCACGTCGATGTTTCCGCCCGAAATGCAGCAAACCACCTTGTCCTCAGGCGAAAGTCCGGGGATCCGCTTCTGTAGCAAAGCCGCGGCGGGAGCGGCGCCGGCGCCTTCCGCGATGGTCTTCTCGCGCTCGATGAGAAGGAGGATGGCGTTCGCCACCTCCTCGTCGTCCACCGAGACGAGATCATCGACGTAGCGCTCGCAAAGGGGCAAGGTCCGCTCGCCCGCCTTCTTCAGCGCAATCCCGTCGGCGAGCGTCGTGGCGCTGGGCAGTTCCACCGGCCGCCCGGCTTCCCGCGCGGCCTGCATCTTGGCGAGGACCTTCGCCTCCACGCCGACGACGCGCACCGAAGGGTTCTGGTGCTTGACCGCGAGCGCCATGCCGCCGAGAAAACCGCCGCCGCCGATGGAAGCGACCAGCACGGTCATGCCGGGGACTTGCTCGAGGATCTCGAGGCCCGCGGTTCCCTGCCCGGCGATGATCTGGTCGTCATCGAAGGCGTGGACGAAGAGGTAGCCCTTCTCCTTCTCCAGGCGCCGCGCCTCGAGATAGGCGTCCTCGAACACGGTGCCGCTGAGCACGACCTCGGCTCCCTGCTCTCGCGTCGCCTGGATCTTCACCAGCGGCGTCGACTCCGGCATCACGATCACCGCCTTGATGGCGAGGCGGCGCGCATTGATGGCCACTCCTTGCGCGTGGTTGCCGGCGCTCGCGGCCACCACCCCGCGGCGGCGCTCCTCGGGCGAAAGCAGTGCCAGCTTGTTCGCCGCGCCGCGCTCCTTGAAGGAGCCGGTCCGTTGCAGGTTCTCGAGCTTGAAGTAGATCTCGGCGCCGCACAGCAGGCTGAAGTTCCGGGAACGCGGGCAGGGAGTCACTTCGACGTGGCCGCGGATTCGCTCCCGGGCCGCGACGATGTCCTCGTAAGTGACCATGAGGGGCGCGGAGACTATCCCAACCGGAAACAGGCGCTACCCCGGCCGCGTGCATTTGGAGCAGGTTTCGGCACATTGTGGGAAGAACTCGCGGTTCCGGGGGGTTCCGGGAGGACGTGCCAGCATCCTTTCCGAGACCTACCGTGTCAGGGGTCGGGGACCGCCGGCGGGGAGAAGTCATGTCGAACGGCAAGAGCGACCGGATCCGTCTCGTCGACGAGACGCAGGCCGACAGGCAGACGATCGAGGCCTACGAGCTCATCACTCGCAAGATGCGGGTGCCGCGCGTGCCGCTGTTCTTCCGCGCGCTTGCCGGCGAGAAGGCCCTGGTCGCTTGCTTCCAGGCCTTGCGGCCGGCCATCCGGCTGCGAGCCTTCGAGGAGGCGGGCGACGAGCTGCGCGCCAAGGCGGTGCGAGCCGCCGTCGATCTCGGCTGCCCGCTCATCGAGACCCAGCTGGAGTGGGCCGGCTACGACGTCGACGAGATCGATGAGATCCGCGGGCAGGTGAACGTCTTCCACTACCAGGACCCGAAGATCCTCCTCTACACGGCGATCCTCTGGGAGGCGCTGCACGACGTCGCGGGCGGCGGGCGCGAGACGCCCCGCGCGACCCAACGGATTCCCCGCGGCGTGCCGCACGAGATGGACATCGTCGAGCTGGTCGCCGAGGACTCCGAGGGAGACCTGGGGCGGCCGTTCAAGTCGATCCGCTCGCACTTCGATTTCGGGATGGTGCCGGACGAGTTCCGCGCCTTCGGGCGATGGCCGAAGTACCTGCAGCTCGCCTGGGACGACGCTCGCAAGCGCGACAGCGAGCCGCGGGCGCAGGGAGCTCTCGCGGATCTGCTCGCCTCGGCGGAAGCGCTGGTACGGACCATCCCGGCGCGGGTGCGGGTCACCGATGAGCAGCTCAAGGCGGCGGGCGCGAATCCGGAAAGCGTGCGCGCTCTGGTGGATCGGTTCCGCAAGTCGCTGCCGAACCTGGTGCTCGATCTGGCGCTCTTCAAGGTGCAGCTCGACGGCGCCGAGGACGCGCTCGATTCGCCCTTCCCGATCCGCTGGAAGTACATCTCCCCGGACGCGTACATGTCCGTTCCCATCGAGGAGCCGGTGAAGCTCCGGGCGGGGGATCCGATCGGGCTCGAGGAAGAGGAAGAGGAGCACTAGCCCGCCGGAAAGTTGCTCTGCTGCATCGCACCGGCATCCTGCGAGGCAATGCGGCCCATCGAAGCGGGTCTCTTGCAAGGAAGCGAGCTCTACCGCGAGGTCATCCTCGACAAGCTCGCCCACGCCCGCGAGTCGGTCGACATCGCGACCTCGAACCTGAAGGACATGCACGTCGAGCGAGACGGCCGATTCGATTCCGCGCTCGCCTTGTTCTCGGAGCTGAGCGGCCGAGGCGTTTCCCTCCGGCTGCTCCACGCCGAGCTTCCTTCGCGGCCGTTCCGCGCCTCTTTCGAGAAGAGACGGCGGCTGACGGGCGGCGGGCTGCTGCTCAAGATCTGTCCGCGCGTGCATTTCAAATCGGTCGTGGTCGACGGAGCGTGGGCCTACTTCGGCAGCGCCAATTTCACCGGCGCGGGCCTCGGCGCGAAATCGGAAGGCCGGCGCAACTTCGAGCTCGGCCTTTGCACCGAGGACTTCGAGACCATCGATCGCATCTCCGCGCTCTTCGAAGCCGTCTGGAGCGGCGCGGAGTGCACTTCCTGCAAGCTGCGCAGGGTTTGCCCGGACCCCATCGGACCGGAGGCGCCGCGCTCGATGATCCGGCTCGGCCACGCGCGACGGTTGCGCAGAAACTAGAACGGACGCGCCCCTGGCGGCAGGCGCGTCCGTCCGGTGGTGCATTCCTGCTACGTGATTACTGACAGAAGGCGCGCTCGGGCGGCGAGATCGACCGGAGCGTGTTCTCGTTCGGGTAGCTGTACGCGCCGTGGATCGCCGTCGAATGCGTCTGCCGCGCGAAGTACGAGAGCAGCGCCTCGTTCTGCGGATGATAGGTGAACCCGTTCGGCATCGTCATCGGGAAGGTCGAATCGGGCAGTCCCTCGATCACGTCTCCGACCTCGAGGTTGTTCTGGCAGAGGCCGTTCGGCGACTTCCACCAAGGCACGATGTTGAGCACTCCGTCGCTGGACACGAACGGATCGTTGAAGGTTTCCGACAGCTCGTGGCTGAGCGCGGTCACGTCCTCGAAGCCCCCACGGAACAATCCGGGAGAGATCCAGCTCGAGTAATTGACCACGTAACGCTTTTCCCGGTTGCCGTCGGCCGCGTCGCCCGGCTCGAAATCGTAGGTGTGGAAGCCGAGGACGCAGCAGTCCCCCGTCGCGGGGTCGAACAGGAAGGTATTGGGGAAGAGGAAGGTCGAGATGTCCTTTGTGGTGATGTCGCCGTTGTGCTCCGCCGCGCCGATCGGGGTCGTGGTGTCGTCAGCCGTCGCGGGAAAGAGCGCGTTGCCAAAAGTGGTCTCGTTGACGAGCACGAACAAGCAGCAGGTCCCGTCGGCGTTGAGAGCGAACTGATACGTTCCCTTCAAGAGGACCATCGTCCGCGGCGTGGTATTGGCATTGGGCTGGAGTAGCGTGTGCCATTCGGCCTTCGCCACGTCGAAGAACTCGGCGCGCTGGACGGCGTCGGTATATTGCGTCGGGACGTTGCTGCTCGAATAGCTGAAGTCCTCGAAGATCGGCGATTCGAGAACCGGGTCCACGAATTGCGTCGCGTCGGAAAACAAGCGGTGGCCGTTGACGAAACGCGGAGTGCCGTCGGCGTTGCGCAAGTCGAGAGAGACGGGAACGATCGGGGCCTTGAAGGTGGTTGTCTCCTTCTTGTGCGGGACCCCGCCCACCATGTTGTACCACCAGGTGGTCTGCGGGTTGTTGTTCACATCGACGCCCTCTGCCTGGAACGAGTCGGTCCAGTTCGCAAGCGAGTCGATGTTCGCGACGCCCTTCTTGCCCTGCCCGTGATTGAGCTTCTTCTGGTTCTGCTTCACGTCCTTGGCGTTCCGGGTATGCGGCTTCGAATTGGCCAAGGTCGAGGCGGTGACCTGGTCGGCTTCCATCGCGAACGCGTCGGCTGCGGCGAAGACACAGAGGAGGAGCGTTGCAGAGAAGAGCAGGCGGCGGAGAGGCATCTTGGTCGTTCTCCTTGTCGACAGGCCTCCCCACTCCGGCGGAACCGGGCGGCGAGACCGTGGTGTGGTGAGTGATGGGAGTGAATCGCATGTTCAGTAATGCTCTTTCAAGAGACGGCCGCTCGCTCGCGGCCTCACGATCGGGCGTCCTCTCGTATGCTCTTGCAGTCTGCCTGTTCGCCGGCGTCGCTCTCGCGGCGCCCTCGCGAGCGTTCGCGGCGACGCACGCGGAAAAGATCGACGCCCTGATCCGGTCGTACAGCAAGCTGCGGCAGTTCAACGGCTCCGCCCTCGTCGCCGAGAAGGGCCGCGTCATCCTGCGGAAAGGCTACGGGATGGCGAACATGGAATGGCGGATTCCCAACGCGCCCGACACCAAGTTCCGGATCGGCTCCAACACGAAGCAGTTCACCTCCATGCTCATCATGCAACTCGTCAGCGAGGGGAAGATCGGGCTCGACGACAAGATCACCAGGTACCTGACCGCCTACCGGAAGGACACGGGCGACAAGGTCACGGTCCGGCATCTGCTCACGCATACGTCGGGCATACCGAACTACACCGATCGACCGGGTTGGCGCGAGGCGACGATCGCGCCGCATGCGGTTGCGGACTTCGTTACGCAATTCGCGGCAGGCGATCTCGAATTCGAGCCGGGGTCCAGGTTCCAGTACAGCAATTCCGGATACTTCTTGCTCGGGGCAATCATCGAGCAAGTCACCGGCGCGGCGTACGAAGACGTTCTGCGGGAACGCATCTTCGCACCGCTCGGGATGAAGGACAGCGGATACGATCATGCAGAAACGGTGCTCCTCCGGCGGGCGGCGGGCTACCAGCGATCGCCCGACGGCTATCGAAACGTCCGCTACCTCGACATGAGCAACCCTTTTGCGGCCGGCGCGCTCTACTCCACCGTCGACGATCTCTTCAAATGGGATTGCGCGCTTTACACGGAGAAGCTTCTCGACGAGGAGCACAAGAAGACGATGTGGACCCCGGCCCGCAATGGGTACGCCTTCGGCTGGGTGGTGGCGAAGGCGCGACTCGACGACGGCAAGACCGAGGTCTCGATCCTGAGCCACGACGGCGGCATCAATGGGTTCCATTCCGTCCTGCGCCGCATGCCGGACACGCAGGATTTCGTGATCCTGCTCGACAACACGTCCTCCGGGAACACGGTCGACGCGCTGGCGCGGGGCATCATCGACATCCTTCACGGCATCGAAGCGCCCGGGCCGAAGCAGTCGATCGCCGACGAGCTCGCGAAGACGACGAAGGCCTCGGGCGTCACGGCTGCGCTCGCCCGATATCGCGAGCTGAAGACGAAGGAGCCGCTGACGTGGGACTTCGACGAGGGGGCGCTGAACGATCTCGGTTACGAGGCCTTGCAGGCACGGAACCTCGACGTGGCCATCGATGCCTTACGGTTGAACGTCGAAGAGCACCCGAAATCGTGGAACGTCTACGATAGCCTCGGAGACGCATACGAGGCGCACGGTGACCGCGAGCTTGCCCTCGCGAATTACCAGAAGTCCGTCGAGCTGAATCCGCGGAACACGAACGGTGACGAGGCCGTCAAGCGACTGCAGCAGCCGCCAGGCGCGGTGGATGTACCGAGGCTCGCCAGGTACGTCGGGACGTACCGGCTTTCCAGTGGCGGAGAGCTCATCGTCATGCGCGAAGCGGACAAGCTCGTCGTCCAGACCCCGGGTTCGCCTCGGGGCGACCTGGTCACCGACTCGCCGACCGATTTCCACCGCGCCGACGGGCGAGCGTCGATCACCTTCGCCGCCGACGGAAGGGGGCTCGTACTCCACCAAGGCGGACGCGACGTCCCCGGCAAGTGGGTGAAGTGAGAGGTACAGTCTCCGCGCGATGCGCGTTGCCGTCACCGGAGGCGCCGGCCAGCTCGGCACGCTCGTCCTGCGCAGGCTCTGCGCCGACCGCACCATCGCGGACGTGCGGTCCCTCGACCTCCGCCCGCCGCTCGCGGTCTCGCCCAAGCTGAACGCCATCCAGGCCGACGTCCGCGATCCGGGCTTCGCCCGGCACCTCGAAGGTTGCGACGTGCTCGTCCACCTCGCCTTCCTCGTCGCCAAACGCGGAAAGCGCGAGATGCAGGACGAGGTGAACGTCGAAGGCAGCAAGAACGTCTTTCGCGCCGCGCTCCAAGCCGGCGTGCGCCGGATCGTCTATGCCAGCTCGGTCGCCGCCTACGGCGTCGTTCCCGGTCATCCCGAGCCGCTGCTCGAGTCCTCGCCGCGGATCCGCCAGCCTTCGTTCTGGTACGCCTCCGCCAAGTACGACGTCGAATCGTTCCTCGACGAAGTGGAGGCCGCGCATCCCGAGGTGGCGATGGTCCGGTTCCGGCCCGTCATCCTTCTCGGCAGGCGGATGGACCATGTCCTCGGGACCGCTTTGCGCCGCGGAATCTTGCCCGACTCGGGAACGATCCCGCTACCCGTGGTCTGGGACGAGGACGTCGCCGACGCCTTCGTACTGGCTGTGAAATCGGAAACGGCGCGGGGCGCGTTCAATCTCGCTGCCGACGAGCCGCTGCCGAGCCGTCAACTCGCCGGAGCGGCCGGCTTGCGCACGGTGACCGTGCCGAAGTTCTTTCGCAAGACGCTCGCCGGAGCGGATGCCCTCGCAGCGAGGCTCGGTCTCGTCCCCCCGATGGATCCCGGCTGGCTCGGGGGCGGCGAGGCGCGGATGATCGTATCCGGCGAAAAAGCGCGACGCGAGCTCGGCTGGAAGCCGCGCTGCGCGAAAGCGGTCGAGGTGGTGAAGCGCCAGGTCGAAACGGTGCCTCGCAAGCTCGACCGGAGACTGTCGCTCCTCTTTCGCGCGGTAGATCGCGCTTCGCGACGCGAGCCTCCCCGGCCCGATCTCGCGGGCTACGAGACCACCATCCATCTCGAGCTGAGCGGGCCCGACGGCGGCGACGTGACGTTGCGGGCGCACGGCGGCCGCCTTTCGGTTCGCAAGGGTGCGCCGCGTCCCGCCGACGGAGCCGTCTTCCTCCCGGCGCGGCTCTTGCTCGACCTTCTCACCCGCAAGGCGGATTTCGCCTCGGCGCAGCTGACTGGACGCATCCGCACCGAGGGCCAGGGCCTTGCCTCGATGGTGGTGGGCGGCATGATCGGCGGCTTCCTGGCCGCGACGAAAACGCCGGGCTTCGCCGGACGGGCCGCGCGGGCACTCCAACGCTGGATGGCCAAAGCATGAAATTCTCCATCTTCTTCGAGATGCAGCTCAGCCGTCCGACCCGCGCCAGCGAAGCGCAGGTGTTTCGCGACTGCGTCGAGCAGGCCGTCCTCGCCGACACGCTCGGCTACCACTGCGTCTGGGAGGTGGAGCACCACGGGCTCTTCGAGTACTCGCACTCCTCGGCGCCGGAGGTCTTCCTCGCCTTCGTCGCGGCGCGAACGAAGCGTATCCGCCTCGGCCACGGCGTGACGCTCCTGCCTTACCGCTACAACCATCCCATCCGCATCGCCGAGCGTATCGCCACCCTCGACATCCTCTCCGGCGGGCGGGTGAACTGGGGCACCGGCAAGTCGAGCTCGCAGGTCGAGCAGCAGGCGTTCGAGACCAGGCCGGAGGAATTGCATGCGCAGTGGCTGGAAGCGGTGGAGATGATTCCGCGCATGTGGTCGAGCGACGTTTTCACGCACCAGGGGAAGTTCTTCCACATCCCTCCGACCCAGATCATCCCCAAGCCGGTGCAGGAGCCGCACCCGCCCATCTTCGCGGCCTGCTCCAAGCCGGACACCGCGGCGCTGGTCGGAAGCCTCGGCCTCGGCGCGCTCAACTTCGCCTTCGGGTCCGACGACTACCTGACCGACAAGGTTCGCGAGTACCGGGCGGCGTCGGCGAAGGCGAAGCCAGTCGGCCGGACGAAGAACGACTGGTTCGCCTGCACGCCGGCGACGCTGGTGCTGAAGGACGACGATCGCGCCTTACGCCACGGCACGCGGGGAGCGCGGTTCTTCCTGAATGCGCTCAGCCGGTACTACTTCGGCGGCGATCGGCCCATCGGCCACCTCGACATCCCGCGCGACGACCTCACCGAGGAGGAGATGCGCGAGGTTCGCGAGACCCGCAACAGCTCGGGGTCGCAACTCGCCACCATCGTCGGGGATCCGGCCGCCGCGCGGGAGACGGTGGCGCGGTTCAAGGACGTCGGGGTGGACGAGTTGATCCTCGTCATGCAGATGGGCACGGTCTCCCACGAGCTCATCTGCGAATCGCTGCGGACGTTCGCGGAAGAGGTCATGCCACAATTCGCGTGATCCTATCGGACCTGACACACCTTCGTTCCGAACAGCCGGTCGATGGCCGCGAACAGGTCGTCGTCCGCCGACACCTTGGTGCCCTTGAGCGCGATGCGCGTCTCGGCGGTGCCCGGCTGTACGACGACGAGCGAGGCCGCGCACGGGCCGGGGTGCTTTCCGAGCAGCGTCTTCAACTCGATGAGCCGCTCCGGGGTTGCGGCGTCGGCGGCAAGCTTGAACTCCACCCGCGTCGCCTTCGCAGCGCGCACGTCGGCGAGGCGCGAGACCTCGTCCACCTTGATCTCCGGTGACGGTTCGGCCGGCTCGGCGGAAGCGTCGGCGCCGAACTTCTCCGCGAGGCGGACCACTCCGCGCACGAGGAGGGGGTCGTCGCCTTTCAGTAAAGCCTCGAAGCGCTGCAGG
>Ga0209474_10002985_pt1 | contig 15091 bp, 10 predicted proteins | sample GraSoiAngelo_145_FD_185902 | JGI IMG/M metagenome (GOLD analysis project Ga0209474, IMG submission 185902) | Grasslands soil microbial communities from the Angelo Coastal Reserve, California, USA - 14_1009_05_20cm (SPAdes) (version 2) | ecosystem: Environmental > Terrestrial > Soil > Grasslands...
GCCGAGCGGTGTGAGCGTGACGGTGCAGGATTCGCGTTCGCAAGCGACCAATCGTCGAATCGCACGAGAGCGATTAGCAGCCGCGATAGAACAGGAGCGCACGAGAGATCGCGCCGCAAAACGGGCCCTGCGCGAAAAAGAGCGGAGAAGAAAATCTCCGCGTCCGGCTAACTTGAAAAAACGAATCCTCGAATCGAAACGAAAACGCAGCGAATTGAAAAAGCAGCGTGGCAAGATCGAGATGTAACAAGAAACAGGAGGCGACTCGGAGCATCTCGCTTCATGAAAGAAGGTGGGGTGCGTCGGTCGCTCCGCGGGCGATGCTAAAAAGTGGCGCCGAAGGCGCAATACTCTAATATCGAGCAAGGGACTACTCGATCCACCTGGGATGGAAGAACTAAAGTTTGGCATCATCGGCACGGGATGGCCGGGCCAGCAGCATGCCATTGCCCTGGCAGAAATTCCGGATGTCCAATTGCACTCTTGTGCCGACACCAATTCGGAGCGGCTCCGAAGTTTTGCCGAAACTTACCGCTTGCAAAGTTCGTTCGAGGATTATCAGGAATTATTACGCGATCGCGATCTGGACGCCGCGATAATTTGTTTGCCGAACTTTTTGCATTTCCCGACGTCCCTGGCTGCGCTGGAAGCGGGTAAGCACGTCTTTTGTGAGAAACCCCCGACGATGAACGCCGCGGAAATGAAAGTGCTGCGTGATGAAGCGGAAAAACGCGGATTGATTTATTTTTTTGGGCGCCAATTTCGATTTACGGCCGCTGTTCGCACCGCCCGGGACATCATCACTGAAGGACGCCTGGGCAAAATTTATCGCGCTCGTGCCACCTGGATCCGTTCGCGCGGAATTCCCGCGGGAATTGGTTTGTGGTTTACCGACAAGAAACGCTCCGGCGGTGGAGCGCTCATTGACATTGGCGTGCATGCACTCGATACCGCCTGGTATTTAATGGGCACACCGCGCCCGGTTTCAATCAGTGCAAAGGTGTTTCGCAATTTCGCGCACTTGGTGGAGGTGCCGATATTTGACGTCGAAGACGAGGCCCACGCTTTTATTCGTTTCGCGAACGACGCGATCGTGGAATTAGAGACGAGCTGGGCCGCGAATCTGACCGACGATACGCCGGTCGGTCCGGAATGGGTCGATCGCGAATCAAATAATTGCGTTCTTTTTGGAACAAAAGGGACTCTGCGATTAAAACCACTGACCTTATTCGTAGACGAAAACGGAAAGCTCGTGACTGTGCCGTTGGAACCGCGCTACAGCGAAAGCAGTTTCGAAATGCAACTGCGCAATTTTGCCGATGCCATCCGCGGTCAGGCGCCGGCGATAAACAATGCCGAGCAGGCATTTGAATTGATGGAGATCATCGATGGAATTTACGCCTCGAGCGAACTGGGGCGCGAAGTTCCGGTGACGTAATCAAAAAAATTTCGCGAGAAATACATCTGCCCGCGGCATTTGCGCCGAACTCTCAGCAAAGGAACTTCAAACTATGAAAATATTCATCCTTCTTACCGCAGCGGCTGTCATGCTTGGCTTGAGTTCGTGCGCCGAGGAGCCGGTCACGACCACCACGACTCACGAGACTACCACGGTAGCACAACCGGCAACGACGCAGCAGACAACAACTACCCGCAGCTCCGGCTACTAGTCGCGGTCTTAGGGCGATAAGGAGCGCGCGCCGAATGGTTGCGCGCTCTTTTCTTACTCCGCTGGAGTCTCGATTTCGGCTTTCGCTTCTTCCGCCTGGCTGACGACGGGGGCGATCGCCTGCAATTTTTCGCCTTCGCGCAAAGTGAGGAGCTTCACTCCCATGGCATTGCGCCCGGTCTCACGTATATCTTTTACCGGCGTGCGAACGAGCTGACCTTTGGTCGTGATCAACATCAATTCATCAGCATCCGTGACCGTGAGCGCGCCCACGACATTGCCGGTCTTGTCTCCCGTCTTCATCGTGATGATGCCTTTGCCGCCGCGGGATTGTTTTCGATAATCGTCAAATGGCGTCCGTTTGCCGATCCCGTTCTCGCCCGCGACCAGCAACATGGCCGTCGGATTTACGATCGCGCTGGCAACAACGTGATCATTTTTTTCCGGTCGAATTCCCCACACGCCAACGGTGTTTCGTCCCTGGTCACGCAACTGTTCTTCGTGAAAACGCAAACTCATTCCTTCTGTGGTGATGAGAACGAGCTCGTCGTTTCCAGAAGTAAGTTTCGCGTCGATCAAACAATCGTCCGGCTCAATTTGGATGGCGATGATTCCGCCTTTTCGCACGTTGGCGTAATTGGAGAGGTTCGATTTTTTTACGATCCCGGAGCGAGTCGCGAAAATAATATGCAAGTTTTCGTCCCAGGTATTGTCGGCTGCATTCGGGCCGATGCCGGCGCGCTTTGATTGGACCCGGATGGTTGCGGCGATTTTTTCGTTCGCACGCAACTCGAGAATATTGGCAATGGAGCGGCCTTTGGCGGCGCGGCCCATCTCCGGGATTTCATAGACTTTCTCAACGTAAGCGCGTCCCGATTCGGTAAAGAACATCAGAAAATCGTGCGTTGTAGCGGTAAAGAGATGCTGCACGAAATCGCCTTCCTCTTCCTGAGTAGCGCCTTCACGCGTCGACATTCCGATCACACCTTTGCCACCGCGCCGCTGCGCGCGAAAGGCGCTCACCGCGGTCCGTTTGATGAATCCGCCATGGGTGATGCTGATGATGCACCCCTCGTTCCGGATCAAATCCTCCATCGCGATTTCGCCCTCATCCGGCACCAACTGAGTCAGCCGTGGGCTGGCGTACTTGTCGCGAATGTCGCGCAGTTCTTTTTTGATGATGGTAAAGACGCGCTGCTCTTTTGCCAGGATGTCGCGCAAATCCTTGATCGTATCGAGTAGCTCCTTGTATTCGTTGACGATTTTTTCGCGTTCAAGTCCCGTTAGTTGATACAAACGAAGCTCCAGAATCTGGTTGGCCTGATGTTCGCTAAAGGCATACCGTCCTTCCGCTAACCGCGCTTCGTTGCGAATGAGAATGCCGATCTGTTCGACTTGTCGTTTGGTGAAATCGAAGGCGAGAAGTTTAATGCGCGCTTCCTCGCGATTGGCCGACCCGCGGATGATGCGAATGAACTCATCCAGGTTCGCCAACGCGATCAGATAGCCTTCGAGGGTTTCCGCGCGCTCTTCCGCTTTGCGCAATTCGAAACGGGTGCGGCGAAGAACAACCTCGCGCCGGTGCTCGATATACGCCTGGTTAGCAACTTTGAGTGGCAACAGTTTTGGCCGGCCATGATCGATCGCCAGCATGTGCCCCGCGAAGGAGGATTCCATCGCGGTATGCTTGTAAAGATTGTTAATCACAACCTTCGGGTTTCCGTCGCGCTTTAGCTCGATTACTACCCGGGTGTTTTCGTCCGACTCGTCACGGATCGCGGTGATGTCAGAGAGAATTTTGTCGTTCACCAGTTGCGCGATGCGCTCGACCAGCGTCGCGCGATTGACGTTGTAGGGAATTTCCGTGATCACGATCTGCTCACGATTGCCTTTGAGTTCTTCGACCCCGGCCTTGCCGCGCACTTTCATGCTGCCGTGCCCGGTCTCGAGATATTGGCGAACCCCGGCTGTGCCCAGGATGGCGCAGCCAGTCGGAAAGTCCGGGCCCTTCACGAACTCCATCAGACCGTCGAGCGTGATATCGGGATCGTCGATTTGCGCGCAGATGGCGTCAATAACTTCGCCAAGATTGTGCGGCGGAATGTTTGTGGCCATGCCGACGGCAATACCGGTGCCGCCATTCACCAAAAGATTCGGAAAGGCGCTCGGGAAAACGGTCGGCTCGGTACGGGTCTCGTCGTAGTTGGGAACGAAATCGACCGTGTCCTTCTCCATGTCGGCCATGAGCGCAGCACCGAGATGCGTCATGCGCGCTTCGGTGTAACGCATCGCTGCCGGCGGATCGCCTTCGACCGAACCGAAATTTCCCTGGCCATTGATGAGCGTCTCGCGCATGGCCCATGGCTGCGCCATGTGCACAAGCGTCGGATAAATCACCGCCTCGCCGTGCGGATGATAGTTACCGCTCGTGTCACCACAAATCTTTGCGCATTTACGATGCTGCCGATTCGGGAAGAGCGAGAGATCATGCATCGCATAGAGGATGCGGCGCTGACTTGGCTTCAATCCGTCGCGCGCATCAGGCAGCGCACGCGAAATGATGACCGACATCGAATAATCGAGGAACGACCTCGAGACTTCCTCGGCGACGTTGATTGGCTCTACTTTTTCGTTGGCGTTATACATTACTCAAATGAATCAGGCACAATGCGTGTCGTGTTGAACGCCGCCAAACCTCTCTCGAATATTCAGAGTGCTGCTGAGAGGTCCCTCGCTGCGCTCGGGATGACAGCAATGGACGCGCGCATTCCTTACACATCGAGATTGCGCACGTTTAGGGCGTTGTCTTCGATGAATTGACGGCGTGGCTCTACCACGTCGCCCATCAGAATCGTAAACATCTTATCGGCATCGACCGCGTTGTCTTCGTTGAGGTCGACCTTGAGCAATTTGCGTTTCTCCGGATTCATTGTCGTCTCAAACAATTCCTTGGCGTTCATTTCGCCAAGACCTTTGAAGCGTTTGATCTGCACGCCACGACGCCCAATCTCCAAGATCTTTTGCAGGATCTCTGGAATGGAAAACAGCGGATACGAAATCGCGCGATCTCCTTCGCCTTCGATCAACTCAAAAATCGGACGATCGCTTGCCGCGTAATGATTCACCTTCAGCCCTTTGCGGGCGAGTTCGGCGATGATCTTCTGGATGGTGGTGGATTCGTGCAGCTCAACCAGCTTGCCGCGTCGCCGGACGGTCCCGTTCGTCTTCGCCGGTGCATCAAGCGGCAAAAGCTCCTGCTGCGTGTCGGTATCGAAGAGATTGAGGTCGGTGTTCTCCTGGTGAAAACGCCGAACCGCTTTCTCATCGTGGAAATAATGAACACTCTCATCATTTCCCTCGCGAACCTTGACGAGATAGTTCGGTAACTTCCCCGTTTTCGATTCACGTTCCGCCAGGAAACTCTCGAAATCGCCTCCATGCCGGCGAATAGCCTCACTCAGCTTTGCCAGTTTCTCGAGTGATTCGAGAATGTCTTTGAGTTGCGCCGCCGTAACCTCCTTGTCATCGGCCAGGTTCTTCAGGCGCACGTCTTCGGCGCCGAGTTTGATCAAAATCTTGTTCAGCTCAACGTCGTCCTCGACGTATTCCTCGCGCTTCTTGCGCTTGATCTGGTAAAGGGGCGGTTGCGCGATGTAGATTTTGCCGGAGCGCACCAGTTCGGTCATTTGCCGATAGAAAAAAGTCAGCAACAGGGTTCGAATGTGTGAGCCGTCCACGTCAGCGTCCGTCATGATAATGATGCGGCCATAGCGCAGTTTCGAAATGTCGAAGCTGGCTTCGTCCTTCGCGCTCAACGCGCCGTCTTCTTTCGGCTTACCGATGCCGGTCCCAATCGCCGTAATCATCGACTGAATTTCGTTGTTTTTCAGAAATTGATCGATGCGCGCCTTCTCGACGTTGATCAGCTTGCCCCGAATCGGCAGGATGGCCTGGTAACGGCGGTCGCGTCCCTGTTTGGCCGAGCCGCCGGCGGAATCGCCCTCGACGATGTAGAGCTCAGTCAATTCCGGATCGCGCTCCGAACAATCCGCCAACTTGCCTGGCAACCCGCCGCCGGTAAGCGCGCCCTTGCGAATAGTCTCCCGTGCTTTTCGCGCCGCTTCCCGCGCTCGCGCCGCCGTGAGCACTTTATCAAAAATGCGCCGCGCAATCGGCGGATTTTGATCGAAGTAAGTCATTAACCCGTCGTAAACAGCCGAGTTCACCACGCCATCGATCTCGGTGTTGACCAGCTTCACCTTGGTCTGCGATTCGAAACGCGGATTCGGAAGTTTAATGCTCAACACACAAACCAAACCTTCCCGAACGTCGTCGCCGGAAATGGATGGGTCCTTGTCCTTGGTCAGGCTATTCGATCGCGCGTATTGATTGATTGCTTTCGTCAGGGCGGCGCGAAAGCCGGTCAGATGCGTTCCGCCGTCTGGATTCGGAATGGAGTTGGCGAAACAAAGAATCTGATCGTTGTAGCTGTCGTTATATTGCAACACGCAATCGACAAAGGTCTCATCACGCTGTCGCGAAATATTGATCGGCTTCGGATGAATGACTTGCTTGTTCTCGCCCAGTTGCCGGACAAATTCTTCAATGCCGTGCTTATAAAAAAATGTCTCTTTTTTGGGCGGATCGATCCGCTCATCGGACAGTGCGATTTCAAGCCCGGGATTTAAGAATGCCAGCTCGCGCAATCGCGTGGCCAGACGCTCGAACTTAAATTCCGTCGTGATGGTGAAGATCGTTGGATCGGGCAAAAATGTAATCAGCGTCCCGGTGTTCTTTTTGTTTTTGATTTCGCCGATAACGCTGAGCTTCTCGGTCGTTTTGCCGCGCTCGAACGCCATGTGATAGACTTTGCCTTCACGCGTGACTTCGACCTTAAACCAATCCGAGAGCGCATTGGTGCATTTCGCCCCGACACCGTGCAAGCCGCCGGAATATTTGTACGCGCCTTGACCGAATTTTCCGCCAGCGTGCAAATTGGTCAGCACTAATTCTACCGCCGGCATTTTCCATTTCGGATGAATATCGACTGGAATGCCGCGGCCGTTGTCGCGTACCGAAACACTTCCATCGACATGCACCGTTAGTTCAATCTTGTCGCAAAATCCGGCCAGATGTTCGTCGATCGAATTATCGACAACTTCGAAAACCATGTGATGCAAGCCGCGCTCATCGGGATCGCCGATGTACATCCCGGGGCGCTTCCGCACCGCTTCAAGTCCTTCGAGCTTATCGATCTGGGCGGCGTCGTACTTTTGGTTGGTGGCGATGCCAGCAGGGCGCACCGACGAGACAGATTTCACGGGCAAATCGTCGTCGGTTTTCGGCATAGAAGATGGTCGCGCGACCACAGATAAATATGGTAGCGGGAAACGGGCCTGTCACAACAAATATCTGGTAAAATTTCGTCCCCGGCAGGCCCTAGGCGTTGAGCTTGGGGAACGGAAAAAACCAGCCTATTGTGGTCCCTGCTCGGTTTTCTTAGGCTCGGTTTTGGCTGGTTTGACCACGCCTTTTTTGGGCCGGAAAATGACCGCGAAATTATGCGCTTTCAAACCCTCTTCGAAGGACGCTGGATCTTTGCCATTTTGCTTATCCTGGCGATCGGGAGTGCGTTGATTTCGTGGTGGCTCGCGCTTTTTTTTGTCGCGCTGATTCTCTACTGCATCGCTTTTTTTCGCGATCCAGACCGTCCCGACCCAGCTGATGAACGTGCTGTCGTCGCAGCCGCAGATGGCACCGTTGCCGACATTCAGGAATTGGATGAAAACCAATTTCTGAAAGCGCGGAGTAAACGCATCGGCATCTTTCTTTCCATCTTTGATGTGCACACCAATCGCGCGCCCGTTGCCGGTCGTATTGTCTTTCAGCAACATCGCAAAGGCTTTTTCTTTGATGCGCGCCGTTCCGAATGCTCAGAAAAAAACGAGGCGATGACCTGGGCCTTTCAAAATCCGCGCGCTACCATCGTGGTGCGACAATTAACCGGCGCGATCGCGCGACGTATTGTCGGCTGGGCGAAAGTAGGCGATGAACTGAGACGCGGCCAGCGTTTCGGGATGATTCGATTTGGATCGCGGACTGAAGTATATTTGCCGCTCGACGCCGAAATTTTGGTCAAAGTAGGCGATCACGTGAAGGGCGGCGCCAGCGTGATTGCGCGATTGCCGGAATGAACGAGCACAATCCAAAGATTTATCTGCTGCCCAACCTGATGACGGCGGGCAATTTGTTCTGCGGGTTCGCGGCCACGCTTAAAATCGTGCAGGGCGCGCTCATTCAATGGTCCAGTCCGGATGAAGCGGCGACGCTTTTTCACGCTGCCGTCTGGTTCATTCTCGGCGCTTGCATTTTCGATGTCCTCGATGGGCGATTGGCTCGCCTTGGGGGGAAAGACAGCGCCTTTGGCCGCGAATTCGATTCCCTCGCCGACATTGTCTCCTTTGGTGTTGCGCCCGCCCTAATGGTCTACCGGATTGTGTTGATTGATTTTCCCCGCCTCGGCTGGCTCGTGGCTTTCGTTTATTTAGTCTGCGGTGCGCTGAGGTTGGCCCGTTACAATTGTGTCTCTGCTGCTGGCGGCGCCGGAGACGGAAAAGCGTTCACGGGCTTTCCCATTCCCGCTGCCGCCGGGTTGATTGCATCGATTACGTTATTCATGCTTTGGTGGCTGGGTGAGCGCGACCATGAGATCGGTCGCTGGAAATGGGTGCTTCCGCCGCTCATGCTTTTTCTTTCAATCATGATGTTTAGCCGCCTGAGCTATCCGAGTTTCAAAGCCATCACCTGGCGCACAACGCGGTCGCTTCCACGGTTTGCCGCCATCATTCTCATTATGTTCTTCACCGCTTTGAACTACGAATGGATGCCGGCCGTTCTGTTTCTTATCTATTTGCTTTACGGATTCCTACGCCCGTGGGTCTCGAAACGCTGGCGACGCGAGATCGAAGAAGAGATCGGCGAAGAAGGCGAAAACGGCGAAGCGGTCGAATTGTAGCTGGCGCCGTCACTGGCGGCAGAAATTGTAGCGGTGCTTCATGAGCGCCAATTACCGCCGCGATTGTTCGGCGCCGCGAAACAACTAGTATAGAAAGAACGGGACTGCTCAAAGACGTGCCTGCCAAACTCAAATCCGATCCACACTTGGAAATCGCGCATGTCTTGTTCATCGACGTGGTCGGTTACTCAAAATTGCTGGTCAACGAGCAGCGTGCAGTTATTGAGGAATTGAATCACTTAGTGCGGAAAACACCGCAGGTCCGAAAGAGCGATTCGGCCGGTAAACTAATCCGAATTCCGGCCGGTGACGGGATGGCGCTGGTCTTCTTCCAGACTCCGGAAGAGCCGGTGCAATGCGCGATGGAGATTGCGAAGACCCTAAAAAACCGCCCCAACGTTCGCGTGCGCATGGGAGTCCACAGCGGGCCGGTCGATCAGATCAAAGACGTTAATGATCGAATAAACGTGGCTGGTGCCGGAATAAACATTGCGCAGCGGGTGATGAGTTGCGGGGATGCCGGCCACATTCTGGTTTCGAAACGTGTGGCAGACGATTTGGCGCAGGACCGTCTTTGGCAGCCCCTGCTGCATGACCTCGGTGAAGTCGAGGTAAAGCACGGCGCGAAACTTGGCATTGTTAATCTCTATAGTTCCGAACTGGGCAACTCCCGCCCGCCCCAGAAGTTCGCATCCGAGATACCGACCTTCGACGGAAAGGCCGAACGAGAACATGAGGATGCGGATACTCCGGAGAAAAGCATCGCCGTGTTGCCGTTTGAAAGCATGAGTGCGGATCCGAACAACACCTTTTTCGCTGACGCGATCCAAGATGAAATACTCACCGATCTGTCAAAGATCGCCGATCTCAAGGTGATCAGTCGGACGTCGGTCATGCAGTACAAGACCGGTGCCAAGCGCAATCTGCGTGAGATCGCTGATGAACTCGGTATCGCGAATATTGTCGAGGGTAGCGTCCAGCAGGCCGGCAACCGCGTGCGGGTGCGGGCGCAGCTAATTGATGCACGCAGTGACAGGCATTTATGGGCTGAACGTTACGATCGGCCACTCGACGATGTCTTTGCCATTCAGACCGACATCGCTAAAGCGATTGCGGATCAGCTTCAAGCCAAGCTTTCTCCGGCCGAGAAAGCCGCGATCGAGCAGGCACCAACGTCGAATCTTGTCGCCTACGATCGATATCTGCGGGCGAAAAAGTTCTATGAGATGCTGACGTTTGACACGCGTACCCCTGAAAATCTACGGCAGACAATCCAGTTATTGGAGCAGGCCGTGGCACATGATGCAAACTTCCTACTCGCATATTGTCTACTCGCTCGCGCTCACGCTTACATCTACTTTAGCGGGATCGACCACTCTGCTAATAGGCGAACAATCGCGCAGGAAGCAGTCGATACTGCGCTTCGTATGGGGCCTCGCCGCGCCGAGCCGCGTCTGGCTGCAGCTTTTGTCGCTTATCAATGTTTCCGCGATTATGACTCAGCAGCGGCCGAACTTGCCGTAGCTCGCCAAGGATTGCCCAACGATCCGACCGCCTTCTCATTGCCTGCCTTTATCGCTCGAAGGCAAGGGAATTGGGAGGAATGCATCCGCAACTTCGAACGCGCGGTAGAGCTCGACCCGCGCAATGTTTGGACCGTCCAACAGGCATCCCAGACCTATTGGTTGCTCCGACGCTTTTCGGATATGGCACGTTTGCTGGAGCACGCTGTGGCTGTCGGAGTTGACGATGCAAACACGCGTGTTGCGCGGGCATTGGTCGACTTGGAAACGCGCGGCGATCCTTGCAGCGCTCACGACGCTATACAGAAGGCCTTGGCCGCAGATCCCAGTGCGGTGGATGCGATCGCGGAGCAGTGGCTATACGTTGCGCTATGCCGGCGTGATGCGGCGGAGATCACCAGCGCATTAGCTTCAATACCACAGGCTGGAATTGTTCCTTTCACGGTACGTATGCCTAGGCCGTTTTGCGTCGCACTCGGCGCACGTGCAAGAGGTAACACGTCCGCCGCCGAGATGGCTTTTAAGGCCGCGCGAGCTGAAATGGAAAATATTTTGCGGGAGGAACCGGACTATCCTGAGGGGTTATCCATTCTGGCGATGATCGATGCTGCTCTGGGAAAAAACGAAAAGGCTCTGGACGAAGGCCGGCGTGCGCTCGAACTGATGCCGATAAGCAAGGATGCCGTCACCGGCGCGGAAGTCCGAAGAAACCTCGCAATCACCTGCGCATGGATGGGCGAAAGAGAACTTGCCTTAGAGGTATTGGAGCAGGCATTGCTGCAGTCCGGCCCGATCAGTTACGGCCAATTGCGACTGCACCCTTGGTGGGATCCGCTGCGAGATGATCCACGATTTGAGAAAATCATGGAAGAAGCGAAGAAACCCGTCGCGTTGAAATAATAATCATAGGGAAACGCTCCAGCGAAATTGCTGCAGTGGCAGGCATGCCGCCTGCAATTTCTCTATAGCAGCTGACACGGCTGCCTCTACAGTTAACGGCCCAGCGGTCGCGCGCTAACTTTGATTCAACTGCGCGAGAATTTCCGGATCGCGCACATCTGCCCATGCTCCGCTGAGCTCAAACGCTTTAACTTTTTTTCCAGACTGCGCCAGGTCGCGAATGGCATCCGTCAATTCGTATTCGCCGCGTGGCGATGGCTGCAATTTCGCGGTCCAGTCAAAGATACTCGGTCGGAATGCATAGACGCCAGCGTTGTACCACGCGCTGGTCGTTTCGCCCGGCTGCGATTTCTCGCGGATGTCGGTCACTTCCATCCGCTCGTTAACAAAAACCGCGCCTCCCTTGCTCACATCTTCGTTTTGTTTTAGACTCGCGATCGCCTCGACCTCGTCCGGCAGATCGACGATTGATTTGTAGTTCACCGGATCCACCAGTATATCGCCGTAACTTAGAAGAAAAGACGATTGACCGACGAAGTCCCGCGCCAGGTCGACCACGCGCCCCGTCCCATCCTGCACTACCTGTGTGGCGTATTTAATTTGCAGACCAAAGCAGGTGCCACCACCAAAGTAGTCTCGGACCGCGTCGCCGTGGTAACCGACAATTATCAAGAAGTTTTTGATCCCGGCTGCCTGCAATCCTTCGATGATGTGCAGCAGAATCGGCTTCCCCCGGACTTTGATCATCGGTTTCGGTAGATCGGCCGTTAGTTCGCGCATCCGTCTGCCCCGGCCGGCAGCGAGCAAAACCGCCTTGCTGATCTTAGTCATAACGGATATTGCCAAATCCTCACCTCGGCGCTTCAGGCGTCCTCTCCCTCGGGGAGAGGACTGAGGTGAGGGCAATGCCGTGCGTGGCTGAGAAGTTAAGATACCAAGCGTAACATGGCCACAACGATCGTTCAGGATTTACCGCATAGATAATTGCGTCCAAAACGCCTTCGAGATTGCTGAAGATATCGTGGTTGTAAAAACGAAGAACCCGAATGCCTTTTTCATAAAGTTCGATCTCTCGATCTAGATCGGAAGTTTGCCCGCGACCGGTTAAGTGACCAGATCCGTCTAGCTCAATGGCAAGCTTCGCCTCTTCGCAGAAGAAATCGACGATCCGATTCCCAAGAGGATACTGCCGGCGAAGCTTCAAGTTAGCGATCTGGCCATTACGCAAACATGATAACAACCGTTTCTCTGCATCGGTAGCTCCTTTTCGCAGGTGTCTGGCTTGCTGAACGCTCATGTTTGCCCTCACCTTAATCCTCTCCCCGAGGGAGAGGAAATCGCAAAAGAGCTTCAGCGGCTTTGCTGCTTACGCGAACGCGCAAGGAGTTAGGCGTTGCCTTGAAACACGAAAGCACGATGAGACGATCTCGTCTGCTCCCTTCTCTCCTTGTGGGAGAGACGGACAGAAATCGCCAGTGAGGGCAAAGAGAAACGCGATTAGGAGGGGACCAGGCGAAGTAGTCGCAAGATAAAATTTCAGCCTTGGAATGAGCCGACTTTTGAAGGAGAGATCCCGCACAAGGAGAACGTGGCGAAGAACTGCTTCAATGACGAAGCTCGAATGAGTAAATCAACAATACAATCAGCGCTTAATCATCATTTCGGTTTCGTCATTCCTTCGAGCTTTGCCATTCGGCATTGAAATTCGCGAAGGGCTCGTCCAGCATCACGGCGTGCTAAAGTTTCTTGGAAAATATCGCGAAGCCGGTCTCCTGCTTTTGCGGGCGAGCGTCGGTCTCATCTTCATTTTGGTTTGCGGGCCCGTTCTTCTCTCCGGGGAACATCGCTGGTCGCAATTCGGCAGTGCCATGCGCGTCTTTAACTTTCATTCCCATCTTGATTGGTGGGGATTTCTGGGAGCGCTCGCCGGATGTGTTGGCGGAATTTTCATGACGCTCGGATTTGCCTTTCGCATCGGCATTCTGCTCGCCTTTCTGGTTGCGCTGGTAAATGCCATTGCCGTTTCGCACCACGAACATGGCCTTTATTCGATAATCATTCCAGTCGAAGCCGTCATCGTTCTCGTTTGTCTTTCCTTCATCGGCCCCGGGAAATACAGCGTGGATAAGGGATAGGGAAGGTGACAAGTGATGAGTGAGAAGTGAGAGGTTTGTCCATTCACGATTCACTAATCACTGATCACAGTTCACCACTCAGTATTCACCTTTCTTCTCAGTCACGATCAACGCCGGCAAATCCGCTTGCTTGATCAGCTCGGTGACTTTCGGCAGATCATCCTGCTTGATCGCGTTCCACTTTTTCAACTGCTCATCGAGCCGCCCGCTCAAGGACGCGAACACATCCATTTGCGGCTTGGTCGGCTCGCGATCGCCCGCATCAATCGAGTGGCTGAAAGTGTCGAACGCTTCGTTGAGCATATTTGGAAATGCCAGATTTCCTTCCGACCCTTTCATGTTCACCTGAATCAACTGCTGCTCCACGTCTGACATTTTGTGTTCCATCCCGTCCGCTGCGTCCAACGCCGGCTTCACTTTCGGATCGTCACCGAACTTCGTATGCAGCGCTTTGATTTGCGATTTTATCTCCCGAATCTCGTTTACCGCCTGGTGCAATTCGGAAATGCGGCCGTTCACCTGCGTCGATAGCTCAAATTGCTTCGGTAATTCTCCCTCGTGATCTTTGGTGCGCGGATCGATCACGAGATGAAGCGCTGCCGTTTGCGTTTTCCCATTGGCCGTTAGTTTCACCTGGTAGTCACCGGGCAAGGCCAGCGCTCCGCGTGGTGGGTTGCCCGAGTAAAATGCGCCCGGGACTTGAATCGGCTCATTGTAACGCAAATCCCAGGCGAATCGGTTCATTCCTTCATTTGCCGGGATTGTCTTGGGCGCTTCGACCCGGTCAGGCCATTCTGGCGGTTGCTCATTTTCCTTTTTCTCCTTGCTCGAAAGATGGCGCACGAGTTTTCCCTGGGCGTCGAGAATATCGAGAGTCACTTCATCCTTCGGTGCGCTCTTAAAATAATAATCGATCATTGCGCCCATGGGCGGGTTGTCGCCGGCCGGCTGGCGTTTGTCGATTTCTTCCGGGTAATGCAATCGCACCGCCGATTGCGGTTGGTAAAGCAACATGTCGGACGACGCGCTCTGGATGGTGAGCTGGCGCAAGGGCGTCAAATTATCCAGCACCCAAAAGGAGCGGCCATGTGTGGCCGCGACGAGATCGTCATCCTTGACTATCAGATCGTGAATGGGCGATTGCGGAAGGTTCAATTGCAATGGTTGCCAGTGCGCGCCATCATCTAACGAGAAATATACCCCAAGCTCGGTCCCGGCGTAGAGCAACCCGTTGCGTTTCGGATCCTCTCTCACACTGCGGACGTATGCGCCCTCCGGGATTCCATTGGTGATTGCTCTCCAACTCTTTCCCAGATCCGTCGTTTTGAAAATGTAGGGCTTGAAATCATCCAGCCGGTGACGATCGACCGCGACATAAGCCGTGGTCGCGTCGTGCGGTGAAGGGTCGATGATCGAGACCGTGCTCCACTCCGGCATCTTGGGGGTGACGTTCGCCCAGTTTTTGCCGTCGTCGGTCGTGACATGGACCAGCCCGTCATCCGTCCCGGCCCAAAGCGTTCCCTGTTTCTTCGGCGATTCGGCCAGCGCAAAAACGGTGTCGTAATATTCCACGCTCGTGATGTCATTGGTCAACGGGCCGCCGCTTGGCTGTTGTTTCGATTTATCATTTTTCGTCAGGTCATTGCTGATCTGGGTCCAGCTCATGCCGTGATCGGTCGATTTAAAGACGCATTCCGCCGCGGTGTAGAGCACATCTGGATTATGCGGCGAAAGGAAGAGTGGGGTGACCCATTGGAAACGATGCAGAAGATCGGCCGCGCCGTGGCCGGAATGGTCCATCGGCCACACGCTGACGTCCTGTCCTTCTTCCTTGTTCTTATCGTAGCGA
>Ga0209474_10002989_pt1 | contig 15086 bp, 11 predicted proteins | sample GraSoiAngelo_145_FD_185902 | JGI IMG/M metagenome (GOLD analysis project Ga0209474, IMG submission 185902) | Grasslands soil microbial communities from the Angelo Coastal Reserve, California, USA - 14_1009_05_20cm (SPAdes) (version 2) | ecosystem: Environmental > Terrestrial > Soil > Grasslands...
GAGCGCGTCGCACTCGATGAAGCCCACCTTGAACCCGTGGCCGGGAGCCAGCGCGCGGGTGCCACCGGCCGCCGAGTCGCTGCCGCAGAAGAACGACGCCCTCGTCCCGGCCTGCAGCTCGATGCCACGCGAGCAATCGCGGAAGGTGTTCCCTTCTAGCACCGTCCGGGTCGCCCCACGCAACACCACGCAGGCGGCATTCGCGGCGGTCACGTCCGTGACCTCGTTTCCGGAGACGCGTACATCGGCCGTCGTGCTGGACGTGCCGCCGACTCCGATGCCGTGCTGTGCGGTCACGTTCTGAACGACGTTGCCGTCCACGGCGCTGTCCGCGACCCCCCGGACCGTGATCGCCTCCTGGCCCGCCGCAAGCGCCTTGTTGCGCACGATGTTGTGATGCACGACGACCCGCGCGCTGCTCGACGAGGAGTCATCGACCAGGATTCCGCGCTTGTCGTTGGCGACGCTCGCGCCGAGGATCACGTTGTCATGGACGATCACGTCACTGAAGCTCTTCCCCCGCGCGCCCACGACCTGGATGCCGAGGAATGCCTTCCGGAGCCGCGTTCCGGAGTCGTAGCTGGTGATCCAGTTGTCGCCGATCACCACGCCGCTGCACCCCGAGCAGGAGATGCCGGTGTGCCGATCCGAGAGCTCCATGCGGTTGCGGGCGATGATTCCGGCCGGATGCGTCCCTCCGGCATCCGCGAAGGTGAGGGATATGCCGTTGACGCCCGCCGCGCCGGCACCGTTGCCGCAGACCCCGGACGGACAGTCCGCATCCGCATCCTTCGCGACGATGTAGTTGTCGACGAACTCCGGATACCCCGGCTTGTTCGCCGTCGTGTGCATCTCGACGTTGATGCCCGAGCCGTTGCCCCAGTGCATGTTGAATCCGTCGAGCGTCGCGGCTCGGATGACCGTCCGTCCGCCGCCGTTCTTCACGTAGATTCCGTCCTGCGGGGCATTCCGTACCGCCACGTGGTCGATGAGCAGGTCGTCGACTGCAGCCAGGACGAGCATGACCGACGGGTTCGTCGGACCGGCCGTACAGCTCGCACAGGGCAGGGTCGTGATGAGCGAACCGTCGATCGCCAGATCCCGGATCGTGATCCCGACGTTCCCACAGTCCTTCTTGCTGTTGCGGATCGCGGCGCGCTGCATCTCGTCCCGGATCTTGACGCACGAGGTGTCGTACGCGGGCTCAGCGCTCACCGTCGCGTCCCGCTGGACGATCGTGCAGAGCCCACTCCCCTGGAGCGTCACATTGTCCCCGAGGAGGATTGCTCGCTTGATCAGGTACGTTCCGCAGGGGAAGAAAACGACGCCACCCCCATTCGCCTCGGCGTCAGCCGTCGCGGCGTTGATGCCGGTGGCGGAATCCGCGACACCGCCGGGGTCTGCGCCATAGTCGAGGACGTTGCGGACGTCGGGAATACCGGTCACCGCGTAGCGGGTCGGCCGTTCGAACTTGAAGAGCGGCGGGAGGGCGCTCACCGGACGGACGAGGCCGAGCGCTACGCCCAGGGAGAGCAGGAGGCGGCTCATGCAGCGTCCCTCACGCAGCCCCCACTGAGCCCTCCGGTTCAACGCCTCGCGACGTCCCACGGCCGTTCCGTCACCTGAAGACGCGCTCGATCGGCCGGCGGTCGCTGCGGCGCCGGGGGCTCCATGCCGATCGACGCCGCACGGCGGTCGTCGACGCTGGCGACCTCCGGCGCGTGCATCTCCGTCGCGAGGAGCGTGCTCGGGCGGTAGGCAGGAATGATCGTCTGCAGCAGCTTGAGCGCGGCGCGCACGTCGCCCCGCTCGACGCAGGCCTGGAGCCGAGGAAGCCAGATGTCCGGCCACGTCTGCAGGCCGCTCGCCCGCACGACCTTGATCCGGTCGTGCTGCGTGGCGGCGACCTCCTCCTCGGCGGTCATCAGCTCCTCGTGCAGCTTCTCGCCCGGCCTGAGGCCGATGAAGCGGATCGGGATGTCCTCGTCGGGCTCGAAGCCCGAGAGCCGGATCATCTGCCGGGCGAGGTCGAGGATGCGCACGGGCTGCCCCATGTCGAGGATGAAGATCTCGCCGCCGCGTCCGAGCGACGCGGCCTGCAGGATCAGCTGGACGGCTTCCGGGATGGTCATGAAGTACCGCGTGACCTCGGGATCCGTCACCGTGACCGGGCCGCCGCGCGCGATTTGCTCGCGGAAGAGCGGCACGACGCTGCCGCTCGAGCCTAGCACGTTCCCGAAGCGGACGGCGACGAAGCGGCAGCCGCGGTCGCCGAGCTCCTGCACGATCATCTCGGCCGCGCGCTTGGTGGCCCCCATGATGCTGGTGGGGAGGACGGCCTTGTCGGTCGAGACGAGGATGAACTCCTGCGCCCCGTGCTCGATCGCCGCCTGCGCCACGTTGCGGGTGCCGATGACGTTGTTGCGGATCGTCTCGAGGACGTTCCGCTCGGCCATCGGCAGGTGCTTGTAGGCCGCGGCGTGGAAGACCAGGTCGGGCCGGTGGGCGGCGAACACGGTGCGGAGCTGATCCTCGAGCAGGACCGTACCGAGGACGGGCACGAGCGGCACGCGCGGGAAGCGGGCCTGGAGCTCCATCTCGAGCACGAAGACGCCGTTCTCGTGACGGTCGTAGAGGATCAGGCGCTCGGGCTCGTGCGCGGCCAGCTGGCGGCAGAGCTCGGAGCCGATCGACCCGGCCGCGCCGGTGACCAGCACCGTCTTGCCAGTGACGAGCGAGTGGACGCGGGCCGCATCGAGCTGGACGGGCTCGCGCGCGAGCAGGTCGTCGACCTTCACCTCGCGCATCTGCGTGTAGATCACCGACCCTTCGACGAGCTCGCTGAGGGTCGGCAGGACGCGGTGACGGACCCGGGCCTCCGTGCAGTGGTGGACGACGCGGCGGAGCAGCGCGGGCGAGGCCGAGGGGATGGCGATCAGCACCTCGCCGACCTCGTGCTCGGCGACGAGCGCCGGCAGGTCGTCGATCCGCCCGAGGACGGGCGTGCCGCACACGCGGAGCCCGACCTTGGCGAGGTCGTCGTCCACGAAGCCGACGACCGCGAGCCGGAGCCGGCGGCGGCTCTCGATCTCCCCGAGCAGCCGGATGCCCGCCGATCCCGCGCCGACGATCAGCGCCAGCGTAGTGATCTCCGGCGCCCCGGCGCGGCGGCGCTGCTCGCGGACGAGCCGGATGCCGACGCGGACGCCGGCCATGAGCACGGTGGAGACGAGGAGGTCGAGGAGGAAGACCGAGCGCGGGAATCCCGCGAGGCCGCGCACGAAGACGACCGAGGCGAGGAAGAGCGTCGAGGCGAGCACGTTGCCGCGCACGATGTCCTCGAGGTCGCGGATGCTCACGTGCCGCCACCACCCCTTGGAGAGCCGGAAGGCCGCGAAGCCCGCGAGCTTGCAGCCGAGGAGCACCGGGAGCAGCGCCAGAACCACCGGCACGTAGCGCTCGGGCACGGAGAGGTCGAAGCGCAACGCGAAGGCGAGAACCCAGGCCGCCGTCGCGAGCGTCAGGTTGAAGAGCGTGGTGATCGCCGCGCGGTGGCGGAGCAGCAAGGAAGTCCCGTGACCCATCGTCCCCTCCCCTACCCGACGGCGCGCCGCGCCGTGGTATCCGCGCTGAGCTCGAGTCCCAGGGCCTCGGCGAGCGCCCCACAGACCGTGTCGACCTGTTCCTCGCGCATAGTTCCGAAGAAGGGCAGCGCGAGGCAGCTCGCGCCCGCGGCCTCGGTCACCGGGAAATCTCCCGGCCGGAGACCGAACCTGCCGCGATAGAACGGCTGCAGATGAATTGGCGGAAAATAAGGCCGTGCCGGGATGCCGCGCGCCTCGAGCTCGCGAATCACCCCGTCGCGGTCGTGGCGCGGCGCGAGCCGTACGACGTAGACGAACCAGCTCATGCGCGTGGTCCAGGGCGCGGGCGCCGGCCGTTCCACGCCCTCGAGCCCGGCAAGCCGCGCGGCGTACCAGCCCGCCACCCGCTCGCGCTTGGCGAGGAGCTCGTCCAAACGGGCAGCCTGCACGGCGCCGAGCGCCGCGCTCAGCTCGTCGAGACGGTAGTTGTAGCCGAGGCGGCTGTGGGCCAGCCACCCATCGAACGTGTCGCGCCCCTGGTTGCGGAGGCTCCGGAAGAGCGCGTCCCATCCGGGGTCATCGGTGACGATCATGCCGCCCTCGCCCGTCGTCATCTGCTTGTTCGGGTAGAAGGCGAACACGCCGGCGTCCCCGATCGTGCCCGCGCTGCGCCCCTTGTACTCGGCGCCGATCGCCTCGCAGGCGTCCTCGATGACCGCGAGCCCGTAGCGCTGCGCGATCTCCAGGATGGGGTCCATGTCCGCGGTCTGCCCGAAGACGTGGACGGGCAGGATGGCCTTGAGGCGCCGTCCGTGGCGGCGGGAGAGCGTCCGGGCGGTGTCGGCGAGGCGCTGGGGATCGATGGTCAGCGCCCGCGGCTCGACGTCGACGAAGATCGGCCGCGCGCGCACGTACATGGCCGCGTTGGCGGAGGCGACGAAGCTGAAGGGCGTGGTGATGACGAGGTCGTACTCGCCGACGCCGGCCGCGAGCATGCAGAGGTGCAGCCCCGCCGTGCCGCTGCTCACGCCGGCGGCGTGCCGGGCGCCGACGTAGCTGGCGATGCGGCGCTCGAAGAGCTCCAGCCGGGGGCCGATGCTCAGGGTCGTGCCCCGGAGGACCTCGTCGACGGCCACGCGTTCGGCCGCCGTGATGTCGGGCTCGCACATCGGGATCTTCATCACCGCACCTCCTCCACCTCGAAACCGAGCCAGCGGACCGCGTCCGCGAGGCTCGTGCACTCCACTTCGGCGCCGCCGTCGGCCGCCGCGCTGGCATGTTCCCCGCCTGGGCGGCGCACGCGCACGGTCCGCCAGCCGAGCCGGCTTGGCGCCACGAAGTCCTTCTGCGGGTTGTCGCCCAGGTACGCGCACGCCGCGCCGCTCGCGCCCGTGACCGCCTCGATCTCGCGGAAGGCCCGCTCGTGAGGCTTCCAGTAGTCCCGGCCCCAGCGATCGGTCAGCAGGATCGGGTCGAACCACGCCTGCAGCGCCAGAGCCTCGACCTTCCGCCGCTGCGCGGCGAGCGGACCGTCGGAGATGATCGCCGCGCGGGCCCGCGCGCCGACCGAACGCATCGCCGGCGCGACGTCGGGATAGAGCCCGATGCTCGGCCGGTGCCCCCGGTAGCAGTCGACCAGCGATGCCACCGTCGCCGCATCCGCCGGCAGGCCGAGGCGGCCGAGCGCCGCGTCGATGATGCGGCCCCGCAGGCCGGACTCGAAGAGCTCCCACGCCGCCGCGCCGAAGCCCGCCACGCCGAACGCGCGACGCACCTCGTCGTCCACCGCGGCGAAGCCGCTCCGGACGTAGTCGCGCTCCGGGAAGAGCGTGTCGTCGAGGTCGACGACGACGACGCGCGGCAGGGTCACGAGAGCTCCTCGCGCGAGACGAAGATCGCGTCGTCGTACCGGAGCATGGCGACGTCCGCGCGCCACGCATTCGGGCTCGCCGTCGACGGCAGGCCAAGCGCCCATTCGAGCAGCCAGCGCGGATAGTCGGCGCCGGCGTGCAGCGAGAGCGGGAAGCCGCCGCCGAAGCGCGGGTTGATCTCGATGAACGCGAGGTGTCCGTCCCGGCGCCGGAAGCACTGGAGCGTGATCGGGCCGGCGGCGTCGGGGAGCCGCCCGCAGACACGCCTGCCCCACGCCTCGATCTCTGCGTCGCGCACCGTGTAGCCCTTGCTGATCTCCCCCGCGCGGGTCTCGAGCCGGCGCCGGGGGACGACGCAGGCGACGCGGCCATCGGGGCCGACGAGGACGTCGAGCGTGAATTCGATGCCCTCGACGTACTCCTGGAGGAGCGGCTCCGGCACGCGCCGCGCGTAGAAGTGGAGCTCGTCCAGATCGCGCACGATGTGCACGCCAACCGAGCCCGATCCGAAGCGGGGCTTCAGGGCGACCGGGAAGGCGAAGCCGTTGCGCCCCGCGAGCGCGCCGCCGAGGTCGATCCGGCGTGGCGCCGGGATGCCCTCGCGATCGAAGAAGGCGGCGGTGTTCGCCTTGTCGAAGGCGATGTCGTTGGTGGCCGGCCCGCTGGCGGCGAGCAGGACGCCTTCCCGGGCGAAGGCCTCCCGTGCCCGTCCGAGGACGGGCAGCTCGGGGTCGATCGTCGGTACGACGAGGGCGACGCTCTCGCGCCGGCAGATCGCGAGGAGCGCGGGCACGTAGTCCGGCGAATCGCAGCGCGGCACGACGAAGCCCTCGTCGGCCTCGTGGATCGCGGCCGCGGTCCCGCCTGCGTCGGCGGCGAGTACGCGGCCGCCGCCGACGGACGCCAGCGCCGCGCGAAAGGCGCGGAGCAGTGCGACGCGGCGGCCCGCGCTGGTGAGAAGCACGTTCGGCATGAATTGTTCGTTCGAGGGCGCGGCCCGTGACGGGCCGCGCAGGGTTACTGCCCGGAGCCCAGGAAGACCGGCATGGTCGCGTGACCGGGGGCGCTGACGCCGCTCCGGCGGATGACCGCGACCAGGGTCCGCCAGAGGATGTACAGGTCGAGACGGAGGCTCGCGTGGTCGACGTACCAGACGTCGAGGGCGAACTTCTCCTCCCAGGTGATCGCGTTCCGGCCGCGCACCTGCGCGAGGCCGGTGATTCCCGGGAGCACGTCGTGACGCCGCGCCTGCTCGGGCGTGTAGCGCGCGAGGTACTCCATCAGCAGGGGACGCGGCCCGATGAGCGACATGTCGCCCCGCAGCACGGTCCAGAGCTGCGGGAGCTCGTCGAGCGACGCCGCGCGCAGGAGCGCGCCGAGCCGGGTGAGTCGCGCGTCGTCGGGTTCGCCGGGAGCGCCCGGGCGCATCGTCCGGAACTTGAGCAGCGTGAACGGGCGGCCCCGATAGCCCGCCCGGCGGTGCCGGAAGAGCACGGGCGAGCCCATGCACAGCCGGACCGCGAGGGCGGTGAGCAAGAGCACGGGCGCCAGGAGGAGCAGCGCCGGCAGCGCCACGGCGACGTCGAACGCGCGCTTTGCGATCACGCCGGTCCGCATTCTCAGTGCTGGTAGCGAAGGACCACGTCGGCCAGGCGCCGGCCGTAACCCATCATCAGCGCTCCCCTGCCTCCCTTCACGCCGTGACGGGAGCGCATCTCGGCCGCTGATGGGAAGAACGTTCGCCAGACGCTGGACGAGCCGTCCGCCAGCGCCATGTGGAAGAGGAGCTGGGTCGCGCGGGTGAACTTGGGGCGCTCGGGCTCGAAGACGCTGACCGATCGGAGCCAGCGATAGAGCATGGCCTGACGCGCCGGGGCCGGCGCCAGCTCGCGCAGGACCTCGTCCGGCACCGGCGTCCCGAAAAGCCCCCGGGGGATGCTGAGCGACAGGAACACCGCCGTGCCAACGCCGAGGCGGCGTACCATCTCCATCACGGCGTCCCAGGCGATCTCCGTGCCGTGTACGACCCGATCGACGTCGAGGTGCAGGCGGAACCCGGGCGCGCGGCAGTAGCTGTGCTTGGCGGTGTGGAGCGCGACCTGGACCAGGTTGTCGACCGGAGCCAGCATGCGGGCCGCCGTTCCGGGCATCGCCATCGAGCGGCCGATCAGCTCGTCGGCGCTCGGCTCCTGGTCTGCGCGCAGCCAGCGTCCGGAGACGGCCCGCCACTGGAGGTCGATGGCATACGTCTCGCCATCCGCGCTGAGCCCGTAGTCCGTGCCGCCCTCGGCGAGCCCTGCCTCCACACCGGCGGCCCGTGCACCACCAGTCACGACGGCGAAGCCCATCGCGGTCAGCACCTCATGCATGCGGACGAAGTCGCCGCGCGGCACGAGGAGGTCGAGGTCGCCCATCGGGACGCAGGCCGGGCACGGGTGGAGCGCACGGGCGATGGCGCCGTTCTTGAGCGCGACCACCGGAATCCCGAGCGTGCCGGCGCGCGCGGCGATCTCATCCAGCAGGGACATCATCCGCCCGATGCGTCCGCGCGACGCCTCGTGCCAGCCGTCCCACGGCGCGCCGCCCATGCCGGCCTCGGAGAGGCCGTGGGCGACGATGGGCTCCGCGCGGTGATCGGCGGCGAGCCGCGCAGCGCCGTCGCCTTCGAGCTCTTCGTGGAGACGGCGCAGGGTCGAGCATTCGACCTGCGTCCGCCTCGCCTTCATGGCAAGACAGAGGAAGCGGCGCGCCGCCGTCCAGGGCTCGACGTAGGGCTCCGGTGATTTCACCTCGAGCCTCCTGCCGCTGCGACCGCCGGACTCGTCTCGACGTCCAGCGTCCCCCGCCCACCGGCCCCCGCTGCCTCATGCAGCACGCTCAGGATCCGCGCCGCGACATCGTTCCAGGACGTTCCTGTCTGCCCGTCTCTCGGCACGTCCGGGATGCGCACCGTGCCTTCGTTCAGGTGCGCGGTGAGCTCGCGCAGCCGGTCGCAGATGTCGCCGGGGTTTTCGGGGTCGACGTAGTAGCCGGCGTCACCACACGCGTGGCGGGCGAAGTCGCGATCGCTGGTGACGATCGGCCGGCGGCGGGCAGCGGCCTCGAGGTAGGTCAGGCTGAACGACTCGAGCAGCGTCGGCAGGAAGAGCGCGTCGGTCTGATCGAACCAGCGCTCGACCTGCTCTTTGGCGAGCGGCCCGAGGTTGGTCACCATCGACGAGCAATGCCGCAGCCCTTTGAGTAGGCGCTGCCCCCGGCGATCGGAGCGCGTGTCGACCGTCAGGTAGAAATGGACCCTGTCGGAGAGACCGCGCCGCATGAGCTCGCGACACAGCGGGGCGAGCACGTCGTGGTTCTTGTGCGGGTACGCCCGGGCGGGCCAGAAGAGCCGCAGCGGCTCGGCGCTGGTGACGCGCCGTCTCCGCAGCGGCGTCCCTCCGGGGTTCAGGAGGCAGCCGGGAGGAATCACGGTGATGCGTTCGGCGGGCACTCCGAAGCGCGCGCGCAGGCGGTCGCCCATGACGGGCGTCTGTACGATCACGCGAGCCAGCCGCGGCCACAACCGGCGGAAGCGCGCGGGATAGTAGGCGGCGTAGATGAGCTGGTCGCGCAGCGACGGCCCGATCTGCCGGCGCGAGAGGCGATAGGTCACCCAGGGATTGTGCAGGAGGAGCACGTGGGGGCAGCCGACCCTCGACGGGGCGAGGTCCGTGATGGAGAAGAACACGTCCGGCTGCAGGCGGCGTGCGATCGCCGGGAGGCGGAAGAAGTCGTCCACGAGCCGCCACTGCATGCGCGGACCTCTCCTCACCTGCGGGACCAGGACGACGCGCGCACCGTCTCGCATCGGCAGCGAAGAATTGCCGGGCGGGAGCAGGACCGTGATCTCGTCGTCGGTCGCCACCGCCGACAGAGCCGGCACCAGCCCCCTGAAGACACCCCAGCCGCCTGCGGAAGCGGTGTTTACGGCATTCATGACGATGCGCATCGGCGATCAGCTCCCCAAACGAGTCCCACCAGGCACGGGTTACACCGGCCGGGCGACTGCATAGCCCCCGAGCCCCGGCACCCTGTCGCGGCGGCGAACCGCAGCGTGCCGGGGCGCGCGCCGGGAGACGAGCCAGACGAACGACAACAGAACCGCGGAGTAGTGGAATCCCGGCGCGAGGTACCGGAAGGCGACGAACAGAAAAACCATCCACGTGAACGGCACCAGCAACAGATAGGGCTCGCCGTGGCAACGGACGGCGATTCGCTCGAGCCAGCCGAACGCAGCGCCGAACAGCACCCCCGCCCAGACGACCCCCGCCCAGCCCCAGCTCATGTAATACTGACCAACCACCGACGGGAGCGCGTTGCCACCGGTCACGAACACGTCCCGGCCCCACCGGTAAAACGAGTAGACCCGGAACGTCTGCGGCACGGGCTTTCCCTCCCACCAGGAGCGGGGGATGATGTTGGTGAGGATGATCCACTCCGGACTCTCTCGGATGTAGTCGCGCTCCGCCGGGACGATGCTCGCGGCGAGCGCGGTCTCCGTGAAGAAGTCGCTGTGCTGGCGAGGAGCCAGCACCTCGGCGATGGACTTGTCCCGGAGCTGCGCCCGGTCGTGATCGGTGCGAAGATAGAACTGGAGCTGCGTGAGCGCGAGGAGCAGCAACGCCAGCAGCGGGCCGGCCCAGCAGACCTTCCGCACGACGCGTGAGGGCGACAAGAACATCCACACCAGGCCGGGGGGCATCACGAGCATGGCGGTGAGGGATCTCGTCCCCTGATCCAGGAACACGATCGCAATCGCGATGAACGCTCCGAGCGCGTTGATCGATCGGCGCTTGCGTCCGCGCGCAAACAGCGCGCCGAGAAGCCCCATCGACCCGGCGGCGACCAGGCTCGCCTGCGCGATCCAGAAAACGGTGTTGGTCGAGGCGCCGGCGTACACGGTCTCGTACCGCCACGGCTTGTCCGCCCGGCCCACGAGCATGAGGATGAGCGTTCCGGGTCCGGCACCGGAGGCGGCATACGCCAGGTACGGGAGGAGACCGAGAGTCAGCAGGCCCACGAGCAGGACGGTGTTCCGCCGGGGAACGGGTCTACGGCCAGTCGGTGCCGCCGGCTTGCTCATCGTCAGCGTCAACCAGTAGGTGACCGCGCCGCACAGCAGGAAGAGACCGATGAGCGCAGCCGCCAGAGCGAGATCCTCCTCGCGGATGCTCATGCCGATCCAGTCGCCGAACCAGAGGTCCGGGACCACCGACTGCACGCAGGCCGGAATCGCGAACCAGAACGCGTGGGCGCCGAGCAACATGATCCATCCGACACGCCGATTGCCCGCCGCCATGATCGATTCGACGATCAGCGCCGCCACCACGATCGCGTATGTGACCGCAGCGGTGCGGACGAGGGCTCGCGAGGGATGCAAGGGGGCGAGCGCCACCAGCCCGACCATGAACGGCACGGCCGCTCCGATGAGCCTCAACGGGCCGCGATCGGAACCGTGCCGGCGCGGAGAAGGACGAAGCGGCTTAACCATCGAGGCCCGCCAACCCCGCGACCCGCACGCGCGCGCGCGGAGAGCGAACGCATCCCACCCAGGCAGCGGTCACCACGATCATGCCGGCCACCGCTGACGTCACGAAGAAGGAGTGCGCCAAGAGCCCTGCTCCGGCCGCGAGCGCGCCCAACGCGTAGGCGAGCGGGAGAATGGAGCGGCGGCTGCGCTCGCCGGTCAAGCGCCGCGCGGCGAAGAGCTTCACGGCGCCGGTCACCGTGGCCGCTGCGAGGATGCTCGCCGCCACGCCGGTCGTGCCGTACCCGAGTGCTGCCGTGGCTACCAGGCCGAATATCAGCACGCGAACCGCCTCGAGACTCAGGTCCATCGCCGGACGCCCCATCGCGCGGAACACCACCTGCGAGCAGTCGAGGACGTAGAACGGCGCGGCCAACGCGAGCAGCTGCAGCGGCCTCGCCGCGGGCAGCCACGACGGGCCGTACACTCTCGCGAGCAGCGCGGGTGCGAAGATGGCGAGGAGGATCGAGCTGGATGCCACGAACGCTGCTGGCGTCCGCAGCATCTGGGCGAAGGCCCGACGGAGGCGCGGCACATCCGTCTGGATTCGCGCTAGCGATGGGAAGGCGACGCGCGACAGGATCTCCCCGATCCGCTGCACCGGGACGATCGCGAGCTGGAAGGCGAGCGTGTAGTGCGCCAGCGCCGCCGCGCCGAGGTAGCGTCCGACCACGAAGTAGTCGACGTTGGAGAACACCTGTGTGGCGAGCATGCTGCCCATCACGAAGCCGCCGAAGCCGAGGACGTCCCGGCACTCCGCGGCGCTGATGCGGAGCGTCGGCCGCCAGGGCCGCACGCACCAGAGGAGGAGCGCCCGAGTAACGTGCCGCGCGAAGAGCCCGGTCACGAGGCTCCAGACGCCGTAGCCCCGGTAGGCGAGCCCGATCGTGACCGCGCCGAGCACCACCTCGGCCCCGATCTCGGTGGCCGCGAGCCGCGCGAAGCGCAGCGATCGCTGGAGGAGCGCACGGGGGACGACCAGCAGCGCGTGCACCGGCACCATCAGCGCAAGCGGCCGGAGCACGCTCACCAGCCGCGGCTCCCGCATCAGCGCGGCGATCGGCGCGGCCGCGGCCCAGAGGCCGCTGGCGAGCCCGATCCCGGCCGCGAGACTCAGCCAGAAGACCGCGCCGACGTGGCCCGGCCTCAGCTCCCGCCGCTGAACGATCGCCGCACCCAGGCCCAGCTCCGCGACCGCATTGACCGTGAAGACGAAGATCGTGGCGAGCCCGACCAGGCCGAACTCGGCTGGCGCGAGACGCCACGCGAGCACGAGCATGATGACGTAGTGGAGGCCGACGGTGCCCCCCTGCCCCAAGGCGGCCCACGCCATGCCCCGCTTGGCGAGACCCCGCAGCTTGGCGGACTCGACGCGGTCCTCGATCATGCGACCGCTTCCTCCGTGCCCGGTCGTGCAGCCTCCTCGACGAACCCGGCCATGCCGCCGTAGACGCGCCGCGCATCGCCGCTCGCTTCGGCGAACCGCCGGGCTCGCGAGGCCATGCGGCCGAGCTCGTCCCGGTCCGCGGCGAGCTTCCGGAGCACTTGCGCAAGATCTGCGAAATCGCCGGCGCGGTACGACGCGCCCACCCCTTCGCGGCGGATCATCGCTCCCATCTCGCCCTCGAGCGAGCAGACGACGGGCAGCCGGGCCGCGAGATACTCGAACAGCTTGTAGGTCACGGTCTGGGTCGCACCCGGGCGGTAGCACGCGACGCTCACGTCACCGGAGGCCAGCAGGCGCGCGAGCGCTGCCGCGTCGAGCCAACCGAGGAACTCGACGTTCCCGAGCCCCGCAGCGCGACGCTCGAGCCGCTCGCGCTCGGGACCGTCGCCCGCAATCAGGAAGCAGGCCGCCGGACCGTCGTCGCTCGCCAGCAGGCGCGCGCAGTCGATCACGCAATCGAGGTCATAGGCTCGCCCGAGGGCTCCCGCGTATACCACGCGCAACGGTCCCGCCTCCGGCGCGGGCGCCTGGGCTGCCGCGAGCCGGTCGAACGCCTCGATGTCGGCGGCCGGGTAGAAGACCCTCGCCGCGACCTCGCGCGGCGCGGCCAGGCGCCGGGCCCAGCCGACGTACTGCTCGGAGAGCGCAGTCACCGAGTGCGCCCGCGTGAAGATCCTCCGCGCGCGGCGCGACAGCGGCGCGCTCAGCATCCGCCCGACGGATCGCACCGCGGGCGGCAGCAGGTCGACGAAGACGTCCGGCCACGGGTCGATGACGTCGACGACGAAGGGCACCCCGCGGCCGGCGCAGTAGTCCGCCACCGCCGCGACCGTGTCGAGTGGAGGCAGGCTCGCCACCACGACGTCGGGCGCGGCACGCCGCGGCATCTCGTCGGCCAGCCGCTGCGCGAAGCGCCAGTGGCTCGCGTAGCGGCGGAGCGAGACGTTTCTCTGGTAGCCGAAGGCGCGGAGCGCGACCACGCGGTAGCCCTCGGCCTCGTACTCCGTGTCGGCCGGGAAACGGTGCCGCTTGGTGTGGTGGAAGAAGGTCTGCGTCCACAGGGTGACCTCGTGACCGCGCCCGGCGAGCGCGCGCGCCAGCCCCATGAAGCGCATCGGCCGCACCCCGTCGCTCGGGATGGGCTCGGCCGCGGTGACGAGCCAGACCCTCACTACCCCACCGCCCGCTCGGCCCGCGGCGTCCGGTTCCACTCGGCGCGCACCATCTCCTCGAGCGTCGCCTCGAGCGGCCGCGAGACGTCCCACTCCGGGAAGTGGCTGCGCAGCTTCCGGAGATCGGAGATGTAGCAGATGTGGTCGCCACGGCGCGCCTCGTCGCGATAGCTCCAGCGCATCGGGGTCCCGACCAGCGCCCCGACCTTCTCGATCGCCTCCAGCACCGACACGCTGTTCTCGCGCCCGCCGCCCAGGTTGTAGACCTCGCCCGCGCGCGGCCGCTCGGAGAAGGCGCGGAAGGCCCGCACGACGTCGTCGCTGTGGATGTTGTCCCGGACCTGCTTCCCCTTGTAGCCGAAGACCGTGTAGTGGTCGCCGCGCACGGCGCACTTCACCAGGTAAGACAGGAAGCCGTGCAGCTCGACCCCGCTGTGCTGCGGCCCGGTGAGGCAGCCGCCGCGGAAGACGCCGACCGCCATCCCGAAGTACCGGCCGTACTCCTGCGCCACCAGGTCCGCCGAGGCCTTGGAGGCCCCGAACAGGCTGTGCAGCGTCTGGTCGATGCGGCAGCGCTCGTCGATGCCGTGCCAGTCCTCGGGGCGCGCGTAGTCGTAGCGCAGCGGCAGCTCGCGGAGCGGGAGCTCATTGGGCGCGTCGCCGTAGACCTTGTTGGTGCTCATGAGGATGAACACCGCCTCGGGGCTGTGCTGTCGCGTGGCCTCCAGGAGGTTGAGGGTGCCGAGCGCGTTCACCTCGAAGTCGTCGAACGGCAGCTTCGCGGCCAGGTCGTGGCTCGGCTGCGCCGCGCAGTGGATCACGAGGTCGAAGCGGGTTCCCCGGAACAGATCCGCGATCGCCTCCCGGTTCCGGATGTCGAGGTCGTGAGGCTCGAAGTGGCGCGTCTCCGTTCGGAGGCGCGCCAGGTTCCAGGTGGTGTCTCCCGCCTCGCCGAAGAAGCGGCGGCGCATGTTGTTGTCGACGCCGACGACGCGCCACCCGAGCCGATCGAACGTCTGCACCGCCTCGGAGCCGATGAGGCCGCTGCTGCCAGTGACGAGTAGAGTTTTCTGCTGGGTCATCTCACCTTCCCACGGTGTCAGGCCGCCAGCGACGCGAGGCGTTCGGCGGCGCGGTCGATCTCATCGAGCAGGCACGGCGTGCCGGGGGTCAGCGCCTGGAAGCGCGGGGACGCGTTCTCCCGTACGCGGACGAGGAGCTCCTCCAGGAGGAAGAGCGCGAGGGCGCGGCGTCGGGCCTCGGTCGTGCTCCAGTCGACGCCCGGCCAGCCGTGCATCGCCTCGCCGAGACGATCGCCTCCACCGGCGGCTTCGTGCACGCGCGCGGCGAGCCCGGCCGGAAAGCGCGACGCGAGGCGATGGGTCAGGAGATCGAACCCCGCCTGGCGCCGCCCCGTGTACTCCCAGTCGATCAGCCAGACCGCGT
>Ga0209474_10002990_pt1 | contig 15086 bp, 7 predicted proteins | sample GraSoiAngelo_145_FD_185902 | JGI IMG/M metagenome (GOLD analysis project Ga0209474, IMG submission 185902) | Grasslands soil microbial communities from the Angelo Coastal Reserve, California, USA - 14_1009_05_20cm (SPAdes) (version 2) | ecosystem: Environmental > Terrestrial > Soil > Grasslands ...
CCTGGAGGCAACAGGATGCGGCTGCGCCTTTATCGACTTCGACAACGATGGATGGATAGACATTTTTTTGCTTTCTGGGACACGCCTTGAGGGCAATCCGCCAGGGGCGACCAACCGGCTCTACAAGAACAACCGGGACGGAACTTTTTCTGACGTCACCGAGAAAGCTGGGCTCCTCCGCGAGGGTTGGGCATGCGGAGTCTGTGTCGGGGACTACAACAACGATGGCTTTGACGATATTTTCTGCACCTATTTCGGACAAAACGTTCTCTACCGCAACAACGGCGATGAAACGTTCACGGATGTCACTAAGTCCGCTGGGCTGTTAAACGAGCGGCCGAGATGGGGAGCAGGATGCAGTTTTCTGGATTATGACCGCGATGGTCATTTGGACTTGTTCGTTTCCAACTACGTGAGGTTTTCGTTCGAACACGCGCCCATACCTGGGGACAACGTCAACTGCAATTGGAAAGGAATTCCCGTCGAATGTGGACCGCGTGGGCTGCCGATGGGGAGGCATTCGCTCTACCGTAACAATGGTGATGGAACATTCATCGATGTCAGCTACAAGGCAGGAATTGCAAAAAGCGAAACCTATGGCATGACTGTGGTTGCCGCCGATTTTGACGAAGACGGATGGCCCGACATCTACGTTGCCTCGGACTCTACACCCAGTTTGCTGTTCATGAACAATCATGACGGAACTTTTCGAGAGGAAGGAGTAGTGCGAGGAGTGGCCCTTAGCGACGACGGCATGGAGCAGGCGGGAATGGGCGTCGGTGTCGGCGACTATGATCTGGACGGGCACCTGGATCTCTTCAAGACCCACTTCGCGGACGACGCTAATGTTCTTTATCGCAACGACGGGAAGGGATATTTCGATGATATGACGCGATCGTCGCGCGTCGGCGTCGAAACGCGCTATGTATGCTGGGGAGCCGGAATTACCGACCTCGACAACGATGGTCACCCAGACCTGTTCATGGTGACCGGCAACGTCTATCCGGAAGTAGAACGAAAGCTCCCGCAATACGCCAACAAGACACCGCGCGCGGTGTTTCGCAACCTTGGCAACCGCACTTTTGAAGAACTGATCGAGGGGGCGGGCCCGGGAGTAGCGGCGGCGCATTGCAGCCGTGGGTGTGCTTTGGGAGATTTCGACAACGATGGGGACGTAGATATTCTGATCGTCAATCTGAATGAGCCGCCCTCGCTCTTACGCAACGATGTCAGCGGCAAAGGAAACTGGATCAAAGTGAGGCTAGAGGGCGTAAAGTCCAACCGCGCTGCGATTGGAGCTCGCGTTCTCGTCCATTATGGAGCAGGAACGCAAGCGCAGGCGGTATTGAGCCAGTCTAGCTTCTATTCCTGTAACGATCCTCGGCTGCACTTTGGCTTGGGAGCTTCCACTGCAGTGGACATTGACGTGTGTTGGCCAAGCGGTTTGCGTGAGACCTTCAAACGGATCCCCGCCAATCAATTGATTACGCTTAAAGAGGGGGTTGGGCGGGTCCCCAATCGCGGTTGGTCGAGGACATAACTCCAAGGAGATCGGGTAAACCTATTCTATTCAGTTGCATGCATCGCGGGATTAGGCTGTGGGCTGCCCGTCAGCCTGATTCCTTTCGCTTGTACAGTTCCGCAACGCGCCCTGACGAGCCGGGTTCAAATTTCCCTCTAGCGTGAATTTTGCTTGACAGAATGAAAATGTTGATGATAAACACGCCAGAAATGCAAGCGTTTGCATAGCAGCCTAGGGCTGCAAATTGAGGAGTGCCTGCTTGCTGAAGAATGTTCACCATTCAAGTCATGCAAGCGATTGCACCATGCTTGAGCGGCCACCAGTCCTGCAAGTTCCCGTCGAGGTGATAGCTGCGGAGGTGAGGAATGAAGTGGATGGTCCGCTTAGAGGATTTGGTCCTTTCTAACGCAGGCTGGCCTTTAGATTCTTGTTTTCCGGGGTGCATCGCACGTAGCTGGACTGAGGGAGGAAACACATGGGAATAGAGGCTCGCATTTCATGCGGCGTTCGGCTCTTGCTTGTCATGCTGCTTGCTGCTGTTTCTACTCGAGCTCAGTTTACGGGAAACATCCAAGGCACCGTAGTGGATCCGAGCGGCGCCGCGATTGCGCAAGCAAAAGTGGCGCTTGAAAACCTCGGAAACCACATTTCCGCGACAACCACTACAGATGGCGAGGGAGGCTACCGGTTTCTGAGCCTCGCCCCGGGATCCTACAAAATTTCCGTTGAGGCTGCCGGTTTTTCCAGGGCCGAAACGACTATCACGCTTGAGACCAATCAAAACCTTAACGTGCCATTTGCAGTAAAAGTCGGTGCAGCGAGTTCATCCGTGACCGTCACTGCCGAAGCCCCGCTTCTGAACACGGCGGAGACGCGGAATCAATTGACGCTCGAAACCCAGGAGCTGTCGACGTTGCCATTGGCTGGCCGGAACCCATTCTCGCTGGTTAACGTGGCGCCTGGAGTTTCCGGACTGGGACTTTCCGGCGGCGTCGGCGTGTCTTCCGGCACTCCAGGCACTTCAACGGATATTTTCTCGACGGAGACGGCGCTGGACCTCAGTGCCAATGGACAGGGAACGGTCGCCAATATGTGGGTCGTTGACTCGCTGGACATCACCAGCAACATCCGGCAAGGCGTATTGAATCTCGTGCCCAATCTCGACGTAGTTCAGGAGACCAGCATTCAGGTCAATACGTTCTCCGTGGAATATGGCCGTGGAAGCGGTCTCGAAACCACCATGACAACAAAGTCAGGTTCTGACGAATTTCATGGCTTGGCCAGCGACTATTTCACGCGCCAAAGCATGTATGCCAAGTACTCTTTGCCGAACGCTGCCCAGACTTACGCTCCATTTCACGGCAACAATATTTCCGCGACAATCGGCGGCCCAATCATCCCCCATCATCAGTTTTTCTTCTTTTTCGGAATCGAAGCCCTTCGTTCTGCCGTCTCTACGGGGAATCAGGTGCTGACATTTGCCGATCCCGCTTTTGCCTCCTGGGCACAAGCCAACTATCCAAATACGTTTGGTACCAAGCTTTTGACTACCTACGTGCCCACCCATATTGCCGGCACAACTGCTACCAAAACCGCCAACGACATTTTCCCAGGCAGTTGTGGAACATCTAACACAAACGGTTTGCCCTGCTCCACGCCGATGATCGATTCGGGCACTTTTAACGGGACCAATTTCCGCAATGGCACTCAGTACTTCGCCCGCGTGGACAAATATTTCAAGAATGACCGCTTTTACGGCAGTTTCTTCCGCACGCTTTTGGGTTTTGGCGGGCCTGCCGCCATCCAGCAGTTCACGACGTCCAACAATACTTGGGAGCGCGCCTTCCAGGTCAACTGGACTCACACCTTTAGCCCAACACTGTTGAATGAAGCCGTCTTCGCCCAGAATCGCATCGAAGGGAAGCTAAACGAAACTGGCGATTTTACTATCCCCACTGTTATTGTCACGGGACAAAACCTGGGATACGGCCTTGGCTTCGCCCAAGGCGATTTCATCCAGCACAACTATCACTGGCGCGACGTTTTGACGAATGTTCGCGGCGCTCACGTTCTCAAAGTCGGCTACGATGGCTGGTTTGGAGATGACGTCGAGCCATTCCAGGGCCCATGGTCACATCCTTCGTTTAATTTCGACAACCTGCTGAAGTTGGCGCAAGATGCGCCCTCCCAAGAGCAGGGGGTCATGTACAGTCCCGTAACGGGGCAGCAACAACTTTGGGATTGGAACGCGGCTTCCAAGACCTGGGGCCTGTTTGCGGAGGACACCTGGAAAGCGCGGCGCAACCTGACGTTGACACTGGGTTTCCGGTTCGACGATCAGGGAAACCCCTATTCTCGGTCCGCATCCACGGTTTTTGGCAACTTCTACTTTGGGACGGGTTCAACCTTCCAGCAGCGAGTGGCCAGTGGCATTGCAAAACCGACAAAGAGTGCGCTGCCGGGTTCGCCGAAGGCATATGCTCCACGCGTCGCCGCCGCTTGGGACATCAATGGAAAAGGCGATTGGGTGCTGCGCGGCGGGTTTGGTACGTACTCGAACTGGCTCACGCCCGCCAATATTCAGGAGGAATTCCGCGGCAATCCACCTGGACTTATCATGCCCACTTTTTCCGCTGCGAATACTGATCCGGCGACCCGGCCAGTCTTTGTCCAGGGTACCAGTAGCAAACCGCCCTTTGGTTTCCAGTTTCCGTCTCTGGCTGGCACAACCTTGTGCCCGGTGGCACCTTGTTTGGACGCAAAGGGAGGAATTCCGGGCGCAGGCTTGTTGATTGGGGGAATCGACCCGAACATCGTGTCCCCCACCGCGTATGTTTTTGCGGCTACCCTTGAACATAGACTTGGCAGCCATCTCGTTGCCAGCGTACTTTACAGCGGATCCCACACCGCCAATCTCGTGGGAAATGGCAACCTCGGCGGTCAAGTTTCCTATGGCGTGGACATTAATGCCGTTGCCGGCGATCTGGTTGGAACGCCACCTAATACGCTTCCTGCCCGCCTTAATCCAAGTTTTGGCGTCATCAACTACACCCAGAATGATCGTGTGGCCAACTATAACGGCGTTACCTTTGACCTCCGGGCAAGAGTAAAACGTGGCTTCTTCAATGCCTCGTACACGCGCTCATCCTCCAAAGATGATGCCAGCAGGTTCCCGACGGCCATCAACCCGCACCAATACTACGCACCTTCGCCTTGGGATACTCCCAACCGCTTCTCTGCAAGCTTCAACTACGAGCTGCCCGGGCTGCAGAATGGTATTGGACCAGTAGGGAAGTTGACCGGAGGATGGGGACTGAGTGGGACAAGCATTTACCAGACCGGCTATCCCTTCACCGTCTTCACCGGCGCCAATTTTTGGAACGGCGGCGACTACAATGCGGATGGAGACACCTTTGATTTCCCAGACGTTTCCGGCTACAGCCAGGGAACGTCACGCAGTGCTTACACCACTGGTGTCTTCACGCCGGGGCAGTTCACTGCGCCAACCAGCGTTACCGAGGGCAACGAGAAGGCGGGACAATTCCGTTACCCGGCTTTCGTGCAGACGGACACAACGGTTTACAAGAACACACACATCACCGAGAAACTTAACTTTCAAATGCGGTTCGAGTTCTTCAACTTGTTCAACCATCCTAATTTCCAGAATATCCAGGCCGATTTGAGTGCAGGAAACTTTGGACTAGTAACCAGCCAGACTCTGCCACGCTGGTGGCAACTCGGAGGCAAGCTGACTTTCTAAGTCCATCGAATAAAAATCGGGGCCATCGCCCTCCGGACCATCGCGAGACCAAAGTTCCAGGTTTTGTGAATGCGTTGAAATGGAACGATGCTTGTTATTATCTCGCAAGGGCGTTGAATCAGCATTTGCCCGCTTGAGAAGGCGTAAACGCTTGACGAAACGGCCATGACTTCCTTTACTCGCCGACGTTTTCTGCAGCAAGCCACTACGGCAGGTGCTGCCTGGTCGGCCAACCTCATTTTTGGTCGCTTCTCGTGGGCACAGACACCGGCTTCGGGGGCTAACGCCTCCACCCGTGTCTATCTCGATTCCCGGCGAACTCTTCCTCCTCTCGACCGGAACCTCTTCGGGTCCTTCCTTGAACATCTGGGGCGTGCGATTTACGGTGGCATTTACGAGCCGGGCTCAAAACTATCTGACTCGAACGGTTTTCGCAAAGACGTTCTGGACGAAGTGAAACGCTTGGGCGTTCCCATCATTCGCTATCCGGGCGGCAACTTCGTTTCCGGCTACCACTGGCAGGATGGCGTGGGACCCAAGAAAGGTCGCCCGCGTGTCCTGGAAAAAGCCTGGGATTCCATCGAGACCAATCAATTCGGTACCAACGAATTCATGGCTTGGTGTCGGTTGGCAGGAGCCGCTCCGCTTATGGGCTTAAATCTCGGTACCGGCACTCCCGAGCAAGCAGCAGCTCTGGTTGAATACTGCAACGTCGAAAAAGGAACCCGTTGGAGCGATTTGCGACGCGAGCATGGCATCGCGGAACCGCACCGTGTTCAACACTGGTGCTTGGGCAACGAGATGGACGGCCCTTGGCAAATTGGCCACATGTCCGCCACGGAGTATGGGCTGAAAGCTGCTGATGCGGCACGCCAGATGCGCTATGTAGATCACGGAGTTAAACTCGTCGCTTGCGGATCCAGCGGCCCTTTCATGCCAACCTATTTGGAATGGGACCGGGAAGTGCTGGAACAGTGCTACGACTATGTAGATGGGCTCTCCCTACACCGTTATTTCGGCAACGCTAGAGAGACCAATGGCGACACCGCGAAATACTTAGCCATGAATCTCTCGATGGAGCGCCAAATCGCGGAAACCGCGGCCGTATGTGACTACGTCCAAGGGCGCAAACGCTCAGCCAAAAAACTCTGGCTTTCTTTTGATGAATGGAATGTCTCGTATCGCACGACGAGCGGCGACGCGGTCGACGGCAAGAGGCAGGAATCTCCTCATTTATTGGAAGAAGTCTACAACCTTGAGGACGCTTTGCTTGTCGGTGGCCTCATCAATTCCTTGCTTCGCAATTCCGACCGCGTCAAGGTCGCTTGCCTCGCCCAGTTGGTCAACGTCATTGCCCCAATTGTTACCAATTCAAACGGATTGCTGCGCCAGTCCATTTTCTATCCTTATAGCTGGGCTCTGCAATTCGCTCGCGGCGCCGCTGTCAACCTTCTCGTCGAATCGCCCCAGTATGAAGTTCCTGGGATGGATCACGTGCCCTACGTTGATGTTGCGGCAACCTACAACGCGGAATCGAAAGATTTCTCAGTATTTGTCCTTAATCGCGACCTCTCGAAAGCGAGGGAGCTGGAATTTCTGTGGGAAGGAAGTGCGCCCTCGCGCGTGGTCGAATCGCAAACCCTTACGGGAGATGATTTGAAGGCATTCAATAGCTTCGAAGCTCCCCAGCGAGTGGCGCCTCGACCATTCGAGAAACCTTCCACGTCAGGCATGCGAACGCGATTCGAAGCGCCACCTCGCTCGTACTCGATAATCCAGTGGTCGTCTTGAACCATTCGGTGTGATCAGAAAACGATTTCGTAAGCCTGCCCCATGCCTTTTCTTTCAGGTCAGTCAACGCTCCTCGTTCGCTTCAAACTCTGTTAATAGATTGTTGCGTTTTCCCTCTTGGCGGCAGCCCCATACCTTGCCATCACCGATGTTGGGCTTTATTTTTGCGTTTGAATAGAATGCAGCCTTGCAGTAAGGCCAAGAGCCGTCTGCGAGCTTGATGTATTTGTACAGCGTGAATTTGAGCTGAGCAGCTGAGCCATAAAAATCTCCTGGCTGGCTAATACTCGGTGCCGGAGATTTCTTAGGATTTGAATCTCGGAAGGCTCTAACCCACTGAATCTAAAAAAATGGCGGAGAGGGTGGGATTCGAACCCACGGTAGGGGTTAGCCTACACACGCTTTCCAAGCGTGCGCCTTAAACCGCTCGGCCACCTCTCCCGCAATGGAAGCAACCGTACCAATTTAGCAGAAAGCGGGGATGCGCGCATGGGCAGGGCCGGCTTGGGCGGAATTGCGTGGCTCTGTTAAACTGCTAGAAGCGGTTCCGGGATCGTCTAATCGGTAGGACATCAGCCTTTGGAGCTGAGTATCGTGGTTCGAGTCCACGTCCCGGAACCAAATTGTTTTTACCGAGTTCCCTTCCCCTCAAAACGCCCCAGAGGCATCCTCAGAATCACATTTCGCGGTAGTTCAACAAGAAAACGCCAATCAAGGTGATGCAGACAGGCCACAGACGCGCTAGCCAAGCACGCGTGTGGTTTTCTGCGGGAAGGCGCAGTTCCAGCCAGCGCGACCAGCCCGCCATCACGGCCAGAACTGCCAAAGGGATGTGACTCAGCTCGGCCAACACTTCTTCCTTGATATTTCCAAGGCTGTGAGAGTGCGTGAGGAGCAGAGCGCCGGAAACGGCGACGAGCATCGGAAACACCAGGCGAACATTGGGCGATGCTACGCGCCCGGTTTGCACGCGCCATTCGAATACTGCGAGCGCGATCACGAGCCCCGCAAAGATCCGATGCACCAAAACTTCGGGGTCGGCAAACGTCACCCAAAATCCATTGGGGCCGAGCGGCCAGACTTCCGGATCGCTTCGCAAGAAAAGAAAGACGGAAAGACCCAGAAAGAGCAGCGGCCAATTGCGCGCCCAGGAGATTTTCCCCGCCTGTGCGAGAAGGGCCAGCAGACCGACCGACAGAACGATAATCCCCGCCCAATGGTGGTTGTACTCCGACCAGGCTTTCTCTGCTGGAGTGTTCGGGCGAGTGCCCGATTGGCCGGGCACAAAAGACTCCGTCGAGAGTGAGCCAACTTCAAAAGCCATTTTTTGAGCGGCGTAGATATCTTCCGGCAAATCCTTCATGGCGGGACTGGAAAAACCCGGCAGGCGTGGGGTCATCCGCGCGAAAACCTCTGAGGCAGGAACGCGATCCTGCAGCAGATCGACGGCTGGAGGGAGCGACGTCAGAGAGGCGGCCACTAGAATCACGGTGATGCCGATGCCGATTTCGGCTTCGCCGAAGCGCTTGAGGCTGGCAAGGATGGAGCTGGCTTCCCCTTGGCGGACAAGTTGAAAGTTTAGCGCACCAAGAAACACAAGAAGCCCGAAAAGGATTGCTTTTGTAGACACCATCGCGCCGTAAGAAGTGCCGTAGATGGCCTTGAGCGAGCCGACGTAGGAGAAACTCAAAATTACCCCGGCGGAGGCAAGAATCGCGACGCTGACTACCGCGAGTCTCGAAAACCGCGCGCTGAGCTTGCGCGCCAATTCCGGGGACGATGCGCGGCGAATCGCAACCAGCAAGAATGGCAGACCGCCCAGCCAGGCCGCCGTGGCGAGTTGATGCAGCGCAGTGGCGAAAACCAGAAGCAGCCGGTATTCCAGCCGGGCCATGGCGTGGCTGGTCAGCACGGACGAAGCAAGGATCGCTGCCGCCGGCAGCAGCAATTCGCCGGCTGACCCGGCGCGCGGATGCGTTGACAGAACAACAATCGTCAGCGAAGCCGCGATGCCCAGCGCTCCTGCAAGAACGAAATTTGCGCCGCTTACTTCGGCCAGGCTGATTTGCGCGGACTCCATCAGGATCAGGGAATTGGCCACAAGATAGGAAATCTGCATGGCGGCCAGGACCATCGCGAAGCGGCGAAGCCAGCTCAGGCAGGAGGCGTTTATCTCTGCGAAACTCTCGCTCGATTTACGAAGGATAATGCACAGAAACACCACTCCCCCAACGGTGAGCGACTGAAAAGTCAGGCTGGCGCCCCGGAGGAGCACGGAGAGGAACCCGAAGATTTGTAGCAGGCGGGCCACAGCGCGGGATCAGGATTTGACGACGGTGAAAGGAATCTCGCCGCGCGTAATGTGCCCGTCGGAAGCCAGCACTTGCCAGCGAAGACGGTACGTGCCGGGGCGGAGCCCCTTTGCCGCGGAAGAAAGAGTATCGGGTCCGTCTTGACCTTGGATTTTGAGCGTCTGCAACGTGCCTTCGGGATCAACGAGAGTCAGGCGCGAACGAGCGGCGTCAATGCGAACGTTAAAGCGCAACTTCAGGGGAACATCGGGCCCGGAGACAGAGCTTTTCAAAGCCGGGCTGGATTCCAGAAGAACGGCGTGGGCCACCGAGAAAGCCGGACTCAACAACGATACCGCCACAGCCAGAAACAGAAATACAACTCGAACCCAATGACCTGGGGACATGTTCATCCTTTCACCACCTGCAGCGAAACTTCGCAAAATTCAGGCCAACTTGGCCCGAGAGATTATACCCAAGCTGCGCAAGATGAGTGACCTGCTTGTTTGCCAATGAAACGTCTCTTGAAGAGGTCGATCATCGGTAGGTGGCAACGGCCTCGCCATTCTCAATATGCAGATCCGCAATTTGTGGAGGAAGTTTGAGCTTTTCGCGGTTCTCCGGTGATGCCATCAGCCGGCGCACAGCCGATTCCAGCGTGGATTGCGGAATCGGAAGCGAACCGATCTGCCCGCTAACAGGTTCAAAATTCAGATAGCCGTTCAGCGCGCCGAGTCGGCCCTCCAGTTGCAGCGTCATGTCTTTCCCATGCACGTCGAAAAGCACATAAGCCTTGACGCGATCGTCAACCAGTTGAATTTTGAAATCGCGCACATTCGAACGCATCTGCTGCACATCTTGTGCCGTAGGCGCCGAGCCGTCACCACTGTTCGTCTGATCAGCGGGAACCGCAGGTTTTGCCGCCTCCTTGCCAGCCAACTCCAGGTGCGAGGACAGGTAAGAGTTCAGCTCGGTTTCATCCACACGCACTGTTGCCGATTGACCGCTGGCAACGGCACGCTCTGCGTCTTCGAACTTCTGCTCGGCGCGGGCTGCAGCTTGCAGATTCGTCTCAACCGGAGGAGGCGGTGTCTTGTGTAGCGCCAGGATCAGTGTAACGGCAACAACCGCGTACGTGCTCCAGCGCACAATCCGGAAAATCAGTTTCCACAAGCTGGCTCCCTTTGTTTGGGCGTGAGCGAATTGCGGCTCCTCCAACGGAGGAATGTATGGAGCCATGATACCTCCCGTAAGAACCGTCTCGGCGACGGCTTTGCAGGCTATAGGAGAAATTACGCTCTGCAAAGCAACGCTAGCCCTCGAAAACACTCCGAGCAAGCAACCCGTGACCACGCGGGCACGAATACGCCACCTCTCCATCTTCTCGCGAATCTTGCTGCAAGCTCCAATGAAACCAATTCCCGTTCTTTGCTTGCTGGAACTGGCACGCTGGGCCAAACTCGTACAGGAATCTCAACTTGGCGTCGTTTGGCTGGTAACCGAGGAGGGTTGCATGCGTCGCACTTTGCCTGTTTTCCTCTTATGTTTGTTGCCTTCCCTTCTTGACGCGAAGCAGGAGCCTGCGCCGACCACACCTCCTCCCGCAACTTCGGCGGGTCCTGCCACTTCAACGCAAACCAAGCCGCAACGCCGCCCCAAAATCGGCGTGGCCCTTGAAGGCGGAGGAGCTATGGGGCTCGCGCACATCGGCGTGCTCAAATGGTTCGAGGAGCACCACATTCCCGTGGATTACGTCGCGGGCACCAGCATGGGCGGCCTCGTGGGCGGCTTCTACGCCACGGGCATGACGCCGGAAGAAATGCAAAAGCTCATCGAGGGCCTGGACTGGCGCAAAATTCTTGACGACCGCACTCCTTACGAAGATCTCTCCTACCGCCGAAAAGAGGATCAGCGCGCGTACCCGAATTCCCTGACCTTTGGATTGCGCAACGGCCTGTCAGCTCCCGCGGGACTGATCGCCGGCCATCAAATCGGCTTGCTGATTGACCGCGTCACGCTCCCCTACTACGGGATTTCTTCGTTCGACGACCTGCCCGTGCCGTTTCGCTGCGTAGCCACCGACCTCGTCAGCGGGCAATCGCACGTCTTTCAAGGCGGGCAGCTAGCGGTTGCGCTGCGCTCCACCATGTCCATCCCCGGCGCGTTTTCGCCGGTTCGCGAAGGAAATGCCGTTTACGTGGATGGCGGGCTGCTGGACAACCTGCCCACCGACGTCGTCAAGCAAATGGGCGCGGAAATCGTGATCGCCGTGCACCTGGAATCTGCCCCCGTCGAGGCAAAAGACATTCGCTCAGTGTTTGGCGTGCTCAATCATTCGGTGAGCGCGATGATCAAGGAAAATGAGCTTCACAGCCTGGAATTGGCGGACTCCATTGTTACTGTACCGCTAGGCGAATTCACTACGGTGGATTACGCAAAAAGCGAACCGATCATGCAGCGCGGATACGAGGCCGCGCAAACAAGATCGCGGCTGCTCGAAGCATTTGCGCTTAATGACTCGGACTGGGATGCCTACCAGCAAGCTCGGAAGACGCGGAAGCGCACCGAAATTCCTGTTCCGCAGTTCGTCAAAATCGAAGGCGCCAGTGCCAGGAGTGAGGAATATGCATCCCACTATTTTCGATCTTTTCTAAATAAGCCGCTCGATACGGCAAGGCTCGACGACATGCTGACACGCATGACCGGAGTGGGCCGCTACGATTCGGCCGGTTATTGGCTCACCGAACAAGGTGGAAAACCAGGGCTGCTGATCCGCGTTGTCGAAAAAAATGACGCCCCGCCCACGTTTCAACCCGCCTTTGAAGTGGACGGCTCGCAGGCCGGAAACGTGGACTTCACCACGGGAACCCGTTTCACCTTCACTGATATCGCAGGATTCCGCTCCGAGTGGCGCACCGACCTGCTGCTGGGAAATACCTATGGCATTCAGACCGAACTCTATCGCCCGTTCACGGCGGACAGCCGCTGGTTTTTCGCGCCGCATGCCGACGCCAGCGACACGGCTTTTCAAATTTACGCGAGGAATGACCCGCTGGCGGACTATCGCATCTACCGCATCAACATCGGTGGGGACCTCGGATACGGCTTCGGGCGCTTCAGTGAATTGCGCGTCGGTTACGAAATCGGCTCGCTAAACAATAAGTTGCGGCTGGGAACGCCTCAAATTCCCGCAGTACAAGGCCGCGTGGGGCAATCCCATCTCCATTACTTGCTGGACCACACCGATGATCCCGTGATTCCTCGTCGCGGCTTCACGGCGGAGTCAAATTTCCGCTGGTTTGATCAAAGTCCCGGCGCCACCAACGGCTTCCCTTCCATGGACCTGAAGCTGGGATATTTCCAGCCGATTGCGCGGCCGGCCTCGCTTTTTGTCGAAGGGGAAGGCGGCTCGACGTTCGGCACGGCGAACACCGGAATCCCGCAATTTTTCCTGGGAGGCCCGTTGCGCCTCAGCGCCTACGGCAATAACGAATTTCAGGGCAACCAATATTATTTGTTCCGCGCGGGCTTTATTCACGATTTGCTCACGCTCCCGCCGTTCGTCGGCAAAAAGGTCTACGCTGTGGGAGCCTACGAAATTGGCAAGATGTATGGTGTGACCGCAGACACGAACTTGCCCAACGATGTGGCGTTGGGTTTCCTGGCGGAAACCGCCGTGGGCCCGTTCTTTATTGGCGGCAGCGTGGGCGACTCCGGCCACCGCAAATGGTTCTTCCAGCTCGGCCGCGTGTTCTAACTGCCGAGTTACTGTTCGTTTGGCTCTTGTCCCTGCTGTATCACCGCAGGCGACAAACACAATTCCGCTAAGTTCCACCGAATTGGGAAAAAGCGTGCAAAACATCTTGACATTCGCTTTTTGTTCGCCTATAGTGCGGACGGTAGAGGAAACGGGAAACGGGTGGCGCGCCGTCTCCATTGCCGTCTAGGCTCTCACGAGCCGGCCGCCGCCCGTTAAATCTACCTCAGAACCCGCTTCCCCTTCCAGGAGCTGTCATGGACACCTGTGTCGAAAGCCAAAGCGTCGCCATTACTGACCCCGTCATCGCAATCATGCAAGGGAGTGTTGCGCCCGCGAAAGAAGCGGAAGAAAACGAGCGCGGTGCCGGAACTTCGTACGCAAACGGCAGCTCCGCTGATGCTTCTTCTCAAACGAAAACGCCGCAGTCCGAACCAGCCGCGGAGAAAAGCCCGTGGTCCGCATGGACGTGGCTGGGTCTCTGCAAGTCCCCATCCCGCAAAATTCCCAACATCGTCCACGTGGACGTGGACGCGTTTTTCGCCTCGGTCGAGCAGGTGCTCAATCCCCGTCTGCGCGGCAAGCCCGTGTTGGTGGGGCGCGGCTGTGTGGCTTCCGCGAGCTACGAAGCAAAAGCGCTCGGCGTGAAAACCGCGATGGGCTTCCGCGAAGCGCTGCGCGTTTGCCCCAAAGCCATCGTCGTCCCCGGCCAGTACGAGCACTACGCCGATTTTGCCGAGCGCGTGCGCCGCATCCTCGAAACCTATACGCCTGCGGTGGAAACCGCCGCGCTGGACGACTTTTACCTCGACTTCGCCGGCACCGAGCGCCTCTATCCCGATTATCGCGGGACGCTGGTGCGCTTGCGGATGGAAATCTTCAAGGAAACCGGACTGAGCGTTTCCGTTGGCGCCGCGAGCACCAAAGTCGTCGCTTCCATCGCTTCGCGGCTCGAGCGCCCACGCGGCTTCCGCATGGTCGCCCCGGGCGAAGAAGAAACCTTCCTGACGCCCCTGCCTGTGGAGAAGCTCCACGGCATCGGCCACGTGCACGCCGGTGCGCTGGCCGAGCGCGGCATCGCCACCATCGGGCAACTGCGCGGCGTGCCGAAAGCCGCGCTGCAAGCGGCCTTCGGTGAAGCCATCGGCCAGCAAATCTGGGAGCGCGCCCGCGGCCTCGATGGCCGCGAAGTGCTCCTCCCCTCTACGCCAAAGTCCGTATCCCGCGAAACCACCATCGAGGGCGGCACCATTGACACGGAATTTCTCGGCGGCCTGATCGAGTATCTCAGCGAGCGCATCGGCTCGACCCTGCGCGAATACGGCAAGCAGGCGCGCACCCTTGGCCTGCGCCTCCGTTACGTCGACCATTTTTCGGCGCATCAGGCGGTTCGGCTCAGCAAGCCCACCAACGACGAGCGCGAATTGCTCGCCGCCGCCAAAGAATTGTTCAGCAAACTGTTCACACGCCGCGTGGCCGTGCGGCTGGCCGGCGTCAGCGTAACGAACCTCGAAGCCGACCGCCGCCAGAACGAACTGTTCGATACCAGCGCGAACCGCCGCTGGTACCTGAACCGCGAAATGGACCGCGTGCGCGGCCGCTACGGCTGGAACGCCGTCTTCTACGGCAAAGGCCTCGAGCTGCGCGAGCATTACGCCACCAAACCGAATGGCCTGGTGCTCTCAACGCCCTGCCTGTCGCGATGAATTTCTGAGTGCCCTTCCTGTCCCCTACAACGTGACTTGTGATTCGTATTTCGTGACTCGTGGCCAAGCAACCGTTGCGACACAGGTTTCACGAGTCACAAGTCACGAATTACGAGTCACATGTTCGTCCATTTACATTGTCACAGCCACTATTCGTTCCTGCGGGGCATCGCGTCGCCCGACGAGATCATCGCCGCAACGGTCGAGCAGAACATGCCCGCTGTAGCGCTGACAGACACGAATGGCATGTATGCGGCCG
>Ga0209474_10002992_pt1 | contig 15075 bp, 14 predicted proteins | sample GraSoiAngelo_145_FD_185902 | JGI IMG/M metagenome (GOLD analysis project Ga0209474, IMG submission 185902) | Grasslands soil microbial communities from the Angelo Coastal Reserve, California, USA - 14_1009_05_20cm (SPAdes) (version 2) | ecosystem: Environmental > Terrestrial > Soil > Grasslands...
GAGCGGCTGCCGCAGCCATGCGGCTGTCGCCGGGCCACACCGGCGGACGCACAATTGGCCTACGCCCCGAGCCGGCATCAGCACCCGGGCACTGGGTTCCAGACCCGGCAAGTCATCTAGCAACAGAGTCGTCCAGCCACCGGATTAACGCGACGGCCCCTCGGGCGAGGGGTGCGTACCGTTGCCCGGTTGCAGCTCTGGCGATGGGACTTCCGGCGAGGCTGCATTTGAAGAAGCGCCCGCGGGCTGGGGACGGCTTTCCTCGGGATGGCGTTGCTCGGGAACGCTCGGCTCGGGACGTTTCGGCTCGGGAAGATTCGGCTCGGGCAAGCTCGGCTCGGGCAGGCTCGGCTCGGGATGGTCACGCAGGATCGATTCGGCGACCGAAGTTGCTGGCGGCGTTGGCGGCGGCTCGGGCGGCCGATCGAATTGAGGTTCCGCTGCAGGCGCCATCGTCTTCGCCCGTGCGCGTTGCCGGGGAACGCCGGCACCTTGCGCCACCTGCACGGGGCGCCGCGCGCGCAACGTAATGCCGGACAGGAAATCGGCCATGGCGAGCAGCACGAGCAGGAAATAGGTCGAGGTGCCGAACTTCGGCCACAGCACGAATTCGGCCGCTGCCGCTCCGAACAGGATCAGCGACAGCAGATGATCGGTAAGATATTTCGCGCCGGGACGCGCGCCCTTGAAGACCTCGAGCAGCAGCATCAGAATGCCGAGCGCCAGCAACAGGTCGCTCAGCGTCACCGACCATTCGCTACCGGAGACCAGCGTCAACCTGACCAGCGGATCGGCGAAGGAGACGCTGGGCATCAGCAAGACGATGATGTTGTAGATCGCGAGCGGAATCAGAAGCAGCGGGAAACCGATCATCGGCGCGGCTTTCTCTCAAGCAGGGCTTCACAGGCGGCGCGCCATCCGCTTCGCCGCCGGGGACCGTCTTACCTCACGCGTTGGCCGGATTGGGGCGGGGATCGTCGATCCCAACAACGCATCCACAATCCGGAAGGTCCAGCCCGATCAGGATTCTTTCTTCGCTTTGAGGACCTGACGGCCCTTGTACATGCCGGTCTTGAGATCGAGATGATGCGGGCGGCGCAGTTCGCCGGAATCCTTGTCCTCGGCATAAGTCGGCTTCTTCAACGCGTCCGCCGAACGGCGCATGCCACGCCGCGAGGGCGATGTTTTTCTTCTGGGAACGGCCATATCGGTGTCCTCAAGGGTGTTTCGGGGCATCGTCCGCGAAGCGGACGGCTCAGCGCCTGACAGCGCAAGCCGGGATGCCGATCAAGGCCGCGCTTATAGAGGATGGAGTTGCGCAAAGCTAGGGTCCGGCACGGCAAAAGCGCGCGAAAATCGGCTCAAAAGCCGTGATTTTCGCTCCAGCATCTGGCCAAGCCGGCCGACTGTGCCCGCGCCATATAGGTCCCCGCAAGGCGGCGCACGCCGGGACCGGGATTGCGGGCGCTGCGCTTGAGCGGATTGGGCAGGATCGCCGCCAGCAGGGCCGCCTCGCGCGGCGAGAGGTTCGAGGCCGGATGGCCGAAGGCGTAAGCGCTGCCCGCCTCGGCGCCGAACTGGCCGGACGGGCCAAGCTCGGCGATGTTGAGATAAATTTCCAGGATGCGCCGCTTCGGCAGCACGAAATCGATCCACAGCGCCAGCGGAAACTCCAGTACTTTGCGGATCGGACCAGGGATCGGCCACAGAAACAGATTTTTCGCGACCTGTTGGGTGATGGTGGAAGCGCCGCGAATTTCGCCACCATCCTGCGCATCCTCGATCGCCTCGCGCAAGGCACCCAAGTCAACGCCGTGATGCTTGCAGAAATGAGCATCTTCCGCCCCAACCACCGAACTTGGCAGCGGGGGCGAAATCGCATTGAAATCGATCCATTGCCGCGCGACCGGCTTGCGCGTCGTCCAGCGCCACAACATAAGCGTCGAGACCGGATGGCCGGTACGATAAAGGGGCGTCACAAGATAGGGCAGCAACACCGCAGCCAGCAAAATCAGCAGCAAATTTCGGGCAAGGCGCAAATTCGATGTTTCGCGTTCGAAATCCTAAAGCCGCAGCCTCGTAATGGACCGGGATAGAAGTGACATCTCCATGATTTTTCCTGACTTTTTCAAGCAGTTTTAAGGCGCCGGCGATCTTCCACGCGCGATTGACGAAGCCTGTGCCATAAAGGATTGTCCGGCCAAATTGATCTGGAGCCTTGTTGATGACCGTGACTGCCGTACCCGATTTTGCGAAGCGACTGGACCAGACCGCGGAGGACACCGAAGCCCTGCTGGCAAGGCTTCTTGCGGACGCCGCATTGCCCGACGAGATCGTGAGGCCGAAGCGGCTGATGGACGCCATGCGCTATTCGACCCTCGGCGGGGGCAAGCGGTTGCGGCCGTTCCTGGTGGTCGAGAGTTCGGCCGTGTTCGGCGTGGCGCGCGAGGCGGCGCTGCTTGCCGGCGCCGCGCTCGAATGCATCCACTGCTATTCGCTGATCCATGACGACCTGCCGGCGATGGACAACAGCGACCTGCGCCGTGGCCGGCCGACGCTGCACAAGAAGACCGATGACGCCACCGCGATCCTCGCCGGCGATGGGCTATTGACGCTCGCTTTCGACATCGTAACCCGCGACGAGATCCACCAGGACCCGACGGTGCGGCTTTTGCTGACGCGGGCGCTGGCGCGGGCGTCAGGAATTGGCGGCATGGTGGGCGGCCAGATGCTCGACCTCGCCGGTGAAGGCCGCTTCGGCGACCGCGAGCCGGTCGACGTGGCGCGGCTGCAGCAGATGAAGACCGGCGCGTTGTTACGCTTTGGCTGCGTCGCGGGCGCAATCCTCGGCCAGTCCTCACGGCAGGAATATCAGGCGCTGGACGATTACGGCCGGGCGCTTGGCGAAGCCTTCCAGATCGCCGACGACCTGCTCGACGTCGAGGGCGACGCGGCGGCGCTCGGCAAGCAGACCGGGCAGGATGCAGCGCTCGGCAAGACCACCTTCGTCACCCAACTGGGGATCGAGGGCGCCAAACAGCGCGTCCGCGATCTCCTGGGCCGCGCCGATTCCGCGCTGTCGATCTTCGGCGCCAGGGGCGATGTGCTGCGCGCCGCCGCGCGGTTTGTCGCCGATCGCAAGAACTGAAGGCGTCCGATGGCGGACCGGGAAACTGAGGATCCTCGTCTTGTCCGCTTCCGCAAGATGTCGCGGCCGGTCCGCGTGGTCTATGCACGGCCACGCACCTTTATTTCGATTGCGACCGGCATCGCCGTGTTCTTTCTGCTGCCGGGTTCACAGCGGCTAGTGACGCGGCTCTTGATCGCCTGGGATATTTTCGCAGTCCTCTATCTGGTGCTGGTCTTCATCATGGTGACGCGCAGCGGTCTTGCGCACATCAAGCGCAATGCCGCGCTGCAGGATGACGGCCGCTTCCTGATCCTGCTGGTCACCGCGCTTGGCGCCTTCGCGAGCCTCGCGGCCATCGTGTTCGAGCTTGGCGCGTCCCATCATGGCGTGCCGGAACTTGCATTGGCGACGGTGACGATCGCGTTGTCATGGGCGATCGTGCATACGGCATTTTCGCTGCATTATGCCCATGAGTACTACCGCGGAGCCAAGCCGGGCGGCTTGCAGTTTCCGAGCGGCGACCAGCACGACCATGCCGACTATTGGGACTTCGTGTACTTCTCGTTCGTGATCGGCATGACCGCGCAGGTCTCCGACGTCGGCATCACCGACAAGATCATCCGCCGCACCGCGACCGTGCACGGCGTGATATCGTTTGTGTTCAACACCGCTTTGCTGGCGCTGATGGTGAACATCGCGGCGAGCGCGATCTGAGGCCGTGCCGTAGAACGGGTCGAGCGCTTCGGCCTTCGCTCGTTCGACCTAACTGCGGACAAGCCACGAACCCATCGTGCTTGCCTGAACGAGGATGGGTTTCGCTGGCGGCTGTGTCTAGGGGCACACACCCGACATTATGGCCTGGTATGAATTGCAACCCACCGCACGTTCTGAACCCGTCAGCGGCCGGCCTGTAGACGATTGCGCTGGACCAGTCGGCGTTTGAGAACGCCTGACAATAGCTTGCTTTGCTTGCGGAAATTGCCTTGCTTCCGGCCTGTCGCGCTTAGCGACCGGCTTGTTGGCGCGGCGCTTCTCGCATTCATTGTCATCATTGAGGAATGTGCCGTCGGCACAGACGATCCTGGTGCAGTGGTCGCCATCGGCCTTGTAGCCGTGCTCGCAGACTAGCGGGCACACCCGCGATTGTTTTTGCCTGATCACGTCGAGCGTGTCGGTGCTCGCGGTCTTGACGTCGAGCTTCATTCCGGCGTTGCGGTTGAACGACGATAGCGAACGCTGCGATTCCGCGTTCCAGTCGCCGTCGGCGGCACCGGAGAGGCAGCCGACCCGGCGCAACTCGAGCTGCACCGATTTCGTGATATCGGCCGGCGTCCGGCCTGCGGTCAGCGCCGCGACGTTGGTGGCTTTGTCGGGGGCCGACGAGGCGGCTGCGCGGCTGTCCCCACCCGTGGCAGCATTGCTCGCGACAATTTGAGTGTCGGCCGCCTTGTCGGCGCGGTTGCGTTCGGCCGCGGCGGCTTGATCCTGAGCGACCTGTTTGGCCTTTTCGGCGGCAAGACGCGCCTGCTCGGCGGCTTTCGCGTCGGCTTCGGCCTTGACTTGCGCCTCCTTTTTCGCGCCCTCGGCGGCGAGCCGTGCCCGTTCCTGCTCGGTCTGCTTGGCCTTTTCGGTCGCGGCGACGCGGGCATCCTCAGCCGCGACCTTGTCGAGCTGAAGTTTGGCGAGGCTTGCATAGAAGCCGTCGGGATATTGCGCGAGGAAGGCATTAAAGGCGGCGCGGTTGCCGATCTGCAACGCCAGTTCGTAGTCACGGCGCGCGTCGGCCTGGGGGTTCGGCGCGGGCTCGGACGCCCGCGACGCCGCGCGGGCCGGTGCCGGGACCAGCGGCACGTCGTCGCCGCCGAGCGAGCCATAGACGAACGGCTCCTGCCGGTTGGAAGTAGCCTTAAGCACGTCATCGCGCACGAAGCCGAACGCCCGGCGTATGTCGAGGCCCGGCGTCGCCAGATGTTTTGCAAGCGCGATCGTGAAAGGGCTGTTCTTGGTATCGCCGTCGAGTGCGGTCGAACCCGCCTTTGCGGAATAGGCGATCAGCATGTTCGGGCTGGTCGGTTCGATCTGGGCAAGGCCGCGCCCGATCGCGCGCGAGGCAACCGTCCGCTTCATCTGCTTGGCAAAGGGATTGTCGCGGCAGGCGTCAAGGATCACCAACCGAAGCTGCTTGGCGGGTTCGACCGCGACCAGCACCCGGTCCAGCGAAAGGGCCTCGTCGTAGACGTCGGTGTCGCGCTCCAGTTTCGCGTCAACGGGAATCAGATAATTCGCGCCATCGACCTCCATGCCGTGGCCGGCGTAATAGACCACGGCGATGTCGGCGTCGCGCGCGGCATCGGAGAAGTCGCGCAACGCCCGGCGCGCCTCGACGGCCGAAAGATCGTGGCGGGAATCGACGACGTCGAAGCCGGCACCCTTCAAAGTGGCCGCCATGATCGCGCCGTCATTGATGGGGTTCGCGAGCGGCGGCACGTTCTGATAGGCCGAATTACCGATGATCAGTGCCACCCGTTTTCCCGCCCAGGCCGGCTCGCACACCAAGAGCAGCGCGGCGGCAAGGAAGAACCCGCACCACCTCGCAAATCCAGGCGAATTGATCATGACACTTCCCCGACGTTTCATAGTACGAGAGCCTACCTACCAGAACCCGGCTGCCGGCCTTGTGAGCCGGATCACGAACCGGGATCTCGACCGGTCAGACGATGGAACCTGTTACATTGGTATCCGCCGGCCGGCTTGGGGTTCGCCCTTTGCTATCAGGTTTTTTCGGTTCAAAATGGGCCGACTACCGAAAATCCGCAGGGAGGTGAGCGATGCGCGGCGTTGTCTTTCACGGCGAACGCGAACTGGAACTGATGCAGTTCGAGGACCCCACCCCCGATGCCCACGATGTCATCGTCGAAATGAAGGCGTCCGGTATGTGCGGCAGCGACTTGCATCAATATCGCCGCCCGAAAGGCCAGACCCAGGCGAGCGGCATTCCGATGCGCGAGGGCCCTGTCATCGCCGGCCACGAGCCCTGCGGGGTCATCGTCGCGATCGGTGCGGCCGTCGATGCCAAGCAGGCGCGGGTCGGCCAGCGCGTGATGGTGCATCACTATCAAGGCTGCACGCAGTGCAACCATTGCCGCGCCGGCTGGCAGCAACTCTGCCAGGAGGTCCCGGTCAAGGTGTACGGCAATAACGCCCATGGCGGCCATGCGAACTACCTGAAAGTGCCGGCCAACACCTTGGTAGCCCTGCCGGACGAGTTGTCGTTCTCGGCGGGTGCAGCGATCGCGTGCGGTTCGGGCACCGCCTATAGTGCGCTGCGCCGGATGAACCTTTCGGGCAACGACACCATCGCGATTTTCGGTCAGGGCCCGGTCGGGCTCGCCGCCACGCAATATGCCAAGGCGATGGGCGCCCGGGTGATCGCCCTCGATATCAGCCCACAGCGGCTCGAGCGCGCCAAGGCGTTCGGCGCCGACGCCGTGGTCGATCCCGGCTCGAACGATCCGGTCACCGCGATCAAGGATCTCACCCATGGGCGCTACGCGGATTTGACGCTCGACACCTCCAGCAATCCGGATGCGCGGCTGAACGCGATCCGCTCTACCAAGGTGTGGGGCACGATGTGCTTCGTGGGCGAAGGCGGCAACGTCCACATCGACGTCAGCCCGCATCTGTTGCGCCGGCAATTGACGCTTGTGGCGTCATGGACCTTCTCCAACATCATTCAAGCCGATTGCGCACGCTTCTCCGTCGAGCGCGGCATCGATGTCGACAAACTCTTCACCCATCGATGGAGCCTCGATCAGGCGGAGGAGGCCTACAAATTGTTCGACAAGCAGGTCGACGGCAAAGGCGTGTTCTTGATGTGACCTTGACGCGAACAGGAGAACTTGGCTGTGAGTCATGACCGATCGACCGCCGAAGCCGTGGTCCAGCACTATTTCGACGCATTGTACGAAGGCGATGCCGACAAGATGGGCGAGGTGTTTCACCCCACGGCCGACCTGCGCTGGGTGGAGAAGGGCGAATTGAAAATTCTCACCGTGCCCGATTGGCTGGCCTGGATCAGGAAGCGGCCTTCGGCCAAGGCGGAAGGCAAGCCGCGCGAGGATTTCATCGTCACCATCGACCGCTCCGATGATAACACCGCCTTTATCAAGGCGCGTTGCCAGTTGCCGCCGCGATATTTCACCGACTATCTGGTGGCGATGAAATTGCAGGACGGCTGGCAGATCGTCTCGAAATCCTACCGCTACGATCTGCGCGAATAAGGATCGCTAGATTGACCTCGCCCGGTTTCCGCGCCAATGGAAGCCGCGGAGGTTTTCGAGGCCGTGGAAGCCAAGTTCCAGATATTTTTGATCCTGCTCGGCGTGCTCGCAGGCACGGCGCTTCTCGCCCGACGGGTCAACATTGCGCCGGCGATCCTGCTGCTCGTAGCCGGCATCGCGCTCGCCTTCGTCCCCGGCATGCCCTCCTTGGAACTGCCGCCGGAATTGGTGTTGCTGGTGGTGCTGCCGCCCTTGATCTATTCGGCCAGCGTCGCCATGAGCTGGCGCGAATTCAGGCACAATCTGCGTCCCATTATCCTGCTTGCTGTCGGCTGCGTAATCTTCACCGCGTTCGCGGTCGCGGCTGCGACGCATTATCTGATCGGCCTGCCGTGGGGCACGGGCTTTTTGCTGGGGGCCATTGTCGCGCCGCCGGACGTGGTGGCGCCGCTCGCGATTGCGCGCAAGCTTGGCCTGCCGCGGCGTATTCTCGTCGTGCTCGAGGGGGAGGGACTGGCCAACGACGCCACCGCGCTGATCCTCTATCGCTTCGCGGTGGTGGCGATCTCGACCGGCACATTCTCGCTGTCGACAGCATCCGGCACCTTCCTGGGCATCGTCGCCGGCGAAGTGCTGTTCGGCGTTGCTGTCGGCTGGCTCTCTTTGCGGGCTCGCCATCGCGCCTGCGATTCGCAAGTCGAGATCACGCTGTCGCTGATCACGCCCTATATCGCTTATTGGCTGCCCCAGCATTTCGGCGGCTCCGGCGTGATCGCGACCGTCGCCTGCGGGCTCTACATGAGCTGGAACGGGCCGCTGTTAATCTCTTCCGCCACGCGGCTGCAGGGCATCTTCTTCTGGGACCTCGTGATCTATTTGATTGAAGGCCTGCTGTTCCTGCTGACCGGCTTTCAAATGCGCTCGCTGTTCGAGAAATCGAAAGCGTTTCCGCTTGACGACATCCTCTCGGTCACCGCCCTGGTCGTAGTGATCATCGTCATCGCGCGCTTTGCCTGGGTTTACCCGGCGACCTACCTGCCGCGGATGATAAGCAGAGCCTTGCGCGAGCGCGACCCCTCGCCGCCTTGGCAATGGGTCTTCATCCTGTCGTTCACCGGCGTCCGCGGCGCCGTCTCGCTCGCCGCGGCGCTGGCGCTGCCATTGGCGCTGGCGAGCGGCGAGGCCTTTCCCTACCGCGACCTGATCCTGTTCGTTTCCTTCGGCGTCATCATTATCACCCTGGTCGGACTGGGGCTGGGATTGCCGGCGGTGGTGCGATGGCTCGGCGTCGCGGAGGCCGGCCGCGGCGAGCATATCGCCGAACATCAATCGGAAATCGCGGCGCGGCGCGAGGCGCTCGACGCGGCGCTGAAATCGCTCGATGCTATCACCGAAGACCGCGAATTATCCGACGAGGTGGTCAAGCTGTTGCGGGCGCGCCACGAGATCCGCGTCAACCAGTTGCCGGATTCGCTTGACCCCGACGCGCACGAGGTCACGGCGAGCGGAATGGCGCTGACTCGCGAATTGATATCGGCGGAACGAAAATTCATCCACGTCCTGCTGCGCGACGGCAAGATCACCGACGAGATCAGGCGGCGGATCGAGCGCGATCTCGATCTGGAGGAAGCGAGCCTCGCCAACCGCGAGTATCGGAAGATACCGTTGTGAGGTGAGGATTCGAATGTCAAACAGCCAAGAGGATACGACTCCGCATTTCCGCGGCGCGACGCGCCCGGGTTGATCCAGAGTCGCTCCTCGAAAATAAGAGGGCGCAAGGGAAAGCCGGGTGCGCGATGCACCCGCAGCCTCGCGCGCAAACAAAAAGCGCACGAGCGTAGTCGCCACAGGTTCACCGAAACAATCCGGCCTTCCCTGCGCAATGGTTCTACGGCTTATTCTGCGCTCTCCCCGGTGACCGGGCTCTTTTGCCACCGTCGCTTGCGGATTGTTCACCCGCAAACTTGACGCCAGCATCGGGGCGTCAGGACCACACAGCTTTGCCGTACGCATCAGTGCCGCTCGTCTTGCGTCACCAACGCGTCCATCGCATCCCGCACCCAACGTCCGTGACGATCGCGATACGTCCCTCTTGTGGGCACGGGACAAGCGGAAACATGGTGCTGATTTGGGGTGTTCGGCAATGCCGTCGCCATGCGACAGATTAACACGACGGGCAAATTACGCATGACACGCATGCGCGATTTGCGACCGGGTGAATCAAACCGCCGCACTGGCTGCGCAGCGAACAGCATCGTTGTTCGATTTGCTCGTCCAAATGGGCAAGTCTTGCGGTGATGCGGAATGTCGCGATGGGCCACAAGCAGTCGATGTTGGCGATCACGACGGTCCCAGCGTGCGCGCACTAAAATTGCGATTTCGTTTTCGATTCTGCTTTCGATTTCGGGCTACTTTGCCCCAGGCGTGGCTCTGTCCCAGCCAGTAGCCGCTGAATGTTGGCACGATGGAGCACGATCACGTAAATGCTGCCTGCAATCACCAGTAACCGATAGGGCAACGGTTGCTCCAAGCCGCAGATGAGGGCGATCGCAGTCAACGCCGCTACCATCGAACTAAGGGAAACAATCCGAAAAATAGCCAGCACAACGCCAAAAGCCGTCGCACACCTAAACCTACTGGCCAAGACATCGCCAGCAACACGCCTAGCCCCGTCGCAGCGGATTTGCCGCCTGTGAAATTCAACCAGATCGAACGACTGTGCCCCAACAACGCGGCAAGTCCGGCCAAGCAAACCGCCCAAGGCACCCAGGTTTGCAGATCAAATGTTGTCGGTGGCGTGACGGACGGCAATGTGTAGAACCAATGATAAAACCAGCGCGCGAAGACGATCGCCCCCACTCCTTTCAGCACGTCCACCAGGAGTACCACCAACGCAGGCCATTTCCCCAGGGTTCGCAACGCGTTCGTTGCCCCAATGGATTTGGAGCCATGCTCGCGGATATCAATGCCCTTGAGCAGTTTCCCCGCCAGATAGCCCGTGGGCGTAGAACCGAAGAGATAAGCGATCGCCCATCCAACCACACTCGCTGTCCAGAAAACCATGGGATTCACTTCGACGCTCTACTTTCAGGCAATCATCGTTTGGTCGTCTACCTCTTTGACCGCCATGAGTCATTTTCGGGAAATACGGTGACAGTGCTGGACTGCAGTAATTCTCTGTCACCGTAATTCGCTCGCCCGAAGCGCCCTGCGCGCCCGGGAGAGTTCTGGACCCTTGCCTTCTGGTTTGTAACGCGTTACGTTGTAACGCGTTACGGAGTGAGAAATCCAATGGCGGCGCCAGCCGAGAGGATGAGGATGATGCGGCAGCGGAGGCGCGCACGGGGCCTGCGCGAACTGCGTCTCGTGGTGGCCGATGCCCGCTCGCGGGCGGTGCGACGACGAGTGGCGAAGCAGGTCGCCGGTCTCGACCCTGATCGCGAGCGCGACGCGCTGCACTGGATCGAGTCAGTCTCCGAGTTTGACACAGATGCAACGCGGTGACGTGGTGATTGTTGCCGCGGCGGGCGACTATGGCAAGCCCCGCCCGGCGGTCATCGTGCAGACGGACGCCTTTCCGGAGAACCATGCTTCTGTGGTGGTCTGCCAGTTGACGTCCGAGTTGGCGGACGCTCCGGATTTTCGCATCACTATCGAGCCAAAGCCTGAAAATGGATTGCGGCTCGAATCTCAGGTGATGGCCGACAAGCCGGTCACCGTGAGGCGTGAACGGATCGGGCAGAAGATCGGGCGTCTCGGCAACCAGGATATGGCCCGGCTCGGAATTGCTTTGGCGTTCGTCTTCGGCCTTGCGGATTAGCAATGCTTCCGGTCCAGTCGACGGACCGCAAGAATCTCGTGCGGCCCTCGGCGGCTTTTTCGAACGCCTCGGCAACGACATCGTGCAAAATCGTACAGTGGCGCACGACGGCCGATGCAAATGGGCACTATAGTTTCGCCATGGCGCTATGAGACGGCAGCCAACCAAGCGCTCGGGCCGCACAAGCTGCGACGGCCTGCGATCTTGCGCTACGCCTCGCCTGCCTTCCCGATTTCGGATGGTCCGGCTGCCCTTCGATTGCGGTCATTTCGATCAATCCCGGTAATGGCGTGATGGGCCAATTCCGGACTCTGCCTCTTAGTTCTCGTGAGAAATGTTTGAGCCGGCCTATCTGAATTCTTGCCCATATTTGAGAGCGATCGCGTTGATCTGCTCCCGCGTCAATTCCTTTCGCGGTTCGCCGGGCCGGCTGCAGGTTTCGCGAAAGAAGCCGTCGAGGCCTGGGGGTACCATGATCCACAGCAGAACCAGTTCCTGGTCCGGACTACTGAAACCATGCCACGTGTTCTTGGGTATGAAAATCGTTCCACCTCTTTCGCAAGAGCAACGCACATCGTTGAGTGTGACCGTGCCACTGCCCTCCAGAACGTAGAAGGCTTCGTCTTTGTGGAGGTGTCGGTGAACCGGAATGCCCGAGCCCTTGGGCAGCTGCTGCGTGCCCAGTCCAAGATTATTGGACCCCGTTATGGGGTCGACCTTGATGAAGATATTGCCGCCATCACGAAAATGGATCAGGTGTTCACCCTCTCCGGCACCAAGCACATAGCACTGCGGCACCGGTTTGTGCGACTCCTTGCTGTTTGGCATCTCGCGTGCTCCATCGGCTGATATTCAACAATGAAAAACCTACAATAGCAGATGCTGCACCACGAGCTAAGCTCCGGGATTACGGCGACAGGAATTACGTCTTCCCGACATCCGGTTGCCCTTCGATAGCGACCTTGCCGCTCCCCGGATTGGAGTGAAGCGCCAGGACTGGGCTATGTCCGTTCGTCGCATCGGAGCGCTCGAATATGCGAAACCTATTTTGTGTTGCCTCCACCGGAGGGTTGCTCCCACTTTCCTTCCAGCTTCTGCTCAAAAATTTGCTCGGCAACACCTTGATGAACTGTCGCGAAGTCCTGCAGCGGGAGCGAAGCAATCACCGTCCTGACGTTGAAATTCACCCCCTCGACGGAAAGCATTCGGCCGGAGTCTAGTTGATGAATGAAAGTCGGGTCGGCGACAGTCGCGGCCACGCATCCGTTGGCGAAGCAAATCGTGTAAGGAACCTGCATTGAGGCGCTCTTGTCGACCGTCAGCTTGATGCCAGGCTGGAGAAAGAATTCTGACGGTATGAAAACTTGCAGCCTTGCGGCAGGCGCATTTTCTCGTTCGATTAAGTCGACCCTGAGGATGACCTGACCCAGATCGGATTTGCCTTCGATGGTTGTGCGGCAAACCATGTTCGTATCTGCACCCTGCACACCCCGGAAGCACAATTTCTTCCAGCGAGAGTAGGTAAGGTCCGGATGCTTCTGTTGTCCCCGCGCCGCGATCTCGGCCTCGGAAAAATCGCCCGTCGCGGGCACATCACCAAACGGGACGACTTGTTGCGCGCCGCTAACTGTCCCGGCCATTGAGATAAACATTGCGATGGACGTGGCCGCGATCGACCGGCGCACTCCCGGACCATCAAATGATCGAACGGTGTGAAGCTTCATCGCAGAACACCTCCGACAAACAGGCGGGTCGCTCTCTATCGATGGTTCTTTAGAAATTCGCTGACCAGTGGGGCCCAGATTGGAACAGCATCAGCAGAGTCGATCAAAAAGTGGCCGTCTTCTCCGAAATCCGGCAGCAGGTGATACTCGACATTGCCGCCAGCAGCTTGAAAAGCTGCAGCCAATCGCTTCGAGAGATCGGGCCCGAAATAACTGTCGTTATGGGTGTAAATCCATAACATTGGTATGCGGGCCGTTCGTCCGAACTGGGCCACCGCTTCGACCAAACGGTCCGGCGCACAATTATTGTTGGGTTTGCCATTGAAATGGCCGCCGCGACCAGCCTCGAAGCCGATGATAGCGCGCACTGCTTTTGGATTCTGACTGGCAAGTGCGATCGCGCCCCAGCCGCCACCGGATTGACCGACAACGATGACTTCACCCTGCTTAATGAATGACTGAACCGACATGTAGTCGATGACCCACATGTCAAGCGATGCAATCGCTAGTCCAGCATCTCGGAAGTTGGCATCCGAACAATTGCCGACAGCTGAGAAGAAGAGCCCGAACAGACCTCGCTCCGGCTTTTCGATCGCTGTCGCGCCGTAACCTGGACGCACAGGCGCAACGACCACATAACCCTGCCTCGCGAACCAAAGTCCGGCGTCGCGAAACTCGATCACGGGAAAGTAGCTCCGTTCCCTTGGATCAAGGGAAACTCCGTGGTTCATCACCAGAAGGGGGAAGGGACCATCCCCCGCAGGGCGGATCATGTATGCCAACATCGGGAGGGGTGACGGAATTGCCCACATCTCCTCGCGGAGTTGCGAGACCAGGGTGTTCTCTGATTTTTGATCGGATGCGGCGCTGGCCGAGTTGGGCAGCAGCAGGACCAGCGTAATGAGCTGTAGGAAACGCTTCATAGGCCACTCGTGCATACGTACGCGGTTGGACGAGCCCACTGCTCCCGCGCAACGGTAGTCTGAGCCCGACCAGAACGGTACGCTATGCAAAATCGGCCAATGATGGATCTCAGTCGGGTCTTTGCCGGCCAAACCGTCGGCATCAGTCTCATGGATTATGAATTGGGCTACTTCCACGATGAGACATGCAGGCTCGAACCACTCGCAGACCCCTTCGAGCCGAAAGTGTTACCCATGTCTCCGATATGAAACGTAACCTATGTGTCCGGAACGGACCTGTACCGAAGTGGCGCGCCCGACACGATTCTAACATTCGGCCACCGGCGCTCCTGGCAGCTTTGCAAAACAGGGCACCTTGAGTGCAGCCGTAGTCGGGCGGCCAGAAATCAGTTTCCTTGATTCGTGTTGCGGCCAGCGCTCCCACACGACCAGGGGCGGCGGCATTCTTCGGACCGCCAAATGCGCGCTTCAACCGAGTTAGATGGTTCGGACCTTCGACGATCTTGCGGTTCTTTTCGCCACGCTATGGTCGTCCCGCACAGCCAGCCGGTTGCGCTTCTTGACGTCCGATCCCGCGCGAGGAACTGTGGTCCCGCGGTGAGCGGCATATTCCTTGCCGTCGAGCGGTGCCAGATGCGGCGGATCTTTATCGAGATACGGCCGCCCGATTCCAAACTCCCTCTCGTGGTCGTCGAGCCACTTCCAGAGGTTTTCAGTGGAAACCAATCGCTGCGCCCGCGTCCCGCCTTTGATGCTCACGACATCGGCCGCAAGGCCGTGGCCATAGCCGCCGCGGAAACTCCCGCCATGGTACGACCTGTCAGTCGCCGCCTTGAGACCGCTTGCGATCGATTGACGGTAGTCATCGCGGAACGCGCTGGTGATGCCAGGTGACAGCCCGGCCTCCTCCGCCGCGTAAAGCGCGTGAAAGAGCTTCAGTTTGAAGCTCCGATCCATGCCTCCGATCACGTAGTCCATCATCGGCAGGCCGGCTTTTTCCGCCGCCTTCGGATCCTTCCACGCGAAATCCTCATCGACGAGTTTGGTGAAGGTCTTGGTGACAGCGACCGTTTTGCCCTTCTTCTTGACCGTCACTTTCCGCCGCTCAAGCACCTTGATGGTGTCCTCCTTGAGGGTCCGCCGGTAGAACTCCCACAAGTATCGATCGATGCAGATATCCGCGACCAGGCACTCGTCG
>Ga0209474_10002997_pt1 | contig 15059 bp, 13 predicted proteins | sample GraSoiAngelo_145_FD_185902 | JGI IMG/M metagenome (GOLD analysis project Ga0209474, IMG submission 185902) | Grasslands soil microbial communities from the Angelo Coastal Reserve, California, USA - 14_1009_05_20cm (SPAdes) (version 2) | ecosystem: Environmental > Terrestrial > Soil > Grasslands...
CCCCCATTCGTTCGCCGTGCCCCGGCAGAGCCGTGGCGCGCGTTTTGGGGGCCACGACATGGCCCCCAGACCCCATTCGTTCGCCGCGCCCGGCGGAGCCGTGACGCCGCTCCGTCGGGTTTCGATGGGCCCATGGCCGCTTGCGATGCCCCGGGTTATGGGCGGGGGAGTTTTGCGATGAGGTCGACGAGATCCTCGGGGTCCAGCGGCTTGGTGGCGTGGGCGGCAAAGCCGGCGGCGATGGCGCGCTCGCGCACCTCGTGGCCCGTGTAGGCCGTGAGGGCGACGGCGCGGATGGCGCCCGGCTGCCGTGTCTCGCCCGAGCGCACCGCCCGGATCAGGTCGTAGCCGTCGGCCCCTGGCATCGCCAGGTCGCTGACGAGGACGTCGATCGCCGTCTGGCGCAGGATCTCGAGGGCGTCGGCCACCGAGCCGGCCAGGTGCACCTGAGCGCCCCGCTCGCGCAGGATGAGGCCGACGACCTCGCGCGCATCGCTCTGGTCGTCGACGACCAGCACGCGCAGCCCGTCCAGGCGCGAGCCGGCGGTCGCGACGCGCTCGCGCGGGCTGCTGGGCCGCGCGACCCGCAGGGCGGTGATCGGCAGCTCCACCACGAACATCGCGCCGTGTCCCTTGCCGGCGCTCTCCGCATGCACGCGGCCGCCGTGCGCCTCGACGAGCTGCCGGACGATCGCCAGGCCGAGGCCCAGTCCCTGGTGGGCCCGGCGGGTGCCGCTCTCGGCCTGATGAAACGGCTCGAAGATGTGGCGCAGGACGTCCGGCGCGATGCCCTCGCCGGAGTCGCTCACGGTCAGGCGGGCGTTGCCGCCGGCGCGCGCCAGCCGGACCTCGATGCGACCGCCGGATGGCGTGAACTTCACCGCGTTCGACAGCAGGTTCATCACGACCTGCTGCAGACGCACCGGATCGCCGCGGACCTCGCCGGTCGCCGGGTCGAGGTCGGCGGTGAGCGTGAGGGCCCGTCCATCGACGTCGCCGCGCACGGTCTCGATCGCCTCCTGCACCACCGGCACGAGGTCGACGGGAAACTGCTCGAGCTCCAGCTTGCCGGCCACGATGCGAGACACGTCGAGCAGATCGTTGATGAGCTCGGTCTGCAGTCGCGCGTTCCGCTCGATCACGTCGAGGGCGTGGGCCTTCTGGGCCTCGTCCATCCGCGGGTTGCGCAGCATCCGGAGCCAGCCCAGCATCGCGTTGAGTGGCGTGCGCAGCTCGTGCGAGAGCGTGGCGAGGAAGTGGTCCTTGGCGCGATTGGCCGCGTTGGCCTCGGCGCGAGCCGCCCGCTCGGCCGCGAACAGATGGCTGTTGCGGATGGCGATGGCCGCGTGAGCGGCCAGGCGCTGACAGATCATCTCGTCCCGTTCGCTGAAAGCGCGCCGCGCCCGCCGCGCCGCGTAGATCAACCCCTCCACGCCCGCCTCCCCGTGGATCGGCACGATCAGGATCGCGCGGCTGCCCTCCCGCTCGATCAGCGGCTGATAGTTGGGATGGCGCAGGGGATCCTGGGTCACGTCGGCGGTCCGATAGGGACGCCCGGTCGTCAGCACCCAGCCGCCCAGGCCCTTGCCAGGCTGCACGTGCACCGCGCGGTCCTCGGCCATGTTGCCGCGGGTGCCGACGGCGTAGCGAAACGTCATCTGGCCGGAGTCGTCCTCGCGCAGGGCGATCCGCGCGTAGTCCGCGTTGCAGAGCGCCTCCGCGGTCTCGTCCACGCGCTGGAGCACGCGATCGACGTCGAGCGACTGGTTGATCTCGGCCGCCAGCGCGGCGATGACGTCGGACTCGCGTCGCTGCTGGGTGGCCTCCTCGAACAGGCGCGCGTTCTCCACGGCGATCGCCGCCTGATCGGCGAAGGCTTGCAGCGTGTCGGCCTCGGCCCGCGTGAAGCGGCGGCCGCCGGCATCGGCGATGGACAGCGCGCCGATGATCTGCCCCTTTGTCCGCAGCGGCACCGCCAGCACGGCGGCGTCGCCGGCGGCGGCCATGGCCGTCCGCAGCTCGGCGGCGGGGGCCAGACGGGGATCGGTGAAGACGTCCTCCGTCCACGCCGCCGCGCGTTGCGCGATGGCCAGCCCGGACACCGACGTCGGCCCCGGCGGCAGGACGTGGCCCGGCGGGTAGGCGTCCTTCATCGCGCCGCCGAACGCGATGCCCAGCAGCGAGCCGTCGGCGGTGAGCAGACGAAGCCCGGAGGCGCGCGCGTTGAACAGCGTCAGGACCGCTTCCACCACGCGCTGGCCGACAGCGGCGACGTCGAGCGTCTCGGTGAGCGAGCGCGCGACGGCGGCGAACTCCTCGGCGAGCCGGCCGCGCTCCTCGGCCTGCGTTCGCGCCGCCTGCTCGCGCCGCAAGAGCGCGGCGCGCTCGCGCTCGGCGCCCTGCCGGTCCCACACCAGCGCCGCCACCGAGAGCACCGTGACGGCCGTGACCATCGAGTAGGCCTGCAGCAGCAGGAGGGACTCGTTCAGCGTGCCGACGGCGAACGGCCCCAGGCCGCGCAGGGTGCCGGACACGGCCAGCCCGGACAGGAGCAGCATCGCCGTCGCGCACACGGCGGGGCCGAAGCGGAAGGCCGCCCACAGCAGCGTGGGCACGCTGACGAAGGCCAGCGGATACGTCTTCGTCGTGAACGGCGCCAGGCCCCCGAACACGACCTGGCCGGCGAGGACGACCGCCAGCAGCAGCAGCGCGGCCTCGAACGGGCGGCGCCGGATGGGCGTCGTCTCGGCATCGCGCCACAGCAGCGCCACCGGCGCGATCAGGATGTCGCCGGCGGCATCGCCGAGCCACCACGTCAGCCACACCGGCGCCGCCGTGCTCGACGCGAGCAAGCCTCCCGCCAGCAGGCTCGCCACGCCGAGGGTCGCGCTCACCGCGGCGCTGGGAAGGGCGGCCAGGCCCACGAAGCGCACGATGTCCCGCGCGTGCTCGAAGGCGCGGGCGCCGTTGGCGCAGCGGCGCGCGAGGTGGGCGCCGGCGATGGCCGCCAGCGTGTTGCCGGTCGCGACCGCGAGCGAGGTGACCGGCGCGGCCGTGGTCGTGACGTTGACCAGAAACGCCGCGACGAAGATCGCCGGCCACATGCGGGCGCCGAACAGCAGGACACCGGCCAGCGCGACGCCGGCCGGCGGCCACACCGGGCTGGCGCTGGCGTTGAGGAAGGCGAAGTGCTGCAGCCCGGCCTTCCCCGCCAGGAAATACACGACGGCCAGCAGCACGAGCCGGAACGTCATTCGGATCCTCGCCCCGAAGGGTGGCTCAGTAGAGCGTCTGCAGGCGCTGCCGCTGATCGGCCTCGTAGGCGGCCGCGCTCGGAAAGCTCGGTCGCGTCGGCAGCTGGTCCCAGAGCATCGCGGCCATCGACGGCACGGCGCCGACGTCGGGCCAGCGCTCCGGCTTCCACAGCCCCGCGCGCATGAAGGCGCGCGGGCAGTGCATGAACACCTCCTCGACCTCGACGCCGATGGCGAATGGCGGCCGCTTGCCCTGCACGATCATCGCCTCGAGGATCGCGGGGTCCTCCACGATCCACGCCCGGCCGTTGACGCGCAGCGTGTCCTCGCGGCCGGGGATCAGGAAGATCAGGCCGACGTGCGGGTTGTGCAGGATGTTACGCATGCCGTCCAGCCGGTTGTTGCCGACGCGATCGGGGATCGCCAGGTGCGTCTCGTCCAGCACCTTGACGAACCCGGGCTGGTCGCCCTTCGGCGAGACGTCGCAGCGGCCGGCGGCGTCGGACGTCCCCAGGATCAGGAACGGCGCGTGGGCGATGAAGGTGCGGCAGTGCGCGTCCAGCCGCGGGCGCTCCTTGCCCACCGCGCGCTCGCTCGGGTGTCCCAGCACCGCCCGCAGCCGCTCCTCGGACTCCACGATCTTCTCGAAATTCCTGGCGCCCATGACGGTCCTCCGACCGCTAGCATACCCCGCCCCACGTCCGCGCGACGGCGCTTGACCGCGGGCGCGAACCCGCCCTACCCTCGCGTCGTGACGACGCTCGGCGCCGATCGCCTCGTGGCTCCCGCCCTCCTCGCCGCCGGAACGCCGTCGGCGCTCGCGGTCGCCCGGGCCGGCCTGTGGACGCTGTTCGCCGCTCACGCGCTCGCGGCGTGGGGCACGCAGTGGGATATCCTGTGGCACCTGCTGATCGGCCGCGACTCGTTCTGGATCGCGCCGCACGTGATGACCTACAGCGGCGTGACGGCGATCGTCCTCGCGAGCTTCGGGCCGCTCGTGTGGACGACCGTGCGCGACGAGCGGCCGGCGGCCACCATCCGGGTCGCCGGGTTCGTCGGCACTCGCGGCTATCACCTCGCCGCCTGGGGCATCGCGCTGACGGTGCTGGCCGCGCCCATCGACGATCTCTGGCACCGCCTCTTCGGCGTGGACGTGGCGCTGTGGAGCCCGCCCCACCTGCTCGGCCTGCTCGGCGGCATCGTCAACGCGGCCGCCTGCTGGTGGATCGCCGGCGAGACCTACCCGGAGGGCAGCCGCACACGCCTGGTGGCCGTCGTGCTGGCCGGCGCCCTCGTCTACGGCGGCGTCGGCGTCGGGCTGCAGCCGGCGGTCCGGATCGCCTACGCCCACGGCGGCCTCGCCTACTTCACGTATCCGATCCTCGCCGCGCTTCTCGTCCCGCTCGCGCTAGTGGTGACCGCCCGGCTGTCGGGACTCCGGGCGGCGCCGCTGCTGCCGCCGCTCGTCGCGCTCGGGCTCGGCACGCTCGGCGGGCTCGTCGCGCGCGCGGGATTCGCCTGGCTGCAGCCGGTGTCGTTCATCGCCCAGGAGATCGCCCGCGATCCGAGCTCGCCGATCGCGCTGGCCCACGAGATCGCCCGCAAGAACGGCACGACGCCGGGCGCCTGGAACCCGCTGCTGCTCGTGGTGACGATGCTGGGAGCGCTGGCGATGATCGCGGTCGACGCCCGCCGGCGTCCGGTGGCGGCCGCGCTCGCCTCGGGCCTGACGATGCTGGTGACGGCCGCGCTCGTGCTGGCGCGCCTGCCCGCGTTCGCTCAGGCCCTGCCGTCCGCCCTCGATACGCTGCTCGCGGCAGTCCTGACCGTGCTCGCCGCCGGCGCCGGTGGCGCGCTCGCCAGCCGCACGACGCCGGGTTGGTGGCGCTGAGCTTCGCGCCAGCGGCCGCTACAGCGGGCCCAGGAAGTAACGCCGGGGATCGAAGAGGCGCACGAGCCGGAGCTCGTCGGCTGTCGGCGGCTGGAGGCTCGCCACGCGCGGCGCGATCTTGAGCTCCCAGCCGCAGGCGGCCCGCGCCGCCTCCACCGCCTCGCGCTCCGGTCGGCCGGCCGGCACCGCGATCAGCGTCAACTCGCCGTGCTCGTCCGGCTTGGCGTAGACGCCGAGATCCGAGACCACCGTGCTGACGCGGCGACCCGGGGCGGTCACGTACGGCACCTTGTCCACGAAGCGCCGGGGCGACTGGGCCAGCGTGACGACGACTTCCCGCGCCGAGGACGCGATATCGTTGGCGCCGCCGGAGCCGGTGATGTACTGGCGACCGGGAACGAGGGTGGAGTTGATGTTGCCGTGCTTGTCGATCTGTCCGGCGGCGAGCGAGCCGAGGCAGCGATTCTGGGCCCCGCCCATGAAGATGCCCATCACGTGCAGGATGTCGGTCAGCATCTTCGACGACGGGAAGTTCCGGAACGAGAACACGAACGGCTCGGCCGGGCGGGGCAGGTAGCCGACCATGCCGGTCTCGGCCATCACCTCGACGTCGTGGCCGGCCGCCTTCAGCTCGTAGGCGGCCAGCCAGGCGGCGAGGTTGGAGTTGCCCACGCCGGCCAGGAAGCTCTGGTAGCCGCGCGCGCGGACCTTGTCGGCGAGGAGGCGGGCGGCCGTCACGACCATCCGCTCGCCGGAGGTCGCGCGCTCGTCGGCGCCGAGGCCCGCCTCCAGCGAGTCGAGCTCCGCGCGCCAGGCGTCGGTGTGGGCGCGTCCCTTGATCTCCATCAGGCGGCCGTAGCCGAGCTTGGCCACGTACGCTGCCTGGTCACGGACCTCGAGCATCCACTCGCGGATCCACGTCTCGGCGCCCTCGGCGGTGCGGAACGCGCGGCGCAGCTCGAGGATGAATTCCGGGTCCTCGGCATAGCCCTCCAGCTCGGGCACGTTCATCCCGTACATCCCGCCGGGATGCGAACCGTACGGCGCCTCGACCACCGCCGCGACGTACTGCCCCGGCAGCCGCACCAGCGCCGCGTGACGGCGGATGAAGTCGGTCGAGACGATCTTCTCGACGCTGACGATCGCGCCGCGCCGGGCCGCCATCGCCGCGTAGAAGTTCTCGTTCAGCGGCGCCGCCGTCAGGACGTTGCCCGCTCGATCCGCAGCCCACGCGTGAAAGAGCGCCACGTCGGGGACGAGCGCCCGCACCAGCCCGATCCGGCCGCTGCGCGCGCCGGCTTCGCCCGCGCGCGAGGCCTCGTCCGGATCGAACGGATCGTCCACGGCGAGGAAGTCGCCGTCGCGCGCGTTGTCCTCCTCCATCGAGGAGCCGAGCAGCGAGCGGGTGGGCAGGAACGGCACCCCCAGCGCACCGGCCAGCACGCGCAACGGCAGCGTCAGCATCGACCAGTTCTGCACACGGAGCCGGCCCTCGAGCACGGCGGCGGCGATCAGCGGCTGCGGTGTCGGATACGGATAGCCCTCGCCGATGAACGTCGTGACGACGCGCTCGACGAGGCCCCCGGTGACCAGCGCCGTCGTGGGCGAGCCGAGGCCGGTCAGCGCCAGCGTGAAGGCCGGGCGGCGGCCCCACCACTGGCGCACCAGCTCGCGCACCAGCGCGCTCGGGCGGCCGTGGGCGGCGCCGACGTAGATCGTCTGGCCCGGCGCGACCGCCCGGCGCAGCGCGTCCTCGAGGGTGGCGGTCTTGTCGGGACCCTCGACGAGCGGCACCGCCAGCCGGCGGGCGATCAGCTCGGAATAGTCGGCGCGCATGGTCGCCTCGGCGAGATCGGCTAGGCCCGTCGGGCCCCGGGCGCGAAGATCCTCGCCTTCAGGCGTCGCGGGACCCACACCGCGAGGATGCGCGCCGCCCGGGCCAGGCGGTCGAGCGAGTCCGGCGTGCCAGGCCAGTACTTGAGGACGAGGGCGCGATCGACCCAGTTCAGGACGCCGTCCACGACCAGCGCCGCGATCAGCAGGTCGTCGAGGTAGCCGACCAGGGGAATGAAGTCGGGGATCAGATCGATGGGGCTCGCGAAGTAGACGAGCGCGGCGGCCAGCGCCAGCTTGACCGGGCGCGGCAGCACCGGATCGGCCACCAGCCGCGCGAGGAGGCGTCCGAGATCGGGCAACGCGCGCAACAGCTCCTTCACCGCTACTCCAGGCTCTCGGCGACGAGCTCGCTCACGTCCTTGACGCTGAGCCGCTCCTCGGCCTCCTTCACCTTGCGCCCGAGGTCCAGCATGGCCAGGCAGAACGGGCACGCGGTGGCGACCACGCTGGCCCCGGTGCCCAGGAGCTCCTCGGTGCGGATGAGGTTGACGCGCTTTTCGGCCCTGACCTCCATCCACATGTGGCCGCCGCCGCCGCCGCAGCAGAGCCCGCGCTCGCGCGCGCGCGGCGGGTCGATCAGGCGCAGACCGGGCACGGCGCCGGCCGCCCGCCGCGGCGCGTCCATGAGGCCGTTGTAGCGTCCGAGGTAGCACGAGTCGTGGAAGGCCACGGTGGCGTCGAGCGGCTTGACGGGCTTGATGCGCCCCTGCTGGATCAGCTCGTCGATGACCTGCGAGTGATGGAGCACCTCGTAGGTTCCCCCGAACTGCGGGAACTCGTTCTTGATCGTGTTGAAGCAGTGTGGGCAGTGCGTGATGACCTTCCGGAACGTGTACCGGTTGAGGGCCTCGATCGTCTCGGCCTGGACCGTCTGGTAGAGATACTCCTCGCCCAGCCGGCGGCCGACCTCGGCGTGGCAGCGCTCCTCCTGCATCACCGCGAACGACACGCCGGCTTTCTTCAAGATAGCCACGACCGAGCGGGCGATGGCCTGGTTGCGCTTGTCGTAGGAGGCCGAGCAGCCGACCCAGTAGAGATACTCGACCTCCTTGCCGGGCTCGAGCACCGGCACGTCGAGGCCATGGGCCCACGCCAGCCGCTCGCCGGCCGGCAACCCCCACGGATTGCCCGCCCGCTGGATGTTCTGCAGCGACTGCGGCGCCGTCGATGGCAGCGCGCCCTCCGAGAGCGCCAGGAACCGGCGGAGGTCGATGATCGTGTCGACGATGTCGATGAAGGCCGGGCACTCCTGCACGCACGCCATGCACGTCGTGCACGCCCACAGCTCGTCCGCCTTGATCAGCTCACCGTGGATCGGTCCCGGCAGCTCGCCATGCAGGTGACGCTTGAGCTTGACGATGATCTGCTTGGGCGACAGGGCGGTGCCGGCCAGGTAGGCCGGGCAGGCCGCCTGGCACCGCCCGCACTCGACGCAGGCGTCGAAGTCGAGCCGCCGCTTCCACGAGAACTCCTCCAGCTTCGAGATGCCGAGGGTCTCGGCCTCCTCGAGATTGTCGATCTTCCGGATCTCCCCGCGCGGCGTCAGCTTGGAGAAGAAGATGTTCAGCGGGGTGGTGAGCAGGTGCACGAAATACGAGTAAGGGATCACCGCGATGAAGAACAGCGAGAGCGCCGCGTGGAACAGCCAGACCCCGAGGTGCGTCGCGCGCAGGGCGTCCTCGCCCACGCCGGCCCCCAGCATCGCCTGGCCGAGCGCCCAGCCCACCGGCGACCACGGCGCCCACGGCGGCTGCACCGCGGCCAGGCGGCAGGCCTCCATGACGAAGCCGGACAGGTTGATGACGAACAGCAGCGCCAGGACGCCGGCGAAGCGCGCGGTCGGATCGATGCGGCCCGGGCGCAGGACGAAGCGCCGCCACACCGCCATGCCGAGGCCGATCACGAAGAAGAGGCCGAAGAGGTCCAGCACCGTCTCGTAGAAGAGATAGAAGCGGCCCTCGAGGAGCTTGTAGCCGAACAGGGGCAGCGTGACGTCGAAGTCGATCGTGGCCAGCACGGTGCCCATGAACAGGGCGAGGAAGCCCCAGAACATGATCGCGTGCATGACGCCCGGATACGCCTGCGAGAGCGTCCGCACCTGACCGAGCGCGTGGACGGCCACCAGCTTGATGCGCTGGGGGATCCGGTCGAAGCGCGACTCGGGCGGTCCCGCCCGCCACAGCGCGATGCGACGCCACAGGCCCCACGCGAAGATCGCCAGGGCGACCAGCGCGCCCGCGTAGAGCAGCACCTGGGCCCAGCCGGGAACGTTCCAGAACGTGTCGCGGAAGGGGACGGAGCCGGTCATGAGCGGTCCCAACCATACCACGGCGACGCGCGGCGGCGCCTCAGCGCGGGCGCACGACGGCCCGGATTTCCTCGCAGAGACGCCAGGGATCGATGGGCTTGAGCAGCACGCGGGCGAACGGCGCGTGAGCGAGCGCGCGCTTCTGCGATTCGGCGAACCCGGTGAGCGCCAGCACGGGCACCGCCGCCTGCTCCCTCACGCGCTCCAGCAGCCAGAGCCCGTCCTCGTCGGGCATGGCGTAGTCGGTCACGACGACATCGATGCTGCCGAGCGCGGCCAGCGCCGCGCGCGCCGAGGAGGCGGTGACGACCGCCGCGCCCGCGTAGCCGAGCGCCTGCTGGAGAAAGGTCAGCGTGTCGGCGTGGTCGTCGACCACCAGGACGCGGAGTCCCGCCAGCGGGGCGAGGGCCCGAACCGCCGCCGGCCGGCGATCGGCGAGATCTCCCGAGGCTGAATCGCTGCTGTGATCTTCCACGAGCGGACTCCTCGCCCCCGTGCCGTATCAACCCCTGTGCCATTCTGAGGTGAAAACATTTCCCAGCTCGCCGGGCAACCTCGTGACGATGAGAGGGAGAATTTACACACGCGGGGTCGAGGAGCGGTCGCCCGTCGGAGCGAGGACGAGGAAGGCGTCAGGCCGACCGGGCGTCGCTGCCGCGCTGACGCGCCATCCCGGCGATCAGGTCGGCAATGTTCACGGGGTCAGCCGGCTTGGCGAGCAGCGCCTGGAATCCGGCCGCGCGCGCCCTGGTCTCGCTGTAGCGGTCGCCGAAGCCCGTGAACGCGATGGCCGGCGTGGGCGCCTGGGCCTGGCCGGGAAGCTGGCGCACGCGGCGCAGGAACTCCATGCCGTCCATCACCGGCATCGACAGGTCGCTCACGATGACGTGCGCCCGGATCTCGGCGAGCGCCGCCAGTCCCTCGGCGCCGCTGGCGGCCAGCGTGATGTGGGCGCCGAGGTGCTGGAGATAGGCGCCGAGGATCAGCCGCGCGTCCTCGTTGTCGTCGACGATCAACACGTGGATGCCGCGGAGGTTCGGCATGTTGAGCATCGCTCGCAGCCTACGTACGTCCACCCGGTGCCGCAAGCCGGGAAAAGTTTTTCCTCAGGACCGGGGCTTCTCCGCGTCGTCCCAGGAGACCATCGGCAACATCGCCTCGACCGCGGAGTAAGGATCGAGCTCGCCCGCCACGACCTCGTCGAGCTTCGTGCGCAGCGCGCCACCGGCGAGCCCCTGGGCCACGCGCCCACGAAACGCCTCGATGAGCAGCCCCTCCAGCTCGGCCCGCAGCCGGCGCCGGCGGCGCGTCTCCAGCGTGCCGCTCGACTCGAGGGCGGCGCGGTGGCGGCGGATCTCGCCGAGCAGCTCGGCCACGCCCACGTCGGCCTGGGCCTGCGCCGAGAGCACCGGAACCTCCCAGTCGATGTCCTTGGGCGAGGTCGCGCTCGCATGGTGCAGGTGGGCGGCGAACTTCAGCTCGGCCATCAGGGCGGGCGCGCCGGCGCGGTCGGCCTTGTTCACGACGAAGAGGTCGGCGGCCTCCATGAGCCCGGCCTTCATCGTCTGGATCGCGTCGCCCGACTCCGGCACCAGCACCACCACGGTCGTGTCGGCGAGCTTCATGATGTCGAGCTCCGTCTGACCGACGCCGACGGTCTCGACCAGCACCCAGTCGTGGCCGGACGCGGCGAGCAGCTTGATCACCTCACCGGTGGCGCGGGCGAGGCCGCCCAGCGAGCCGCGGGTGGCCATCGAGCGGATGAAGACGCCGGGGTCGAGCGCGTGCGCCTGCATGCGGATGCGATCGCCGAGGACGGCGCCGCCGGTGAACGGGCTGGATGGATCGACGGCGACGATGCCGACCGTGTCGCCGGCCGCGCGCAGGTGCGCGGTGAGTCGGTCGACGACCGTGGACTTGCCGGCGCCGGGGGGTCCAGTGACACCGACGACGTAGCCGCCGCGGCGGCGGCCGTGAACCGCCTTCATGATCGCGGGCACCGCGGCCGTGCGGTTCTCGACGTGCGTGATCAGTCGCGCCAGCGCCAGGCGGTCGCCGTCCAGCATGCGCTGCACGAGCGTGGCGGGATCGGTGGTCCTGGACGCGTCGGGCCCGGCCATCGGGAAGCGGCCGGATTCTAGCACGGGGAGGGCGAGCGTCCGCCCTCCCCGCCGCGTCGCCGAGACGAGCTACTGCTGCTTGGGCGGCACGCGGAACGGCTGGTGGCACGTGCCGCACGCCTGTCGACCGAAATCCTTGACGATGGCCTGCGTCTGCTCGGTGTCGTTGGCCTTCGCCGCGTCACGCAGCTTCACCGACCACGTCTCGAGGTTCTTGGCGGCGGCGTCGAAGTCCGCCCGCTTCTGCCAGATGTCGGGCTTGGCCGCCGACTTGTCGGGATTCAGGGAGCCCTCGGGGAACAGGCCGGGGATCTGTTTCGAGGTGCTGGCGAGCTTCTCCGCGTCGGGCACGATGGCGGCGATCTGGCCCGTCTTCGTCTTGTCCTGGATGTCCTTCCAGGCCTTGCCCTGCTCCTTCATCAGCTTCTGGCGGGCGTCGATCGCCTCGGCGGCGGTCAGCGTCGGCGTCTGGGCGGTCGTGCGGCAGGCGGCCAGCATCAGTCCGGTCGCACCGAGCATCAGCAGCGTCGCGCGAAACATCAGTCCAGGTCTCATCTCGCCTCCTCGTGAGTGCGCGGGCAACGGGCCCGCGGGGTGCGCTACTTGACGGGCTTGCCGATCTTGTTGCGGATCGGCGGGATCGTCTTGAGATACTGCGCGATCGCCGTCCGGTCGGCCGCGGTGAGGTCCTTGTATCCGGCCAGCGTGCCCTCGATGACCTCACCCATGAGCCCGCCGGCGACGTCGCCGTCCGGCTTGTTGCCGCTGCCGAGATAATCGGCGATCTCCTCGACCGACCACTTGCCGATGCCCGTCTCGACGTCCGGCGTGATGTTCGGCATCGCCTGGTCCTCCGGACCCTTCGGGTTCCCGGCGAGAAAGCGGCTGTTGTCGGTCGCCATCGTCAGCGTGCGCGGCGTGTGGCACTCCCCGCAGTGGCCGACGGCCCGGACCAGATACTCTCCGCGCGGCACGCCAGCGGTCGGCGCCTTCGGCGGCGGCGCCTCGCGCGGGGCGAAGGCGGCGAGCCAGGCCGGCAGGAACACCGACTCGAACATCGGGATCAGCTTCTTGGGCTGTTTCGCCTTGGTGACCGGTGACGTCGTTCTGAGGAACGCCACGATCGCCCGCAGATCCTCCTCGGCCATCCCGTTGAACACCGGGTACGGATGCACCGGCAGCAACCGCTCACCGTTCGGCCGCCGGCCCAGACGGATCGCGGTGATGATCTGCTCGTCCGTCCAGCCGCCGATGCCCGTCTGGCGGTCGGGCGTGATGTTCGACGAGAACACGGTGCCGTAGGCCCCGTCGTAGCGCCGGCCGCCGGCGTTGGGCTGTCCCTTCGGCGGCGTGTGGCAGCCACAGCCGCCCGTCGCCCCGAACATGTACCGCCCGCGCGCGACCTCCGCCGCCGACGGCGCCGCGACCTGCGCGGCCGCCGGCGCGCACCACGCGACCAGCAGACAGATGGCGAGTGCAGCCCCGAGTGCCGCCGAGCGCATTATTCCTTCAACGGCTCACCGCGCCGCCTGGTTCCCGGGCGGCACCGCCTCGCCGCGCAGGGCGGCTTCCATGACGAGCGCGTCCTCGCCAGTGTCGTAGTAGTAGCCACGGCGACGCCCCACCACCCGGAAGCCGAACGACTCGTAGAGCGTGACCGCGTGACGGTTGCTCGGTCGGACCTCCAGGACGACCAGCTTGAAGCGTCGGGCGCGAGCGTCGTCGAGCACGGTCCGGAGGAGGGAGCGCGCGATCCCCTGCCGGCGCGAGTCGGGACGCACGGCCACGTTGGTGATGTGGATCTCGTCCGACACCTCCCACAGGCAGAGGTAGCCGGCGACCTGCATGCCCTCGTCGCGCGCGACCAGGCAGCGCGCCACGCGATTCTGCTGCATCTCGTAGAGGAACGCGCCGCGCGACCATGGCATGGAGAACGACGCGCGCTCGATGGCCAGGACCTCGTCGAGGTCCTCGGGCCGCATGCGGTCAAGAGACAGCGACGCCACGACGCTTCAGCTCCGCCTCGGAGGGACGCAGATAGAGTGGCGTCAGCGTCGCGGCCGGCACCGTCTCGCCACGACGCAGCCGCTCGAGCCCCAGCATGCCGACACACGCCGGCGACGGCAGCCGCCGCGGCGGCGGCACCGTGCGCGCATGCGGCGAGCGCACGGCCGCCGCGCCGTCGCCGACGACGAGCGTCGGCTCGCCGAGGCGAGCGGCCAGCGCCTCCGGCGCGAGCGCCAGATACTCCCACTCGCGGTGCATGCCGGCGCCGTCCCAGCGGTAGAGCGATGCGTACACCTCGCCCTTGCGCGCGTCCAGCACCGGGCAGACCGGCAGCGCCGCCCACGGCAGCGCGGCCGCCATCGCGTCGAGGGTCGGCACCGCGGCGATCGGCAGGCCGAGGGCCAGCGCGAGTCCCTTCGCGGTGCTCACCGCGATGCGCAATCCGGTGAACGACCCGGGCCCGACCGCGACCGCCAGGCCGCCGAGGTCGCGTCCCGTCCAGCGGGCGCCGGCCAGCGCCTGATCGACGGCCGCCATCAGTCGCGCGGAGGGGGTGACGCTGACGTCGAGGAGATATTCGGCGACCAGACGCTCGTCGTCGAGCAGCGCGACGCCGCCGGCGAGCGAGGACGTTTCGACTGCCAGGACGCGCATATGGGCGCGAGTCTAGCATGCGCTCGTGCGATAATGCCGGCAGGAGGGCCGGATGAGCAGCGCGCCTGTCAAGAAAGATCCCGTTGCTGTCGAGGCCGAGGTTCGCGAGAAGATCCACCTCGAGATCCTCAAGCGCACCGGCGCCTACCACGCCAACGATCACGTCCTCCTGCCGTCCGGCCAGCACACCAGCGAGTACATCGAGAAGACCCTGGTGACGACCGAGCCGTCGTTCACGGAAGGACTCGGAGGCGTCATCGCCAAGCACTTCGCCCCGTGGCCCGTGGACGCGGTGCTGTCGACCGGGCCCGGGGCCCTGATCCTCTCGCACTGCGTCGCGCGCGCCCATCCCTCGCGCCCGATCGTGGTCTACGGCGCCAAGGGCCTCTCGCGCGGCAAGCGGCGTGTCTCCCTACCGGCGGAGTTCCAGCGGTTGATCCGGCCGGGCACCCGGGTCCTGCTGGTCGAGGACCTGGTCTCGAGCGGGACGACCCTGAACCTGCTCATCGAGCTGGTCGAGCAGCTCGGAGCCCAGGTCGTCGGCGTCGGCTGCCTCTGGCGGCGGACCTCGGTCGAGGTGGATGGTAAGCCTGTGTTCAGCCTCGTAAGCCGCGATTTTCCAACCTATAATCCCGCTGACTGCCCGTTGTGTCGAAAAGGCGTGCCTCTCAACGAGGAGTTCGTCAGGCGCGCCGGACATCGACGACCTTCTTCGGTTCAGGAGTCCAACGCCACGTAACTGCAGGCGAATCGTCCGGTCTGGGACGGTCGAAATCGCCCGGCTCCAAGCCGCGTGGGCGATCCCTCCGTTGTTCGGCACGTCGTTTGCTCCCCACCATGGCGCACGCGTTCGGTGAGTGAAAAGGAGCCTGCCTATGGTCAGGGCAACGGTCGGAGCCCTCCTGTTTGCCGTGTCGTTCGTCGTCGGG